>Ga0066710_100003062_pt1 | contig 14003 bp, 12 predicted proteins | sample GraSoiAngelo_159_FD_79666 | JGI IMG/M metagenome (GOLD analysis project Ga0066710, IMG submission 79666) | Grasslands soil microbial communities from the Angelo Coastal Reserve, California, USA - 14_1009_16_40cm | ecosystem: Environmental > Terrestrial > Soil > Grasslands | place: USA...
CGAGGCGCAGCGCGTGATTGGCCTGAAGCCGCATGGAGACGGCCTGCTCAACGGTGTGCTCGAGGAGTGTCAGGGCCCGTTCGAGCTGTCCGCCGAGAGCATAGGCCGCGCCCAGGGGCCCCGTGACGAACGGGACCAGAAAGGCGATATCCGCCAGCCGCGCGATGACGAGCGCCTGCTCCAGGACGGGGATCGCCCTCTCGGGGAGTCCCTGGATGACGTAGAGAGTTCCGAGCCCGAAGGCCGCCTGAACCCGGCTGTAGTCGTGGTCGGCGGATTCAGCGATATGTGCTGCCTCCTCACTGACTGCCGCCCCCTCGGCGAACTGGCCCTGCTCCGCCAGAGACCAGGCCAACCACGATCGCGACCACACTGACGGCAAGGCCGCCATGCCGAAGTGCTCGTGAGCCACGTCTGCCTTGAGGGCGGCGACGGTCTGGCGGAACAAACTAGCCGCCCGCTCATAGTTGCCAAGCGCGTGGCATGCCTGACCGAGGCGGCAGCCCCCAACGATCCGCATACCGAAGTCTCCGAAGGAGGCGGCGACGGCCAGATCCCGCTCGGCAGCCTTGACGGCGCGCTCGTACTCGCCCGCCCACCAGAGCTGGCCCGGATTCTCCGGACCCTTGCCGATCACCCGGTCGATCTCGGCCGGCGAGGCGACCTCCCTCACCTCTTTCAGGTACGCCAGTGCCTTGTTCCACAGCTCACCGCGGAACGCGTGATGCACAAGGCGGTCGTGATGCTCGGTGAGCCGGTCGGCGTACAGCCGCTCGATCGCGTCCACCACCTTTACGTGCACGGCGCGGCGCCGTTCTCCGAGCAGGCTCGCGTAGGCGACCTCGTGGGTCAACGCGTGCTTGAACGTGTACTCAGCGTCGGGAAGGAGCCGCGTCTCGTACAGGAATTCCGCCGACTGCAGGCGCCTGAGCTGTGCGGCGAGCTCGCCCTCGGAGAGCGGAGAGATCGCCCGAAGGAGAGCGAGCGACACGTCCTTGCCGACGACGGACGCCGTCTGCAGCACGTCCTTCTCCTCGGGCGAAAGCCGGTCGATCCGTGCCGCGAGAATGGCCTGGACCGTAGCGGGTACCTGGGCGGCCTGCATGGCCTTCACCATCCGGTAAGTGCCGGGCTCGCCGGCGAGCACACCCATCTCTGCCAGCGCGCGCACGCTCTCCTCGAGGAAGAACGGATTGCCTTGGGAGCGATCGACCAGAGCGGCCTTCACCGGCGCCAGCGCCGCGTCAACCCCGAGGAGACTCTCGAGGAGTGACTCGGCGGTCTCTGGAGCGAGCGGGTCGAGTCGGATCTGTTGATAGTAGGTCTTGCCGCCCCAGTCATGCCGGTACTCAGGCCGGAAATTGACGAGCAGGAGAACCCGCTTCGAGGGCAAGCTCTCGATCAGCTCGTCGAGAAGCGCTTGGGTGGCCGCGTCAGCCCAGTGGAGATCCTCGAAGACGAGCAGGACGGGCTGCACCTGGCTCTCTCGCAACACCAGGCGCTTGACGGCGTCGAGCGTATACCGTCGCCGCTCATCGGCACTCAGGCTCGTCCATGCGGCGTCGTCTGCGGGAAGATCGAGAAGTCCTTCAAAGGTCGGCAGCGCGGGCCGGAGATCCTCGTCGAGGGCAAGGAGCTTGCCGATGAGCTTCTCGCGCACACGCCGGGGTTCGTCGCTGGACTCGATACCAAAGTAGCTTTTGAGGAGATCGACGACGGGCAGAAAGGAGGTTGCCTTGCCGTAGGAGACAGAGCTGGCCTCGAGAACGAGCCAACCCGCCGTCCGGTGGGAATGGACGAGCTCCCAGACGAGGCGGGACTTGCCCACGCCGGGCTCCCCTACCAGAGCGGTCACCTGGCCGTGGCCTGCGCCGCCACGCTCGAGCGCGCTGCGGAGTTGATCCAGTTCAGCCTCGCGTCCGACGAAGTGGGTCAGACCACGGCCCGCGGCGACCTGCAGGCGGGTTCGGGTGGGGGTCGCGCCGGTGAGCTCGAACACCTCCACGGTGTCACCGAGTCCCTTGACCGAGACGAGCCCGAGCGATTTCACCCGGACGTGCCCTTCCACGAGTCGAAGGACCGCGGGCGTCAGCAGGATGGAACCCGGCTTTGCCATCTGCTCCATTCTGGCGGCGAGGTGGGTCGTCTGGCCCACGGCGGTGTAGTCCATATGAAGGTCGCTGCCGATGGCCCGCACCACCACGTCGCCGGAGTTCAGCCCGACCCGGATCTGCATCGGAACACCGTGCACGCGCTGCATCTCGTCGCCGTAGAGGCGCACCCGCTCCTGCATGCGGAGGGCCGCAAAGCAGGCGCGGAGGGCGTGGTCCTCGTGGGCGAGGGGGGCGCCGAAGAGGGCCATGATGCCGTCGCCCATGACCTGGTTGACGGTACCCTCGTACTGGTGAACGGCTTCCATCATGCGCTCGAGAACGGGATCCAGCAGCTGACGCGCCTCTTCGGGGTCGCGCTCGGCGAGCAGCTCCATGGATCCCTTGAGGTCGGCAAACAGGACGGTGACCTGCTTGCGCTCGCCCTCCAGCGCTCCACGTGAGGTGAGGATGCGGGCAGCGAGGTGCTTTGGCGTGTAGGACTCGGGCGAGGGGCGCGGCGACCCCGGCCCCGGTAGGCTCAGGGCCTGGCCACAGTCGTTGCAGAAGCGGCTACCCTGTGTGTTGCCGTGCCCGCACGCGGCGCATGCCACTCGGAGGTCGCCCCCACAGGCGTTGCAAAACTTGGCCGTGGGCGCGTTCGGCTGCCCGCACCGCAGGCACGACGTCCCGGCAGCGCCGCCCGGCGCCGCTATGACCCCTCCTTCACCTCGATGATCTCGTCGGCCAGGAGACCGTGAGCCTCACGATGGACGGCCGCCGCCGCCTCCTTGCTGGGCGCTTCGACGAGGCAGAAGACCTTGCCTGTGCCTTCGTCGTACCAGTACCGGATATAGTTGACCCCGTGCTTGTGCTGAACCTGAAGATCCTTCGCATGCGCGTCCTTCACCGCATCACCGGTCAACCCATCGATCTTGTTGTGCACGTCGAGATAGAGTGGCATCGCCATCCCTCCTGAGGAGTCCGAGGTCACTTCTGAATCGTGAGTGTAGGCCACCGCGCAATACGGGGTCAAGCGCAGCCGGCCCCGCATGTGGATCAGCCGGACGCTTCGCGTCGAACCGCTGTCCGTGGCCATGAGGCATTCTTTGGTATCGTACAGTCCATGTACGGCAAGGGGGATACGACGTTCCCGCAGCGCCTCGTGTGTCTGTCATCCGAGCACGTCGAGATCTGCTATGCGCTGGGGGCAGGGGAGCGCGTGGTCGGCGTGCCGGGCACTGCGCACCGGCCATCCGCGGCCCGCGACAAGCCGAAGGTCGGTGGCTTCACGACCTTCCGCCTCGACAAGATACTGGAGCTCGAGCCCGATCTCGTGCTGTCCTTCTCCGATCTCCAGGCGGACATCAGCGCGGAGCTGATACGCGCCGGCCTGCCCGTCTTCTGCTCCAACCCGCGCTCCGTGGACGAGATCCTCGCCACCATCATCATGGTCGGCGGGCTCCTCGGGCTCGAGAGGCCCGCCCGCGACCTCGTCCAGGACATGCGCGACGAGATCCGGCAGGTGCGGGAGTTCTCGGCCGTCTGGCCCGACAGGCCGCGAGTCTACTTCGAGGAGTGGCACGACCCGCTCATCGCAGGTATCCGGTGGGTCTCGGAGGTCATCGAGATCGCCGGCGGGCGGGACATCTTCTCCGAGTTGAGGGCGAAAGTTTCGGCTCGGGAGAGGGTGGTGGAATCCGGCGAGGTCGTGAGAAAGGACCCTCAGATCATCCTCGCCTCCTGGTGCGGCAAGCCGGTGGACCTGGAGGCCATTCGGACACGTCCCGGCTGGGAGGCGATCAGCGCCGTCAAAACTGGGCGTATCCATGAGGTGGACGGGGCTGATATCCTGTCTCCAGGGCCATCTGTGCTGGCAGGGCTCAGGCATATCCACGAGATTATCCAGCAGGGGCTGGAGCGCTAGGACACGGGCTTCGACCGGCCTCTCCGCCGAAGTGCTCTAAGTAGCTGAAAGGGCAAGAGGGACTAGGTTTCTCTTCATGATGCGGGAGCACGGGCATCCGCGTCACTAAAATTGAGGCCAGCGGAAGGCCCGATGCTAGGATGGCAATCCTTCGCCCAACTCTAGGGGCGTCGCACGGAGAACTTGAATGCTTGCGCGTCCCGAGAGCTTTTTCGAAGACCGATTTGGCCTGACCTCATCCGCCATGGAGCGGCTACTGGGTTCCCAGCTGGCCGGCCGCGTCGATCATGCCGACCTCTTCCTTGAATACCGCATCAGCGAAGAACTGACTCTCGAAGAGGGAGCGGTCAAGAAGGCGTCCCGCCACGTCAGCCAGGGCGCCGGTATCCGCGCCCAGTCGGGCGAGCGCACCGGCTATGCGCACACGGACGATCTCGCCCTGCCCAATCTGGAAGAAGCCGCGCGACAGGCGCGCGCCATCGCGGATCAGAGATCGGCGTCGGCCGCCGTTGCCGTCGGAACCGGCCGCCCCCACGACCTCTACACGCTGGCCGAGCCGCCTGTCACCGCCGCACTGGATCGGAAGGTCGCTCTGCTCCTCGAAATGGACGCGGCGGCCCGCGCTCTCGACCCGCGCGTCAAGCAGGTCATCGCGAGCCTCGGCAGCGAGGACGTCATCGTCCTCATCGCCACACCCTCGGGCTTCGCGGTGGGCGACGTCCGCCCGTTGACCCGCCTGAACGTGACCGTGATCGTCGAGGAGAACGGCAAGCGCGAGATGGGCTCCTACGGGGGAGGCGGGCGGGTGGCTTTTGACTTCTTCCTTGAAGCGGACGGACAAGAGGAACGATGGCGGCACTTCACCTCCGAAGCCGTCAGGCAGGCGACGATCAAGCTCCACGCGGTGGAGGCACCGGCGGGCGAGATGACCGTGGTGCTTGGACCGGGCTGGCCGGGAATCCTCCTTCACGAGGCCGTGGGACACGGGCTCGAGGGAGACTTCAACCGCAAGGAGACTTCCGCCTTCTCGGGTCGCATGGGCAAGAAGGTCGCCTCCGAGCTCGTCACCGTGGTCGACGACGGCACCATTGCTAACCGGCGCGGCTCGCTCAACGTCGACGACGAGGGCATCCCGACGCGGCGCAACGTGCTCATCGAAAAGGGCATTCTCGTCGGCTACATGCAGGACCGGCTGAACGCGCGTCTCATGGGCGCGGCGCCGACCGGCAACGGCCGGCGCGAGTCCTACGCGTACCCGCCCATGCCGCGCATGACCAATACCTTCATGCTGGCGGGGCACGACCACCCGGCGGACATCATCAAATCGGTTCCGAGAGGGCTCTACGCCGTTAATTTCGGCGGGGGACAAGTGGATATCACCAACGGCAAGTTCGTCTTCTCGACCAGCGAGGCGTACCTGATCGAGAACGGTGAGATCACACGGCCGGTCAAGGGCGCCACCCTCATCGGGAACGGGCCCGACGCGCTCACGCGGGTGAGCCGGGTCGGGCACGATCTCAAGATGGACGAGGGAGTCGGCACCTGTGGCAAGGACGGCCAGTCCGTACCGGTGGGCGTGGGGCTGCCGACGATCAGGATCGACGGCATCACGGTGGGCGGGACGCAGGTCTAGGCATGCTCGACCTGCTCGGAGACGTGTTGAAGCGAACGCGCGAGCGGGGAGCGACCGCGGCCGACGCCTTCCTCGTCGAGGATCGGGCGTTTTCCGCCCAGGTCAGGCTCGGGCGCGTGGACACGGTCAAGCACGCGCGCGCGCAGCACCTCTCCCTGCGCGTCTTTGCCGGCAAGTCGGCCGCCGCCGCCTCGACGTCGGACTTCTCGCGAACCTCCGTCGAGCGCCTGGTGGACGAGGCCGTATCCTTGGCCCGAATCACGGCGCCGGACCAATTGAGCGGCTTGCCGGACGCAGCGGCGCTCGCCCGGGAGATCCCGGCCCTCGACCTCGCCGACCCGACGGGTCACGACCTCTCCCCCGAAGACAAGATCGAGCTGGCACGGCGCTGCGAGGCCGCGGCGCTCGGGGCCGATCCGCGCATCACCAATTCCGAGGGCGGTGACTTCGCCGACCGGCGCGCCCGCTACGCCTATGCGTCATCCCACGGCTTCGCCGGTGAGTACGCGACGTCGTCCTTCAGCCTGTCGGCCTCGCCCGTCGCTTCCGAGAATGGCCACATGCAGCGTGACGGCTGGTACCACGTGACACGCAAGCGCGCCAGCCTCGACACACCCGAGGAAATCGGCCGCACCGCCGCGAGGCGCGCCGTGCGGCGCCTTGGGGCCCGGCAGGTCAAGACCTGCGAGGTGCCGGTGATCTTCGACCCGGAGATGGCGGCGAGCCTCGTGCGGCACATCGCCGGCGCCGCTGCTGGTCCGTCGCTCTACCGCGGCGCCTCGTTCCTCGTCGGCAAGCTCGGCCAGCAGATCGCCGCGCCCGGCGTCACCATCGTCGACGACGGAACCATTCCGGGCGGGCTGGGCTCGCGGCCCTTCGACGGCGAGGGGCTACCGGTGCTGCGTACGGTCATCGTCGACAGGGGCGTGCTCACCTCCTATCTCCTGGACAGCTACAGCGGCCGCAAGCTCGGCATGGCGTCGACACACCACGCCGCCCGGGACGGCAGCGGTGTCACCGTCGGCACCACAAACCTCTATCTAGCCAAGGGCACGGCCGATCCCAAGGCGCTCATCGAAAGCGTCAAGCAGGGCCTCTACGTCACGGAGCTGATCGGCTTCGGGGTCAACGGCGTCACCGGCGACTATTCGCGTGGCGCGGTCGGCCTGTGGATCGAAAACGGCGAGCTGGCCTATCCGGTCGAGGAGATCACCATCGCGGGCAACCTGCTCGACATGTTCAACGCGATCGAGGCCGTAGGCAACGACCTCGTTTTCCGCGACCGTACGGCCGCGCCCACTGTGCTCATCGGCCGCATGACGGTGGCAGGGACATGACAATAGCGCGGGGATTCGCCCTCACGGGTGGCACGAACCTTCTCGACCACGGTCAACATGCCGCAAGGCATGCCGCGCATGGAAGCGATGGCATCGATGGCACGGGTGGCACTAACCTTCTCGACCACGGTCAACATGCCGCAAGGCATGCCGCGCATGGAAGCGATGGCATCGATGGCACGGGTGGCACTAACCTTCTCGACCACGGTCAACATGCCGCAAGGCATGTTGAGGATAGTTGAGGATAAATGATCATCGACAGCCACTGTCACCTGCACGACCCGGCCTTCGAGGACCTGCACGGCGCGCTTGCCCGCGCGGCGGAGCACGATGTCTGGGGCGTGGTCGCCGTTGGCTGCGACCAGGAGTCGAACGCGCGCACTCTCGAGGCCGCCACCACCAATGGCCGAACCGTCTGGCCCGCGGCAGGCTTCCATCCGGACTGGATGCAGCTGAGCGACCTTGACCTCGAGCGAATCGAGGCACAGGTGATTGCGAATCATGCGCGCCTGGTCGCTCTCGGCGAGATCGGGCTGCCCTGGTACTGCCTCGAGGGCGCGACGGATGCGGTCGGGCTCATGACGCGGGGACGTCAGCGCTTCCGGCGGCTTCTTGGGCTCGCGGCACGCTACGATTTGCCGGTCATCCTCCACGCCCCCCACGGCGCCGCCGTAAGCGCGCTCGAAGCGCTCAAGACGCACGGCATCGAGCGGGCCGTCTTCCATTGGCACAAGGCGCCCGCCGAAGTGACCCGCGCCATCGTCGATGCCGGCTTTCTCGTGTCCGTGACGCCCGAGGTGGTCTACCGCGGGCGAGACCGCGAGATGGTCGAGGCGGTGGGGCTCGAATCCCTCCTCGTCGAAAGCGACGGGCCGTGGCCCTACCAGGGTGAGTTCGCCGGAATGCCGTCGGGACCGTGGCTCGTCTCGCGGGTAGCCGAAGAGGTTGCCAAGATCAAAAGACTGCCCGTCGACGAGGTGGCCTACCAGATCTCGGCCAACACCTGCCAGCTCTTCAACCTCGCGTGAGCGTGACGCCATGATCCTGACTGTCGAGCGCTTCAGCATGGTGGTCGACGGGACCACCGTGGTGGGCGTCCTGCACTTGCCGCCACTCGGTCCGGCCCCCTGCGTGGTGGCATGTCACGGCATGGGCGCCTCGAAGGAGAGCGACAAGTATCTGCTGCTCGGGCGCGAATTTCCCGAGGCGGGGCTGGCGCTCGCGCGCTTCGATTTTCGCGGCAGCGGCGAATCGGGGGGACTCTACCGAAACGCGACCATTGCCACGCGCATCTCCGATCTCGAGAGTGTGCTCGACCATCTGGCCGGGCATCCCTCTCTCGATGGCCGCTTCGGGCTTCTGGGCTCGAGCCTGGGAGGCTTTGTCGCTCTCTGGGTCGCGTCACGCGGGCGCCGGGTCATGCCCGTCGTGACGTGGAACGCCCCCGCGAGCCTCACCGCTCTGGCGAATTCCTCCTGCGATGACGTGACGTCACCCGGCGCCGCGCTGGTGACCGAGGTCCGCGCCGGCCGTCACGTCGATGCACCCGCCGGCTCGAGCCATCTCCTGGTCGTCCAGGCCGGCGCCGACGACGTCGTGCCGCCCGATCATGGGCGGATCCTCTTCGAGCGCGCCACGGAGCCGCACGAGCTGTGCGTGCTCCCCGGCGCGGATCATCGTCTCTCGGACCCGCTCCACCGGCTCGAGGCCGTTAAACGGAGCCGCGACTGGTTCACCCGTCATCTCCACAGGGAGCCCGCATGATCGACCCGGCGCGCATCAAGGACGAGTTCCTCGAGCTGGCAGGGATCTCCAGCCTGTCGCGTCGCGAGGGCGCCATCGCGCGGCGCCTCGAGAGCATTCTCAAGGGCATGGGTGCCTCCGTGGAAGTGGACGACGCGGGGGAGAAGGTGGGCGGCGAGACGGGCAATGTCTTGGCGCGGTTCACCGGCACCCGGGCGGGAGCGCCGCCCTTCCTCCTCTCGGCACACATGGACACCGTGGGGCCAGCGGAGAAGATCCACCTGGTGGTCGAAGGCGACATCGTGCGCACCGATCGCAGCACGGTGCTGGGAGGAGACGACAAGGCCGGCATTGTCGCCATCCTCGAGGCCATCCGCGTCCTGCGCGAAGGCAACATTCCCCACGGCGACATCGAGGTGGTGCTGAGCATCTGCGAGGAGACGGGGCTGCTGGGGGCCAAGCATTTCGACACGGGCCGGATCCGCGCGAAGCGCGGGCTGGTGCTCGATGTGGATGGCGTATGCGAGCTGATCACGCGGGCGCCCGCCGCCAACCGGCTGTCGTTCACGGTGACGGGGCTCGAGGCGCACGCCGGCATCTGCCCCGAGCGCGGCATGTCGGCCATCCAGATCGCCAGCGAAGCCATCGCGGGGATGAAACTCGGGCGCGTGGACGAAGAGACGACGGCCAACCTGGGCGTGATCCAGGGCGGACTCTCGACCAATATCGTCCCGACCCGGGCCGTCGTGAACGGCGAGGCGCGGAGTCTGGACGTCGAGAAGCTCGAGGCGCAGACGCGGCACATGCGGGGACGCTTCGAGGAGGCAGCCGCGCGCCACTCGGTCCGCCTCGAGGACGGCGAGCGGAAGGCGGGCGTCGAGATCACGGTGGACCGTCAGTACGAGCGTCTCCACGTCGCGGACGGCGCGCCCGTGGTCGCGCTCGTCGCCGGCGCCGCGCGGGAGCTCGGGCGGCCCTTCAAAACCCGCGCGACAGGCGGCGGCTCGGACGCCAACGTCTATGCCGCCCGCGGCATCGAGATCGCCAACCTCGGCTGCGGCATGCGGGACATCCACACGGTGAACGAGTGGGTGGACCTCAAGGATCTCCACACCACCGCCTCCATCGTGCTGGAGACGGTGCGTCTAAACGCCCTCTCGCCATAGAACGGATCGCAGACCTTCTCCTCGAGCACGCGACGCCCGCCGGGCCGCCGCGCCCCTGTCCCTTGCTGCTCGTCCACGGCATGCAGGGGGGCAGCTGGTATCTGCGCACATGGCTCTATGCGGCCGCGCACGCGGGCTGGGACGCGTGGGCTCTCAACCTCCGCGGTCATCACGGCAGCCGGCCGGTCCAGGATCTGGGCCGCGTCTCCGTCCTCGACTACGTGGAGGACGTCCACGACTGCCTGCGGACGCTGCGCGAAGCCGTGGTCATCGGCCACTCCATGGGCGGCCTGGTGGCCCAGAAGGCGGCGGAAGGGGGCAGGGTGCGCGCCGCGGTCTTCGTGGCGAGCGCCCCGCCCAAAGGCATCCGAGCCCTCACTGGGCCCGTCCTGTGGCGCATGCCGCGCTACGCGATGTCTATTCTCCGGAGCCGGCCGTTCATGATCGGCCCGGACGACGCCGCGGCGCTTCTCGGCAACCGGATGACGGCCGAGCAGCAGGCGTGGGCCTACCCGCAGCTGGTGGCGGAGTCGGGGCGCGCCGCGCGCGAGATGGCGCTGGGCAGCATCGCGGTGGACCCGGCCGGCATCCGGTGCCCCACGCTCGTGCTGGGTGCCGAGCACGACCGCATCACGCCGCCGTCCGTCGAGCGGAGGATCGCCGCTCACTACGGCTCGGAGTACCTCGAGGCGGTGGGACACGCTCACATGCTGATGCTCGAGGAGGGCTGGGAGCTGCTGTTCGGCCAGGTCTTGTCATGGCTCGCCCGCGTCATGTAGGGCGACGTCACCCGGTCTCCGGTCCGGTCGCCCTTGCAGGCCGGGTCGCTCTCGTCACGGGCTCGGCTCGCGGCATCGGGCGCGCCATCGCGCTTGCGCTGGCCCGGGAGGGCGCCGACGTGGCGTGTGCGGATCTTCTGCCGGCCGAGGACACGGCGCGGGCCGTGCGGGCTCTCGACCGCCGAGCTATCGCGCTCAAAGTAGACGTGGGCCGGGCGACCCACGCGCGGCGCATGATTGCCGACACCGTGCGCCGCCTGGGCGGTCTCGACATTCTCGTCAACAATGCGGGCATCGCGCACCGTGACTCCCTCGGTGGCACAAGCGAGAGGACCTGGGATCGCGTGGTGGGCGTGGTGCTGAAGGGCACCTTCCTGTGCTGCCAGGCCGCCGCGCCCGCGATGCGCCGCCGGGGCGGGGGCAAGATCGTCAACGTCTCGTCGCTCTCCGGCCTCATCGGCGGCGTGCCCTCGCGCCCGCGCGCGGGCCGGCGGGGCCGCGGCAGAACCGGGCCCGCCTACGCCGCCGCCAAGGGCGGGGTGATCGCGCTGACCAAGTGGCTGGCCAAGGACCTCGGCGCCGACGGGATCTACGTGAACACGGTCGCCCCGGCCGGAGTGGAATCGGCGTTGACGAGGGGCTTCACGTACACGGTCGGCCATTTCCCCGTCGCGCGCATGGGCAGGCCCGAAGACGTCGCCGAGGCCGTCGTCTACCTCGCCTCAGATGCTTCCAACTACGTCACCGGCCAGGTACTGATCCTGGACGGCGGCGGCCTGACCTAGGAGCCGCCCGAGCTAGCCTGCCGGGTCAATCCTTTGTCTCGAGCTTCAACGGCCGATCGTTCCCCTCGCCTGCGACGTCCGCCCGAGGGTGCCCGGAAGGGTCGTCGTCCCTGTCAATTCTCTCGGCCAGGAAAGGGACGAGCGCACCGCCGTAGTGGGACTTGTTGCGAAGGTAATCCCGGTGCGGTTGCCGCTGCCTCGATCTCGATATCGACTTTGCCCAATCCCTTGCCGGTGATCCCGTACTTGCTCTAACACGGCGTGGCCGGTAGCTTTCGGAGGCAGGGCTGACTAGCTCCGGCGAAGCTGGATCAGTGAGGCGGCGTGGAGGAGCCAGGCGAGTGGCACGAGGAAGCCGGGCAGGAGAATGTAGGGCCAGTACGCGATGAAGGTCACCGGCGGATCGGTGACGAAGACGCGGAGAGGGGATGGCGTTGAGAGCTGGGCGTGCACCACGACGTTGAGGAGGATGAGAATGCCGGCCACGTTCCACCACAGCGCCACCCGCGGCGACCAGGTCTTCCGCACGAAACAGAGGTAGCCGACCGGGATTGCCGTCAGCCCCACCAGGATGTCCGCGTTGCGTCCTTCGAAGGTCATGATCGCGGGCACGCGGTGCTGCACGAAGAGCAGCCAGAGGATGATCTCCATCACGATACGGAAGGACTGCGCGTAGATCGGCCACTGGGGCGGGGTACGGGCCAGGAGCTCGCGTCCCCTGGCCGAGCGGAGCAGGAAGAAGCCGGCGACCAGCGGAACGAGCACCGCTGGAAGAATACGGGGCGGCACGCTCCGAAAATCCCCGAAGACGCCCCGCAGGCTCAAAAAGCCGAGGAGGGCCACCCACAGCGTGACGGCGAGCATGATGGCGCCCGGGTGCCGCGTGGGAGTGAGCCACCAGGACAGCACGCCGAACAGGACGGCCACTTGTGCCAAGAACAGCAGGTCGGTGAAGCGCTCCATGTCTAGCGGGTCTTGAAGCCGAGGTCCGCCGCCGCCGACTCGCCCGCCGTCTTGCCGAAGACGGAACCCGCCATCAGGCCGGCCCCGCCCGGGTAGTTGTGGTAGAAGAGGCCGCCGACGAGCTCCCCGGCGGCGTAGAGACCGCGTATCGGCTGGTCCTCGATGTCCTGCACCTGGGCGCGGAGGTCCACGCGCAAGCCGCCGAAGGTGAACGTGATCCCGCACGTGACGCCGAAGCCGACATAGGGCGGCCTGTCGAGCTTCTGGGCCCAGTTGGTCTTGGGCGGGGTGATGCCCACCGTGCCCTTGCCGTCGAGGATGGCCGGGTTGAAGGGCTTGTCCTCCACCGCCGCGTTGAATTCCTTGACGGTGCGCACGAGGCCCGCCGGGTTGATCTCGAGCTTGCGCGCCAGCTCCTCGATGGTGGGGGCCTCGGCCTTCGTGATCTCGCGAATCCGGTACTCCTCACGGAGAATCGGCAGGGTCTTCTGGTCGAAGATCTGGAATGCCGTCTGCTGCGGCTGCCTGATCACGGTCTGGCCGTACTTGACGTAGGTGAAGTTGCGGAAGTCCGCGCCCTCGTCCACGAAGCGCTCACCGTTGAGGTTGACCATGATGCCCAGCGGGTAAGAGTGCTTCTGGAACATGTCGCCGACCTTCCGGTCGCCGAAGGGCGGCGCGTTCATGTCCCACTGCACCGCGTGGCACGAGGACCAGTGGCCGTAGGGCTGGGCACCGATGTCGAGCGCCATCTTGATGCCCTCGCCCGTGTTGTGGCGGGTGCCGCGCACGCGGGCCAGATCCCAGTTCGGTCCGAGATAGCGCGTGCGCCACTCGGGGTTGGCCTCGAATCCTCCGCAGGCGAGGATGACGGCCCGCGCGGGAATCTCGACGAAGCTCCCGGCGGCGCGGGCGACCACGCCGGTGACGGCGCCCGCGCCGTCGGTGAGCAGGCGCCACGCTCCGTGCCCGTAGCGGACGTCGATGCCAACCTTGGCGGCACGGTCGAGGAGCATCTCCACGAGGCCGGGGCCACCTCCCACCGCCTCGACGTTGAGCCCGCCCCAGAAGTGGTGCTTGCCCTCCACCTGGTAGGACTGGCGGGCGAACATGAGGATCCAGCGTATGCCCTGGCCACGCATCCAGACGATGATCGGGCGCGAGCGCTGCACGAGGAACTCGGCCATGTCGATGTCCGAGCGGCCCTCGGTCACCCGCATGAGGTCGTCGTAGAACTGGTTCGCGGTGTAGGGAGGTACGACCATGGCGCGCGCTTCCTCTTCGGAGATGTCCGGCAGGACGTCTCGCCGGAGATCCTCGAGGCCCTGGTGGGCGAAGCGGAAGCCGCCGGCGGTGAAGAAGGAATTGCCGCCTCGCTGCGACTCGGGCGCCTTCTCGAGCACGAGCACCGAGGCGCCGGCTTCGCGCGCGGCCAGCGCGGCGCAGAGCGCGGCATTGCCGCTTCCGGCCACGACGACGTCGTAGGTCTTGGTCATCGGAGAACCCCCCCGGTTCACGAGTCCGAATGCGGGCGCGTCAGCCCACGATCTCTTCGCCGCCGTCTACCCCGATCACGTTGC
>Ga0066710_100003063_pt1 | contig 14000 bp, 11 predicted proteins | sample GraSoiAngelo_159_FD_79666 | JGI IMG/M metagenome (GOLD analysis project Ga0066710, IMG submission 79666) | Grasslands soil microbial communities from the Angelo Coastal Reserve, California, USA - 14_1009_16_40cm | ecosystem: Environmental > Terrestrial > Soil > Grasslands | place: USA...
AGCGGCGCGTTATCCACAATCCATTGATAATCGAAGTTGGTGTGGTCGGTCGTGATGACAGCGACGTCCTGGTTTTTGAGAACCTCCTCGGTGAGTGAAACGGAAGACATCAAGGAGAAGTCATAGTGCCGCATCTTATGGAGATGAGAAATGTAGGGGTCGCTGTAGGATAAGATTGCGCCCTGGTTTTGCAGGATTTCCATGATTTCCATGGCCGGCGACTCCCGGACGTCGTCCACATCCTTTTTATAAGCGACTCCCAGGATTAAGATCTTCGCGCCGCGCATCGCTTTCGAACGGTCGTTGAGAGCGGACCCGATCCGCTCCACAACGTAATGGGGTATGGCCGTGTTGATTTCGCCCGCCAGCTGGATGAAGCGGGTCGAGAAATCGTACTCTTTGGCTTTCCACGACAGGTAGAACGGGTCGATCGGGATGCAGTGGCCGCCCAGACCAGGACCAGGGTAGAACGGTGTGAAGCCGAACGGCTTGGAGCTGGCCGCCTCAATAACTTCCCAGATGTCGATATCCATGCGGTGACAAAGCAGCTTGAGTTCATTAACCAAGGCGATGTTCACGGCCCGGTAGATGTTTTCCAGCAGCTTGACCAGTTCCGCCGCCCTTGTCGACGAGACGGGTATAACTCGATCGATCACCTGGCTATACAGCGTTTGTCCGGCCTCCATGCAGTCGTCTGTAATTCCGCCAACGACCTTGGGGATTGTCCGTGTGGAAAATTTCGGGTTGCCGGGGTCTTCGCGCTCTGGCGAGAAAACCAGAAAATAATCTTTGCCCGCCTTCAGCCCGGTTTTCTGAAACTTTTCGAGCAGAATCTCTTCTGTCGTTCCCGGGTAAGTGGTGCTTTCCAAAGACACGAGCTGTCCTTTTCGTAACGTGGCGGCTATGGCATCGGCCGTCTTTTCGATGTATTGAAGATCCGGATCTTTCTTGGCAGTCAGCGGCGTGGGAACGCATATGATAATGCAGTCCGCCTCGGCCAGCCGCTGTAAGTCCGAAGTTGCGTCGAATTGTCCTTCCTTGATTAGCGTTTGAAGCCGCGTTGCGGGGATGTGCCGGATGTAAGATTCCCCGGCGTTGAGCTGCCGGACCTTGGCGGCATCGACATCGAAGCCAAGGACCCGGAAATGTTCCTCGCCGAAGCGCAATACCAGCGGCAGACCCACATAACCCAGGCCGACAATGCCGATGCGCGCCCGGCGTGCCTGAATACTGCGGATCAGTTCTTCTTTTATCATCATGACGCTTTCTCCGGGCCCTCCATTCGCGTAATTCACGCAATTCGCGGAGCAGATTTTCGTTACGGTTTGGCCGCGCTTCGGTCTAAAGCCTAAGTTCTTTGAAGGCCTTAAATCAACAGGGGCTTATAATGGTGGCGCTATGATCGCAAAAAACGTCGTTCACGTAACTCTAATTCTTTTCCTGGGCCTGGTTCCCGTTCTTGCGCAGCTCCGGCAGGAGCAACCGCCGATTCCCGTCGACGAGATCATTCGGAAGTTCGCCGAGAAGGAAAAGGAGTTCAGGATTGCCCGTGGTAATTACACCTACCGTCAGGATGTCCGGGTTCAAGAGCTGAATGCGAATGATAGGGTGCTCGGCGAGTATCAGATGGTCAGCGACATCACGTTTGATTCGGCCGGCAAGAGAACGGAAAAAATCCTGCGCGCGCCCGCCAACACGCTTAAAGGCATTCAGCTGACGCCCCAGGACCTGCAAGACATACGAGAAATCCAGCCCTTCGTCCTAACCAGCGACGAGATCAATAAATACAAACTCAAATACGACGGCAAAGAGAAGATTGACGAGATCGACTCCTATGTTTTCGAAGTCGAACCGAAGGTTATCGAGAAGGGCCAGCGGTACTTTCAAGGCCAAATTTGGGTCGACGATAAGGACCTCCAGATCGTCAAGACCTATGGCAAAGCGGTCCCGGACATACGCGGAAAGGGAGAGGAAAACTTGTTCCCGCGCTTCGAAACGTATCGGGAGCAAATCGATCAATACTGGTTCCCCACCTATACCAAAGCGGTGGACACGCTTCAGTTCTCCGCCGGCGCCAAGCGCATCCGGCAGATCATCAAATACGAGAACTACAAGAAGTTTGAGGCCGATGTGAGGCTGACGTTCGGGGGTGCCGTTGACGGAGGTTCGGTCGATCAGCCGCCAGCCACGGCGTCCGACAACAAAGCGCCGGCGCTGGATCCGAAGCTGAACGGGCCGAAGACGAAGAAAAAATAAAGGGAAGCCAGAAAGCCAGAAGCCAGACGAGGACAGGTCCCTCTCCCAGAGGGCCCAGAGGGAGAGGGACTTGGCTCTGGATAGTCGACCATCCCGAGCGGGCTAAATCCGCAATCCGAAATCGCCGCTACAGTTCAAACTTTCCCATCCCACCAAGCTCTGCTAAACTGAAGCCGAATTTCGGCACAAACCAAGGAGTATTTATGTCGGGCCATTCGAAGTGGCACAGTATCAAGCACAAGAAAGCTGCCACCGACTCGAAGCGCGGCCGTGCTTTTACCAAACTGATCAAGGAAATTACGATTGCGGCGCGCATTGGCGGGGGGGACTCGGAAGCCAATTCAAGGCTTCGCAAGGCGATCGGCGATGCGAAAGCGTTGAACATGCCTGCCGACAATATCAAGCGCGCCATCATGAAGGGAACAGGCGAACTTGAAGGCGGACAACTGGACGAATTGACCTACGAAGGTTACGGTCCAGGCGGAGTTGCGATGATTGTTCAGGCCGTCACCGATAACCGCAATCGCACCGTGAGCGAGATCCGGCACGTGTTCTCCAAAAACGGCGGCAACATGGCTGAAGCGGGCTCCGTCTCCTGGATGTTTCATAAGAGGGGCTACATCGTCATCGAAAAATCGAAGGCGGATGAAGAAACGCTCATGAGCCTGGCGATCGACGCCGGCGCCGACGACTTCACTAGCGAAGAATCCGGCTACGAGATCATCACATCACCGGAATCCTTTGACGCGGTGGTGCAGGCGATCAAAGCGAAAGGAATCGAGCCCATCACGGCTGAAATCTCGATGATTCCGCAAAACTACGTGAAGGTTGAAGGCAAGAACGCCCAGCAGGTGGTAAAACTAATGGAGGCTCTTGACGACCACGACGACGTCCAGCACGTCTATGCGAATTTCGACATCGAAGAAGCGGAACTCGCCGAAGCCTTCTCATGATCATTTCGAATTTCGAATTTCGAATTTCGAATTTTAAGGACAAACAGGTCGCAGGATGCGAGTCAAATTTGCAATTCGAAATTCGAAATTAGTATGAGGATCCTCGGCATCGATTGTGGATCCCGAATCACGGGTTACGGCGTCATCGATACCGATCGCGCCGAATGCTCTCTTGTCCGCTGCGGTGTCATCCGGCCGAATTCCTCTGAGCCTTTCGCCCTTCGTTTAAAACTCATTCATGACGGCATTGTGAAGGTCATCCGCGAGTCTCAGCCGCAGGTGGCCGCATTTGAAAGTCTGTTTTATGCCGCCAATGTGCAGAGTGCTCTAAAACTCGGACATGTTCGAGGCGTCTCGATGTTTGCGGCAGCCGACGCGAATCTTCCTGTATTCGAATATTCGCCTCTTGAAGTGAAAAGCGCCGTTACGGGCTATGGCTGGGCTGAAAAGATACAAGTCCAACAGATGGTCCGGGGGCTGCTGAAATTGCGGTCCGCTCCGGAGCCATATGATGCCTCCGACGCCCTGGCCGTGGCGATCTGTCATGCACACACGAACCGGCTCCCAAAATCGGTTGCAGCTCATTTATGATATCTGTCGCGCTTTTTCTTTCAATTCTCCGGCTGGCCGGCTTCTCCAGTTTTACCTACTGTCGCGAGAACAGCCGCGGCCTTTACGAACTCCAGTGCGTCCAGCTCGATTCCACAGCTAAAGGCGAAGTAAAGTTCAAACGCCGCCAGGCGGAGGCCGTCAACGTACAGATCCAACTTTCGCCTCCCGCCCAGCAGCGCTTCATGGCTGTGTTGGAGGCGACGAACTATCTGGCACAGAGCGAAACCTATGAATCCGGCCGGAAGGTCGCCGACTTGGGGCGCAAGCACCTGACCCTGCAACTACCTTCGGAAAAAAGAGAGGCGACCTTCAATTACTCGGACCGCAAGGAAGTGATGGACCTGGCGGCTTTTTTCGATTCTTTGATCAATCAGGAGACAATCAGCTTCGACCTGGATAATGCGATCCAGTTCGAGCGCTTGAGCGTTCCGAAACGTTTGGAACAAATCGAGAATGAACTCAAGGCGAACCGAATCGCCGATCCCGACCGTCTGATTCTTATGTTGGAAAAAATTGAAGCCGACCAGCGGCTGATGAACTATGCTCGTACACAAGCCGGTAAAATCAAAAAACAGATTCAGACGCGAAAATGAGCGTTAAGGACATTTATGAAGATCGTAAGAATGTTTGGATTCCTGATGCTGATCGCCGCACTGAGCGTTATCAGCGTAAACGCTCAATCGGCCGCAAAGGTGTCCGGCCGCATCGGGACCGTTGAAATCCAAAGGGGCGGCACGTGGACGGAAGCCCGATCCAGCGAACAGATCAGTCCGGGCGAGAAGGTGCGGACCGGCAATAGGTCGTCGGCCGCCATCGACCTTGGTCCGGGAAAAGTCGCTACGTTGGCGGAAAACACGCAGATTGAATTGCGCGATGGGGCCGATTCTCTGAATGTCCGCCTCGAGAGTGGGAATATGAGAGTCGTGTCCGCAGCCGACCTCCCGGTCTCTGCCCGCGATACGACACCGGAAACCCCTGCACGGCCTTCGGACTTGGACTACCAGGCCGACGGACTTAACCTGACGGTCAACGGCGGCGCCGCGCGGACAAGCACGATCATCATCCGGGGAAACGACGCGAGACGCAGCAGCCCGCAACCGGACGCGAACCTGCCACAGTACGGAATTCCATTCGGATATTCCAACATGTATGGAAACACGCTCGGCTATTCGGGCTTCTATTCCTATCCATACGTGTTTGCGAATCCCGGCTTCGTCTATCCCAATATTCAGAATCCCTACAGCGGCATCATGCCGGGGCAGATCATCCCACCGATGACCAATCCCATGCGGCCGGCAGTTCACTTTCCAATCGAAACGTTTCCGAACAGGACGCCGATCCGGTAAATCTGGCTTCGAGAGACACAAAGACACTGTAGCGGCGGTCTATGACCGCCGACGATCTCGAAACGAGACATCGCCGGCGGTCATAGACCGCCGCTACAGTGCCTTTGTGTCTTTGTGTCCCTACGGCGTAATCAACATCCCCGCATATCCGACGACGCGATCGAAATCCCCCGACACGTCGCCGGATGTGGCGTACTTCACCAACTCCGCCTTCGACGCTCCGAGCAATTTTGCAGCTGTCATCATTGTGACTGCCGGACCATAGCCGCACATCGAAATGTTTTCGCGCCGTACGACGTCGTACAATCCATGCGGATCCATCGCCAGGATTTGATCGATGGCCTTCCGATCTTTTATTCGCGTGACCGCATCCGACTCGTAATGATTCATGTCACTTGAGGCGATGATCAGCACCCGGTCACCCACGTTCGCCAGAACAGTGGCGATGGCTTGGCCGAGCGTTTCCAGACGCTCCCAGTTTCCGGTGCCGATCGTAATCGGCGCAAACTTCAAAGAAGATCCGCCAAGATGCTGCAGAAATGGCAACTGAACCTCAAGCGCATGCTCAAGACGATGGGCCTCCACATCATCTTCGAGTCGCGGATCGGCTGCCATCAAGCTTTCGCAAAGCTCCTGATCGATGTCCAATTGTCCTAGCGGCGTCAGCCATGCTCCGGATCGCATGATTGAAAGTGGTGGGCCAAAGCCAGTGTGATTCGGACCAAGCATAACGTTCCTGGAGGGTAGATCGACCTGCGAATACACGTCGCCGGCCACATGCGCCGAATACATGTAACCCGCGTGGGGAACGATAATCCCAATGACCTGGATGCGCTTTTCCGCGGGGCGGAGGTAGCCCTCCATGGCTTCTACCAGCTCCGCTGGTTTGGCTGGGTAAAAACGTCCTGCGACTGCCGGCCGGCGAACCATAGGTGTTCCTTTGCCTACATACTATCAAACACGAAGACACCAAGGCACAAAGCCACAATCCCCGAGCCGCCGAAGGCGGCAGGGGGTCGTGGCTTTGTGCCTTGGTGTCTTCGTGTTCAATACTAGCTTTTCGGCGCGTAATAACCTTTCTTGTGGCGCACCTTCAGCTTGTCGATCTTGCCGTCGTGGTTCACGTCCAGGTTGGCGACCTCGACTCGCAGCTTGTGGAGCTTGCCATCCGTCTTCCGAACCTTCGGAACGAAACCAATGCTGTACTGATACCGGAGATTCGCGGCGACCTGCTCGTAGATGCTCGGATATTCGCCGACGAAACGCGGAAAGAACGCCTTTCCGCCGGTCGCTTCGGCGAGTGAGCGCATGACGTTATCCGCCTGAAGAAACGTAATGCTGTCCTCTGGATATAGCCTCGATTCGAAATAGAGGCGCGCAAGCTGTCCCATACCGACGGAGTAGATCATACTGTCCGAGGTCTCGGCTTTTCGAAGCGTTTCGCCATAAGTGTGCTTGCTAATGGTATCGAGGCCTGTACTCAGGAGGAAGACGGCTTTCTTTCCATCAACGTTGTCCAGACGCTGAAGCGTGTCATACACCGCGTCATAGAGAGACGTCTCACGATACGCTGGGATGCGCATACGGCGAAGACCCTCGTACAGTTCCGCTTTGTTCTTGGTGAAGTCTGTCAGGATTTCCGGACGAATGTCGAACGCCACAAGCGCCGCCCAATCCTCAGGCCGGAGGCTATTGATGAATCCGGCAGCAGGGCCCACGACATCGTCGTAGTAGTAGCCAAACGTATCGCTGAATTCAGCCAAAATCACGACGGTCAGCGGCGCGTCGGTAGGGCTGAAATTCGTGATCGTCTGTTCGACGTTATCATCGAATACCGTGAAGTGTTGCTTCTCCAGACCGCCGATAGGATTACCGCTGTTGTCCGTTACCACAACGTCAAAGGTTACGAGATCCACATCGATGGAGAGTGACACCGGCGGGCCCTGCGTGTCTCCCTTGTCCCCCTTGGCAGGAGAGTTCTTGTCGCCGGCACTCGGCGGAAGTGGAACGTTGGTTCCCACATCCTTTTTGGGCCCTTGTGCGACCGACATTCCAGCCGTCAGCACTACGGCCATTACCAGGACGAGCAGAAGTTTTGCTCTCATTTGATTGATTTCTCCGTACCAAGCCTAACCGAGCATCCCTCTGCGGCGCAAGACTTTGATCTGCCGCTTCCAGGATTGATTGATGCCGATTTCGATGAGCGGCGCCTCCGCCGGCAACGCCCCCATCACGCGCCCGACGGTCTTGTGGTAGGCGAGCAAGGGAGCCACCAGAACCAGAACCGCCGGCTCATTGCGTAACGTGCGGCCGGTAAAGTAACCCTTCTTAATGAAGTCGCCGGCTTTCCGATGCCGCTCCACCGCGATCCAGTAATCGAGAGCCTGGAGCGGAAGGTCGGGGTCCGCCGACGTCTTGAGTTCAATCACCACCAGACGGCCTTCATTCGTCACTGTGAGCAAGTCGATGACGTTCCGTTCCGCGCCCATGAAGCTCGGAACTTGAGGATAGATGTGCTGAACGTCGACGGACGGAAGCACCTGCCCGATTTCACTAATGAGATTCGACTCCAGCCATCGCTCCTCGTGAGCGCGCGCCAGAGGATGGCGGCTTCGATAGCGGCGTACGGCATCCAGTTCCTGAATCACTTGCTCAATCGGCTCACCCAATGGATAGACGGTGGCTTTCTCCGACACCCGCGCCACCTCAATCCCACGCAAGCGGATCGATATAGCCTTTCCCGCAATATCCGGAACGCTATGTAACAGCCCCGGCGCCCGGGAACAAATTTGCGCGACCTCCGCCCCCGCATCAGGCGGAGCGAAGTCTTGGACGTACGTTTCCGGCTCGGCCACCGTGTCCTTTAATGATGTGATGGCCTCTCCGTCCCACTGCAGCCACTCGAAAGTCTTGCGCAGATGCGGCATCACCCGCAGGCGAGCCGAAAGCGTCTGCTCTCGTCCGCGCGGAACTACAATCACGACACGACGCCTGACCAACGGCGCCCAAAGCAGCGCCGCGCGCATCACGCCGTTGATCACGGCTGAGGATTCGTCAGGGTCTACGGCAATCACCGCGTGCTTCCCGACAAGAAACCTCGGATAAGCCCCGCCGATTCCATGACGGCGATCGGAGTAGAGCGTCTGCCGCTCCACTTTCGGGACACCAAAATAGGCGCACAGAGCCTTGCCAAGCTGCGCCTGGAATGTGCGCCGCCTTCGACGAAGGTCGATCACCGGGGGCAGGTGATCGCCGGGATAAAGCGTGATCGTGTCGGCTTGAGAACGAAACCTGGCGCGCCCTCGAATCCGGACAACGTTCGGCCGCAGCCACTGAAGATCGAGAATTGTTCGCGAATAGCGCCCAAGCCGAATGCTTGAATTCTCGACGGAAATCTCGGAAGAACGCAACGGCAGAAACTCAAGCCCATTCAGGGATACCGTCCAGGTGGGTTCCAAAGCCAGAAGAATTTTTAACTCTCCGATCTCCACCGCTGGATTATAGTAGAAAGCAGGTCATTCGTCCCCGAATGGCTTGCCAATAGTAACCACGATGAACTCCGTCTTAATCGTTTCCGCGGTCCGCACTCCAATCGGCAAATTTGGAGGTTCACTTTCCTCTCTGACGGCGGCGGATCTCGGGGTTGTGGCGGTAAAAGAGGCGCTCTGCCGTGCAAATGTTGAGCCGGCCTCGGTTAACGAGGTCATTGTCGGCCATGCCCGAGGTGCGGGCAACGGACCCAATCCCGCGCGCCAAATCGGCTACCGATCCGGCATTCCGCAAGAGGTTTCCGCGTATACGGTAAATAAGGCGTGCGGCTCGGGTTTGAAGGCGATCATCCTGGGATACCAGGAAGTCTTGCTCGGCAATGCCGATGTCATCGTCGCTGGCGGCACCGAGTCCATGAGCCGTGTGCCGTACCTTGTAGACCAGGCCCGTTGGGGTCTCCGGATGGGCCATCACGAGTTTGTCGACGCCATGTATCGTGATGGGTTTTTTTGCCCTTTGTCGGAAATGGTCATGGGCGAGACCGCGGAGAATCTTGCGAGTGTTCACAAGATCTCGCGCGATGAGCAGGACGAGTATGCGTTGCGCAGCCAGCTTCGGGCTGCAAGCGCCACCCGGTCCAAGCGTTTTGCCGATGAACTCGCACCCGTTGCGATTGCGGAAAAAAAAGGCCAAACCCGCAAGCTCGACTGCGACGAGCATGTGCGAATGGAGGTGTCCCTCGAAGATATGAAGCGGCTGCCGCCGGTCTTTGCAAAGACCGGAACCGTCACCGCCGGGAATTCCTCCGGAATTACCGATGGCGCGGCCGCCACGGTCCTTGTGTCCGAGCAAGAAGCCAAACGCCGGAATTTGAAACCTCTCGCGCGAATCGTGGATTACGCCGTTGCAGGCGTCGATCCGAAGATCATGGGAATCGGACCGGTGCCGGCGATCCGGAAGTTGCTTTCGAAGATCAGTATGAAAATCGAAGATTTCGGACTCGTGGAACTGAACGAAGCTTTCGCGGCGCAGGTGCTCGCGGATTTGCGCCAAATTCCCATAGATCCCGAAAAGCTCAACGTGAATGGCGGCGCCATTGCCTTGGGCCATCCTATTGGATGCACTGGCGCGCGAATGGTAGCGACGCTGGCTCACGAGATGCAAAAGCGGAAAGTTCCATTTGGACTGGCCGCTCTTTGCATCAGCGGCGGTATGGGAATCGCACTTGGGATTGAAAGATTATGAGTTTTATCTTAAATGCATTTTTGATGCTATGGCTTCAGACGCCTGGAGCCGTCGTCGTCGGCCTTGAGGATGGACAAAAGCTCGTTGTCGAAGACCCCGAGTTTTCCGGTTTCATCGAAGGCCGCGGCGATCAGGCTTTCCTGATTTACCGTCAGGAGAAATTTCACGGCCAGATGCCATTGAACGCCGTATCCCGGATCGATTTTGGCAAATACAAAAGGGGCGAATCCTTTCCACTCACCGTCACCTTGAAAAGCGGAAAGAAGTTGGAGGTCCAGTCGGAGCGAAGATATTTTGTGATGGTGCGAGGGAAGACCGATTTCGGCAATGTGACCATCAAACATCCCGATCCGATCTCAGCCCCACTGCGACTCAGCACGGCAAGCCCGAACCGGAAAAACGATCTGACCATCCAGTATCTGGAATTCCCCACATCGTAAGCGTATCCTCAAAAACGGAGGAATGGGTGAGTGGTTGAAACCGGTGGTCTTGAAAACCACTGTGCGGGGAACCGCACCGGGGGTTCGAATCCCTCTTCCTCCGTTTAGCTTTTCCCTTTAATCACAGCTGGTTGGGTGACGTTGCGTGTGGCTTGAAATGACCGGCTCCATGCACGTGAGGATGCACCAATCCTGGTGCAACTGTCCGTGAACTGTCCGTATCTCATCGGGAACCCCTGCGACTCGGCACTGGGATAGGCACGACCACAACCGTCCGCTTCGTTGGAAGGGACTCCACATGGGTGTCGATCTTTTTGACAGCATCCCGCAGGTCTCCCTCACTGACAATGTTGTACCGGTCGAACATGCTGCGCGTCTTGTGACCAGAGATCGCCATGGCGACGCCCTCGCGAACGTCGGCGCGGACCATATTTCTCACGGCCGTCCGCCTCAGATCATGGAATAGCCTGCCGGGAACGCCGGCGGCCTTGCATGCGGCAGCCCAGGATTTCCGGCAGTCACGAATAGGCTCACCTTCGCGGTGGAAAACCACTGCGCTCGGGGCTTTTTTTCCCGATGGGAAGATCGGACAGATTCCAAGCGCATCTATCAGGCTAATCGGTATATGTTCAGTCGCAAGGATCGCTGACATTCCGCCCTCTAACTTGGCAGGGGAGTTTTCGGCCTCAATCTTCAAGGTGAGGCAACTGACGGCGGCGACAAACTGGGCAATTTTTGGCCTCCGTTTATAATCGGTCGACTAAGGGAGGACATTACGTAATGCGTAGGTTCAGTCGCGTCGCTTGTTTGCTCGCGTTTCTTGTTGTGTATGATGGGCCTGGTCACGCTCAGTCTTATAGGATCACAACTTACGCAGGGCCTGTTTTCCCGGTCAGCGGTGTCCCGGCGACCACACTTTCTGTCGGATCGAACTCCGTCATCGCGGACGCTGCTGGAGGTTTTTACGTCTCCGGTGTCCCAGACAGCAGGGTATACCACGTCACCGCTACTGGTACCCTCGCTGTAATCGCCGGAAATGGCTCGGTGGGATTCAGCGGGGATGGAGGTCCTGCAACGGCGGCCCAGCTCAACCGACCGACAAGTCTGGCCTTGGACAGCATCGGCAATTTGATGATAGCTGATTCCGGAAACAACCGCGTCCGGAAAGTCACCCCAGGTGGAGTTATTAGTACGGTTGTCGGTATCGGAATATACAACCCGACAGGTGTTGCCGTGGACGTGGAGGGTAATCTGTTCATTGCGACACAAAGTCGCATTCTGAAGGTTAGTCCATCCGGCATTATTACAACGGTTGCGGGCTTCGCGGATCCCGGCTTCGGCGGAGATGGCGGTCCGGCCACCTCCGCGTGGCTTAACAACCCGTATGGTGTCGCGGTTGATATGGCGGGCAATCTGTTCATTGCCGATACGTTCAACAACCGCATCCGCAAGGTCACACCATCCGGTGTTATTAGTACGGTTCCAAACGGACAGGTTTACAACCCGCGCAGTGTCGCAGTGGATGCGACGGGTGCTCTGTTCATCGCTACGGCGGGCGAGCAGATCAAAAAGCTCACGCCGGATGGCAATATAACAACCGTAGCGGGCACAGGGGGTGCTCAATTCGGTGGAGATGGTGGCCCGGCCGTCTCTGCCCAGCTCAACGAACCATATGGTGTCGCTATTGGTGCAGTCGGCGATCTTTTGATTGCCGACACGTCCAATCAACGCGTCCGTAAGGTCAATTCAGCCGGCATCATCAGCACCGTCGCAGGCAACGGATTAACCAGCTTCAGTGGCGATGGCGGTCCCGCCACCTACGCCCAGTTGCACACGCCGTATGGTGTTGCCGTCGATGGCGACGGCAACGTGTTCATTGCGGATAGTGGTAACAACCGGGTCCGTAAGGTTACGTTATCCGGTGTCATCAGTACGATTGCGGGAAATGGAATGGAGGGCTCTAGCGGAGATGGCGGCCCAGCAATCTCGGCTTCGCTTTCTCCGAATGGTGTCGCGGTTGATATGGCGGGTAATCTGTTCATTGCGACATCTGGTCGCATTCGGAAGGTTAGTCCATCGGGCATCATCAGCACCGTGGCGGGCGGTGGGTTCGGTGGGTTCGGCGGGGATGGCGGTCCTGCGACATCCGCCCACCTTGGGTTTGTCGAGAGTGTCGCTGTGGATACGGCAGGCAATCTATTGATTGCGGACTACGACTACGGTCGCATCCGGAGGGTAGACCTCTCGGGTATCATCAGCACCCTGGCAGGAATGGGCAATGGAGGTTTTAGTGGAGATGGCGGCCCTGCGACCTCCGCTCTGATGATAGGTCCTTTGGACGTCTCCACAGACCAGTCGGGTAATCTGTTCATTGCGGATAGTCAAAACAACCGCATCCGCAAGGTCACTCCGTCCGGCATCATTAGCACAGTGGCGGGGAGCAATTCTGGTTTCACCGGCAATGCTGCTTTCAGCGGAGATGGCGGTCCTGCAACCGAAGCGCTGCTCTCTGACCCTCACGGAGTGACGGTCGACGGAGATGGCAATTTGTTCATCGCCGACACCCGCAACCACCGCATCCGTAAGGTCACTCCGTCCGGCATCATTAGCACGGTGGCAGGCACTGGCGATGCTGGTTTCAGCGGAGATGGCGGTTCAGCCGCGGCGGCCCAGCTGAACTTCCCGACGGACGTCATCGTGGATTCGAAAAACAATCTGTTCGTTGCCGATAATCTCAACCTCCGCATTCGAAAGTTAACACCGGTAACCGAATCCAGGACGTTCTCGATCCGCGATCGAGGAGGGGTATCGCTAAAGACTTCGGGAACGGAAACGGCAGTGATGACGGGCTACGCCAGCATTCAACCCAATATCGGACTCCCGACACCGTCTGGTGTTGCAATCGTGGGGTTTCGCCAGAACAATGTCCTCGTCTCGGAAGCTAGTACTCCCGCATCATCGTTGATTCGGGCCGGAAGGATTTACGCGGAGATCGATGGCCCGGTGAATACCGGTTTGGCCATCGCCAATCCAAATGACCAGCCCGCGACAGTTTCTTTCTACTTCACGGATGCGCGGGGCGATTTCGGCAGCGGGAGCGCGGTTATCCCGGCAAAAGGACAGATCGCCAAGTTTCTAAACGAAGCTCCGTTTAATGGCCGCGCGTCGTTGAGTGGAACCCTCACGTTCAGCTCTTCGGTTCCGGTCGCGGTTATTGCCTTGCGCGGTTTGACGAACGAACGCTTCGAGTTTCTGATCACCACGCTGCCGGTGGCCGATCTGAATCCCGCCGCAACCACCGGCCCGATTGTGTTTCCTCACTTCGCCGCCGGCGGCGGGTGGACGACCCAGATCATTCTGGTCAATCCGACCGACACGCCATTAACCGGAATCGTTGAGATTCGGAGCACACCGCCGTCGCCTGTCTATGACCCATTGTCCTATTCCGTTCCCCCACGAAGTTCACAAAAGATTCAAGTTTTTCCCAGCAGCGAAACCGTCGCGACCGGATCGGTGCACCTTGTGCCGAGTGGTCCAAACTCTGCGGCTCCATCCGGAATCGCCATATTTTCATTTCGCAATGGTGGAACGATCGTAACGGAGGCAGGTGTACAGGCCGTGCCTGCCGGGAATGCATTTCGATTGTATGCAGTAACTTC
>Ga0066710_100003065_pt1 | contig 13998 bp, 11 predicted proteins | sample GraSoiAngelo_159_FD_79666 | JGI IMG/M metagenome (GOLD analysis project Ga0066710, IMG submission 79666) | Grasslands soil microbial communities from the Angelo Coastal Reserve, California, USA - 14_1009_16_40cm | ecosystem: Environmental > Terrestrial > Soil > Grasslands | place: USA...
CGGCTACTCCTTTCTCTCTTCGGGGTCGAAGAGGCTCTTCTTCGGCCTGGGCGATCGGCCGCGAGCGGACCGCGTGACGGTCCGCTGGCCGTCGGGCAAGGTTTCGGAAATGCGTGACGTCGCGGCCGGAAAGCTCGACATCCGCGAGCCGGTCGCGGAGGAGACGCTGCCGCGGGCGAAGTGATACCCTCCCATTCCCCCACACTCAGGAGGTCGTACCCGATGATCGGACGTTGCCACCTCGTTCTCGCCCTGTCGATCGCCGCGGCTGCTCTGCCGCTCTGCGGCCAGGATCTGACGGTCGTCTCGAAGACCACCGTCGGAGATCGCGCGGGGACCTCAACGCAATACATGACGTCGACGAAGTCGCGCAGCACGGACGGGCAGACCGATTCGATCGTCGAGTTCGCGACCGGCCGTTTCCTCTTCATCGACCACAACACGAAGGAGTACTGGGAGAGCTCGACCCAGGAGATGGCGGCGTATTTCGACAGGGCTGAGCAGGGCATGAAGGGCAACCCGATGTTCGAGTCGATGTTCGGCGGCCCGGACGACATCGTCGTCGAAAAGGGAAAGCGGTCCCGCAAGATCGCCGGCTACGAGTGCGACGAGTACACGATGAAGATGGGCAGCTCGCTCGAGTTCGACCTGTGCGCCGCAAGAGGCCTCGACGTGCCCGCCCGGTATTTCGAGGGGAGAAAGGCCTCGTTCGCCGCGATGGGCCCGATGGGAAAGCGCTACGCGAAGATGTTCGAGGAGATGAAGAAGATCAAGGGCTATCCGCTCTCCGTCGCGATCGACCTCGACATGGGCACGATGAAGCAGCACACGGTGTCGGAAGCGACCGAAGTCCGGAAAGGCCCGATCCCCGCTTCGACGTTCGAGATCCCCGCGGGTTACAAGAAGAAGCCGTCGCCGTTCGGGAAGTAGCGAGGTCTCAGAGCAGCTCTCGAAGCTGATCCGCCGTGATTCCCAGATCTTCGAGGATCCCGGCCAGTGTCTTCGGCCGAATCGGGCGCCCGCGATGCATCGGAATCACTACACGGGCTCGATCAACATCGCGGCGAAAGATCGCGTGGCTACCCTTCTGACGATCCAGCGCGAAGCCGAGCTTCCGAACGACCCGGGCGAGATCGTAGGCTTCGACGACCAGAAGTCGTGGGCTCACACACCGACTTCGACCAGGCGGATCAGCAGGTCCTCGGCGGGGACTGGCTCGCCGTGCTGCTGGAGACTCTCGATAAAGAGAGAGATGGCTTCGTGCGCGTTCGCAAGAGCCTCTTCTTCGGTGGCGCCTTGTGTATGGCAGCCCTTCAGCGCAGGGACGAACGCGTGGAAGCCTCCGTCGTCCTCTCGTTCCAGAATCACGGTGTACCTGTACTGACGCACTAGAAAGATTCTACCCTCCGAAGGGTCGGGCTTCCCGGATTGGGAGGCGACTTTCGTTACGCGTCGACGACCGCGATCGAGGCCTAGCGGGAGTCCGATTCATCAACGATTCTTGCCGTTCGCGCGCTGATCAGGCTCGCGTGCGGATCAGGAAAAGCGTGGCTCCGGCGAGGAGCAGGGCGAGCGCGGCCAGGGCGACCGGACCGAGAGTCGGGATTTCCGGCGCTCCCACGACCAGAGTCAGAATCGGCGACGTGCTCGAATTGAAATTTCCGTCACCCGAGTAGGCTGCGGTAAGAAGATGACGACCAGGGGAAAGCGTTGAGATGTCGATCGTCGCGCCGCCGTTGAGCACGCCGTGGACGGAATCAAAATTGACGACGACAGGAGCAGTGCCGATGAGATTCAGAGCGTCGTGGAAATAGACCACCCCCGTCGGAGTGGCGGGACCCGTCGGTGAGAACTCCAGGGTCGCCGTCAAACGGATGACCTGGCCCGGCTGAGCGGAATTGACGGAAGACGTCAACCTCACGGGAGTGTCAACCCGATTCACCGTCAGCGAATAGGATCTGGTGCTTGAGCAACCGTTCGCATCTGTGACGGCGATCGAGAAGATTACAGGCGTCGCGCTGCCAAAAATGCCGTAGATCGTCGCGGTTGCAGGGTCGAAAGCAAGCTGCGAGTTGCCGGACCGGGCGAAGGTATAGGGTGGGGCGCCTCCCGACGCGCTGAAGGCCATGGGCGGGTAGTTCGTGTTCACAGTTCCGGCCGGAAGCGAAACGGGCAGAACGGTCGGTGCGGCGTTGATGAGAACAGAAACGGAATTGGACCCGCCATTGACCACCGCGAGATCCGGCAGTCCGTCGTGATTGAAGTCGGCCGCCGCCAGTGAAATCGGATCGAGGCCGACGGGAACGCTTGCAGTTGGACCGAAACCACCGGTTCCGTTCCCGAAAAGAACCGATACGTCGTCGGAAACCTCATTGGCGACCACGATGTCGGGGGCACCGTCGATATTGAGGTCGGTGAGCACGACGCCACGGGAGCCGAGGCCGACGGGATAGTTGACGGCGGGTACGAAGTTCCCGTCACCGAAGCCCACGAGGACGGAAACGACGCTTCCTCCCTCGTTCGCGACGACCAGGTCCTGGCTCCCGTCCCCGTTCAGATCTCCCACCGTGACCCCGATCGCGAGAGGACCCGCTCTGAAAGCCGTTGGCGGACCGAGCAGGCCCTTGCCGTTTCCGAGCAGGACGTAGACGGCGTTGATGAAGTCGCTCGTGGCCGCGACGTCGGGATTCCCATCTCCGTTGAAATCGCCGACCGCCACCGAGAAGACGTTCTGAAAAAGGGGGCCGAACGTTCCGGACAAGGTGAAGGATCCTTTCCCGTCCCCGAGGAAGATCGAGACCCGACTCAAACCATAATTTCCGAGCGCCAGATCGGCATGCCCATCGCGATTGAAGTCCGCGACCGCGACGGACAAAGAGTGGGACCCGGGATCGCCGATTCCGAAGTTCCGCGGGGGAGCAAAACCGCCGGCCCCGTTACCCAGAAGGATCGAGACGTCGAAAGGACTCGCCAGGCCCAGCTCTCCACCGGTCGCGACCGCCAGATCCGCGCGGCCGTCTTCATTGAAATCGGCAGTCGTGATCGACTGAGGTCCGCTGCCCACGGCAAAAGTGGCTCCGCGACCGAACCCGCCGGCGCCATCGCCCAGAAAGACCGAAACGCTGTCAGAACTCAGATTCGCCACAGCGAGGTCGGCATTGCCGTCCCCGTTAAAGTCGGCGGTCGTAATGGATCTCGGGAACGGACCCGTCGCCAGCGTCCCGCCTGTGACGAAGCAGCTCGCCGGAGTCGAAAGATTTTTTCCCAGGACCGGATCGGCAAGCCCCAGGCCACTCAACAGCAACCAGCCGGAAAGGCGGAGAAAAGATTGCATCCGGCGGAACGAGTCTAGCCGGTCGGAAGTTTCATCACGCTCTGCTTCTCCTGCGCATCCACCACCGCGATCGCGGCCATGTTCACGATGTCGGCGACCTCGACGGCCCTCTGGAGCACGTGCACGGGCTTTCGCATTCCCATCAGGATCGGGCCGATCGCCTCGGCGCCGGCGAGGCGCCACACGAGCTTGTAGGCGGCGTTCGCGGACTGCAGGTCCGGGAAGATGAGCACGTTCGGGCGGCGCACCGTCGCCCAGGGGTACTCCGCCTCCAGCATCTCCGGCACGACCGCGTAGTCCGCCTGCATCTCGCCGTCGATCGGCAGATCGGGCCGCGCGGCCTTCACCAGCTCGACCGCGCGCTTGACCTTCAAGGCGTTCGCATGCTCGTTCGAGCCGAAATTGGAGAACGAGATCATCGCGATGCGCGGATCGATGTCGAAGCGGTGCACGGCGTCCGCCGTCAGAAGGGCGATCTCGGCCAGGTCTTCCGCCGTCGGCTCGATGTTCACGGTCGTGTCCGCGAAGAAGAACGTCCGGTCCTTGAAGACGAGCGTGTAGAGCCCCGAGACGCGCTTGACGCCCGGCGCCGTACCAACGATCTCGAGCGCCGGCCGGATGGTCTCGGGATAATGCTGGGTCAGGCCGGAGATCACGCCGTCGGCGTCCCCTGCCTCCAGCATCAGGGGTCCGAAGACGTTGCGCGTGCCCGCCTGCTTGAGCGCATCGGCCGCGGTCATCCCGCGGCGCCTTCTCCGTTCCTCCAGTAGCCTCGCGTAGTCCTTGAGGCGAGGGGACGAACGGGCGTGGACGAACTCGATCTTGTCCATCGGCAGCTGCAGCTCCCGGGCGAGCGGCGCTACCTCTTCTTCGCGCGCGAGGAGGATCGGCCGGCAGATCCCTTCCTCCGCGAGGATCTTCGCGGCGCGCAGGATCTTCGGGTGCTCCCCTTCCGGGAACACGATCCGCTTCGGGTCGCGGCGCGCCTTCCGGATGACGACCCCCATCACCTCCCGGGCGCGCGACAGCATGGCCTCGAGCCGGCGGAGGTAAGCCGCCATGTCGGTGATCGGTTGCCGCGCGATGCCCGACGCCATCGCCGCCTCGGCCACGGCCGGCGCGACCCAGAGGAGCACGCGAAAGTCGAACGGTTTGGGAATGAGGTACTCGCGCCCGAAGCGGAATTCCTGCCCGCCATACGCCTTCGAGACGGAATCGGGAACGTCCATCTTCGCCAGAGCGGCGAGCGCCTGCGACGCCGCCTTCTTCATCGCTTCGTTGATCTCGGTCGCGCGCACGTCGAGTGCCCCGCGGAAGATGAACGGAAACCCGAGCACGTTGTTGACCTGGTTCGGGTAGTCGCTCCTCCCGGTCGCCATGATGACGTCGGGGCGCGCCGCCTTCGCCTCTTCGGGAGCGATCTCCGGCTCCGGGTTCGCGAGAGCGAATACGATCGGGTCGCGGGCCATCTTCTCGAGCATCGCGCCGGAGACGAGCCCCTTCGCTGACAACCCCACGAGGACGTCCGCTCCATCGAGCGCGTCGGTCAGGGTCCGCTCGCCGGTCTCCACCGCAAACTGCTCCTTGTACGGATTCATGTCCTTGCCGCGACCGGCGTAGATCACGCCGGACTTGTCGACCAGGCGGAGGTTCTCCCGGCGGACTCCGTAGGCCAGATAGAGCTTTGCGCACGCGATTGCGGAGGCGCCCGCGCCGAGGAAGACGACCTTCACGTCTCCGATCGATTTGCCCGCGATCTCGAGCGCGTTCAAGAGAGCCGCGGCGGAAATGATCGCGGTGCCGTGCTGGTCGTCGTGGAAGACCGGGATCTTGAGGCGTTTCTTCAGCTCTTCCTCGATGACGAAGCACTCGGGCGCCTTGACGTCTTCGAGGTTGATGCCGCCGAAGGTGGGCGCGATCCGCGACACGGTTTCGATGAAGGCGGTCGGCTCGTCGGCGTCCACCTCGATGTCGAAGACGTCGATGTCGGCGAATCGCTTGAAGAGGACTCCCTTTCCTTCCATGACCGGTTTCGCCGCGAGCGGTCCGATGTCGCCCAGGCCGAGCACCGCCGTGCCGTTCGAGATGACCGCGACGAGGTTTCCTTTGGCCGTGTAGTCGTAGACGGTCTCGGGATCGCGGGCGATTTCGAGGCACGGCTCGGCGACGCCCGGGCTGTACGCGAGCGACAGGTCCTCCTGCGTCCGGCAGGGTTTGGACGGGACGACCTCGACTTTGCCTTTCCGGGCGCGGCGGTGATATTCGAGCGCCTCTTCCCGGAGGATCTTCCTCAAGCGGGGACCTCGATCGGCCCGGCCAGCTCGTGCCGGAGCGCGCGCACCGCTTCGACCGCCTCCGCGAGAGGCACGGCGCGGATCGAGCGGTCGCTCCGGGTCACGAGCTCGACCTTCCCGTCCTTCAAAGCCCGTCCGCCGACGTTGACTCGAATCGGGAAACCGACAAGGTCGGCGTCCTTGAACTTGACGCCCGGCCGTTCGTCCCGGTCGTCGTAGAAGACGTCCTGTCCTTCCTTCACGAGCGCGTCGTAGAGCCCGTCGGCGCTGCGCCGCGCGCCCTCGTCGGCCGGATTGAGCGAGACGATCTCGATCTCGAAGGGCGCGAGCGCGAGCGGCCACACGATCCCGTCGTCGTCGTGGTGCTGCTCGACGGCCGCCGCCATCGTCCGGCCGACGCCGATCCCGTACGTCCCCATGACGACGGGACGCGTCTCCCCTTTCTCGTCGGTGAACTCGCACCGCATGGCCGTCGAGTACTTCGTGCCGAGCTTGAAGATGTGCCCGACCTCGATCCCCCGGGCGATCGACAGCGGCTTTCCGCAGCGCGGACACGGATCGCCGGAGCGCGCCATCGCGAAAGAGAGGAAGTCGCGGACTCCCGCGTCCCGGTCGATCGACAGGCCGCGAACGTGCCAGTCGCGCCGGCCGGCTCCGGTCACGGCGTTGACCGCGCCGCGAACCGAGCCGTCGGCAAGGACCCGCACGTTGCGGCCGGAGAGATGGTGGGGTCCGACGTATCCGACCGGAGAGCCGGTCGTGCTCTCGACCTTTTCCTCGGAAGCGAGCGTCAGGTGCTGGACCCCGAGCGCGTTTTTCAGCGCCACCTCGTTGACGTCGAGATCGCCACGCAGGATCGCGACGACGGGTCCGCTCTCGGTCTCGTAGACGAGACACTTGATCATCCGCGAGGCGGTGATGCCGAGAAACTCGACCACCTCATCGATTCCTCCGCGGCCAGGGGTCTCGACGTCCTCGAGCGCGCCGGGGGTCTCGCCGTCCCAGGGCGCGGGGCGCCGACCGGTCTCGGCTCTTTCGACGTTCGCCCCATAGCCGCACGCCGCGCAGCGCACGACCGCGTCCTCGCCGGTCTCCGCGAGCACCATGAACTCCTGCGAGTCGCTGCCTCCGATGGCGCCGGGGTCGGCTTCGACGACCGTGAAGTCGAGCCCGCAACGCTCGAAGATCCGCCGGTACGCGCCGTCCTGGGCGCCGTAGGAAGCATCGAGGCCGGCGGCGTCGGCGTCGAACGAATAACCGTCGTACATCAGGAACTCGCGTCCCCGCATCAACCCGAACCGCGGGCGGATCTCGTCGCGGAACTTCGTCCGGATCTGGTAGAGCGTGACCGGGAGCTGGCGGTACGAGGTCACGCCCGCGCGGACGAGCGACGTGACCGCCTCCTCCGCCGTCGGGGCGAGGCAGTACTCCCCTTCTTTCCGGTCGCGCAGATGAAAGAGGATGTGGTCGGAGGAGTAGCGCGCCCAGCGGCCGCTCTCATCCCAGAGCTCCCGCGGCTGGAGGATCGGCAGCTCGAGCTCCAGAGCTCCAGAGCGGTTCATCTCCTCGCGCACGATCCTCTCGGTCTTGCGGTGGGAGCGCAGACCCATCGGGGTCAGCGCGTAGATGCCGGCGGCGATGCGGCGCATCATCCCGGCGCGAGTCAAGAGAACGTGAGAGATCGCCTCCGCATCGCCCGGCACCTCGCGGACGGTCTGAAGAAAATATTTGGACCAACGCATGTCTCTTACTTGTGGTTTTGGATCTTGGTCTTCGTTCGTGTCAGCGGCTTCTTTTTGGGTCCGACTTTTTCGACCAGGCGCAGGTTGCTCCGCACCTGCTGCATCACGCGGTCCTCCAGCTTTCCGCCGCGCGCCGCCGTCTTCGCCTTCTGGAAAGAGGCTTTCGCGTCCTCGAGCCGGCCGGCGGCGAGGTAGGCCATGCCGAGGTGTTGAAACGTCGTCGCCGCGGCGGCGCGTTCGCTCGACCTGCGCAGGCAGTCGATCGCCCGGTCGAACTCCTGCCTCTTGTAGTGCACCCATCCGAGCGCGGCGAGAGGATACGGCTTCAACTCCTCGGGCGCGGCGGCGAGTGAGCGGCTCGCGTAGTCGAGCGCGGAGTCGAGGTCTTCCCCCGACTCGGCGAGGTTCGTGGCGAGCTCGTAGTAGCCGACGGCCCGCGCAGTCGGCGATTCGTGCTTGTCGAGGAAATCGCGCACCACGTGGGCCGCTTCGGCGGGGCGACCTTCGGCGCGGAGAGCCTCGGAGAGGACGGAGCACGCCGCCGCCGCGACGACCTCCTCCGGATCGCCGGAGAGAACCTGCCGGCCCTCGGCGATCGCCTCCTTCCAGAGGCCGAGCGACGCGGAGAGAAGCGCGGCGGAAACCCGGATCGTCGCGTTGCCCGGCTCCGCCTGGAGCGCCTGCCGGTAGAGCTCGTGCGCGCGCCTCCACATCCCGCGCGCGAGCGCCTCCTCGGCGCGCCGGAAGGCGTCAGCGCCCGGGCCCGCCACATGCGGCAGCGGGTAGAGCTTCCGCCGCTCCAGGATCCGCACGGCCTCCTGGTATTCCAGGCGCCGCGGGTTCTGCTCGAGCGCCTCGTGAAAACACTCGAGGGCCCGCTTCAAGCGGTTCTTCTCGAGGTGGCACAGGCCGAGCTGGAACACGGCCTCCTCCAGGTCCGGCTGGAGCCGGAGCGCTTCCTCGAAGTGCCGGATGGCTCCGGACGTGTTTCCCTTCTCGCGCAGAACGGTCCCGAGCAGGACGTGCGCCGAGGGCTGGGGGGCGACGTCGATCGCCTTCGCGAGCTCCTTCTCCGCCTCGTTCCAGCGCGAAGCGTGCGCGTAGAGGGAGCCGAGGGCGAAGTGCGGCAGGAAGGCGTCGGACCGACGCTGAATCGCCTGTTTGTGGAAGGTCTCCGCCGCGGCGACGTCACCGGCCTCCCCCGCGATGATCCCGGAGTACACGAGGGACTCGAAGTGGTTCGGCTGAACGGCCAGGACTTTCTTCAAGTACGCGGACGCGCGCTCCATGTCCCCCGCCGAAAAGAACGTCTCGGCGAGATAGAAACCGAGCTCCGCGTTGTCGCGATCGACCTTGTAGAGGTCCTCGAGCGCCCGGATCCCGCGGTCGGAGTCGAGCGCCAGGAGCGCGAACTCCGCCTCCCGCAGCCTCTTGACGAACTGCTGCTCGTGCGCTCCCGAGAATCGGGCCACGATCCGGTCGCGCCGCTCCAGGAATCGATCCTTCTTCTCGACCGCCTGCATGCGCTCGTCGAGCTTGGTCTCCCAGAGATCGCGGACCTCCTCGGCGCGGACGAGCCCCCTTCGCTCGAGGGTCTCCTGCAGCGCCAGGACGCCGGTGTGGGCGACGAAGAGGTTCTTCTCGAGGTTGCCGAGCGATTCGAAGAGCGACTTGATCGCGTCGCCGGTGCGTTTGACGAGCTCCTCGAGCGTCGAGATCCGCTCGAGGAGGTGCTCGTCGAGCGGGATCTCCTCCTGCGGCTCGCGGCCCTCTTCGACGACCCCGACTCCGGAGAGGACGAGCAGCTTCGATTGGCAGCGGACGCAGAGCTCTTCATCGTCCGGGTTTCTCGCTCCGCAGACCTGGCAGAACATCAGCCGGCCGCCGCCGCGGGATACTCGTAGAAGCCCTTGCCGGACTTCCGCCCCAACCAGCCTGCGTCCACCATCTGGACGAGCAGAGGGCTGGGGCGGTACCGCGGATCGCCGAACCCCTCCTGGAGGACGCGCAGGATCGAGAGACACGTGTCGAGCCCGATGAAGTCGGCGAGAGTGAGCGGCCCCATCGGATGGCTCATCCCGAGCCTGGCGATCCCGTCGATCGCTTCGCGCGTCGCGACGCCCTCCCGCAGCGCTTCGATCGCTTCGTTCAGCATCGGCATCAGAACGCGGTTCGAGACGAACCCCGGCGAGTCGTTGCAGAAGATCGGCGTCTTCCCCATGCGGCGGGCGACTTCCTCGACCGTCGCCGCGGTTGCATCGGAAGTCGCGATGCCGCGGATGACTTCCACGAGCGCCATCACCGGTACAGGATTCATGAAGTGCATCCCGATGAACCGATCCGGGCGGCGGGTCACGGCGGCGAGCCGCGTGATCGAGATCGACGATGTGTTCGACGCCAGGATGGCGGGCGCCGGACAGATCGCGTCGAGCCGGCGGAAGAGCTCCTTCTTCGCCTCTTCGCTCTCGACGATCGCCTCGACGACCAGGTCGGCGGAGGCGAGCCGTTGGAGGTCCGTCGTGGTCGCGAGCCTGCCGAGAGCGGAACCTTTTTCGTCGACAGACCGTTTCCCTTTGGCGACCTCGCGGTCGAGGTTCTTCTCGATCGTCGAGCGCGCCTTTTCCAGGAACAGCTCCACGACGTCCGCCAAGACCACGTCGAAGCCGGCCGCCGCCGCAACATGAGCGATTCCATTGCCCATCTGCCCGGCGCCGACGACACCGATTGTCCGGGGAACCACGGCCGCGACTCTATTTCGCGGCCGAGGCGGGAATCAAATGTTCGTCAGCGCCACCCGGAATCTCGGCGAGCCGAACCGAGACAGAAACGCGACCCCGACGGCCACGATCGATGCGACGCTCCACACGATCGCGCCCGCGACCGGAAGAAGCGAGATTCCGCCGAGCACCGCGAATCCGAGGGCGAGCGCGGCAGGCCGCCGCGCCGGCGAGAAGCTGTCGAGAAGCTTCTGGCCCACGAGCAGGAAGAGCGCGCCCATCCCGAAGACCTTCGCCGCGACCGCGGCCACGCCGAGAAGGAGAGCGATCGGCACCGCGATGCTCGAAGGAAGCAGAGTCAGGGTCGCGGCCGCAGCGAGGAAGATCGTGAGCACGCCGAGCGCTCCGGCCGTGAGCGCGCCCGCCCAGTCGGACTCGGCCCGGTCCGCCGCGCGCGCGAGCGGAGATCCGAAAACGTAGAGAAGCGCGACAGCGATCGCGAGCCACGCGGCGAGCGCGAGAAGCTTGAACCCCCAGACGACCGGGGAGAGGACGCTCGTTTCCCACGGCGCGCGCCGCATCTCGGCGAGGTAGAGCGGAAGGAGCGTGCCCGGAGTCGAGACCGTGCCCGCGACCGGAAGGGGACGGCCGGACGGGCCGATCCTGTCGCGGATCGTTCCGCCGAACACGACCAGGTTTCCGGCAATGGATCCGTTCGGTCCGAAGGAGACGTCGCCGCCCCACACGATCACGTCACCCGCCACTGCGCTCTCGATCGAGACGTTCGAGGCGACCGCGACGACCCGGCCGGGGACGCTCTGGGAAAGAACGAGATCGCGCCCGAGCGAACCAACAGAGGGTGGAGACGCCGCGAGCGCCGGGACCGGGAGGAAGAGAAGTGCGGCGGCTGCCGCGAGCTTCAACGGCGTCCCCGCGCCCGCGCGAACGCGCGACGCAGGCCGAGGCCCGCCGGCACGAGCAGCAGGAGCGAGACCAGGCCGACCAGCCGCTCCTGGTGCAACACGTCCGAGAGTGCTTCGAGCCCCGAGGGAGCCGACCGGACGAGGGCGGGCGCCCAGCGCGCGAGGGACCGGACGAAGGCGACGATCGGGACGAGAGCGGCCGTCCCGAGGCCGGCCTGATCGCCCGCCGTCAGGTTCGGGGCGAGAAGGAGCGCGAGACCTCCCGCCGCCGTGGCGGCCGAGAGGAGGATCGGCGCGCGCCAGAGGGCGTAAGTTCGGCGCTCCCGGACGGAAAATGTCCGGAGCCGGATGATCCGGGGCGTCAGGTCGGGAACCGCCGGAACCTCGCGGGAGAGCCGTTCCAGGGCCTGCGCGAGGCCTCTCGCCATCTCGACGGCCGCGCCGCAGGACGCACAGGCCGCGGCGTGCCCGGCGGCGTCCGGCGCCACCGGCGGCTCAGTGCCCGAGGCGACCGCCTCGACATCGATCGGGTCCAAGGGGCGAAGACAGGGCGTCACGACAATTCTCCAGCCAACCGTTCCTTCAATACGACTCTGGCCCGAAAGAGTTTGTTCTTGACCGTCCCTAAGGGCATGTTCTTCAACCGCGCGATCTCTTCATAGGACAGGCCGCCAAAATGGCGCAGGGTGATCAGCTCTCGGAACTCCAGCGGAAGCTCGGCGATCGCCTTCGAGATGGCCTCCCCCCGCTGCACGTTGCGGAGCCGTCCGAAGGGGTCGAGTCCCGGGCTTTCGTGCTCGACGGCCGAAACTCCGGTCCGGCTCTCGGGGTCCGGGATTTCGAGCGGAACCGTCCGCGGCCGCCTCTTGCGGAGGTGGTCGATCGCCGCGTTTCCCGCGATCCGGAAGAGCCACGTCGAAAACTTGTACTCCGGGTTGTATCGCTCGAGCGCCTGGAACACTTTCAGGAAGATTTCCTGGGCCAGGTCGAGAGCGTCCTCCCGGCTCCCGACCATCCGGGCGACATGGGCGACGACTCGAGCCTGGTACCGGCGGACGAGAGGCGCGAAGAGCGATTCTTCGCCCGTGAGTATCCGCCGGACGAGCTCCTGGTCGGAGCCAAGGCCGTCGGGCTCCGGCCGGCCGGCGACCGGATGGATCGGAGGAGCCGGTTCGGTCACGGGCGCGGCGGAAGCCGGCCGCGCCGGCCGCGGATCGAGGCGGAGGCCGGCAGGGCGCGCGAGAGGCTCGGATACAATCCGGTGCCCATTCTAACGAAGGCGGGCTTCGAGCCGGCCGAGGAGCGTCACCGTGGACCAGGTCGCGGAACCCGAGTTGCCCGACTCACGGCTCACCACGTCCACCCTTCCCCAGGGGATCGACTCCGCCAGCCCGTTCGACGAAATGATGTCGCGATTCGACGTCGCGGCGCAGAGGCTCGGCCTCGATCCCGGTCTCTACAAAGTGCTCCGCGAACCGGTGCGGGAAACGAAAGTCTCGATCCCGATCGTCATGGACGACGGCCACATCGAGGTCTTCGTCGGGTATCGCGTTCTCCACAACATCGCCCGCGGTCCGGGGAAGGGCGGCATCCGATTCGACAAGAACGTGACGCTCGACGAGGTCCGGGCCCTCGCGGCCTGGATGACCTGGAAATGCGCGGTCGTGAACATTCCCTTCGGCGGCGCCAAGGGCGGCGTGATCTGCGACCCCGCGTCCCTTTCCCGGGGAGAGCTCGAGCGGATCACCCGACGCTACACGGCCGAGATCATGGACCTGATCGGACCCGAAAAGGACGTTCCCGCGCCCGACATGGGGACGAACCCGCAGACGATGGCCTGGATCATGGACACCTACTCCATGCACGCCCGGCACACCGTCACATCGGTGGTCACCGGCAAGCCGCTCACCCTCGGCGGCTCGCGCGGGCGGATCGAGGCGACCGGCCGCGGGCTCATGCTGATCTGCCGCGAGGCCGCTCCGGTGAAAGGGTTGACGCTCGCGGGCAGCCGCATCGTGGTTCAGGGGTTCGGCAACGTCGGATCGATCGCGGCGCGGATGTGCCACGAGGCGGGCGCGCACGTGATCGCCGTCTCCGACATCAACGGAGGAATCTTCAACTCGAAGGGGCTCGACGCGACCGCGCTCGTCGCCCACTACGAGAAGCACCGGACGTTCGAGGGATTTCAAGGCGTGGAACGGGTCGGCAACGCCGACCTCCTCGAGCTCGACTGCGACATTCTGATCCCGGCCGCCAACGAGAACCAGATCCGCGGACGCAACGCCCCCAACATCAAGGCGAAGATCATCGTCGAGGGAGCCAACGGCCCGACCACGCAGCGCGCCGACGAGATTCTGAACCAGAAGGGCGTCCTGGTCGTCCCCGACATCCTCGCCAACGCGGGAGGGGTGACGGTCTCCTACTTCGAGTGGGTCCACGACCGGGCCGGTTTCTTCTGGCGCGAGCAGGAGGTCAATGAGCGCCTCGAGGACATCATGTGCCAGTCGTTCCGGGACGTCTCCACGATGGCCGAGAAGTACGGGGTCAGCCACCGCATCGCGGCCTACATGCTCGGAATTTCCCGCGTCGCGCACGACACCATGGTGCGCGGCCTCTACGCCTGAAGTGAGCCCCGCTCTCTAGAGTCTCCGGATCACCCAGACCGCGGCCCCGGCAAGCGCCAGCCCGAGCAGCGCCAGCATCGGAAACGACAGCGTCGGGACGACGGCTCCGGTCGTGGGCTGCGAGGTCGGCGTCGTCGTCGGCGTCGCGGCGACCGTCGTCGCGGTGGGGGTCGGTGTCGCGATCCCGGCCACGGTCGGCGTCGGCGAGGCGACGCCGCATGGAAGCGCCACGGCGGACGGGTACAGCCCGTACTGGAGGTGGTCCACTTCGATTCCGCCGGACGTGTTCGAGATCTTGATCGCCGAGATGCCGCCGGCGAACTGCACCCCGAAGAAGCGATCCTCCGCAGTCGTACCGGCGTTC
>Ga0066710_100003066_pt1 | contig 13996 bp, 11 predicted proteins | sample GraSoiAngelo_159_FD_79666 | JGI IMG/M metagenome (GOLD analysis project Ga0066710, IMG submission 79666) | Grasslands soil microbial communities from the Angelo Coastal Reserve, California, USA - 14_1009_16_40cm | ecosystem: Environmental > Terrestrial > Soil > Grasslands | place: USA...
CCTTGTCGAGCCGGTGCACGATGCCGGCGCGGGCGACGCCCGCGAGCTGCGGACAATGGTGCAGCAGCGCGTTGGCGAGCGTGCCGTCCCAATTGCCGCTTCCGGGATGGACGACCAGTCCGGCGGGCTTGTCAACGACGATCAGCGCGTCGTCCTCGTAGACGATGGACAGCGGCAGCGGTTGCGCGGCGAATGCACTTGCGTGCGGATCGGGCAGCGGCGCAACGACGACTCGCTCGCCGCCGAAGAGCTTGCGCTTCGCCGCCGCCGCTTCGCCGGTGACGGTCACGCGGCCGGCGTCGATCCAGGTTCGGATGCGGCTGCGCGAATGCTCCGGCAGCAGGCGCGCAAGCGCCTGGTCGAGGCGCAACCCTGCGAGATCCGCGGGGATCGTGAGCTCGCGCGGCGCGTCGGGCGCCGCGAGGGCTGGGTTATAATTCGCCGCTGCCACCGGAGTCGCAACAAATGTGGAGAAAGTCGCCGCTGTTGGGTCGGGCCGTCGTCGCGATCGCGTTTGCGGCGGGCATCGCGGGCTGCAACCTGTTGCCCGAAGTCAAGGACGAGACGGCCGGCTGGTCAGCCGAAAAGCTGTACCAAGAGGCGCACGACATGCTGACGACCGGCAATTATACGCGGGCCGTGAAGCTCTTCGACACGCTCGAAGGCCGCTTTCCCTATGGACGCTACGCGCAACAGGCTATCCTCGAAGGCGCGTACGCCAACTATCGCGCCGGGGAAACGGCACCCGCGGTTGCCGCCTGCGACCGCTTCATCCGCACCTATCCCAACCACCCGAACGTCGACTACGCCTACTATCTCAAAGGCCTCGTCAACTTCCGCGAGGACCAGGGCCTGTTCGGCTACGTCGTCGAGCAGGATCTCTCCGAGCGCGATCCGAAGATGACCAAAGAGTCCTTCGGCGCGTTCAAGGAACTGGTCACGTTGTTTCCCGACAGCAAGTACGCGGCGGACTCCATCGTCCGCATGCGCTATCTCACCAACGCGCTCGGGGGCTACGAAGTCCACGTTGCCGAGTACTACTACCGGCGCGGCGCATATATCGCCGCGGTGAACCGTGCGCAGGCCGCACTCGTCAACTACCCGCGAACGCCCTCGAACGAGGACGCGCTGATCCTCCTGGTCAAGGGCTACGACAAGCTGGGGATGACGCAGCTCCACGACGACGCGCAACGCGTGTTGAAGGACACCTTTCCCAACGGCAAGTACTTTTCGGCCAGCGCGAAACCGTGGTGGGACTTCTGGTCGAAGGACCGCCCGCTTCCCCCTGACGTTTCCACGACCGAGAAGCCATGGTGGAAATTCTGGTAGCCCGGCGGTGAGCGCAAGCAAACCTCGGGACAGACGCTCAGCCCGGACTACGTTCGCGGAAGAATTCGAGGACGTCGTCGAGCTCCCGGGTTCGACGCATCGGCGGCAGCGCGTCCAGGATGCGACGTCCGTATGGCTTGTCCCTGAGACGCCGGTCGCAAACCATCAGCACGCCGCGATCGGTCTCCGAGCGGATCAGGCGACCGGCGCCCTGCTTGAGGCTGATCGAAGCTTGCGGCAGCTGGTAATCGAGAAACGGGTTGCCGCCTTCGCGCGCGATGTGCGCGAGGCGCGCTGCGAGCAGCGGATCGTCAGGCGGCGCGAAGGGTAGCTTGTCGATGACCACGACCGACAGCGCTTCGCCCTGGACGTCCACACCCTCCCAGAAGCTCTGGCTGCCGAGCAGCACGGCGTTGCCGAGCACACGGAAGCGCGAGAGCAATTCGCTCCTCGAGCCCTCGCCCTGCACCAGCAGCGGGTAGTCGAGACCCTCGCGAGCGAGCGCGGCAGCGAGCGTCTCGCGGGCGCGCGCGAGCGCGCGCAGCGTCGTGAACAACAGAAACGCGCGGCCGCCGCTGGCCTTGAGGACGGGAAGGGCTGCCGCGACGACCGCGTCGGTGTGTTCGAAGCTGTTGGGCTGCGGCAGCTCGCGCGGCAGATAGAGCAGGGCCTGACGGGCGTAATCGAACGGGCTTTCCCAGCAGCCGGTCGCTGCATCGGAGAGTCCCAGCTCGCGCCGATAAAGCGTGAAATCGCCGTTGACCGCCAGTGTCGCCGACGTGAAGATCCACGAGCGCACGCTGTCCGTAATTTGGCGCGCGAAGATGGCTGCGATCGAAAGCGGTGAGGCGTGGAGCTGCCAGCCGTGAGGCGTGACGTCGAGCCAGCGGATCCACTCCGGATCGTCGCCGTCGCGCCAGCGCGCAAGGCGCGCGACGGCCTCCGTGGCACGCTGCGCGCAGTGCGAGAGCTCGTCGCTGCGCTCCGCCTGCCGTCCAAGCTGGGAAGCGAGCGCGTCGAGCGCAACGGCGAGCGCGTCGAGCGCGGCGACGAAGTCCGGACGGCGCAGCGCTTCGGCGCGCGGCTGCTTCCCGAGCGCCTCCCCTGCCGCGAGCCTCACCCGACGCAACGTCTGCGCCACGCCCTGCGCGGCGTCCGGTAGCGGTGCGTAGTCGCGCGCGACCTTGAGTCCCTCGAGCTCGGCGTCGCGCGTGAGCTCGCCGAGCTGGCCCGCGGTGATCTCCTCGCCGAAGAACAGCGTCGCAGTATCCGGAAGCTGGTGCGCCTCGTCGAGAATCACCGTGTTGCATTTCGGCAGCAAGTCGGCGAGGCCTTCGTCCTTGAGCACGACGTCGGCGAAGAACAGGTGGTGGTTGATCACCACGACGTCCGCGGCCAACGCGTCCTTGCGCGCCTTCATGACAAAGCACTCGCCATAATGCGGGCACTCGCCGCCGAGGCAATTCTCGCGGGTCGAGGTGACCTGGCCCCAGATGCCGGCATTGTCGGGCACGTCGGCGAGCTCCGCCTTGTCCCCGCTCTCCGACGTGCGCGCGAAGGACTCGATGCGCTTCAGATAGCGAACGTCCGGCCGTGAGGCAAAGCTGTCCTGCAGCCGCGCGCGTTCGAGATGATAGTGGCAGACGTAATTCGACCGGCCTTTGAGCAGCGCGACGGTGACCGGAACCTTGAGCGCGTCGCGCACCAGAGGCAGGTCGCGATTGAAAAGTTGATCCTGGAGCGTCTTGGTCCCGGTCGATACGATGACCTTGCCGCCGGAGAGCAGGGCAGGGGCGAGATAGGCGAATGTCTTGCCGGTTCCGGTGCCCGCCTCGGCGACGAGCTGGCCGCCTTCGGCGATCGTGCGGGCGACCGCCTCGGCCATTGCAAGCTGCTGCGGACGCAGCCGATACCCAGGAAGGTCACGGCCCAACGGACCTTCCGGGTCGAATATTCGCGCGAGATCGATCGCCACGTTGGCGCTGCCCCGGTCCCGGCCCACGCCGCCGGCAGGATGCCGCGACGCTCGAATCGCTGCGGTGCTCAGGGGTTCGTCTTCTTGCGCTTGGAAGCGGGCGCGGTTTTGGCCGCCGGCGCTACCGGCTTGCCCGGGGCTTCGGCCAAGGCGCGGATGGCCTTGATCCGCTCGTTGAAATCGCCGTAGGGACGCACAACGCGCTGCTTGTAACCTTCGTCGGTGTCATCGGGTCCCGGCACGAGCTTCGCCAAGCTCTCGAGCCACGCGTCGTGGAGCTGCCGGATGCTCTGGACCTCTTCCTTGCTGCGCGCTGCTTCGCGCAGCGCGGCCTGATAGGGACGGACGATCAGGATCTTGTGCTTGTCGATGCAGTATTCGGTCTTCGCGCCGTGGACGCCCTCCTGCGCTCCGACGAGGCCGAATTCGATGATCTCGATGCTCTTGATGTGGCGGCACATCGTGTAGGTCTGAGGCACCGCCTCGAGGAAGCAATCGATGCCGCTGCCTTGGGCTTGAGTGGGGCAGATGTACGGATCGACCTTGTCCAGCGCAAAAGCGGCTGCGGACAGAAACGAGACTGCGGCGAGCAGGGGAAGGCGAGCGTATCGGCGCATGGTCGCCATGCTACCGTGCGCGGGGAGGTGGCTCAAGGAGCCAAACGGATGATGCAGTCCGGTTGAGCCCGGACTCGATCCCTGGGATTGCGTTTTCGTAGTTGTGGCCCCGGGATTCGCCTTTAGCTCGTCCCGCGCTACGGCTCTGGCTCAGAGCGTGATGCCGCCCGAGACTTCGATCACCGCGCCGTTGATGTAGCTCGCCTCGTCGGATGCGAGCCAGGCGTAGGTGTTGGCGATTTCCTCGGGTCGTCCGAGGCGACCCATCGGGACCTTTTCCTCGATCGATCTCAAGACTTTCTCCGGGATCGAGTCGAGGATAGGCGTCGCGATGAACCCAGGGCAGATCGCGTTGGAGCGAATACCCTTGCTTCCGAGCTCGCGCGCCCAGGTCTTGACCATGCCGATGACGCCGAACTTGGTCGCGGCGTAGTTGGTCTGTCCGAAGTTCCCATAGAGGCCGACGATCGACGAAGCGTTCAGGATGCAGCCCGAATTCTGCTGCAGCATGATGTCGACCACCGCCTTGGTGCAGTTGTAGACGCCTTTGAGATTGACGTCGATGACGCGCTCGAACTGATCATCGGTCATCTTGGAGAGCCGAGCATCCTGCACGATGCCCGCGTTGTTGACGAGCGTGTCGATGCGGTGCCAGGCGAACATCACGCTCTCGACCATCCGCGCGATGCTTTGCTTCTCGGTGACGTCGACCTGGAACCCGAGTGCCTCGCCGCCGAAGTCGCGGATCTCGGCCAGCGTTTCGGCCACGGAGCTCATGTTGATGTCGCAGACGGCGACCTTTGCGCCTTCTTTTGCGAACTTGACGGAGGTGGCTCTGCCGATGCCCTGGCCACCGCCGGTGATGATGGAAACCTTGCCTAGAAGCCGTTGCGAGCCGTTACCGTTACCGTTGAGACCGTGACCGTTTCCCCCATCGCCGTTCAGCCCCATGCGTCCCCTTTCGAATCCCTCAGCGGTTCAGGGTTTTTGCCCCTGTTGCACTGCAGCGGATTCTGCGCGCTTTGATTGCGATGCACAATAAGGCAATTCGATGAAGGCCGTGATGAGCATCAATTGTGTTGCGTTTTGGATAATCCATGTAAAAACATTGACTTAATATCCATAAATCCGTCTGCTCGCAGTGCATCGATCATTAGAAGCCCTAGGTGGCGTCAGCGTTTCTTGTTGCATCCCGCCAAGCGTAAGTGTGAGTGCACACTTGCATGTTTTCGCCGAGAGTTACACCGGTCCCCACGACTCGATCACGATCTGGAGCGAGTCAAGGCCCTGGAAGTGGTTGACCTCGGGCCGATACGTCGCTCGAATGCGCGGCGGCAAAGGGCCGATCTCGTTAAACACGATCGCGGCCAAGCGCGGGCCGGACCCGGCTATAGCGAGCCTGGCGTGCTTGCCGCCGATGATGCTTTGCTCCAGCACAGCAAATTCACCGTCGAATAGCGGTGCAGGGAAACCCTGACCCCATACCTGCGCGCCGATGTCGCGCGCGAGGCCCAGCGTCAGCTCTGCGCCGTCGAGTTCCCCATCGGTTTCGAGCGTGCGCAGCAGCGCAGTGGGCGAAAGCCATTCTCGTGCAACGTGCTCGAACTCCGCGCAAAAGCGCGGAAATGCTTCCTCCGCGAGGCTCAGCCCCGCCGCGAAGGCGTGGCCTCCGAAACGGTCGATGACCCCTGGTGCGCGCTTGGCGACGAGGTCGAGCGCATCGCGCAGGTGAAACCCGGAGATCGCACGACCGGAGCCGCGCAGCGAGCCGTCACCGGCACGCCCGAAGACGATGGTGGGGCGATGGAAACGATCCTTTAGGCGCGACGCGACGATGCCGATCACGCCCTGATGCCATTCCGGTTTGTAGAGGCAAAGCGTGTATTGATCCGCCGCGATCGCTGGGTCGATACCGTCGAGCGCCTGGCTTTGCATGGCGGCCTCCACCTCGCGTCGCTCGCGGTTGAGCCGGTCGAGCTCCGCAGCCAGTGGCGCGGCGGCGCGCTCGTCCGTTGCAAGGAGGCAGGCAATCCCGACCGACATGTCGGCAAGCCGGCCCGCCGCGTTGAGCCGGGGCCCCACGACGAAGCCAAGGTCGTACGCGCTTGCGCGTGCAGGGTCGCGGCCAGCCGCGGCGAACAGCGCTCGCACGCCCGGCTGCATTCGTCCGGCGCGAATGCGCTGCACACCCTGTCCGACGAGGATGCGGTTGGTGCGGTCGAGCTTCACGACGTCGGCGACTGTGCCCAGCGCGACCAGGTCCAGGAGCCTTGCGAGATTGGGCTCGGGTTTCCCGAGGAAACATCCGTGCTTCCGCAGCTCCGCGCGCAGCGCGATGAGCACGTAGTACATCACGCCCACGCCGGCGAGATGTCGGCTGGGGAAAGCGCAACCGGGCTGATTCGGGTTGACAATGAGATCGGTCGCCGGCAATTCCGCGCCGGGCAGGTGATGATCGGTGATCAGCACCTCGATGCCCCGCGAGCGTGCCGCGGCCACGCCCTCGACGCTGGCGATACCGTTGTCGACGGTAATGATGAGCGCGGGCTGGCGCTGCGCCGCGAGCGTGACGATCTCCGGGGTTAGCCCATAGCCGAACTCGAAGCGGTTGGGTACCAGGAAATCGACGCTCGCGCCCATGGCACGCAATCCCAGCACGCCGACCGCGCATGCGGTGGCGCCGTCGGCGTCGTAGTCGGCGACGATGAGGAGCCTCTCGCGGCGCTCGATCGCCCGGGCGAGCCGCGCTGCTGCCGCGTCGATCCCCTTGAGCGCAGTCCACGAAGGAAGGCCCGCGAAGTCGAGCTCGAGCTCGGCGGGCGAACACACGCCACGCGCGGCGTAAATGCGTGCGAGCACCGGCGCGATCCCTGCCGCGGCCAACGTCACTGCGTACTCGGGAATAGGCGGCCGGCGGACGATATCCACGATCAGGCCACGTCAACGGTGAGCGCGAGCAGTTGCGAGAATCGCGGCGGCGAGAACCGCGCGCGCCAACGCTTCACGAGCGAAGATCGCCTCAGCGCGAAACGAAAGGCGCGCTCGCGCCCGCCCACGACCAGCTCGACTGCGGAGAGCCGCCTCGCATTGAGCGCGCGCTCGATCGGTGCCATCCACGCGCGATCGATGGCGGCAAGCCGCTCGCCCGCGTTGCCGGCATCGATAGGATCCAGCCAGACGGCCGCCGTGCCGGGTTGCGGCAATGCGTCGAAGTTCGCGGGCACCGGCGCGAGTTCGATCGCAGCGCCGCGCGCCAGTTCGCGCACGCGTCCTCGATCGGCGAAAATTGCCGCAGCCGGGCGTTCCCGTTCCTCGACTGCGGTTCCTCCGCCCCACAGCCAGACGCTGTTCACCGGAGCAAGGCGCGCCTGCAAGCGCCTGCGATTGACCGGATGCTCGAAAAGAAGCATCTGCAGCTCGTTTTGCCAGCGCCGCCAGCGCGCGGCATCCGGGCCGGAGGGCAAGAACGCGAACAGCGGCGCGCCGAGCGCTGCCTCAGGAGGCCGGGTCTCGATGCGCTGCGCATACAGAGCTCGCACGAACCAGCGCGCGGGCGTCGCCGCGAAGAACCGGACCGCGTCGGCGGCAAAATGGGCGTTGAGCGCGTCGAGCAGCAATTGCGCGTCCTGTGCATCGATATCCTCGACGAGGCCGCCGAGCCGTACATCGTCCTGGCCAACGACGAGCGTCGCTGGCTCGGCGCACAGCCAGTAGGCGCGGTTCGGATCGATACCCGTGGCGCGAACGAGCCACGGCGCGACCGGCCAATCGCGCTGCTTGGCGATGCCGACGATCCGGCATGCGCTCGCAAGCAGCCCGTCGTCTTCGATCGCCGGCGAACCGGCCGTCGCGAGCAGTCGCGAAAGAGCCGGCGCGTGCGGATCGACGGAGGCGATCACGGACGGGGGCAAGTCGAGCAGACCGGGAGCGACCAACTGCATGGAAGAGCGCGGGAGAACGCCGTGCCGAGTTTAGCACGCGGCGAAGTGCGCTCTGTTTGTGGCACACTCTCGCGCGGGAAACGCATCCCAACTGGAAGAACGTGCAGCAACGGATCACGGACGATCGGCGACGCTCGGCCCCCACCCCTAGCCCCTTCCCCGCTGAGGGAGGGGAACTTCGCCTGCGTCTGCGGCGCGGAAGTTCGCACTGATGCTCTACGAGCTCGTTGTCGGGCTGCGCTACACCCGCGCGCGCCGCCGCTCCGGCCGCAACGGCTTCGTCTCCTTCATCGCAGCGGTCTCGATGCTCGGAATCGCGTTGGGTGTTGCGGCGCTGATTGTCGTGCTTTCGGTGATGAACGGTTTCCAGGAGGAGCTGCGAACGCGCATCCTCGCCGTTGCGTCGCACATCGAGATCCGCGGCCTCGACGGTGGTCTCGCCGACTGGCAAAGCGTCGCGCGCGCCGCGCGGATCAACCCGCACGTCAAAGCGAGCGCGCCCTACGTGCTCGGGCAGGCGATGCTCTCCGCGGGCGAGGTCAACCGTGGTGCGCTGATTCGCGGCGTGGACCCGAAGCTCGAGGAGACGGTCGCCGACTTCGGCGCGCACATGCGCCAGGGAGCACTCTCCGAGCTCAAGCCGGGCGAGTTCGGTATCGTGCTCGGCGCAGAGCTGGCTCGCGCGCTCGGCGCGCGCTTCGGCGACACCGTCGTGGTCATCACGCCGCAGGGCACGGTAACGCCGGCCGGTACGTTGCCACGGGTGAAGAGCTTCCACGTGGTCGGGGTATTCGAAATCGGGATGTTCGAGTTCGATAGCGCTCTCGCGCTCATCCACCTCGCCGACGCGCAGAAGCTCTATCGCCTCGAGAACGCTGTGAGCGGCGTGCGACTCAAGCTTGACGATCTGTTTGCCGCACCAGGTGTGGCGCGCGAGCTGCTCACCACGCTGCCATTCGACGCCGAGGTTCGCGACTGGACGCTTTCCCACGCCAACTTCTTTCGCGCGGTGGCAATCGAGAAGCGGATGATGTTCCTGATCCTGACGCTTATCGTCGCTGTGGCCGCGTTCAACATCGTCTCGGCGCAGATGATGGTCGTGACCGACAAGCAGGCCGACATCGCCATCCTGCGCACGCAGGGCGCGTCGCCGGCGAGCATCCTGGCGATCTTCGTGATTCAGGGTGCGCTGGTCGGGACCGTCGGGACGTTGCTGGGTGTGGCTGGCGGCCTCGCGCTTGCTATCAATATCGAGACCGTTGTGCCGTTCGTGGAGCAACTGCTCGGGGTCCAGTTTCTCGACAAGAGCGTGTACTACATCAGCGAGCTGCCTTCGGAAGTGCAGCGTGCCGACGTGATCCTCGTCGCGGCGATCGCCTTGGCGCTTACTCTCCTGGCGACGCTCTATCCGAGCTGGCGGGCGGCGCGAGTCAATCCGGCAGAGGCGCTGCGCTATGAATAGCACCGGGCTCGCGCCGGTACTCGAATGCCGCAAGTTGAACAAGAGATACCGCGGCGGCCCGCTCGACGTGCCCGTGCTCCTCGGCGTCGATCTCGTTGTCGCGCCTGGCGAGCGGGTCGCGGTCGTCGGCGCGTCCGGGTCCGGCAAGAGCACGCTGCTGCATCTGCTGGGCGGGTTGGATGCGCCGACCGCGGGTGAGGTGCTGGTTCAGGGGAGGTCCTTCGCATCGCTCAACGAAGCCGAACGCGGCAAGGTGCGCAATCGCGCGCTCGGCTTCATTTATCAGTTCCATCATCTGCTGCCGGAATTCTCCGCGCTCGACAACGTGGCAATGCCTCTTTTCATCCGGCGCGACCCGCAGGACAAGGCGCGGGCGCAGGCGGCCTCGCTGCTCGAGCGGGTGGGCCTGGCCGAGCGGATCCTGCATCGGCCGGGCGAGCTTTCGGGAGGCGAACGCCAGCGCGTGGCGCTGGCGCGGGCGCTCGTCACCTCGCCCGCGGCCGTCCTTGCCGACGAGCCGACGGGCAATCTCGACCGCCACAGCGCCGAGCAGGTGTTCGACTTGATGCTCGAGCTCAATCGCAGCGCCGGCACGAGCCTCGTCATCGTCACTCACGATCCGGATATCGCGGCGCGCACCGACCGTACGCTCCACCTGGTCGACGGCGTCCTGCACTGACGCGTCAGACCACCAGCGGCTCCTCGTCCATCGCCGCGACCTGCTCGCGCAGCTCCAAAATGCGGTCCTGCCAGTAGCGCTGCGTGTTGAACCATGGGAAGGCGGCAGGAAACGCGGGATCGTCCCAGCGGCGCGCGAGCCACGCTGCATAGTGGATGAGTCGCAGCGTGCGCAGGGCTTCGATGAGATTGAGCTCGTGTCGGTCGAGATCGCGGAAGCCCTCATAGCCGGCGAGAACGTCGGAGAGCTGCCTCGCCATCTCATCGCGATCGCCCGAAAGCAGCATCCACAAATCGTGGATCGCGGGTCCGCTTCGGCTGTCGTCGAAATCCACGAAATGCGGGCCGGCGTCAGGCAGCCAGAGCACATTGCCGGCGTGGCAATCGCCGTGCAGGCGCAGGGTGTTAACCTCACCGGCCCGCTCGAAGCATCGGCGCACGCCCGCGAGTGCGAGCTCGATCACGGCTCGGTACGCGTCGATCAGGTCCGATGGAATGAAATCGTGGGCGAAAAGCCAGTCGCGCGGCTCTTCGCCGAAGCTCGCAATATCGAGGGCAGGCCGCTCTCGAAAAGGCGCCCGCGCGCCCACCGCGTGAATGCGGCCGATGAAGCGACCGAGCCACTCGCGCGTCGTGCGATCCTCGAGCTCGGGCGCGCGGCCGCCGCGATTTGCATAGACCGCGAAGCGATAGCCGGCGAACGTGAAAAGCGTGCGCTCGCCGGCAATGGGCAATGGCGCGACGACGGGAATCTCGTTCTCGGAGAGCTCGCGTACGAAAGCGTGCTCTTCGAGGATTTGCGCATCGGTCCATCGATTCGGGCGGTAGAACTTGGCCACGTACGGCGGACCGTCGTCCATCGCCACCCGATAGACTCGGTTCTCGTAACTGTTGAGCGCAAGCATGCGACCGTCGCCGGAGAGCCCGACGCTTTCGAGTGCGTCGAGAACGACATCGGGCGTCAGCCCGGCATAAGGGGCAGGGTCCTGCACAGCGCTACCCTGTCTGCTGGCGCGCATCAGTATTCGACAGGAACCGGATGCAGGCTGCGCCACAGATACCAGGTCGCGACCGAGCGCCACGGCCTCCATGGCTTGGCGAGCGCGATCATTGCCGCACGATCGAGCCGCTCGCCGCCGTTGTAGTGATTAGAGAGCGCGCGCTGCAGGCCTATATCGTCGAGCGGCAGCACGTCCGGTCGCAGCTCGTGGAAGATCAGGAACATCTCCGCGGTCCAGCGGCCGATGCCTTTGACGTCGATCAATGCGGCGATGAGCGCCTCGTCATCGAGCTTCCTCCATTGCTTCGGATCGAGCCGGCCCGATGCGAAATGGTCGGCCAGGTCGGTGAGATATTCCGCCTTGCGTTGCGAAAGCCCGCAGCCTCGCAGCACAGGAATCGACTGCGCGGCCACACGTCGCGGCGCAAGGCGGGGAAAGCCGCGCGGCGGGGCCTCCGCGACCAGCGTCACGAAGCGGTGCCAGATAGTCTCGGCGGCCCTGACCGAGATCTGCTGCGCGACGATCGCTCGGGCAAGCGTTGTGAACGGGTCGGTGCGCCGTTTCAGGTGGATCCCGGGACTGCGGCGGATCAGGCGCTTGAGCACACGATCGCTGCGCGAAAGCGCGCGCGCAGCCTCGTCCCAATAGTGTGGTTTCATCGCAGACTGGGCAACTGGCCGCCGGGACTGCGCCGCCGGTCGGCCAAGAGGTGCTCGGGTAGCGTCATCGGGGCGTCAAGAAGGGCGAGAAATGGTACATTACGCGCCGTTCTCCGAGGGGGTCGGATGGTCGTAGCGACAGGGCGAAGGCAGACGGCGGCGAGGCTGCTGCTCGCCTGCACCTTCCTGATCGCCTCGCTCGCAGCCGCCGCCGCCGATCCAGGCAAGGTGCTGCGGGTTGCCTTCGACGCCGCGGAAACCGGTTTCGACCCGGTCAAGATCACCGACAATTATTCCAGCCAGGTGATGCGGGCCGTCTACGAGTGCCTGCTGTCGTACGATTACCTCGCCCGACCGGTGAAGCTGGTACCGAGGACTGCCGAGGCGCTGCCCGAAGTCACCGCCGGTGGCAAGACCTACCTCTTCAAGCTGCGCAAGGGCATCTACTTCCAGCCCGACGCGGCGTTCAAGGGCCAGCGCCGCGAGCTGACTGCGGCGGACTATGCGTATTCGATCAAGCGCTTCGTCGACCCGGCCAATCGCTCACCTTGGCGTTTCCTCGTCGACGGCAAGATCGTCGGCCTGGACGCCGTCGCCAAGAAGGCGGCCCAGACCAAACGCTTCGACTACGATGCCAAGGTACCGGGGCTTGAGGTCGTCGACCGCCATACGCTGCGCGTCCATCTGGTCTCTCCCGACTATAACTTCGCCTACATCATGGCGATGCCCGCGATGTCCGCGGTCGCTCGCGAAGTGATCGAGGCCTACGCGGACGATACCAACGCCCATCCGGTCGGGACCGGTCCCTACGTCCTCAAGAGTTGGACGCGCAAGGCCAAGATCGTGCTCGAGGCCAATCCCGATTATCGAGAGGCCATCTGGGATTTCGCGGGCTCCGACGATCCGCGCGACAAGGCCGCGGTTGCGGCGATGAAAGGCAAGCGCGTTCCGCAGATCGGGCGGGTCGAGATCAGCATCATCGAGGAAGAACAGTCGCGGTGGCTGGCATTCCAGCGCGGCGAAATCGACCTCATCGACCGCTTCGGAGCGTTTGCGCCAATCGCGATTCCCGGCAACAAGCTCGCGGCGGATTTAGCCGCGCGCGGGATTAACTGGGATCGGAGCGTCGAGCCCGAGATCACCTACTACTTCTTCAACATGAAGGACCCGACGCTCGGCGGGTACACGAAAGAGAAGATCGCGCTCCGCCGGGCGCTGATCCTGTCGTACAACATCCGCGAGGAGATCGACATCATCCGCAAGGGACAGGCGCTGGCCGACGAGACCCCGATCCCGGCGGGCGTGGTGGGCTCCGACCCGACCTATCGCAGCCTCCTTCGCTACGATCCGGTGCTCGCGAACCAGTTGCTGGACTATTTCGGTTACAAGAAGGGCGCGGACGGCTATCGTAACGATCCGGCCGGACGCCCTCTGACTGTGGTCCTCACCTCGGAGCCGCAGGCGATCAGCCGCGAGTACGACGAGCTGTGGAAGAAATCGCTCGACGTCATCGGCGTGCGCTTCGAGACCCGCAAGGGGCCGTTCTCGGACAACCTCAAGGGCGCCGAAGCGTGTCAGATCGCGATGTGGGGGGCGGCCTGGATCGCCGACTATCCGGATGGCGAGAACTTCATGCAACTGCTCTACGGCCCGAACAGCCATCAGAGCAACCACGGGTGCTACGAGTCGGCCGCGTTCGACGCCATGTACGTCAAGATGAAGAACATGCCCGACTCGCCGGAGCGAAACCGGCTGTTCCTGCTGATGAGCCGGCAGATGGAGGTCGATGGCGCGTGGAAGGTGGGTGTGTCGCGCTATCGCAACGTGCTGGCCTACCCACAGGTCAAGGGCTATCGCTATCATCCGATCCTGATCCACGCGTGGGAGTACATGGATCTGGATCCCTCGCTGCGCAAGCAGTGAATCGAGAGCAGGAGTCACGCCAAGGTCATGGACGCATCATCGTTTCGCAGGCAACTATCGTTCGTGTTCCCGGTCGCGCTCTTCGCGGTCTTCGCGGTGTCGCCGCCGCTTTCCGCCGCCAACCCCAACAAGGTCGTCCGCCATGTCTTCCCTGCGGCGGAAACGGGTTTCGACCCGGCGGGCGCGCAGGACCTGTACTCCGGAACGATCGAGCAGGCGATCTTCGAGACGCTGCTCACCTACGACTACATCGCGCGGCCGGCCAAGATCGTCCCGCTCGCCGCCGAGTCGCTGCCGGAAGTCACCGATAACGGCAAGACCTACACCTTCAAGATCCGGAAGGGCGTCTTCTTCACGGCCGACCCGGCGTTCAAAGGCCAGAAGCGCGAGCTTGTCGCCGAGGACTATATC
>Ga0066710_100003067_pt1 | contig 13990 bp, 15 predicted proteins | sample GraSoiAngelo_159_FD_79666 | JGI IMG/M metagenome (GOLD analysis project Ga0066710, IMG submission 79666) | Grasslands soil microbial communities from the Angelo Coastal Reserve, California, USA - 14_1009_16_40cm | ecosystem: Environmental > Terrestrial > Soil > Grasslands | place: USA...
CCGGCGCCGATCGCGCGCTCGGGCGGGTGCGAAGGCATCATGAACGCGCCGAGCTTCATGTCGTGCTCCTCGTGTGAAGCCGCACTTCGGTGGTTCCGAACAGGAAGCGGCGCGCGGCGATGCCGATGACGAGCGGCAGCACGCCCCAGCGCGCGAGCGCGGGCAGGAGCCGCCGCACGGCGAAGCGGGTCGCGACCGTGCGCTGGAACATGAAACGCGGCGGCACGCTCTGCAGGCGCTGGATCACCTTCACCTCGGGCAGGCGCTCGCGGTTGATCCGCTGGCACGCCGCGAGCAGTTCGCCGGGGTCGGCGGGGCGCGCGGCGAGCGGCGCGAGGTGGTTCGCGGCCACGAGTGCGTCGCGCAGCGCGATGTTGATGCCCTGTGCGGCAACCGGCGACATCGGATGGGCCGCGTCGCCGAGCAGCAGGAGCCCGGGCGCACTCCAGTCGTCGATGTGATCGCACACGACGTCGAGCAGGAACGGGTGGCTCACCGCGTCGCGGTTCGCCTCGATGTGCCGCCCGAGGTCCGGCGACACCGTGCGCGCGAGCTCGCCGAGCCAATCGGAGACGCCGCGCTTGCGCAGCTCGCCGAACGTGCCCTTTTCGATCACCCATCCGATCTGGAGCCGCCCGTCGGGTGCGGGGATCACGATCGCGAAGTGGCCCTGTCCCAGGTACAGGCGGGCCTGATCTGCGTGAGCGGGAAGCAGCGGGATCCGACACCAGACGATGTCGAACACCTGGGTCGGGCGCTCGCGGTCGAGGCACGAGTGTTTGCGAACCGACGACGCGCGCCCGTCGGCGCCGATCACCCAGTCGGCGGCGACCTCGCGCGGCCCATTCGCCGAGTCCCCGCGCACGCCCACCACGACGCCGTCACGGGTCAACAGGTCGCGGACGGTGAAGCCGCGCTCGAGCCGGAAGCCGGGCCACTTGCCCGCCTCGCGCACGAGCATCTCGAGCAGCGACGGCTGCGAAACCGCGCGCGGGCCGCCTATCACGAGCGGAAGGTCGAACAGCGGCTGCGCGTCCTGGTAGAGCGCGACGCGCGCCACCGTGCGCTGCGGCAGCGCGTCGAGCGCCGCCCCGAGCCCCATCTGCGCGATCGCGTCGAGGCCACTCGGCATCAGCACTTCGCCGCGAAACTCGCGCGCGAAATCGGTCTGGCGCTCGAGCAGCGTCACCTCGCCGCCGGCGCGCGCGAGCAGGTAGCCGAGCGCTGCTCCCGCGGGCCCCGCACCGACGATCGCGAAGTGCACGCTCGCTCCCCTGCCCCCGCCTGCGGCGCGAGTGGTATGTTGGGAAGAACCCGCTCGGAGGATGCAACCGTGTCGCATTATACGATGACGATCGACGGCAAGGCGGTGGTCGCGGAGGGCGGACTGCCGTTCGGCGGCGCGAAGTGGTCGGGGATCGGCGTCGAGAACGGCCCCCGGGGCCTGCTCGGCTTCACCGAGATCCAGACCGTCAACATCGCGAAGTAGTCAGGCGAGCAGCCGCGCGTAGTCGGCCTCCACCTGCGCGAGGTCGAGCCGCTCGAGGAAGCTGCTGTAGGCGAGCCACGCCGCCAGTCCGTTCAGGTCGGCGACCGGCGGCGGCAGGTAGAGCGGCGGTACCACCAGCTGCTGCTCGACCAGATCGGAGATCGTGCCGACGTCCTCGAGCGTGAGCTTGCCGCAGAACAGGAGCGGGATGCGGTCGAGGCGGCCGCGCCGGACCGCGATCTGCATGAAGCTGTAGATCGATACGAAGCCCTTGTGGTAGACGAGGTCCTTCGTGAACGGGCTCGCCGCGGGCGTGCTGCCGCGGAACACGCGCACGGTGGTGGCGTAGGCCTCGTCGCGCGTGCGCCCGCGCGCGATCAGCGAATCGAAGACCTCGACGAAGTTCGCGCCCGACTCCGCGAGCGCGATCGCGTGCACGCGATCGGTGATCCGGCGCAGCCGCGTCGGGTGCGACACGCCCGCGAGGATCTCCACGAGCAGCGCCAGCCCCTCCTGGGTGATCGTCGTCGACGGCGTCCCCTTGGCGAGGAAGGTGCAGAACGGCTGGCGCTGTCCGTTCAGCGTCGTGCCCACGTGCACCCAACCCTCGTGCGCCTCGATCACGCGCAGGTCGCGCTCGCTCCACTGCGCGTCCTTGCGCAGCTTGATGTAGTCGGATCCGGCAGCGGCGTCGGCCACGATGCCGTCGCTCTCCGTCACGCGCACGCGCGACGACGGCTCGCAGAAGGTCCGGTCGAGCCGCTCCTGCAGCAGCACGACGGCCTGCGAGGTCGGGATCTCGTGCCGCGAGCGGTCGAGAAACGCGCTCTCGTCGATCGCGCGCAGCGCCTGATCGAGCGTCGCGGCGAGATCGGTGAGCGACGGTCCGCCGGCGTGGAACGCGTCGGAGGTGCTTCCGTACAGATGCTTCGAGATCTCGCCGAACTCGCGCGTGCCGCGCGCCGCGAGCAGCTCGATCACGGCGAGATACTCGTCGCACATCCGGTGCATCAGCCGGCCGGCCGGGTTGGCGCGGCCGAGCTGTGCGGCGACGTCGCGCTGGATGTCTCGGAGCAGGGCGCGGGCGTCGGCCGAGTCGAACGCGAGCGGCGAGCGCTGGTAGTAGTCGGCGTCGACGCGCGGCAGCTCGCGGCAGCCGGAGGCGTAGAACGCGGCCTGGACGTCCTCGCCCCACTTGACCGCGTCGAGCACGCGGATGCCCTTCTGGGCCGCGACCACGCGGTCGGAGAGCGCGCGCACGCGATCGGAATAGGTCGCTTCGGGCATCCACCCGGCTTAGCAGGATTTGGGTTCAGGCGCGATACCGGACACCCGTGATCTCGAACACCGCGTCGCCCTTCGGGCGCCGCACCGCGACCTCGTCGCCGCAGCACTTGCCGAGCAGCGCCGCGCCCAGCGGTGAATCCATGCTGATGCGGCCCGCCTCGACGTCGAACTCGTCGGGCCCGACGATCTGATATTCGAGGCTCTGCCCGTCCCCACCGGCGAGCTCCACCCAGGCGCCGAAGCGCACCATGCCGTCACCGAGGTCTTCGGGCGCGATCACGCGCAGCTCGTCGAGCCGCCGGGAGAGGAACTCGAGCCGGCTGTCGATCTCGCGCAGCCGGCGCTTGCCGTAGATGTACTCGGCGTTCTCGGAGCGGTCGCCGAGCGCGGCGGCCTCGCCGACCTCGCGCGCCAGCTTCGGTCGCTCCACCGACCAGAGCCGCTGGTATTCCTGCTCGAGGCGCTGCCGGCCCTCGGCGGTGATGAACGCGGAGCGCGGCGGGCGCGGGGTCGGGCGACGGCTCATGCTTTATCCTGCCGGCTCCCTGCCGGTGAGGAGGAACCCGTGTTCGTGCGTTCGCCCCGGATCCGACTCATCCTCGTTCTGCTCTCGCTCGTCTGTGCATTCTCCGCCGCTCTCGAGGCCGAAGCAGGCGACGAGAGCAAGCTCCTGCTCGCGACTACCACCAGCGTGCAGGACACCGGACTGCTCGACGCGCTGCTCCCGCTGTTCCGCGAGCGTACCGGAATCGCGGTGCAGGTGGTGGCGGTCGGCAGCGGCGCGGCGCTGCGCATGGGCGCCGAGGGCAACGCCGACGTGATCGTCGCGCACGATCCGAAGGGCGAGCAGGAGCTCGTGACCTCGGGCGCCGCGCTCGCGCGCACGCCGATCATGGAGAACTACTTCGTGATCGCGGGGCCGCCCGAGGATCCCGCGAAAGTCGCGCAGGCCGCCGACCCCGCGGCCGCGTTTCGCGCGATCGCGGCCGCGAAGGCACCCTACGTGAGCCGCGGCGACGACTCGGGCGCGCACCGCAAGGAGAAGCAGCTGCTCGCCGCGGCCGGCCTGAGTGGCGACGAGCCGTGGAAGGGCTTCGCGAGTACCGGCGCGGGCATGGGTATCACGCTGCAGGTAGCCGGCGAGCGGCGCGCCTACGTGCTCTCCGACATCGGCACCTTCCTCGCCTATCGCGAGCGCACCAAGCTCGCGCGCCTCTCGAAGGACACGCCCCTGCTGCGCAACGAGTACTCGGTGCTGCGGATCTCGCCGAAGCGGTTCCCGAAGGTGCAGGCCGAAGCCGCGCAGCGCTTCGAGGCGTTTCTCGTCGATCCGGATACGCAGCGCCGGATCGGCGAGTTCGGCCGCGACCGCTACGGCGCGGCGCTGTTCACACCACTGCTCGCCGAAAAACACGTCCGGGGCGATACGGCGAGCCCGGCCGCGAAGTGACCGAGCTCCCGCGCGCAGAGCTGCTCGAGATCACGCTGCGCACGCTCGGCGTGTCCGGCGCCGCGCTCGCGCTCGCGCTGCTCTCGGGTCTGCCGCTCGGCATCGCGCTCGGGCGGCGGCAGTTCCCGGGCCGCGAAGCGATCGTCGCGATCGTGAACTCGGGAATGGGTGCGCCGCCCGTGGTCGTCGGGCTGCTCGCGGCGCTGCTCCTCTGGCGCAGCGGGCCACTCGGCGCGCTCGGCTGGATGTACACACCGACTGCGATGGTGGCGGCGCAGGTGGTGATCGCGCTGCCGCTGGTGGTCGGCATCAGGCTCGCGGCGGTCGGCGGGCTCGCGGAGGACTGGGAGCTCCAGGTGCGCGCACTCGGCATTCCCGCGCACTGGCGGCTGTGGCTGCTCCTGCGCGAGATCCGGCTCGGTCTGCTCGCCGCGGTGATCGCGGCGCTCGGCGGAATCCTGTCCGAGGTCGGCGCGGTGATGATGGTGGGCGGCAACATCGCGGGCGAGACGCGCGTGCTCACGACGGCGATCCTGATGTACACGCAGATGGGCGCGTTCGAGGCCGCGCTCGGGCTCGCGGCCGTGCTGCTCGGTCTGATGGTCGTGCTCGCGGCGGCGCTCACCGCCGTGCAGCAGAGTGGGCGCAGGTGAGCGAGCCCGTGCTCGTGTTGCGCGATCTCGACTGGGTGCGCGCGACGCGCGGCGGCGCGTTCCGGCTCGTGATCGAGGAGCTCTCGCTGCGCCGCGGCGAGGTGCTCGTGGTGCTCGGTCCGAATGGCGCGGGCAAGAGCACGCTCCTGCGCGCGCTCGCGGGCCTCGAGCCCGCGGCGCGCGCCGCGCTCGACCGCCGCGCCGCCGGTGCCACCGCACTCGTGTTCCAGCGCCCAGTGACATTTGCCGGGACCGTTGCACACAACGCGCGCGCGGCGCTGCTCGGCAGCGGTGCAGCGCGTGGCGACGTGCAGCGGCGCGTGCAAACGGCGCTCGAGCGGTTCGAGATCGCGCATCTCGCGCCGCGCCGCGCCGCGACGCTCTCGGGTGGCGAGCTGCGCCGGCTCGCGCTCGCGCGCGCATTCGCGCAGGAGCCCGCGGTGCTGCTGCTCGACGAGCCCTACGACGATCTCGACACCGCCGGGCAGGCCGCGCTCACGCTCGACCTGCGCCGCGTGATCGCGGAGACGGGCGTGGCGGTGGCGCTCGTCACGCACGAGCTGCGCCGCGCGCTGCTGCTCGCGGACCGGATCGCCGCGCTGATCGCAGGTCGCGTGCGGCAGCAGGGCCCGCGCGCGGAGGTGCTCGCGCGGCCGAATAGCACCGCGGTGGCGCGCCTGGTCGGGATGGACAACCTCGTGCTCGGCACCGCCGACGCCGACGGCTTCGGCCAGATCGACGACGCGCACCGGATCCCGCTCGCGGCCCCGCCGCGCGCGGGCGAGGAGGGCTGGATCGGGATCCGCCCCGAGCATCTCAAGCTCGACGTGGGGCGCGGCGAGGGGGAGCTGATCGGCAAGGGCCACGTCGCGAGCCTCGTCGACGACGGCGTCACCGCGCACGTCGGCGTCGCGTGGGCCGGGCTCGAGCTGCGCACCCATCTGCTGGCGGGACGCGGCCTCGCGCGCACGCTCTCGGTCGGAGACCCGGTCTCGCTCTCGGTGCGCCCCCAGTGCGTGCACTGGATCCCCGTGCGCCGCGCCGATGCAGCGGGGGCGCGGCGTTGAAGCTCTACGACCTCCTCGAATCCGGCAACGGCTACAAGGTGCGCCTGCTGCTGCACCAGCTCGATGTCCCGTTCGAGCGCGTCGAGCTCGACGTCATGAACGGTGCGACGCGCACGCCGGAGTTCCTCGCCCTCAATCGCAACGGACGGATCCCGCTGCTCGTGCTCGACGACGGCACCGCGCTCGCGGAATCGAACGCGATCCAGTTCTACCTCGCCGAGGGCACGCCGCTCCTGCCCGCGGGCCGCATCGAGCGCGCGCTGGTGCTCCAGTGGATGTTCTTCGAGCAATACAGCCACGAGCCCTACATCGCGGTCGTCCGCAAGTGGTGTCACTGGCCGAGCCGCGCGCCGGCGGATCCAAACGAGTTCGCCGCCCGCCGCGCGCGCGGCTACGACGCGCTCGCCGTGATGGAAGACCATCTGCACACGCACGACTGGTTCGCCCCGGGCCGCTACACGATCGCCGACATCGCGCTCTACGCCTACACCCACGTCGCCCACGAGGGCGGCTTCTATCTCGAGCCCTATCCGGCCGTGCGCGCCTGGCTCGCGCGGGTGCGCAGTCAGCCGCGGCATATTCCGATCACGCAGGGCTGACGGGTGTGAAACCGCTCGACGTCGCTCGCCGCTTCGCTCGCGGGCCATCCGGCGATCGAAGCCGCGCTGGCCGACTATTCGCGCGCGCGCCGCTGCCGGTGGGACGCGAGGTCCTCGACTACCGCGGCAGTATGCCCGCGAACTAACCCGGTCCGGGCGCGCGGTCGCCCTGCTCAGCGAACTGCGGCCGGTAGCGCCCATAGATGTGGTCGCCGATCCGGTGCATCCGCTTCGACTCTTCCGGGGAGAGCGGCCCCGCGTCGAGCGCGCGCAGCGCCTCCTGCATCTCCTCCCGGTTTCTCGGGCCGCACAGGACCACGTCGACGTCGGGATGCGAGAGCGCGAAGCGGTAGCAGTCGCGCGCGGGCGGCGGCGGTTCGCCGGCGGGCATCTTGGCCGGATCGCACAGATGGCCCCAACGCGTCGCGGTGTAAGCGAGGATGCCGGGCCGCCGGCTCGCGGGCAGGTGCGGAAAGACGTCCTGCTCGGCGCCGCGGTGAACCGCGTTGTAGCGCAGCATGAAGGCGTCGAACGGGCTCGCGCCGCGCTCGAAGTCGCGAAAGTAGCCCTGGAGCGAGGGCCGGTTGTGGGTGCTCATCATCAGGTGGCGCACCAGGCCGCGCGACTTCAGGCGCTGCGCCGCGTCGACGAGCGCAGGTCTCGGCGGGCGGTTCCACATGCCGAGCAGCAGGAAGTCGAACCAGGCGAGGCGGGCGCGCCGCAGCGCGATCTCGACCGACGGCGCCAGGAGCGCCGCGACGCGCGTGTACGACTGCACCGTCACCACCACTCGGTCGCGATCGCCCCGCGCGACGCTGCGGATCGCCCGGCCGAACGCCGGGCGGCGCAGCGATCCCCAGTAGAGATAGTTGACGCCCTGATCGACGGCCTCCTCGATCACGCGTTCGTCGCTGGTGAAGCTGCTGCCGATGCCGAGCCGCGAGGTGAAGAGGCCCGTCTGGCCGAGGGTGATCGGAGTGCGGAGATCGGACACGTGATCCCTCCTGTCCGGCGCGACCCGATCATTCTCCCGTGGAACACGCGATCGCGAAAGCGGTATCTGCGCCCTCGATCGCCCTTGACCCGCCGCGCGCCGGGCTGCGATTCTCGGCCCTGCGAGACGCCCGTGAACCAATTCGATCCGCTCGACCCCGAGGTGATCTCCGATCCGTATCCGTGGTATCGGTGGCTCCTGCGCGAGGCTCCGGTCTACCACGACGAGGCGAACGCGCTGTGGGTGCTCTCGCGCTACGACGACGTGCTGGCCGCAGCGCGCGCACCGGCCGCGCTCTCCTCGCAGCAGGGGGTCGCCTACCGGCGGCTGGGCCTTCCGATGATGATCTCGATGGATCCGCCCGGTCACACGCGGTTGCGCAGCATCGTGTCGCGCGAGTTCACGCCGAAGAGCCTCGAGCGCTGGCGGCCGATCGTGGAGCGGCTCGCGCGCGAAGCGGTGGACCGGCTCCTCGATGGCGAGACGTCGGATTCCGTCGCCGCGGTGGCGTCGCCCTTCCCGGTGGCGGTGATCGCAGAGATCCTGGGCGTGCCGCGCGGAGACCTGCCGCTGCTGCGACGCGTCTCGGACGACTTCATCGAGGGCTTCAAGATCGGCCAGGAGCAGAGCCGCGTCGCGGGTCTCTTCATGGACCTGATGTCGCGGCCGCGCGTGGTGGGCTCGATCAGCAGCATCGGCATGCGCCGCCCGCTCGCGATGCGCACCTTCCTCGCGGTGGTCGCCGCGGTCGTCCGCACCGTCGAAGGGCGAGGCGGCCGCTGGTTCGACGATCTGAACCGCGTGCCGCGCGCGGTGGCGGATCTCCAGGCCTACTGTGTCGACCTGGTGCGGGAGCGCCAGCGGCGTCCCACCGAAGACCTGCTCTCGAAGCTCCTGGCAGCGCATCCCGAAGGCGAGCTCTCGACCTCCGAGATCTTCTGGTTCTTCGCGCTGCTCTTGATCGCAGGACACGAGACCACCACCAGTCTACTCTCGAACCTCGTGCTCGCGCTGCTCGACCACCCCGCGGAGTGGGAAGCGCTGCGCCGCGACCCGGCGCGCGTGCCCGCCGCGGTGAACGAGGGGCTGCGCTACGACGCGCCCGTGCAGGGCTTCTTTCGCACCGCGCGCACGCGCTATGCGGTGGGCGGGACCGAGATCCCGGAAGGCGAGCGCGTGCTGCTGCTGTTCGGCGCCGCCAACCGCGACCCGCGCAAGTACTCCGATCCCGACGTGTTCCGCGCCGAGCGCAATCCCGAGGACCACCTCGCCTTCGGCGGCGGGATCCACTTCTGCCTGGGCGCATCACTGGCGCGCATGGAGGGCGCGGCGGTGCTGAGCGAGCTGGTGCGCCGCGTGCGCGGGTTCGAGCTCGCCGGCGCGGTCGAGCGCACCTGCAACCCCACGCTGCGCGGCGCGCGGCGGCTTCCGCTGCAGATCGCGCGATGAATCCCGCCACGACCGGATCCGCGGCTCCCGCGGACACGCCTTCGAGCTTCCGCGAGGCGCTGCCCGTCTTCTTGAGTCACCCGAGCCCGCGCCTTTTGCTCGCGGCGTTCGCGGCCGCCGCGGCGGGCCGGATCGCGCTCGGCGGCTTTGCGCGGTGGGACCTCGTGCCGATCGCGGTGATCGCGGCGGTGTGGCCGCTACAGGAGTGGTTGATCCACGTCTTCCTCCTGCACGCGAAGCCGAAGCGGATCGGCCGCTTCACGTTCGACGGTCGCGTTCCGCGCAAGCACCGCGCCCACCACGGCCATCCCTGGAACTACGAGCTCTTGTTCATCCCGTTCCACTCGTTCGGCTATGCGCTGCCGCTGCTCGCCGCGCTCTGTTATGTGCTCACGCCGAGTCCCCAGCTCGCGCTCACGGCGCTCGCGACGTTTCTGCTGCTCGCGATCCACTACGAGGCGGTGCACTTCCTGATCCACACGCGCGTCGCGCCGTGGAGAGGCTACTACCAGCGGCTCTGGCGCAATCACCGCCTGCACCACTTCAAGAACGAGCACCACTGGTTCGGCGTGACGCGGCTCGAGGCCGATCGCCTGCTCGGCACGGCGCCCGCCGCTGCCGAGGTGCCCGCCTCCGCGACGGCGCGCACACTCGGCGTCGCGCCGCCCCCCTCCTAGGCGACCGACGCCAATCGGACGGGCATGCGCCGCGCACCCCACGTGCCGGGTGCGCCGTCGAATACCCCGGGGCAGCGCGCGCCGCAGGCGCAGCAGGATCCGTCCAAAGTGAGGTTCCACTCCGAGAGCACGTACCAGTCGCGCGAGATCAGCACGGCGCCGCACGACGCGCAGTAGGTGCTCTGGCCGGCGCGGTCGTGGACGTTGCCGGTGTAGACGTGGGAGATCCCGTGCGCGCGCGCGATCTGCCGCGCCCGCTGCAGCGTCGCGGGCGGTGTCGGCGGCCTGTCGAGCATGCGGTAGTCGGGATGGAACGCGGTGAAGTGCCACGGCACGTCGGGGCCGAGGTTCTCGACGAACCAGCGGCTCGCGGCTTCGATCTCGGCGGGCGCGTCGTTCTCACCGGGGATCAAGAGTGTGGTCACCTCGAACCACACCGGCGTCTCGCGCTTCAGATAGACGAGCGTGTCGAGCACGGCGCCGAGCTGGCCGCCGCAGATCTTCTGCTAGAAGCGCTGGCTGAAGCCCTTGAGATCGACGTTGGCGGCGGCCATCGCCGCGAACAGATGACTGCGCGGCTCGTGGCAGACGTAGCCGGCCGTGACGGCGACCGGGTGGATCCCGGCGGCGCGGCACGCCCGCGCGGTATCGATCGCGTACTCGAGGAAGATCACCGGGTCGTTGTAGGTGAACGCCACGCTGCGGCAGCCGAGGCGCGCCGCGGCGGCGGCGATCGCCTCGGGCGACGCCGCGTCGGCGAGCGTGTCCACCTCGCGCGACTTGCTGATGTCCCAGTTCTGGCAGAAGCGGCAGGCCAGGTTGCAGCCGGCCGTGCCGAACGAGAGTACCGGCGTGCCGGGCAGGAAGTGATTCAGAGGCTTCTTCTCGATCGGGTCGACGCAATAGCCGCTCGATCGGCCCCACGTGGTCAGCACGATCGCGTCGTCCTCGCGCGCGCGCACGAAGCAGAGGCCGCGCTGGCCCTCCGCGAGCCGGCAGTGGCGCGGGCAGACGTCGCACTGCACGCGCCCGTCGGGGAGCGCGTGCCAGTGGCGCGTTGCGAGGGCGTCCATGAACGTCCAGTCTAGAGCGATTCCCTGCGTGGAGCGGACCATGGCTCGCACACGCCCTCCGGCGGTCGCCGGCACGTTCTACCCCGGCTCCCCGCGCGCGCTCGAAGACGCCGTGCGCGCCTACCTGGCGCAGGCGGAGGCCGAGGCGCCTACCTCCACCGGGTCCACGCCGCAGGCGTTGATTGCGCCGCATGCGGGTTATGTCTACTCCGGTCCGGTCGCGGCGTCGGCCTATTCACGGATCGCGCCGCGCGCGGGCGAGATTCGGCGCGTGGTCCTGATCGGGCCCGCCCACCGCGTCTGGGTGCGCGGGCTCGCGGCGCCCGAGGCCGACGCGTTCGAGACGCCGCTCGGGCGGATCGCGATCGACCGCGCCGCGCTCGATCGCGTCCTCGCGCTTCCGCAGGTCGCCGCGAGCGACGCGCCGCACGCGCGCGAGCACAGCCTCGAGGTCCACCTCCCGTTCCTGCAGGTGCTGCTCGGGGATTTCGCGCTGGTGCCGCTGGTCGCGGGCGACGCCTCCGGCGGTGAAGTCGCGCAGGTCCTCGCCGCACTCTGGGGCGGACCCGAGACGCTCGTCCTCGTGAGCACCGACCTCTCGCACTATCACGACTACGCCACCGCGCGCCGGATCGACGCGGCGACGACGCGGGCGATCGAGACCTGCGCGGCGGAGTCGATCGATTCCGAGCAGGCCTGCGGCTATGTCGGCCTGCAGGGCCTGCTGCTGTTCGCGCGCAACCGCGGGCTGCGCGTGCGCGCGCTCGACGTGCGCAACTCGGGCGACACCGCGGGATCGCGCGATTCGGTGGTGGGCTACGGGTCGTACGCAGTCGGATGATCCCGACGCGATCTTCGGAGCAGGACCTGCGCCGCATCTGTGCGCAGCGCGAGATCGCGCCGCAGCCGTTCGCCGACCTGGGCCGCGCGCTCGGCGAGGACCTCGTTGGCCGTGATCTCGCGCAGCGCGTCGGCGAGCGCGCCGGCGTCGAGGCGGTTGCGCCGCAGCGCCGGCAGTCCGATGCCGAGCTGCGCGACGCGCTTCGCCCAGTAGAACTGGTCCAGCACGTGCGGGACGACGAGCTGGGGGGCGCCGGCGCGCGCCGCCGTCGTGGTCGTCCCCGCTCCACCGTGGTGGACGACGGCGGCGACGCGCGGGAAGAGCGCCGCGTGGCTGACCGAGCCGACGACGCATACGCCCTCGGGCAGCGGCCCGGCGCCCAGCCCCGCCCAGCCCTCGGAGAGGACCGCGCGGCAGCCGGCCCGCGCGACCGCCTCGAGCACGGTGCGCGTGGTCTGCGCGGGCGCGGGATCGGTCATGCTGCCGAAGCCGATGTAGACGGGGGTCTCGCCTGCGGCGAGGAACGCCTCGAGCTTCGCGGGCAGCGGCTCGGCCGCGAAGGGATGCAGGCAGCCGATCGGCTCGATCGCGAGATCGGCGTCGGCCGGCGCCGGAGCGAGGGCCGGCTCGGCGGCGAGCAGCGGCGCCGCGCCAAAGGTGTGCGCAAAGATGTCGCGCAGCGGCGGCAGGCCGAGCGCCCCGCGATGCCGATTCACGGCGCGCCGCATCATCCGGTTCATCCCGATCGCGAAGGCGCGCCACGTCCAGCGGTTCAGCCAGCCCGGCAGGTCTTGATTCGGAACCACGAACGCCGGGTGCTCCGCCGACGGGAACAGCGCGGGGCAGTAGGCGATGTAGCGGTAGGAAATGCCGCGCGCCTCCGCGACCGACGCCGCCGCCACCTCGGTCCCGGCGCCGAACACGCGGTCGGCGCCCGCGGTCGCGTCGACGAGCGCCTCGAAGTGGAGCGCGAGATTGTCGCGAAAGAAGCGCGCGCCCTCGCGCAGCGCGGCCCACGCGCTGCCGTGCAGCAAATGGGACCGCTCCTCGAGGAACTCGCGCACGTTGCGGCCCACTGGGCGGAACGCGAGGCCGCGCTCCCCCGCGGTGTCCCGGAAGTCGGGCGGCGCGCAGATCACCACCTCGCAGCCGGCGCGCGCGAACGACTCGCCCAGCGCGAGCATCGGGTGGACGTCGCCGCGGGTTCCCTCGACAGCGATCGCGATGCGCACGGGGGGCCTCCGGTGCCCCGGCAGATCGATCAGACGATCCAACGGCTTGAGCCCCGGCTCGCGGCCTAAGCGGCACCCTTCGCGCGCAGTGCGGTGAGGATCTCGCGCGTGGCGGGCGCGCGGTTGAGCGTGAAGAAGTGGCTGCCCGACACGCCGCGCGCGAGCAGCTCTTCGCACTGCGCGGTCGCCCATTCCACACCCACCGCCGCGACCGCCGCATCGTCTCCGTCCACGCGGTCGAGCTCCTTCGCGAGCGCCTCCGGGATCCGGTTGCCGTTCATCGCGGCCATCCGCTTGATCCCCGACACACTCGTCACCGGCATGATCCCCGCGACGATCGGCACCGCGATGCCGGCCGCGCGCGCGCGCTCGACGTAGGCGAAGTAGTCGGCGTTGTCGAAGAACAGCTGCGTGATCAGGAACTCGCAGCCGTCGGTCACCTTGTGCAGCGCGCCGGCGAGGTCACCGGTCCAATCGCTCGAGTTCGGGTGCATCTCGGGGTGGGCGGCGCCGCCGATCGAGAACCCGAACTCGCGCGCGAACCCGGCGAGGTCCGAGGCGTGCGGGAAGTCGCGTGCCGCGCGCGCGCCCTCGTCGGCGGCCAGGTCGCCGCGCAGCGCGAGCAGGTTCTCGATCCCCTCGCGCGCGAGCTGCTCGAGCACCGCGCGCACCTCGTCGCGCGCGTAGAGCACGGTCACGAGGTGGGCCATCGCGGTGAGTCCGAGCTCGCGCTGGATCCGCGCCACCAGCGCGAACGTGAGCGGCCGCCGCGGCTTGTCGAGTGGGCAGGTCACGGAGACGAAGTCGGGGCCGAGCACCGCGAGCTCGCCGAGTGCGCGAAACAGGGCGTCGACGCCCGCGTCGGTCCTCGGCGGAAAGAACTCGAACGAGAACACCGGGCGCTTGCGGCGGTACAGTTCGGCGATGCGCATATGGGCCCCGAAGGGCCGCCGAGTATACCGATGAACGCGATCGAGGTGCCGCCGAGCGCGCTCTCGCGTGAAGCGCTGCGCGCGCTGGTCGAGGAGTTCGTCACGCGCGACGGGACCGACTACGGCGCCGTCGAGCGCGGCCTCGACACCAAGGTGGCCGACGTGCTGCGCCAGCTCGACCGCGGCGAGGTGAGGATCGTGTTCGACCCGGAGAGCGAGACGACGACGCTCGTTCCTGTTTGAGCGC
>Ga0066710_100003069_pt1 | contig 13986 bp, 7 predicted proteins | sample GraSoiAngelo_159_FD_79666 | JGI IMG/M metagenome (GOLD analysis project Ga0066710, IMG submission 79666) | Grasslands soil microbial communities from the Angelo Coastal Reserve, California, USA - 14_1009_16_40cm | ecosystem: Environmental > Terrestrial > Soil > Grasslands | place: USA...
AGCGGCGGGCGCGCGCCGGCGGCGGGCAGCGGACTCGGGTCGCGCGGGGCTTCGTCGGGCACGGTGGACCTCACTCTCTACGGTCTTCGCTCGCCTGCGCTCGCTGCGCGAGACTGCGGCTTGGCGCACGGGCGGAGGGGACCGGCACCCGAGCCGGAATTGCCTGCCTAAGTTACCGAAAGGGATGATGAATCGCCGATCGCGCCCAACGCGATCGCCGATCAAGCCCGAGCCGGCGTCGGTCGATGAGGAGGGAACGCTTTTCGATGGGGAGGCGCGGACTTGGAAAGCGAGATGAACGGGCCGGAAATGGCCGGCCCGGATTCCCATGCGCGTGATCGCGATCACGAAACGATCGCGCACCTGCGCCCCTCGCTTCTCCTCGACCCGTTTGCGCCCGCCGCACTCGCCGAGCTCGCACACCATGCACGCGCGACACAGGATTGGGTGCGGCTCGCGCTGCTCCATGCGCGCCGCTTCGCCGTCGCGGGCTCCGAAGCGGAACGCGCCGCGATCGCACTCGAGCTCGCCGATCTCGAACACCGCGAGCTGTCCAACCCCGCCGCGGCGCGCGCGTGGCTCTGCCGCGGCGTCGAGGCCGCGCCGGAGACGCCTGCGCTCTACGACCGGATCTCCGCGCTCGCGCGCGAGGGCGGTGCCGCCGCGCTGCTCGAGTCGCTCGAGCGCGCGATCGAGACCCACACCGATCGCATGCCCGTCGAAGCGCTGCTCACCGCCGCCTCGCTGCACCGCGAGCGCGGCGACGTCGAGCGCGCGCTTGCGCACCTCGAGTGTGCGACCGCGCGCGCGCCGGACAGCACCGCGGCCGTCGACGCGCTGATCGACGCGCTCTCCGCGCTGGGCCGGCACGCCGACCTCGCGAGCGCGCTCGAGCGCTCGGCCGCGCTGTGCGCGGACCAGCCCGGCGAGTGCGCGGCCCGCCTGGTACAGATCGGCGAGCTGCACGAGTCGCAGCTGTTCGATCCCGAAGCGGCGCTCGACGCGTTCGAGCGCGCCTACACACTCGACGCGCAGGCGCCCGGCGCCGCCGACGCACTCGTGCGGCTGCGCGCGAAGATCGACGGCCGCGCGGAGCCCGCCACCGCGGAGCCGAGCGCACGGTCGGCGCTCGCCGCCTACGAGCGCGAGGCGCTGGTGACGAGCGATCGCGAGCGATTGGGCGCGCTCGTGGGCGAGATCGAGCGCTTGCACACGCGGCTCGGCACGCCCGATCAGGCGGTGCGCTGGGTCCAGCGCTGGGTGGCTGCGGCGCCCGAGGAGCCCGAAGCGCTGCGCGCCCTCGCGCGCCTCTACGCTCGCCCCGGCCACGAGGCGCAGCTCGCCGCCACACTCGACGCGCTCGATCGGCTGCTCGAGCCGGCCGAGCAGGCCGTCACCCGCAAGCGGATCGCCGCAATTCACGCCTCGCTCGCCCACCACGAGGACGCCGAGCGCGCGTACGCGCGCGCACTCGAGCTCGACCCCGGCGACCTCGTGGCGCTCGCGGGCCGCTCCAACGCACTTTCCGCGCTCGGCCGCGAGGGCGACCTGATCGCCGCGCTCGAGCAGCTCGCCGATCAGCAGCGCGGCGCGCAGCTCGCCGCGACGCGGCTCGAGCTGGCGCGGATCCACGGGCAGCGCGGCGACCTCGCGGCCGCCGTCGCCGTGCTGGTGCGGGCCGAATCGGAGGGCGGCGCCGCCGAGCTGACCGAGCGGATCGACGCACTGCTGGTGCGGCTGCGGCGCCACGACGAGCTCGAGCAGCGGCTCGCGCGCCGCGCCGCCGCGTGCGACCGCGGTCCGGCCGCCGCCGCGCTCGACCTGCACCGCGCGGCGATCCTGAAGGACGACCTGCGCCGGCCCGAGGACGCAGCCGCGGTGTACCGCAGCGTGCTCGAGTACGCGCCCGAATCGCACGAGGCGCGCGCGGGGCTCGAGCGCGCACTGCGCTCGGGCGCCGATGCGACCGGGCTGGCCGGATACCTCGAAGATCAGGAGCGCCGCAGCGGCGACCCGGCGCGCAGCCATCTCGCGCTCGAGCGCGCGCTGCTGCTCGAGCAGCGGCTCGACCGCCCCGAGGACGCGCTCGCGATCTTCGCGCGGCTCGCCGCCGAGAGCGCCGTGCCCGAGGTGGTGCAGGACGCGGAGCAGCACTGCGAGCGGCTGCTCGAGCGGCTCGAGCGCTGGCCCACGCTGCGCGACCACTGGCTGCGCGCGCTCGGCCGCGGCAGCTCCGCGCAGGACGCACGTCTGCACGAGCGGATCGCCCGGCTGTGCGCGGATCGCCTCGCCGACCCCGCCGGAGAGATCGAGCATCTCGAGCGCGCGGTCGCACTCGACGCCAACCGCAGCGACCTATGGCAGAGGCTCGCCACGCACTACGAGCGCGCCCAGCGCCCCGAGGAATGCGCGCGCGCGCTCGAAGCGGAGCTGGCCAACCGCCCCGATCACGGCCGCGAGCTGGAGCTGCGCGCGCGGCTCGCGGAGCTCTATCTCCAGCTCGCGCGGCCCGATCGCGCGCGCCCCCACTACGAGCGCGTCTTCGACCTCTCTCCGCTGCACCCGGCGGCCGCGCAGTTCCTCGAGCGCACCTACGAGCAGGAGAACCACTACGAGGACGTGGTCGCGCTGCTCGAGGCGCGGCTCGCGGCGATCGACAGCGGAGCCGACCCGCACGCGGCGAGCCACCGCACCGCGCTGCGGCTCCAGATCGCCGACGTGCGCGAGCGGCACCTCGACGACCTCGAGGGCTCGATCTCCGCGCTCGAGGTCGCGCTCGGCGAGCTCGGGCCCGACGCAGTCGTCGCCGAGCCGCTCGCGGCCGCCTATCAGCGCGGCGAGTACCACGAAGATCTGATCGAGCTGTGCCGCACGGCCGCGGCCGCGAGCCCGGACCCCGCGGAGCGCGCGAACTGGTGGGCGCGGCTCGGCGACACGCACCTGTGCCTCGACCAGCCCGCCGAGGCCGCCGACGCCTATCGCCGCGCGCTCACCGAGCGCCCCGGAGACCGCGCGATCGAGGCGTCGCTGCGCGAGCTCTACCGCGCGCAGGGCAAGAGCGAGCCGCTCGTCGAGCTGCTCGAGGCCGAGCTGCGCCATCTCGCCGGAACCGCGGAAGTTCCGGTGCGCCTGGAACTGGTCGATCGCCTGCGCGCGGTCCAGCCCGCGAACGCGCTCGTGCACGCGTCGCGCGTGCTCCAGCTCGCGCCGCGCCACCGCGGCGCGCTCGAGTCCGCGCTCGCGATCGCCGCGTCGCTCGGGCGCAACGAGGAGGCGCTCGCGCTGCTCGAGGGTCGGATTCGCGCCGCGCGGTCGGCGCACGAGTCGGTCGAGTGGCGTGTGCGCGCGGCGCGCCTGCTCGCGGGTCCGCTCGCGCGGCGCGCCGATGCGATCGAGAGCTACCGCGCCGCCCTGTTCGCCGACCCTGGCAGCGGCGCGGCGCGCGATCTGCGGCGCGAGCTCTCCGCGGTGCTCGAGCGCGAAGAGCGGTGGAGCGAATGGCTCGACTGCGAGGCGAATCGCGTGCGGGACTGCGAGCCGCCCGAGCGCGAAGCCGTGATCGATCGGGCCGCACGAGAGGCGTGGGATCGGATCTCACCCGAAGCGGCGTTGCCGTGGCTCGAGCGGCTGCGGCGCGAGCAGCCCGGGAATCCCGACGTGCTCGGACGTATCACGCGCGCGCATCGCGAACTCGGCCACCAGGAGGCGCTGCTGCGCGCGCTCGAGGAGGAGGCGTCCGCTTTGCATGGCGAGGCGCGCGCGCACCGTCACCTCGAACGCGCCGCGCTGCTGCGCGAAGCCGGAGAGAACGGCCGCGCGCTGTCGGCGCTCGCCGACATCGGCCCGATTCCTGAAGCGCTGCGGATCCGCCAGGCGTTGGAGCGCGACCTCGGACTGCACGCGCAGCGCGCGAAGACGCTCGAAGCGCTGCTCACCGCGTGCGGACCCGACCTAGCGCTGCACCACGAGCTCGCGTCGCTCTACGCCGGCGAGCTGCGCGCACCGGAAGCGGCGATCCGACACTGGGAAGCGGCGCGCCGGCTCGTCTCCGCCGGCAGCGCCGCGGACATCGAGCTGCTCCAATCGCTCGCCGCCGCGGAGCGCGCGGCCGGCCGGACCGCGGCCTGGGCGCGCCACGCGGAAGGCGAGCTCGCGGCGCTCGACCCCGCGCCGGTGTTCGACGATCGGCGGCGCGAGCTGCGCCGCGAGCTCGCGTTCGCCTACGACGCCGAGCTGGGGCGGCCGGACGCCGCGCTCGCGTACCTGCGCGCGCTGCTCGATGCGAGCGACGCGGAGCTGCTCGGCCGGGAGACACTCGATCGCGTCGAGCTCACCTGCCTGCGCCTGCTGCGCGCGGACGGACGCGCCGTCGAGCTCGAGCGCAGGCTTTCGCATCGGCTCGAGCGAGCCGGCGGATCGGCGGCCGATTGGCTCGACCTCGCGCAGATCCGCGAGGAGACGCTGCGGCGCACGTCGGCTGCGCTCGACGCCTATCGCGTGGCGCTCGAACACGATCGGGCAAACCTCGATGCGCTGCGCGGCATGCGCCGCACGGCCGAGCGCCTGGGCCGCTGGCGCGAGGTCGCCGAGGCGCTCGAGCGCGAACTCGAGTGCGCGCGCAACCGCGAGCCCGCCGACCGCGGCGCGCTGTTGCGCGCGCTCGCCGACATCCACTGGCACCGCCTGTCGTCGACGACGCGCGCGAGCCGCTACTACGCGGCCGCGCTCGAGGCGAACGCCTCGGACTTCGCCGCGCTGCGCGCGCTCGAGCGCCTGCTCGAGGCGATGGAGGATTGGCGCGGCGCACTCGACCTCTACGAGAGCGAGGCCGAGGTGCTCGGCGCGGCGAACCCGAAGCGGCGCCGCGAGATCTGGCTGCACGTGGCGGAGCTGGCGCGCGAGCGCGCCGGCGATCCCGAGCGCGCGCGCCAGGCGCTGGCGCGCGCGGGTGAGATCGAGCGGCTCGACGCGCCGCAGCTCGCGGAGTTCGCCGCGCTGCACGAGGCAGTCGGCGATCGCGACGCGTTCGTCGCCGCGCTCGCAGCGTGGTGCGACGCGCCCGACGCCAACGCAGCGGCCTCCGATCACCTGCGACTCGCGGTGGCGCTCGAGGAGCTCGGCCGGCAGGATGCCGCGGCCGCGCGGATCGAGCGCGCAGTCGCGAGCCACCCCGAACACCCGGCAGTCTGGGAGGCCGCTGCGCGTCTGCGCGCCGCGATCGGCGATCCGATCGGCAGCGCGCGCGCGCTGCGCCGTGCCGCGGAGTTTGCGGGCGACGCGGCGATCGCCTCCGCGCGCCTGCGCGAGGCCGCCGCGCGATCGTCCGCGCACGACCCGAACGAGGCGCTCGCGCTGCTGCGCAGCGCCGTCGAGCGCTCTCCCGGCGACGCCACCGCACAGGCGGCGCGCGCGGGGCTCGCCGCGCAGCTCGGCCGCGACGACGAGGCCGAGCAGGCGGCGCGCGCCGCGCTCGAGCTCGCGCCCGGCTCGCTCGACACCGCTGCGCGCGCCGCGGTGGCGCGCACCGGCGCCGAGGCAGCGCGCCGGCGCGGGCGCGCCGAGGCGGCCGCGGGCTTCTACGCCGAGGCGCTGCGTCTCGAGCCCGATGACGCCGGTGCGCTCGGCGCGTACGGAGAGACGCTGTTCGCACTCGGCGATCTCGCGTCCGCGCGCAGCGTGCTCGAGCGCCGGCTCGCGGGCGGCGAGCGCTATGCGGAGCGCGCCGGCCACTGCGCCCTGCTCGGCCGCTGCTTCGAGGCCGCGGGCGAGCCCGAGGAGGCGCTCGCGCACTTCGCCGCCGCGCTGCGCAGCGACCCGCTGTACCCGATCGCGCTCGAGTCGATCGCGCGAGTGCTCGAGTCGCTCGATCGGATCGAGCCCGGCATCGCCGCGATCGAGCGCTGGGCGCGCGCCGCGCGCGGCGGTGAAGAGCGCGCCGCGCGCCTGCTGCGCGCCGCACAGTGGGAGCTGCGGCGCGGTGAGCGCGCGGAATCGGCCGAGCGCCATCTGCGCGCGGCGGCCGCCGCCGACCCGACGCTCGCGACGGCCTGGATCGCGCTCGCCGAGCTCCAGCTCGGCGCGGGGCGGCTCGACGACGCGATCGGTGCGACCGATCGCGCCTCGGCGCACGCCGGCGACCCGACCGCGTTCGCGGCGCTCGCAACCCTCCAGGGCCGCGCGCTCGAGCAGAAGGGCGAGCGGCGCGAGGCGGCGCTGCGCTACGGGATCGCCGCGGAGTGCGATCCGCGCTGCGCGGAGGCCGCGCTCGCGCAGGCGCGCCTGCTGCGCGGATTCGGAGAATGGCGCGATGCGGCCTGGGCGCTCTCTGCGTTTGCGGAGCGCCATCCGAGCGGCGACGACGCCTCGCTCGCCGACGTCTACGAGCAGCTCGGGCGCCTGCTCGCGGGCCCGCTCGAAGACCTCGAGCGCGCGGTGATCTCCTACCGGCGCGCGATCGAGCTGGCGCCCGAGCGCATCGAGGCGCGCGCCGCACTCGCCGAGCTGCTCTCGCATCGGCCCGGCGACTGCGAGGAGGCGCTCGGGCAACACAAGCTCGTGCTCGCGGCGCGTCCCACCCACGCGGGATGCCTGCGCGGCGCGCTGCGGATCGCGCGCCGGCGCTCGGCGGCCGCGCCCGTGATTGCGGCCGGCGCCGCGATCCAGCGCGCGCTCGGGATCGCCACCGGCTACGAGAGCGAAGCGGACGCCGCAGGCGCCGCGCTGGTGACGCCCGAGCCGGCGCTCGCCGATCCGCGCGGCGAGACGCTGCGCCAGCTCGCCGTCGAGGCCGCAAGCGAGCTCGCCGACGCGCTCGGCGGCGGCGCCCCGCCCAGCGACGCGGCGCCGGGCGCCGACCCGGTGGTCGCGCTGCGCAGCCGCATGCTCGCGATCCAGGGCGAGCTCTCGGCGCCGGCGCTGCTCACGCGATCGACGCGCGACGTGCGCGAGGTGATGCAGCTGCTCCTCCAGCTCGTGCTCGAGCCCGAGCACGTGAGCGGGCACGGGAACCACGTGAACGCGCTGTCGGCGTCGCTCGGCCGCCGCCGGCGCAAGAAGCTGCGCAAGATCCTCGGCGAGGACGCGTCGCCGGCCGACTTCGCGGGCGTCGACTTCGAAGCGTGGCGCGTCGAGCTGCGCGCACTCGCAGCCGCAGAGGCGATCCGGCGCGACGGCGCTCCGCTGCGCACGGCGCTCGTCGCGCTGATCGCGGGGACCGACGCCGCCGTCGACCTCGGCGCCGAGGCGCAGCTCGCGCCGCAGATCGAGGCCGAGCCCGCCGCGCGCGCACTGCTCCAGCGCCTCGTCGACGACTGGCTGGCGCGGCTGTGACCGGACCGCGCCGCGCCTCCGCGCGGCTGCACCGCCGCTACCCGCGCCTCACCCTGCGCGTGGACGTCGTGATCGAGGCACGCGGCGCGAGCGTGGCGGCCACCGCCACGACGCTCGGCGCGGGCGGACTGTTCGTGGCGACGACGGCGCCACTCGAATTGCATGCGCCGCTCGTGGTGCGCTTCCGCCTGCCCGGTGACGACACCGAGCTGCGTTTCCATGCGCACGTGGCCTGGAGCCGCGCGCCGGCCACCGGCAGTGTGGGTATCGGGATCGCGTTCGACGACGCCGGTGCGCGATCGGATCTCGCCGCGCGGCTGGAGCGCTGGGCGGAGCTGCGGGAGGAGTCGCGATCAGGCGCAAGCGGCGTCTGACGACTCAGACCAGCGCCGCAGCTCGAACCCGCGCCCGGCCGCTCCGCCGATCGTCCACGCGTCCGGGGTCGCGAGGATCGCGGACACCAGCCGCTGGTGCATCTCGTGGCCGCCGCGCTCGACGCGCACGCCGCCACACACCGGCAGGCCGAGCAGCGCGAGGTCGCCGCACAGATCGAGCACCTTGTGGCGCACGAACTCGTCGGACCAGCGCAGCCCACCCGGGTTCACCACCTTCTCGTCGTCGAGCACCACCGTGTTCTCGAGCGAACCGCCGCGCGCGAAGCCGCCGTCCCACAGCGCGTGGACGTCGCGCAGGAAGCCGAACGTGCGCGCAGCCGAGATGTCGCGCTCGAAGCGATGGGGAGACAGCGGGCCGAGCTCGATCTCCTGGCGCTGGATCGCCGGGTGGTCGAAATCCACCGCATAGCTGACCCGGAAGTCGCGCGCCGGCTCGATGCTGATCGAGCGATCGCCGTCGAGCACCGCGATCTTGCGCCGGATGCGCAGCATCTGGCGCTCTTCGCGCTGCTCGAAGATCCCCGCCGAGCGGATCAGGAAGACGAACGGCGCGGCGCTGCCGTCCATCACGGGCAGCTCGGGACCGTCGACCTCGATCCGGATGTTGTCGATGCACAGGCCGTAGAGTGCGCCGAGCAGGTGCTCGACGGTGCCCACGGTCGCGTCGCCGCGGCCGAGCTTCGTCGCGAACGCGGTCGAGACGACCTCGCTCGAGCGCGCCGGAATCTCGACCGGCTCGCCGAAGTCGGAGCGCACGAACACGATCCCCGAGTTCGCGCGGCCCGGATGCAGCGTCAGCTGCACGGCGGCTCCGCTGTGGAGCCCCACCCCTGTACTGGAAACTTTCTCCGCAATAGTGCGCTGGAACAAACAGTCCCCCCTCGATCGTCCGCACCGACAGGGGTTGGGCGCGAACGTCATCGAGCGAGTTAGCAAGCGGCGTGCCGCGCGCGTGCCGGCCGCAAGTGCGCCGATTCCATGAGTAGAATCAGTAAGTTGGAATATAGGTGCCGCCACAGGTGGCAGTTTGGGACGGCGCTGCGATCCCGTGAAATCGTGACGATCGCGTCACGCACGTGACACGATCGTCACAGGATCAGAGCGGCGCGGCCCGAAGCTCCGCGAGGATCTCGCGCGCGGACTGATAGCGCTCGGCGGGATCCTTGCGCAGGCAGCGGTCGATCATCGCCGCGAGCGCCTCGGGCAGCTCGGGCTCGAGCTCTCGCGCGCTGGGCGGCGGCGTGTGGACGTGGTGATAGGGCAGATTGCCCTCGGTGAACGGCAGGGTTCCGGTCGCCATCTCGAACACCGAGACGCCGAGCGAGTAGAGATCCGAGCGCTCGTCGACGTGCTTGCCGATCGCCTGCTCGGGGCTCATGTAGAACGGCGTGCCCGAGACCACCGTGGTGTGGTTGCGGACCTCCTCGATCATCTTGGCGAGTCCGAAGTCCATGATCTTCGCCTTGCGGTCCTTGGTCCACATCGTGTTCGCGGTCTTCACGTCGCGGTGCACGATCTTCTTCTCGTGAGCGTAGGCGAGCGCCTCGCACATCTGAGACGCGACGTGGACGATGCCGCGCGGCGCGATCTTGCCGCGCCGCTTGATGATGTCCTTCAGCGTGTTGCCGTCCACGTACTCCATGGCGATGTAGTAGACGCCGTCCTGCTCGCCCGCGTCGTACACGGTGACGATGTTCGGGTGGTTCAGCTGCGCGGCGCTCTTGGCCTCGCGCAGGAAGTTCTTGAGCGCCTGCGGGCTCTCCTTCAGCGACTCTGGCAGCACCTTGAGCGCGACGGTGCGGTCGAGCACGGTGTCGTCGGCCTTGTAGACGATGCCCATCCCGCCGCGCCCGAGCGTGCCGCGGATCAGGTAGCGGCCCGACGTGGTGGACGGCGCGGCCGGCGCCGGCGCAGCCGCCTGTGCGGCGAGCTGCGCGCGCGCGCGCTCGAGCCGGTCCGCGGTGTCCTCGTAGGTGTAGTCGACCGCGAGCACCTTCTCGTAGAGGTCGACTGCCTCGCGCCAGTCGCCGTTCGCCTCGTACACGGTCGCGAGGCAGAAGCACGCCTCGAGATTGCTCCGATCGACCTCGCCCTGGCTGACCGCCTCGCGCAGCTTCGCGATCGCGAGCGGGTACTGCTTGCGGTCGCGGAAGATCCGGCCCAGCAGCGCAGCCGCCGACGCGAACTCGGCGTGATCGGCGCCGACCTTCTGCAGCGCGCCGATCGCCTCCTCGACGCGGCCTGCCTCGAGATGGAGGCGGCCGGCGCGCAGGTTCTCGCCGGCCTTGTCGAGCAGGTCGGCCTCGCGCGCGCTGTCGCCCGCGAGCGCGAACATCTCCGCGGCCTCGGAATAGCGCCCGCTGCGCTCGTAGTTCGCGGCCGCGCGCTCGCGGTTTCCCGCGAGCGCGAACATCTCGGCTGCGAGCGCGGCGTCGCCGAAGCGCTCGTAGCACTCGGCGGCCTTGTCGAAGCGCTCGACCGAGCGATAGAGGTCGCCCGCCTCCATCCACTCGCCTGCGCGCTCGAACTGGCGCGCAGCCTCCTCGGGGTTGCCGCGGTCGCGGTGCAGGTCGGCGAGGATCCGCGCTGCGCGCTCGCCCTGCCCGACTGCCTCGAACGCCTTGGCCGCGCGCGCCGGGTCGCGGCCTTCGAGGTAGAGCTCGGCCGCGCGCTCGAGCTTGCCGGATTTCTCCGCGAGCTCCGCCGCGGGCAGGTACGCGCCGTGCTTGGCGAGCACGTCGAGTGCGCGATCCATCCGGCCGCCGCGCTCGTAGAGGTTGCCCGCCATGCGCACGAGCTTCATGTGCTCGGTGTGCTTCTGGGCGTCGCCCTGGGCGCCGCGACCCTCCTCTAGGATCACCTGCTCGAGGCACTCGGCGGCGAGCAGCCACTCCTCGCAGCGGATGTACGCCTTCGCCGCATAACGCGGGAAGTCGCACTTGCGGTAGCACTGCGCGGCGCGGCGGTCGTTGCCGGCCTTCTCGAACATCTCGGCGGCCACGGAGAGGTTTCCCGCGACGACGTACGCCTCGGCGGACAGGTCCCACTTCTCCTGCTGGGCGTAGATCGCGCCCGCGGAGTCGGGCTTGCCCGCCTTCGCGTAGAGCTCGGCCGATTCGACGAAGCGGTTCTGATCGTGGCGGATCTCGGCCGCGCGCTCGTACATCTCGGCGGCGAGGAAGTATCTCGCCGCGTCGTCGAGCAGGCCGATCGCGATGCACAGCTCGGCGGCCTCGGCGGGATTGCCCTTCTTCGCGATCCGCGCGGCCTCCGCGCGCCCCTTCTTCTGTCCGCGCTTGTCTTCGCGCGTGGCCTTGCCCGCGCTGCGCGGGTCGCCGTCGTCGCCGGCCGCGACCGAGAACCCGCCGCCACCCGGAAGCAATGCCACGCCGAGCGTGACGATCCCGGCCGGCGCGAGCAGGAAGCGCCAGGGCGCCGCGGTGAGCCAGCCGATCACGTGTCCCGGCATCAGGTTGTGCGAGACGAGCGGCAGCGCTCGCTGCAGGATCGCGACGACCCCGTCGCGCAGAGCCAGCACCGCCGGGGAATCGAGGAAGTACGCGAACGCCAGCCCGGTCGCGCCGGCGCACGTGAGCAGCACGCCGACGATCGCCACAAGCGTCTTGCCGATCCCGCGCAGCGCGCCCACGGTGGTTCCCCTCACGGAAAGTCCCGGGGCTTCTATCGGCGCCCCGCAGGCACAGGGTGAGAGGAGGGATCTTCGCTAGAGGAGCTTGCGCTGTCCCGAGTTTGCATCGGGCAGGTCGCGCCCGAGGTGCCGGTAGCAGAGCGGTGTCGCCACGCGGCCGCGCGGCGTGCGCGCGAGGAAGCCCTCGTGGATGAGGAACGGCTCGACCACGTCCTCGAGCGTGCCCTTGTCCTCGCCGACCGCGGCCGCGAGCGTCTCGAGCCCGACCGGACCGCCGCCGAACCGCTCCACGATCGCGCTCATCACGAGACGGTCGAGTCGGTCGAAGCCGGCGCGGTCGACGTCGAGCCGCTCGAGCGCGAAGTGCGCGAGCGCGCCGTCCACGGATTTGCCGCGCCCGCCGCCCTCCACTTCCGCGAAGTCGCGCACGCGGCGCAGCAGCCGGTTCGCCACGCGCGGCGTCCCACGCGAGCGCCGCGCGAGCTCGCCGAGCGCCTCGCCGTCGAGTGCGATCCCGAGCACGCGGCCCGAGCGCACGAGGATCCGCTCGAGGTCGGCGGGCGGGTAGTACTCGAGCCGCGCCGTCCAGCCGAAGCGGTCGCGCAGCGGCGAGGTGAGCAGGCCCGCGCGCGTCGTCGCGCCGACGAGCGTGAAGCGCGGCAGGTCGAGGCGCATCGAGCGCGCGCCGATCCCCTCGCCGACCAAGAGATCGAGCTGGAAGTCCTCCATCGCGGGATAGAGGATCTCCTCGACTGCCGGCGCGAGGCGGTGGATCTCGTCGATGAACAGCACGTCGCCGGCCTCGAGGTTCGAGAGCAGCGCCGCGAGATCGCCGGGCCGCTCGATCGCAGGTCCACTCGTCGTGCGCAGCGGAGCGCCGAGCTCATTCGCGACTGCGCCCGCGAGCGAGGTTTTGCCGAGTCCGGGCGGGCCGTGGAACAGGATGTGGTCGAGCGACTCGCCGCGCGCGCGCGCGGCGCGGATGAACACGGCGAGGTTCTCGCGCAGGCGGTCCTGGCCGATCATCTCGTCGAGCGTGCGCGGGCGCAGCCGCTCCTCGAACATCGCCTCCTCGGGCAGCGCGCGCCGCGACAGATCGCCCCGCGCCGCGTCGGATTCGATCATCGCGCGAGCCCGCGCAGCGCCGCGCGCACCCAGGGCTCGACGTCGGCCTCGGCCGCGACGGTCTCGCTCGCGCGTTCGAGCGCGCGCTCGGCCTGCTGGCGCGGGTATCCGAGATTGAGCAGCGCCGAGAGTGCCTGCTCGCGGCCCTCGACCCGCGCCGGCGGCGACTCCGGCGCAGCGCCCGCATCGCGCACGGCCAGCGCGAGCTCGTCGACGCGGTCGCGCAGCTCGACGAGGATGCGGTCGGCCATCTTCGCGCCGACGCCCGGCACGGCGCGCAGCGGCGCGGGGTTCCCGTCGCGGATCGCCTGCAAGAGGTCCGCCGGATCGATCCCGGACAGCACGGTCTGGGCGAGCTTCGGCCCGACGCGGCTCGCGCGCAGCAACAGCGCGAACGCGGTGCGCTCGACGGCGGTGGCGAACCCGAACAGCTGCAGCGCGCCCTCGCGCGCGTGGGTGTGGATGCGCAGCGCGACCGTCTTGCCGACGTCGGGCAGCGCGGCGAAGGTCGAGAACGGCACGAACACCTCGTAGCCGACGCCGTTCACGTCGACGAGCACCTGGGTCGGCGCGCGCTCGAGCAGCACTCCCTCGAGCCGGCCGATCATCGCGCCCACCGCAGGAGCTGCGGGTCGACGTCGCGCAGCCGCACGCGCCGGCGCGGGCGCGGCGGCCGCACGCGCTCGAGCGGTCCCGCGCGCGCGTGGCAGATCGCCGCGGCGAGCGCGTCGGCGGCGTCGGACGCGGGCGCGCTCGCGAGGCCGAGCACGCGCTTCACGATCCGCTGGATCTGGACCTTCTGCGCCCTGCCGCTGCCCGCCACCGCCTGCTTGATGCGCGCGGGCGCATACTGCACGAGCGGAACCGCGGCGGCGCCGAGCGCCGCGAGCGCCGCGCCGCGCGCCTGGCCGAGCACCAGCGCCGAACGCGGGCTGACCGCCACGAACACGTCCTCGACGCTCGCGACGTCGGGTGTGTACTGGGCGATCACCTCGGCGAGCTGCTGCATCAGCTCGGCGAGCCGCGTTGCGAGCGATCCCGACCGCGCCGGGCGCAGCACGCCGTGGGCGACCCAGCGCAACTCGCCGCCGGCGCGGTCGATCACGCCGTAGCCCGTGGCCTGGGAGCCGGGGTCCACGCCGAGCACGCGCAGGCGCGGCCGCTCCGCTGCGCCGATTTCCTGTCGCTCGATATCGGTGTCCACGCGCGCCTGCGCCGGGGGCGAGAGGATCGGACGACGCTTTTTTCACGCGGGGGGTGGCCGCGCGCGGGCATGGTAGCGGAGCTAGGAGCGCGACCCAAGATTCCGCGCCTCGTCGACGTTGCGAAAGCCGAGGCCACCTTTTCGACTTCGCTCGGCTTCGCCTCACCTGATGGCCTTCGCTCGCCTGCGGCTCGCTGCGCGAACTCACCTGATGGCCTTCGCTCGCCTGCGGCTCGCTGCGCGAACTCACCTGATGGCCTTCGCTCGCCTGCGGCTCGCTGCGC
>Ga0066710_100003070_pt1 | contig 13985 bp, 13 predicted proteins | sample GraSoiAngelo_159_FD_79666 | JGI IMG/M metagenome (GOLD analysis project Ga0066710, IMG submission 79666) | Grasslands soil microbial communities from the Angelo Coastal Reserve, California, USA - 14_1009_16_40cm | ecosystem: Environmental > Terrestrial > Soil > Grasslands | place: USA...
GCGGTAGATCCAGGAGTTGGGGTCGTCTAGGTAGACGCGAACGGGCTCTCTTGCCTGCCGGAGTTGCCGGACGGTGCCAGAGTTATCCGGGAATTCCAGCCTCGACACATCATCATGACCCACCGCGTAGGCGGGCTGATAAGGCCCGCTCCCGTCAATTAACACAGCCAGCCGCTCCACGTGCAGGGATTCAGCGATGCGCCGCGCTACTGTCTCGAGCAGCAGGCGAGTCTCCATGATGGTCCGCACACTCTCACTCAGATCGGCAAGAATCCGTTCGGCGTCGTAGGCCTCGCGAAAGAAACGGCGGTCGATCCAGGAGGCCAAGCGCTGGGTGAGTCCCTGCAGCAGAAAGATGCCCCAGAGTCCTGCAGCCATCAGGAGTATCGTGCTGAGGGTACTCATGGCGTGGGAGGTCACGAGAACCGCGACGATGGTGAACAGGACTGCACTCAGCACGGCCTGTAAGATAATTACCCCGCGCCGTGCCAGCGCGTACTGCAAACCTTGCCGGATGACCACCCGCACGTCCAAGGCTCGGTGAACCAGAATGAGGTAAGCCAGCGTGAGCGGAAACAGCAGCGTCATCAACAGGCAGGGAAGTTCGATCCAGGCAGGGTAGGTCTGAAGGCGCTTCCCGGTGAACGAGTCGATTACCAGCAGGGTCGACAGGGGAACGAGCGCCAGAAACATACCGGCATAGAGTAATCGGAGCCGTCGCTTGGCGTCGGATGCGCGTTCTCGGGCATATTTCGCGGCGACAGCGGCGAAAAAGAGGACTATGGCTGCGAGTCGCAGCGGGTCTGTGACGGAGTTGAACCAGTTTAACCACACGGGAATTCGGGCAAAGAAGGTGTAGTCCAGAAGTCCCACCTCCAGCTTGGTAAGTTCCAGCACTGCGCGTATTGCCAGGGGAACAATGAGACACCACTTCAGCCACCGCACTCGGCGCTCGAAAGCAAGGGGCATGGGAAAGTAGAGGCCAAGGAGGAAGAGCCAGATAAACCAGGTCTGGAAAGGCAGTACTCTGTACGCCAGGGCAAGGCTGCTCATCAGAGTCCCCTCTTGATACTCCGATCCGAATCCAAACATCCCGCTGAAGCCCAGCAGGAGAGCGAGCAGCAGCCACGCCATCGGATCTCCGGGACGTACCGCCGCAACCCAAAAGCCCAGGAGTACGCAGGAGAGGGGAAGCACAACACCGAGGGCAAGCATGAGATACCACCTGTCCTCGGGCGACGCATGATACACAAGTGGAATACGAAGGGTCTCTTCGTTTCCGGTCTTATGCCGCACAGTCACCGTGAGCAGCTCACCAGGACGCGCATAATTGAGAGCGCGGTTAAGGTTAGCTTCCCCTTCGTACGGATGCCCGTTTACGGCCATAAGGGTATCACCCGGGCGGACTCCTGCTTTCCGGCCCTCTTCGCCCGCGGAGGTGATGATCGACCTGTCGGCTGGAATGGCAAACGGCCGAGCGACGGCATCCGCTTTTCCCCGGAGGCCGTCCACCACAAATCCGATGTGACGAAGTTGATATGCGGCGGTGATGAGAAACAGCAGCCCAAGCAGGCAGTACTGGAGCCCCGGACGCCTTACGGAACTAGAGTTTTGAGGCATTTCATTGCCAAAGGGAGCATACTTCTGCGGCCATACTGGGGGCAAGCGCGCCGATGACTGACCGTTTATTTTACACCCCAACAGAGTGTATCAATTTCCACCGCGAGCAAAGCACGGCAGGTCAGCCTTCGCCGCCCCGGGTGATTGCTTTTCGCTCAGGGAATCACTTGGTGTTCTTGGAAGGAGACAGGGTCGCAAGTCTCTCACGGGACGCTTCGGAGAAACGAAAGTGAAGCTTGACTGTTGCGGGGGATGACAAGATGAGAAGCGAGGACCGCGTCAGGATCCTGCCGCTGGCCTTCGCTGGCGGGCTAATAAGAAAATCTTCGGGCGCGGATAGGCCGCACGATTATGGCTCGCGGCACGTCTTCCATTCGGCGGGGCAGCTCAAAGTCGACCTTCTGCCCTTCCCGCAGGCTGTGAAAGTTCAATTCCAGCAGATCGGCGCGATGGAACAGAACCTCCCGGCCATCGTCGGTCCGAATAAACCCGAACCCATGCGAGTGGACGACCTTGTCAATCCTGCCTTGCATGCGGAAAAACCCCCATCTGGAGTTGCAGGGTTAACGCGTGGAACTGGGTCGGAACACTCCCTGCACCTAGCCTAACCTAGCACTACACTACCCGTATGTCAACCGAAAGTGGGATTATAAAAGTTGGTACCCTGACGCCGCAAGAAGGACAGGCTGAGCGGCTTTTTCTGGCCGCGACAGAAATACCGCGACAGAAATACAAGGACGAAGCCGAGATGTTTCGATCGGGCGAGAGCCTGCGTGCGGTGGTCGCGCGCCTGATGCAGGCCAGCGGACCGGGACGCGGATAAGTGACGCGACCGGCACAGCTTGGTGCAAGCCGTCCTTTCGCGGTATGATCTTGGAAGTTGATCACTTGCCGAGTGATCGGGTCATGCGACCAGCGCCTTCGAAAATCACGTTTGTCCTCAGCGAACAACCGGTCTCGGTAAGGGTTGTCACGCTAAGGGGTGCGTAGCCTTGCGGACATTTGGTGCGGTCCTAATTCGCCTCGTGGCGCCGGCCTTGAGCTCGGAACGTGCCGTCCTTAAGGACCGCGCTGCGTGGGGGGCAAGACTACGCCGGAGATTTGTCTCCCGTCTGGTCGGAGGAATTCTGGTTCTTTTCTGCCTGGTGTCCCCCGGGCTGATACCTGCACAGGAGCTCAATATCCTGCATTTCAAGGCGCCCGAATTTCCTTTGTCCGAATTGCCCTCTTCTGCCTCGGATGTTCCCAGGGCCGGGCTCCCAGCGGCTGGGAGCCGGCCGGGTGCGGCCAACGGGGCAGAAGTGGCGGGTCCAAGTGTCTCGCCCGCGGCCACCTGGATCAATTCGCAGGCGTTGTCCATGCGACGGCTGGCCGGAAAGGTAGTGCTGATCGATTTTTGGGAGTACACCTGCATCAACTGCGTACGCACCTTCGCGGAAAACAAGAAGTGGTACGAGCGCTACCATAAATACGGCTTCGAAATCATCGGCGTGCATGACCCCGAATTCGATATCGCCTATCCCGTCGAGCATGTCCGCACGGCAGCCAAGCGATTCGGCCTGCCTTATCCGCTCGTGGTCGATGAGGGCTTCCAGCTCTGGAATCTATACCACAACTCTACCTGGCCAAACCGGTTCCTGATCGATGCCAAGGGGTACGTGCGCTATAATCGCCCCGGCGAGGGTGGCGACAGCGCTTTCGAGCACGCGATCCAAGGCTTGTTGCAGGAGGCGCACCCCGGCCTGGCATTTCCTGCGAGCTATACGGTTCCCGCTGATGAAAATGTGTTCGATCCTCGTTGCGGTATTCCTACGCCGGAGATGTATGTGGGTAAATGGTACGACCGGGGGATTCTCGCCAATCCGGAAGGATACCATCCGGGGAAGACCATCGATTACGCGCTTCCCGGCTCAGTCGAAGATGGGCACGCGGTATTGTCGGGGCGCTGGGAGACAGATAAGAACGGCATGGTTTATCGCGGGAAGAACAAAGGCAATACACCCTCTTCCGATGAGCTGAAGATGAGCTACCATGCGCGCGAGCTTTATGACGTTATGAACGTCTCCCACGGACGCCCCTCGCGTCTATACGTCAAGCAGGACGGCAAGTACGTTACGGCTCGCGAGAAGGGTGTGGACGTGCAGATCGACTCTGAGGGAGCTTCCTATATCGACGTGCGCGAGCCGCGCATGTATTATCTGGTCCAGAACCCCGCTTTTGGCAGGCACACGGTGGAGCTTTTTCCTACGCGCTCAGGCCTGACTATCAACTCTTTCACTTTTGGAAACGATTGCCAAACCAATTTCCCTCATCTTTGACTTCACTGCATTCAGGCGGACGTTTAAAAACGGGATTGCAAATCATAGCGACGGGTTTCCTGTCGGGTTGCTGTCCTCGGCGGCGAAATAGGCGGTGGGGGACACCCGCACTCGAGGAGAGATTGTTACGACGTTTTTGTAATCCCTTTAGAATTTCGCGGTGAGCCCCCTGGCCTGTACTCGTGGGTCATTTGCCGCCCGCGATTTCCGCTGTTAGCGCCTGGCGAAGAGATTCCTGCTCCTTGATGTCGAGTTTAGCGCCGCCGGAAGTCAGGTAGAAGACGTCAATCACTTTTTCGCCTTCGGTATCGGTAAGAGCCACTTCGATGTTGCAGCCGCGCTCGGCAATGATCGAGCTCACGCGGTAGAGCAGGCCTGGGTGGTCCTGTGTGACCAGCTCGAGGAGCGTACTGTGGGAGGAGGAGACGTCGTCAAAGCCGATTTGCGTGGAGATTTCGGTCTTCGGCCGGGGCGGTTTTGGCGGGCGAGCGCGACGTGACATCAAGGTTAGAAGGTTCAATTCTCCGCTCAGGACTTCGACCACGCTGTGCTTGAATCGCTCACATTCGGAGGGATTCAGCTCGAGCGTCTGGTAGAGGTCCACGAAGCGAAAAGTATCAAGGGCAAGGCCGGCAGCATTGCCAAAGGCGTCGGCCTTCAGGATGTTCATTCCCCAGGCGCTCAACGCGCCCGTGAGGGAGGCAAACAGGAAGGGACGGTCACCGGTGAGCACCGTGAGTTCGAAAGAGTTTCTTTGTCTGCGCAAGTCCAACTGCACCGAAGATGCCGCCAGGCGCTGCGCCATCCGGAAGTGTTCGCTGATTTCTTGGGGCGTGTGAGTCTCGAGATAGCGCTTGGGAAAGCCTTCCAGAAACAGGTTCAGTCGAGACGAAAGCGCCGCTTCTACTGCCGCGCCTGTCTTTGCCGTGGCCGTGAGGGTTTCGATGATGCGGTCGACCTTTGATGACCACCCGGGGGTTGACGGCCATCCCGGTTTTACCGGCCCGGCTGGCTTTATTCCAAGGCGAGCCAAGGCCGTCTCATCCTGTACTACTTCGTCCCCAGCCGCGGAACTCCCAAGGTTGGTCTTTTCTCTTGATCTGACCACAGCATGCAGGCGCTCCTCGTCAAGGCTGCGGGCCAGATAATTGGCGGTCGATACATAAAGTCGCCAAAGCATTTCCGCTTTCCAGGGAGTTAAGGCGTCAGGGTTGACGGCCTTGATGTCGGCATAGGTGAACAGGCAGAGCATCTTGAGCCGTTCTGAAGTGCCGACCTTTTCGGCAAACGCCCGAATCGTGTCGAGATCGAAGATGTCGCGCCGTTGCAGGGTCCGGGACATCTCGAGATGGTTGCCCACGATGAAGCGGACTGCCTCACGCTCCTGGGCGTCGAGCTCGAGCCGAGCCATCACCGCTTCGATTGCCTGGAGGCCAGCCACGATGTGATTGCTTCCTGGCAACCCCTTACCCACGTCGTGAAACAGGAGGCTCAAGAAGAGCCGCTCGGGACGCTCCAGTTCGCCGAAAATCTCGCAGAATCTATAACGCCAGTCTTCAACACGCTCGTCATTGGTAAGACCGTCTGTCAACTTCGCGGTTCCCGCCGCCTTCCCGGACGAGGTTTGTCCCGTGCCAGGGCGACTGGCGGCGCCGCATGCACCGCCGAACTCTTCGAGCTCGTGCAGGTGCTGGATCGCCATGAAGGAATGCTCGTCGACCGTGTAGCGGTGATAGAAGTCGCGGATCACGAGGGCATCGATCGCCCCAAATTCCGGAAAGAGGGCGACGAGCACCCTCAGCCGCTGCATCGCCCGCAGAGCCTCGGGGGCGTACGGCAGGACCAGGATACTGCGGATGCTCCTCCACCGGACTGATCCTGCGCCGTCAGGCGTCAGCGACGGTGGTTGGCTGGCAGGCTCCACCGCGCCTGGGGATCCGGTCAAGCCGTCTGCCGGCACATGAGAGACGCGACTTTCTCGGCCCGCTGGGGCGTGCCCTGCAACGATTTCCTCCGCCCAGTGCTCCGCCTCGCGGCTGAGCTCCAGCCCGTGACGCGCTACCATTTCAAACATGGCCAGCAATATCCCGAGATCGTCGGAAGCAGAAGCAGGGCGCCGGGGAAATATCATGCCTCGCATGACGGAGAAATCGGCGTTCGAAAGACGCGATCGCCAGCCTTGAAAAAGCTCGTAGAGGGAGGAGCGGGCGGGTGTGACGCCATCGAGGAGCTGGGCGGTGAGGCGGTCAATAGCGCGGGCATGGCGGAAATACATGCGCATCCAGTCTGCGGCGGAAGAGCGATGGCTGGACCCACCTATACTCTCGGGGGTTGTCTCATGCACGGGAGAGCGCAGCCCGACGCCGCAAGAGGCAGCATGGTCCTGAAGCTCGTAGCTCAACGTGTTGTCATCTCGCCCGCGAGCATAATGTAGAAAACAGCGACCCGCAGCGAGGAATTGGAAAGCCTTCTCACTCGCCTCGCGCAGCGGGAGCGGCCATTGCTCCTCCGGTTTCACCCAGCGGCCGATGCGGTCAAGGTCGGCGATTTGCGCCAGCCAGCGGCACACATGATAGTCGCGCAGCCCGCCCGGAGCTTCCTTGAGGTTGGGCTCGAGGTGAAAAATCGTGCTGCCGTACTTCTCGTGCCGCCGGCGCGTCATCCCTGCAAGATCGCCCACCAGCTCTTTGCGATCACGCGCCATCAGCTGAGGCACGACCTCGTCATGAAGACGCACGAACAAGCGCTCATCGCCCGCCAGGTACCGGCTGTCGAGCAGCGAAATGCTGAACTCGAGGTTATCGGGCTGAAGGCGGCCACAATCGCCAAGCGTGCGAGTGGAGTGTCCGACCCGAAGCCGAAGGTCCCAGAGGGTCCGTGCCAGGGTTGCAATGGATTCGCGCAGGCGGGAATCTCCGCTGGTATCAGGGCGGGCCCTCTCGGAAAGGAAGAGAAGGTCGATATCAGAATGGGGGAAAAGCTCCTGTCGTCCGTAGCCTCCCACGGCTGCGAGGCAGAAGCCCTGCGGAGCCTTCAGGTCCTCCGATAGGAGTTCGCGGTAGACCTGGAACACCACCCGGTCGATGAGCTGCGACCGCTTCCGGGTGCTCTCGAGGCCGTTGCCACCGCTTTCAAATGCGTCTTGAATCTTTGCGAACTCGATGGCATAGAGCTCGGAGATCGACGTCGCTGCGGTCGAAGCCATAGGTCATCAGCTGCAAAAGGGACAACCTTCTTGGGGTGGCGCGGAATGAGCCGGCGACAACGCGTTAGAGCGCGGCTTCTCCGCGTTCTTCGTTCCGGATGCGGATGGCTTCCTCGACGGTTGTGAGAAAGATCTTGCCGTCACCGATCTTCCCAGTGCGCGCCGTCTTGAGGATAATGTTGACTGCAGATTCCACGAGATTGTCCGGCAGCACCGTCTCGATCTTGACCTTCGGCAACAAGTCGACGGTATATTCGTTGCCTCGGTAGACTTCCGTGTGGCCCTTCTGGCGCCCATGACCGCGCACTTCGGAAATCGTCATCCCGTCCACCCCGATCTCCCGTAGACCATCCTTGACGGAATCCAGACGCGAAGGTTGGATGATAGCTTCAAGTTTCTTCATGGTACGACCTCTTCTCGTTACGAACTGCGCGGCTTGGGATTTCAGCGAGCGGCGAAGCGCTACCACCTGCCCGGCGAATCGCGTCGCGCGAGGCCCAGCCACCGGTAGGGATTATACACACGGTCCGAGTTAGCGGGCCAGCCAAATTGCTTTATCGACGCGATAAAAATAGCTAGAAGTCGCTTGAAGGATGGCTCTCCAGTCTTCTCGGAATTCGCCATATTCGCCGGCTGAAGGATCAGAGCCGGAATGCTTAGGATCACCGCGGTCGCAGGCTTCTTGTCAATTGACAGGAAGGGCGCGCCTGAAGTAGATTCTCGCAAGTTCGACGGGAGCTCAGCCTGTGGAGATCTTTACCTCAGACGTTCTGGTGGTCGGCGGCGGCGGCGCGGGCCTGCGAGCGGCAATTGCTATCGCGGAAGCCGACGCCAAGCTGCGTGTCGCGGTCATCTCCAAAGTCTATCCCATGCGCAGCCACACAGTATCAGCGGAAGGCGGCGCCGCCGCGGTCATCAAGCCCAATGAAAGTCTTGATGAGCACGCCTACGACACGATTTCCGGCGGTGATTGGATGTGCGATCAGGACGCTGTGGAAGCGTTCGTCAAGGAAGCGCCGCTCGAAATGCTGCGCCTTGAACACTGGGGTTGCCCCTGGAGCCGCGAGCCGGACGGTCGGGTAGCGGTACGGCCTTTCGGCGGCATGAAGGTGGAGCGTACCTGGTTCGCGGCGGACAAGACCGGCTTCCACATGCTTCACACACTTTTCCAGACCTCGCTCAAGTATGATTCCATCAAGCGCTACGACGAGTGTTTCGTGACGCGCCTGCTGGTCGATGAAAGCGGCTGCCGGGGAGTTGTGTCCGTCGAAATCGCCACGGGAAAGGTCCTGGTGATTACGGCGCGAGCTGTGATCCTGGCCACGGGCGGCTGCGGGAAAGTTTTCCCGTTCACCACCAATGCCAACATCAAGAATGGCGACGGCATGGCGCTCGCCTATCGCGCGGGCGCGCCCCTGAAGGATATGGAGTTCGTGCAATACCATCCGACGGGGCTGCCTTTCACAGGAATCCTCATTACCGAAGCAGCGCGATCCGAAGGCGGCTGGATGCTCAACAAGGACGGCTATCGGTACCTGCAGGACTATGACCTGGGCAAGCCGCAACCCAAGCCCGTCCTCCGGTCCATGGAGCTCGGCCCGCGCGACCGGTTGTCGCAGGCCTTTGTGAAGGAGCAGGAAAAAGGCCGCACCCTGCAAGGTCCTTACGGTGACTACGTGCACCTGGACGTCCGCCACCTGGGCGCCCGCCTGATCGATAAGAAGCTGCCCTTCGTGCGCGAGCTCTGCCTGAAATACCAGAATCTCGACCCGGTGAAAGAGATGATCCCAGTGCGTCCGGTGGTGCATTACATGATGGGTGGCATCTCGACTGACAACAACGGCGCAACCCCGTTGCGTGCGCTTTACGCGGCGGGCGAGGCAGCCTGCGTAAGCATCAACGGAGCGAATCGCCTGGGTTCAAACTCGCTGACGGAATGCCTGGTATTCGGCGCGCGGGCGGGAAAATGCGCGGCCGCCTTCGCCTCTCAGCCCGCCGCTGAACCGGGACCCGGCATTTTCGCGCAGGCTCGCGACGAGCAGCGCCGCTTGGAACGAGACTTTCTGCGCAAGGCTGGCGGAATTTCCGGTTCTGACGGCCGAGAGCGCATTTCCACGCTGCGCGAAGAGATGCAGAGGACCATGGAAGAGAGTGCTGGAATCTACCGCAACGGGTCCACACTCGAAAGCGCCTCCGCGAAACTTCGGGAGCTGCAGGAAAGGTACGGGAAAATTGCGCTCGATGATCACAGTTACACATTCAATACCGAACTGACTGCTGCCGTGGAGCTTTCTTACATGCTGGACATCGCGGAGGCGATCCTCAAGTCTGCTCTCGAGCGCCGCGAATCGCGCGGCTCGCACCAGCGGACGGACTTCCCCCAGCGCGACGACCAGAATTTCCTCTCGCATTCATTGGCGTATCGAAGCGAGGACAGCTGCCCGCGCATCGAGTATCTGCCCGTGTCGATTACGCGCTGGCCGCCGGGGAAAAGGGTGTATGGTAAGTAGTGGTTGGGATTGGATTCGAGGCTCATCTGTCTTTGAAACCGGAGGACCAGCTGGAGTGCGGACGCGGCAGGAGGACATTCTTAGATGGGAGTTACCCATGTGACCGTGGCGTTGCGGGGTTTGGGGTCTCCCATTGGTACTTACGAGGCGGATTTTCTCCTTGATGGCGGCGCACCAGATTCGATGGCTCCTGCCAACGAACTGAGACGAATCGGTATCCGCCCCGTTGGCAGGACGGTCTACGAACTGGCGGTCGGAACCATCCAGGAATACCAATTCAGGCTGGCGGAGATAGCATTCATGGGTGAGATCACTGCCGGTCGAATTACTTTCGGACCTGACGATGCGGAGCCGTTACTCGGGGTCACCGCGCTGGAATCGGTGGGTATTATGCTCGATCCGGCCACTCGCACACTTAGGCGGCTGCCTGCTATTCCGCTGAAGTCAATGCTGAAGACCGCGGCTCTGTGAAGACCTTGGCCAGTGGCAGTCCGTAGGAGCTGGGACACGAGCAGGCGCGAGGTTACCTTTCGATATCGCAAGGATGGCCTGCCAAGGGAAGGCAAATGCCAAACACCGTCACGCTCTCAGTTGCGCGTTATCGCCCGGAAGAGGAATCTGAGCCCACTTTCCGCGAGTATGAGGTCCCATTCCGGAAGGACTGGGCGGTGCTCGATGCGCTCAACTACATCAAGGATAAACTCGACGGTTCCCTTTCCTTCCGCTGGTCGTGCCGCATGGGTGTCTGTGGCAGCTGCGGCATGATGGTCAACGGATATCCGAAGCTCACCTGCGCTACGTTCCTGGCCGACTACCTGCCGGGGCCCATCCGCGTGGAACCCATGCGCTACTTCCCCGTAGTGCGCGATCTCGTTGTGGATATCTCCGACTTTATGCGCAAGCTCAGGAAGGTGAAGCCCTGGGTAGTCCGCCAACGGGAAAAGCCGCTCGGCGAGGGCGAATATCTGCAAACGCCCGAGCAGCTGGATCGGTACAGGCAGTTCAGCATGTGCATCAACTGCACACTCTGCTATGCGGCATGTCCCGTCTATGGTCTTGAGCCGAGTTTCATTGGACCCGCGGCCATCGCCCTGGCGCAGCGCTACAATCGCGACTCGCGTGATGAAGGCGCGATGGACCGCATGGGGATCCTCTCCGAGCACGACGGCATGTGGCAGTGCACGTTCGTGGGCGAATGTACCAAAGCCTGTCCCAAGCACGTGGACCCGGCCGGCGCCATCCAGCAATACAAGTTGGCCGGAGTGGCTCACTGGTTCAGGCAGTTGCTGCCCCGTGCGGCAAAATGAAATCTGGGACTCGGAAACAATCATGAACGGGCCATCGCAGGCGAGCTACAGCCGCTATCATCCGAAGTGGTACCGCCGACCCGTATCCGTCTGGTGGTGGCTGGAGTCGTGGCGCTTCACCAAGTTCGTCCTGCGGGAACTCACCAGCGTCGCGGTGGGATTCTTTGCGCTGGAGCTTCTGCTGGAGATCCGCGCACTGGGCAGAGGTCCGGAGGCCTACGCACGCTTCCTGGCAAGGCTGGGGAACCCGTTGTTAATCGTGCTGAACCTGCTTGCTTTTGTGTTCGTCCTGTTCCACTCCATCACCTGGTTCAATCTGGCGCCGAAGGCGATGCAGGTGCGTCTGCGGGGAAGGCGCGTCCCGGACTCCGCGATTGCGGGCGCGAATTACGCGGCCTGGGTGGTGATTACTGCGGCGCTCGCGTGGATGTTGTTGCGATAGCGCCTGTTGGTCGGGCGAATCGCACTATTGCTGGCAGCCATTTCCCGTTCCGGCATGGGCTGTCAGCAGGCTTGCGAGTCCGGAGGACTGATGACTAGGACCAAGACTCCGCTGCTCTGGTTTCTCTTCAGTGTCGGTGGGACCTTGGCCGCGCTCTTCATTCCAGTTCATCTCTTTCTGATGGGGCTGGCATTTCCCGCAGGATGGCTGCAGGCGCCACCGTATGAGTCGCGGCTGGCTCTCGTCAAGCATCCGCTGGCCCGGCTCTATCTTTTTGTGCTCATCTCGTTCCCTTTGTTCCACTGGGCGCATCGTTTCCGCTACACACTCTATGACGGCTTGAAGTTGAAGCACCTGACAGAGCTTATCGCCGTGATCTGCTACGGAAGCGCCCTCGCGGGGAGCGCGGCGGCGGTTTATACCTTGTGGATGATCCGCTAGCCTTTGGCTCAATTCAGATTTGCATCAGGATGGGTGACCATGTTGCGAGTAATCCATGCCTTTGATATCAAGCGTGAGGTCGTTGAGCATTCCTTCATTGAATGGCTTGATGGCCGGCTGGACGAGATCACCAAGCGGTTCGGGTGCCTGGAACGCAAAACATGGGTGTTCATCGACGGCATCAGTGGCGACTACGAAAAAGGCAAGCCCGAGAGACGTCCGAAATATCTGAACGAGGCTTTCTGGCCCTCGCAGGAACACGCCGACCGTTTCCGCGAGTGGCTGATGTCAGCCGAGGGCAAGGAATTCCGCAAACAATGGTTCAGCTCAGTGTTTAATCACACCGTGCTGCGCTATGTGGATGCCGCACCGAGTAAGCCGGTTACGGATGACTGAAGGTGGCGGGAAGCACCAAACGACGGATCGTCAATCATGGCGAATTGGCTGTTCAAGTCTGATCCTGATACCTATTCCTTCGCTGACCTGCAGCGGGACACCCGGACCGTTTGGGATGGAGTGTCCAACAACCTCGCGCTTAAGCACCTGCGAAGCACGCACAAAGGCGACCGGGTGCTGATTTATCACACGGGTGAGGAAAAGGCGATCGTAGGGTTCGCCGAGGTTGTAAGCGAGCCATACCCCGACCCTAAGCAAAAGGACCCTCGCCTGACCGTGGTGGATCTCCAGGCAGGTGAGAAACTCCCGCGGCCCGTGAGTCTCGAGCAAATCAAGAAGCAGCCCAACCTGAAGAGCTTCGAGCTTGTACGGCTGCCTCGGCTCTCCGTCATGCCTGTCTCCGACAGCCAGTGGGAAGCGCTGTTGGCTCTCGGGAAAAAATCGTGATCCGCTGCTGACGTCAGCTGCTTTGCTGAGCCCCGTAAGCTGGAAGCATGCCGAGTTCATTGAATTCAAGCGGCGAACTGGAGCTGCTGCAGCGGCGCGTCATCCGGTGCACGCGCTGCTCACGGCTGGCGCTATACGTCCGGCGCGTGGCTGAGCAAAAGCGCCGCATGTTTCATGGCCAGGAATACTGGGGCAGACCGCTTCCAGGTTTTGGTGATCCGGAAGCCAGGCTGTTGGTGCTGGGCCTTGCTCCCGCAGCGCACGGCGGTAATCGTACGGGACGCATGTTCACCGGCGACCGCTCGGGGGATTTTCTTTACCGCGCCCTCTATGAAGCAGGATTTGCCAGCCAGCCGCTGTCGCTCGACCGAAACGATGGCCTCAAACTGACCGGCTGCTACGTTACGGCGGCGCTGCGATGCGCCCCACCCGACAATAAACCCTTGCCCGAGGAATTGAGGAACTGCCAGCCTTATCTCGAAGAAGAGCTGCGTTTGCTGCGGCGAGTGCGTGTCGTGCTGACACTCGGCCGAATTGCTTTTGATACATACTTGCGGCTGGTTTACTCCGGTAAGACCGGAGGTGCCAGAGTGCGCGGCGACACCGCCCCCCTCCGGCGGGAAAAACCTGCCCGAGAACGACCGCCGGAACTCGCAGCGCTTCCCGCACGCGGCTCCCTTCGTTTCGCGCACGGCGCAAGCTACCAGCTCGCCGGTTTCCCGCGGCTGTTCGCGTGTTACCACCCAAGCCAGCAGAATACTCAGACCGGGAAGCTCGCGCCGGCGATGATGCGGAATGTCTTGGAGGATATCCGCGCGTTTTTGCGGTCGCCGACTGACGACGAAAATTGACCCACGGATCTTCCCGACCCAGCTCCTGTTATTGACCTAATCGAAGGCTTTCGGCGATGGAAAACCATGTTGCTGCCGTGGCTGTGGGTGTGTTTGATCGCCTGAGCGAAGGCGCCGGCGACGCTGCGATTCTCGCGCGGGATCTACGGACTGATCCGGACGCCCTGGCTTTCTGACCCTGCAGGGTTTTCATCTCCTTACATCAAGGAAAGCTCGTCTGCTCGAACTCAGGACGAGACGACCTGCGAGGCTAAACAGCGAGTCCTGCGCGAAGGCGTGTTTTTCAAGCGCAGGTTGCGAATTCAATCCATCAACATCCCGCCGTTCACCTCCACGGTCTCTCCGGTAATGTATCGCGCCGCAGGCGAAGCCAGGAAGACGATCACGTCGGCGACCTCTTCCGAAGAGCCGGCGCGCCCCATGGGGATGGCGGCGACGTACTTCTCGA
>Ga0066710_100003073_pt1 | contig 13982 bp, 15 predicted proteins | sample GraSoiAngelo_159_FD_79666 | JGI IMG/M metagenome (GOLD analysis project Ga0066710, IMG submission 79666) | Grasslands soil microbial communities from the Angelo Coastal Reserve, California, USA - 14_1009_16_40cm | ecosystem: Environmental > Terrestrial > Soil > Grasslands | place: USA...
GATCCCTCGCTTGACACTCTCTTTCTGGCGATGCCGATATCGTGGCGCGGTACCCTCCAGCAGTATGCTGGCAGGTCGCACCGCGAGCGCGCGGGCAAGCATGAAGTGCGCATCTACTACTACTTGCATGCTGACGTCCCAACCTAGCAGCGGATGTTCAGCAAGCGACTGCGTGGATACCGGGCGATGGGCTACAATGCTTGCACAGAATTTTCACCGCAGGGTAAGCCTGACCGCAGTTAGGGCATTCGAAATCTCCATACTCGACAACGGTGATCTTGGCTGTCTCCGGACCCAGTATGTGATCGCTGTGGCTCACCGGGACTGCAAGCATGGTCGATTCCGGGTGTTGATTCATCGCGATCTCCACACCAACAATACACGTGCGCACGAGGATGCAGGTAACACAAGCCTCAGATAAGCGCCTAAGGCCGGAATGGTTGCCTTGCGCCGAATCATCGATCGTGCGCATTGCCCGCCAAAAGCATTTTCAAGTACCTTGGACGTTACCGAGCTTTCGATTAGAACTTGTATGCGGCCGAGACGAAGGCGAAGCTTACGTTTCGTCCGCCCACCATCTGAAGCGACTGCGCCACATCGACCCGCGCTATTGAAATACGGAAGCTTGGGGAACAACGCGTTGAAGGTGCCTAACGTGCTACCCGTGGGATTGCGGCTGCCGCTGGCCACGTCGGTTTTGATTCCGACGCGCGCCCGGTAGGCCGCAACATCAAACGTGTAGCCTGTATTCGTCGCGACGCCCCACGCAGCGATATCTTGCTGCGCAAACCTGCCGAACTGTCCAACCGCTTCCCAATCCCAGTCCCAACCATTACGAGCGCCAAAGAACCGCGCCCCGATGGATTGCCGCCGTTCCGCGCCAGCTGCGACTGCATAAACGGCACGCTCGTTTTCAAAGCCAAGGTAGTAGATGTCCAAGCCAACTCCGCGTCGCTCACTGAGCTCCTGGGTGACGTAGACGCCCCACAACTGTTGTGCGAGGTTAGGTTTGTCGTCGAAGATGCCCTTGGCGAGTAAGACAGGTCGAGTGACAAAGGCTTCGAACGGTCCCAATGGAGTCGCCTATTCGAACGCCGTCATAGTTTCGACGTACGTTTGGAGCGTCTCGCACGGCAATGATCCGCTGCGATCCGAAGGCCATTTCCTGCCGCCCGATGCGAACGACCGGATCGATCCCAGTCTCGACCGCTATCGGCAATCGCAGGTCGATAAACGCCTGCTGGACGTCTACCTCGTCGACATAAGGTGGGGCGGCGTTGTCCTTTCCCGACGACAGGTTGCTTGCTATCTGGACGAACGCCCGCGCACTGTCCCCGAGGTGCAAGTCGGCATGCAGAAGCAAGCGGTGCAGGAAGTAGCCGTTGGCCGGCTCACCTTGAATGCCGAAGTTCGGTGCCGAATAGTATTCGAAGCGCTCCCGAAGCTCACCGCCCAGACTCAGCCATTGTGTTTTCTTCCATGTGAGTTTTGATGAGGCTCTCGTTCGAGCGTGATCAGTTGCAACAGGCTATAGCGCCTATGCGCTTCGTGTTCCGCCATTTCCCGCTGCGCGAGGACCGATCTACTTCTCCCCAGCATCCACTTGCGCACGAGGATGCAGGTAACGCAAGCCTTAGATAAGCGCCCAAGACCGGAATTGGCGAGGCTCGCGCCGAATGATCCGACTGTGCGCATTGTTGAGGGGTGGCGCTCGGGCTCGTCCGTTCTTGCGAACGGGATTTGAAAGTACTTTGAACCTTACCGAGCAGCAGATGCCGGAACCACGTACTCCGGGAACTTCGTCGCCGGCGCGCCGTGCACCATGGTGTAGGCGTACTCCACGCCGACGCCATAGGCGCCGCAATGGCTCTTCACGATGTCCATCACGGCGTCATAGGTGTCCTTGGCCCCCCCAGTCGCGCTGCCATTCGAGCATGACTGACAGCGCGGTGACCGGCTTCGCGCCCGCCTGGATGACGCGCTGCATGGCATTACGATGCGAAAGTTCGCTCACGTCGCCGCAGCAGTTTTCGACTACGTACACCTCGTAGCCGTCGTGGATTGCCTGCACCGTCGGCAGCGCGACGCAGGTCTCGGTCCACAAGCCGGTAAGGACAATCTTCTTGCGACCCGACTTCCTGATCGCGCCGACGAAGTTCTCGTCGTCCCAGGCATTCATGGTCGAGCGTTCGATCAGCGCCTGCTCCCGGAACACCGCCTGGATCTGGGGCCACATGTAGCCGCTGAAGCCCTTGGTCTCGACGGTAGAGAGCACGACAGGGACGTCAAATACCCTCGCAGCCTTGCTCAGTATGAGATTGCTGTTGATGACGCCCTGGCGATCGTGGCTGGTGACGCCGAAGAGCATGTGCGGCTGCAGGTCGATGATCGCGACCACGCAGTTGTCGGGGGTGAGCAGGCCCTTCTCGCTCAGCTTGGGTCGGTCAGTACGTTGCACCATGATGTTCTCCTTACGAGTTGAAATGCGGTTAGTTCGCCGTAGCGGCGCGGTCGCGTTGGGTGAGGGTTTCGCTCTTTGGGATGATCGGACCGTATCGATAGGCGACTAGCCCCCAGCGGTCCATGCTGCAGACGACGATGACACTCCGTAGGCCCCAATCCCATTCAATATGAGCAACGCTAGCGCCAGTGCGAGAACGGTGCCGACACCGACATGAAACACGAGAAAGGCACCGACGGCCGCGCCCAGAAACATGGTGACGGTCGCGATCGTTCGACGCCCGGGGCGAGGACTGCTCCCGCCTGCCAGCGTTGAGTCCGCAGCGAGTCCAGTAAGCGTCAGCGTCAGCACCGTTGTCGTCAGGTCGGGAACACCGAGGCGACGCGCGGTAGCATTCTGCAGACCCATCGCCAGGGCGAACAGTACGATGAGTGCATACTGAAAAGGTTCACGGTCGAGATCGAGCGCTGTCGTCGCAACGACGAGCGCTGCGCCGACGAGCAGGATCTGCACCAGCATGGCAACCACGAAAAAGCGGCCGCGATGACGTCCCGTGCTTGAACCGAGCCGACCGCCGGCGAACGCGCCGCCCAGGAATGCTGCGATCGCAACGAGCGATGCTGGAATCGAAAAGTCCTCTGCGCCGGCAACCGCAAATCCCAGGAATACGACATTCCCGGTCATGTTGGCCACGAATACGTGGGCGTCGGCTCTCCATCGGCCAGCGGCGACGATGGGGTGCGCTCGCTCGCTGTTGCGCTGGCTGTGCTGGAGGCCTCGCGCACTGGGCAGCGCACCGCTGTGCGCATGGGCTGACCGATGGACTAAGGGTATTCGGGTGTCTTCTTTCACGGCGTGCGCGTGGTTGTGGCGAGCGAATGGGCGGCATGCGAGCGGGCCCAGATCCTGGAGCGCTCGCGAACAGATCACGGCGCGCGCGGAAGGGCAAAATCAGCACATTGCAAAGGCCAAGGTGGAACTTACCGAGCCTACCGGTCCTAAACACCCTGGTGTTGATCCACCTGAAGGGCAAGGAAGTCACCTGCCGTGTTCACACCATGCAAGCCAAAGGGCCGGGAGAGGAAATGGAACTCGCCTTCGACATGTCGAAGGTGGTGTTCTCCGATCCAAAGACCGAGCAGAGGATCGCCTAGCGCTCTTCTTGAAATAGCAGCATCCCGGCTATACGGGACGTATCATTGTTTTGTCCATTTCACTTGAACCAGGGAGTTCCCATGATGAAAACGTCCAAACGCTTTTTGCTCTCCTTGTTGGCGTGCACTGCAACGGCGGTCTATGCCCAGCAACCCATTGTCGGTCTTATTACCAAGACCGACACCAACCCTTTTTTCGTGAAAATGAAAGAAGGCGCCGAGGCGGCCGCCAAGGGCAAAGGGGCCAAGCTGATGAGTGGCGCCGGCAAGACCGACGGCGACAACGCAGGCCAAATCACGCATATGGAGAACATGATCGCGGCCGGCGCCAAAACCATCTTGATCACCCCGAGCGACTCCAAGGCCATCGTGCCCTCCGTCAAGAAAGCGCGCGATGCCGGCGTCATGGTAATTGCGCTGGATAGTCCTACCGATCCGCAAGAGGCTGCCGACGCGCTGTTCGCGACCGACAACTTCAAAGCCGGTGTGTTGATCGGCCAGTACGCCAAGGCGGCCATGGGCGGCAAGCCCGTCAAGATCGCCACACTCGACCTTTTCCCTGGCCATCCCGTGGGTGCTCAGCGCCACAACGGCTTCCTGGCCGGATTCGGCGCGGTGGGCATCGACGCGAAGAGCAACAATTTGGCCAAGACCCCGGACGTCGTCTGCATGCAAGACACTTTCGGCGACCAGGCCAAGGGTCAGACTGCCATGGAAAACTGCTTGCAGAAGAACCCGGACATCAACCTGGTCTACAGCATCAACGAACCGGCCGCCGCGGGTGCCTATCAGGCGCTCAAGACCGCGGGCAAGGAGAAGAACGTCATGATCGTTTCGGTCGATGGCGGCTGCGCGGGCGTGAAGAACGTGAAGGCGGGCGTGATTGCTGCGACTTCGCAGCAGTATCCGTTGAAGATGGCCTCCATGGGTGTGGACGCAGGAGTGGAGTACGCCAAGAGTGGCAAGAAGGTTTCCGGCTTCACGGATACCGGAGTTACACTACTTACCGATAAGCCCATGACCGGAGTCGAGAGCAAGGACACCAAGTTCGGCTTGGACAACTGCTGGGGCGCTAAGTAATACACTCGTCCGTTCCTGAGGAGGGCTCGGCGTTCATCCCGAGCCCGCGATTCGCCTGGAGGTAGATCCATGTCTTCTACGCCGGCCGCACCTGCTCGCACACCGCTGCGCGACATGCTCGAGGGCATGCCGCCGCTCGCCACCCTCGGTCCGGTCATTGCGCTCACCATCGCTTGCGCGTTCTTCGCGTCACAGAGCGATCGTTTCCTCACCGGCCAGAACTTCTCGCTGATCCTGCAACAGGTCATGGTCGTGGGGGTCTTGGCCATCGGCCAGACGCTGGTCATCCTTACCGCCGGAATCGATTTGTCGTGCGGAATGGTGATGGCGCTTGGTACCATTGTGATGACCAAGTTTACCGTCGACTATGGCATCAACGCGTACCTTGCGATCTTCTGCGGGCTCGCGGTCTGCGCCGCGTTCGGCTTCCTGAACGGCGCACTGGTCACCTACGTCAAGCTGCCGCCTTTTATCGTCACGCTCGGAACGTTGAACATCGCCTTTGCGATCACGCAGATCTACTCGGGATCGCAGACGATCTCCGGGCTACCCGCTGCCTTGGAATTCTTCGGCAGCACCTTCAAGCTTGGGCAGACGGCGGTGTCTTATGGCACGGTGCTTATGCTCGCGATGTTTCTCGTCACCTGGTATGTCTTGCGGGAGACGGCACCGGGAAGGCATGTCTATGCGCTCGGCAACAACCCCGAAGCCACCCGGCTGATGGGCATCAAAACCAACCGACAGCTCATCGCCATCTACACGCTGGCCGGCTTCATCTACGGCATTGCGGGCCTGTTGCTGGTCGCACGTACGGGTGTCGGCGACCCCAACGCCGGGCAGACCGATAATCTGGACAGCATCACCGCCGTCGTCCTTGGCGGCATCAGCCTGTTCGGGGGGCGAGGGATCATCCTGGGTGCGCTCATCGGCGCCGTTATCGTCGGTGTGTTCCGCAATGGTTTGACGCTGATGGGCGTGGCATCGGTTTATCAAATCCTCATCACGGGCATTCTGGTGATTGTGGCGGTTGCCACCGACCAGCTTTCACGTCGAAAGGGTTAGCGCCATGTCGACTCCAACTCCCGTATTGCAGGCGCGCGGATTGGTTAAGCGCTACGGTCAAGTTACAGCTCTCGATGGCGCCGACTTCGATCTGCTGCCAGGCGAGATTCTTGCGGTGATTGGAGACAACGGCGCGGGCAAGTCCACGCTGATCAAGGCGCTCTCGGGAGCGCTGATTCCCGATGAGGGCGAGATCAAGCTTGATGGAAAACCGGTAAAGTTCGACGGTCCGAGCGATGCCAGACGACAAGGCATTGAAACCGTGTATCAGGACCTGGCGGTAGCCCCTGCCATGTCGATCGCGGAGAATCTTTTCCTGGGGCGCGAGATCCGCAAGCCCGGCGTGCTGGGATCGCTGTTTCGGTTGCTGGACAAAAAGAAAATGATGGCCGAGGCCGTTGCCCACATGCAAGATTTGAAGATCGGCATCCGATCCATGAAGCAGGCCGTGGAAACGCTGTCCGGCGGGCAGCGTCAAGGCGTCGCCGTGGCCCGCAGCGCCGCATTCGCGCGCCACGTTGTCATCCTGGACGAGCCCACCGCCGCTCTTGGCGTGAAGGAAGGCAACATGGTGCTGGACTTGATACGCCGGGTGCGCGACAAGGGCTTGCCGGTGATACTCATCAGTCACAACATGCCGCACGTATTCGAGATCGCCGATCGCATCCACATCGCGCGATTAGGCAAACGCGCGGTAGTGGTCAATCCGAAGAAGATCAGCATGTCCGACACCGTGGCCGTGATGACCGGCGCGAAGCGCCCCGATGAGCTCCCGGCCGAAGCCCTCGCCTAAGGAACCTCTCAGACATGCTCATTCCGAGCAAGAAGTGCTGGATGTGTTGCGCGATTACGGCGTGCCGATGGCGCAGGTCAGGCCACGAGCGCTTTCCGTTCTACGACCTGGTGGCAAATGTTTTCGCCATCGCGCAGACGGGCGAGTTGCGCCCTTACGGCAACTTCATATTCAAGAAAGGGGTCATCCTCGGCGGTGCCCTTTGAACGCCGGCCGTGCTCACTCATGTGCTGACCCTGACAACGGTGAAGAGTCACTGACAGCGCTTGCGGCAACGCGCTGGCCGACTCTCGCCAAGACCCAATTCCGTGCGCACCGAGAAGATACATTATGGCCGCCAGATACGTGGTTTTTGGTGAGGCGTTGACCGACTTCGTCCGCGAGGACGAACAGCACTGGCGTTCCATCGCAGGCGGCTCGTGTTGGAACGTCGCCCGGGTTGGCGCGCGGCTAGGCATCGCGACCGGTTTTGCCGGTGCCGTGAGCCGCGACATCTTCGGGGAAGAGATCATGCGTCTCTCCCGCGAGGCAGGTCTGGACATGCGCTTCATCCAGCAGGTCGACAGGCCGCCTTTTCTTGCGATGGTGGTCTCCAAGCATCCGCCGCAGTATTTCTTCATCGGCGACGACAGTGCCGATCTCGATTTCGATCCGGACGCGCTCCCACCGGGCTGGCTTGAGGCGGTGGAGATCGTCCATTTCGGCTCCATCAGCCTCGTGCGGCAGCCGCTCGCAAACCGATTGCTTGATATCGCGGAGAAGGTTCACGCGGCAGGTAAGCGCATCGCCTTCGATCCGAACTACCGTAACCTGATGAACGACAGCTATCGGCCCACGCTGCGGCGCATGGCCGGGCTCGCCGATTACATCAAGGTCTCCGACGAAGACCTGGCAGGCCTCTTACCGCGCATGACCGAGGCCGATGCTCTCGCCCAACTGCGCAGTTGGGCCCCGCGCGCCTGGATACTATTCACTCGCGGCGCTGACGGCTTGCGCCTCATCACGCCGGAACGGGAAGTGGTCCAACCGGCATTGCCGGTGACGGTGGCCGACACCGTCGGGGGCGGCGATGCGAGCATGGGCGGCTGGATGTACAGCATCCTGACCCGGCCTTCCGCGCCGATCGAAACGCACGCCGCATTCGTCGCGGCGACGGCGGCGGTGGCATGTCAACACCACGGGGCCTACGCGCCGCTGCCCGCGGATGTGGAGGCGCTGGTGGCGCTGCATTCCAGGCGCAACTGAAGAGAGTGACCCATAAACGTGAAGACCGTATCGACCAAGCCGTTTGACGGTCAACGCCCCGGCACTTTCGGGCTGCGCAAGAAAGTCACGGTGTTCCGGCGGCCCGGCTATCTGGAGCGATCAGTTCGATGTCAGCGTTGGCGATTATCGCCTCGGGAATGTCGGTGTCACGGGGAACGTAGAGCTGGCGCTGTCTGAGTTCCTTCAGCCGTGGGCACAGGTCGAAATCCAGTAGTCGAGCGGTCGAGCCAGTATCATCGCGAATTCCGTATAGCCGTGGGTATCCACAGCCAATTGCGATCGGCCACGCGCCGGCGCACCATCAGGATCAGGTGGTCAGCGGCCGAGAACAGGCAGTAGCGCATCTTGCGCAGCATCCGTCATGCATGATGATCAACCGATGCTCATAAAGCCAATGCCGCGCGAACAACAACAAGCGATCGCGGTCGCTGGTGCGCTCCAGCTCCCTCGCGCAACATGCTGACCAGATAGCGCCGTTGGTGCTCGGTCATCTCTCGGAAGCCAAGCGCCTGGCAGGCCAATTGTTGTTGCTCGAAGAATGTGTTGCCTCGCCGGTACAGCGCCCGCAGCGATGCGAGGTCAGGCGCCTCAACGTTGAACTGCGCACCGAGGTAACGCCATAGGCTACCGGGCACGATCCGGAACCCATCCAGCAGCCGGCCGCTCATGCGCAGAAACTCTATCTGCAAGGCCAGACCGAGTTTGAGCGACGGGTCTCGTCGCTGCTCGATCAGTTGGCGCTCAGCCCCGGAGAATGCAAAGAACGCTTCCAACTGAAGGCGCTGATCTTGCGCGACAACTCGCGTGCGCCCAGAAACACCGCTTGCCAAGTCTGCATCGTGCCCTCCGCCCAAACTCAACACGATAGCGGCCCGAAACGGCAAGGAGCAGGCAATTGATTCTTATGGAAAACTTGAAGGCACCCCAGCAACCGCGTGGGCTTGCTACCGAGTTATTGCATGAAAAACAGTGGACCCCAGATCCAGGCACTCGCCGACCATGTTGAACTCGCCCACCATGTTGAGCAGCTCGGCGCGGCTGATGCCCCAATCCGCCAGGCGCCACATGCCGAATATCAAGCGAGAAAGTGCGGGGGCGTTTATGATCAAGCAGTAAGCGGCACGATGAGCTTTACTTCGTGGACGCGGTCGCCGACTACGCCAGCCGCTGCTCCGTCTTGGGATCGAAGTACACCGCCTTGGCCATGTCGAACATCAGCTCCATGCGCTCGCCATGGAATTTCGCATGCATCGGATGCACGCGGCACACCGTTTCCTTGCCGTTCAGATGGATCACGACCAGCGTGTCCGGTCCCGTCGGCTCGGTGAGCTCAACCTTGCAGTTGGCCGACTGTATGTGTGGCTCGCCCACCCGGGACTCGTTTTTGTGCGTAATCTGCTCCGGGCGTATGCCTAGGATTACTTCCTTGCCGACCCAGCTGCGCAGCTTGGGCTCCGCGTGGTTGACTGGGAACACGAAGGTATTGCCTTCATTTTCCAACTGCACGCCGACCCCGCTGCCGGCGCTCACCACCGGGCAGGTGATGAAGTTCATCGACGGCGACCCCATGAAGCTGGCGACGAACAGGTTGGCGGGGTCGTCATAGACTTGCTGCGGGGTGCCGAATTGCTGCACCTCGCCGGCCTTCATCACCGCGATCTTGTCGCCCAGTGTCATCGCCTCGATCTGGTCATGGGTAACGTAGACGATGGTCTTGCCGACACGTTGATGCAGTAGCTTGATCTCGGTGCGCATCTCGACACGCAGCTTGGCGTCAAGATTGGACAGCGGCTCGTCGAACAGGAACAGGGTCGGATCGCGAGCAATGGCGCGCCCCATGGCGACGCGCTGGCGCTGGCCGCCGGAAAGCTGCGACGGCTTACGGTCGAGCAGATGCTCCATCTGCAGGATTTGCGCCACTCTCTGCACGATCTTGTCCTGCTCGTTTTTGGGCACCTTGCGGATTTCCAGCCCGAACGCGATGTTCCCGCGCACGGTCATGTTCGGGTACAACGCGTAGGACTGGAACACCATGGCGATGTCGCGGTCCTTGGGGCTTAGCTTATTGACCAGCCGGTCGCCGATGTATATGTCACCGGAGGTGATGGTATCCAGCCCGGCGATCATCGACAGCAGCGTGGACTTGCCGCAGCCACTCGGCCCCACCAGGATCAAGAACTCTCCTGCCTCGATCTCGATGTTGATGCCCTTCAGTATCTCCACCTGGCCGTAGGCCTTGCGCACGGCGCGAATTGACAGTGCTCCCATGACTGCGTTCTCCTCTAGCCCTTGACAGCGCCGGCGGTGAGCCCGCGCACGAAGTATTTCCCCGCCACCACGTAGACAAACAGGGTCGGCAACGCGGCAATTATCGCCGCCGCCATATCGACGTTGTACTCCTTCACGCCGGTGGACGTATTCACCAGGTTGTTGAGCGCCACCGTGATCGGCTGCCGCTCGCCGGACGAGAACACCACCCCGAACAAAAAGTCGTTCCAGATCTGGGTGAACTGCCAGATGATCGACACCACGATAATGGGGATCGAGAGCGGCAAGATAATCCGCCAGAAAATCTTGAAGAAGCCGGCGCCGTCGATCTTAGCGGCCTTCACCAGCTCTTCCGGGACGCTGATGTAGAAATTGCGGAAGAACAAGGTGGTGAACGCGAGGCCATACACCACATGCACGAATACCAGGCGGGTGGTGGTGTTGGCGATGCCCAGCCAGCCGAGCGTGCGCGCCATCGGCAACAGCACGACCTGGAACGGGATGAAGCAGCCGATCATGAGCAGCGAAAACAGCATATCGCTGCCCTTAAAGCGCCACATGGTGAGCACGTAGCCGTTTATCGCGCCGATCGCGGTGGATATAAGCACTGCGGGGATAACGAAGCGCATCGAGTTCCAGAAGTAACCCTTCATGCCCTGGCACTGCACGCCGGTGCAAGCCGAGTCCCACGCCTTGATCCAGGCGGCGAAAGTCACGTCCCCGGGCAGCGCGATCAGGCTGCCGGTGCGGATCTCGTCGAGGCTCTTCAGCGATGTGGAGACCATCACGAACAATGGCAGCAGATAATAGATACACACCAGGATCAACAGGGTATAAATGATCACCTGGCCGAGCACCGATGCGCCTTGGGTTTGGGCAGTTGAGAGATCAGCCACGGCGAGTCCCCTTAAGCTCGGAATACATAAGCGGCACCACCACCGCCACCACGATCATCAGCATCATCATGGCGCTGGCAGCGCCGACGCCGATCTGGTTGCGGGTGAACGCGAGCGAGTACATGAAGGTGGCCGGCAGGTCGCTGGCGAAGCCCGGTCCGCCGCCGGTCAACGCCACCACCAGGTCGAAGGTCTTGATCGCGATGTGGGCGAGGATCATGAAGCAGGAGAAGAAAACCGGCCGCAGTGATGGGATGATGATGCGCCAGTAGATGCGCGGCAGCGAGGCGCCATCCACTTGCGCTGCCTTGATGATGGAATCGTCGATGCCGCGCAAGCCGGCCAGAAACAACGCCATGACGAATCCGGACGACTGCCACACTGCGGCGATCACGACCGTGTAGATCGCCATGTCCGGGTTGATGAGCCAGTCGAAAGTGAAGTTCTCCAACCCCCATCCCTTTACCACCCGCTCCAGCCCCAGGCCGGGGTTCAGCATCCACTTCCAGGCGGTGCCGGTGACGATAAAAGAAAGCGCGAGCGGGTAGAGATAGATCGAGCGGATCAGTCCTTCCGCGCGCACCTTCTGATCGAGCAGGATGGCCAGCAGCAGGCCGACGGCGAGGCAGATAATAATGAACAGGCTGCCGAACACCGCCAGGTTTTTGAGCGCCACCCACCAGCGATCGTTGGCCCACAGCGTCTCGTACTGCACCAGGCCGGCGAAGTCGTAGTTCGGCAGCATTCGCGACGGCGTCAACGACAGGTACGCGTTCCACAGGATGTAGCCGTAGATGAACACCAATGCGGCTACAAACGTCGGCGCCAGCACGATCTTGGGCAGCGCCGATTCGATGGTATCGAGGAAGCTTGGTGCGGGCTGCTGGGGAGCAACGGCCCGGACGGGGGGGCTGACGGTACACATGGTTCCTCCTGATTCGCTCGGACAAAGTTCGCGGGAAAAGCGGCACCAATCGGCAGGCTTGAGCCCCTTCTGTTCTGTTCGAGATCACGATGCGTCCGCTTCGCTTAACGCATGCTACCGCCTCGGAGTTCATGCCCAACGTGCCGCCGAATTAAGCGTCAGCGCACTTGGCTGATGCTTGAATTCCGCGAGTTATTGCGTCACGCAGCGCGCGAGCAACAACACTACTTCGTCTTCGCAGCCTGCGCGAGCTTCTCCGCCGCAGCTTTCGGCGCCATATCCGAGTTGAAGAACTGTGTCACCACGTCCTGCATCGCGCCTGCGGTTGCAGCCGGCACCGCCATGCCGTGGGCGATGCTGGGAAGCAGCGTGCCTTTCTTCCCATCGGCGACAAAGTCCGCGTTGGACTTCTTGGCGCAGTCATCGAATTTGTCCAGCTTCACGTCGAGCCGCGCCGGGATCGAGCCCTTGTTCAGGTTGAAGGTTTCCTGAAATTCGGGGCTCATAATGGCGGTGGCGAGGTCGGTCTGGCCTTTCTTCGCATCGGCGGACTTCTGAGCAAACATCACGAAGCTGTCGATGTTGAAGGTGAACGCGTTCTCTGTGCCAGGCGCAGGCATACACAAGTAGCCGGTTCCGGCCTTCTTGCCGGCACTGGTGAATTCGCCCTTGGCCCAGTCGCCCATGAACTGCATCGCCGCCTTACCATTGATTATCATCGCGGTGGCCAGGTTCCAGTCGCGATTGGCGAAGTCCTTGTCCACGTAATTGCGCACCGTACGCAGGGTCGCGAACGCCTTCTCCATGGTCGGGCTGTTGAGCGACTTGGAATCGAGATCGACCAGCGCTTTCTTGTAGAACTCCGGCCCACCCACGCCGAGCACCACCGACTCGAATATGGTGAAGTCCTGCCAGGGCTGGCCGCCATGCGCGACCGGGATAAGGCCCGCCTTCTGGATCTTCTCTGCCATGGCGGCAAACTGGTCCCAGGTCTTGGGGATCTCGGCGCCGGCCTTCTTGAACACTTCGGGGTTCACCCACATCCAGTTGACGCGGTGCACGTTGACCGGCACCGCTACGTAGTTGCCTTTGTACTTCATCGCGTTGCTAACCGCCGTGGGCAGCAGGCTGTCCCAATTGCTGGCCTTCGCCACGTCATTCAGGTTGGCGAGGACACCTTCGGCGCCCCACTCCAGGATGCTCGGGCCCTTGATTTGCGCGGCTGTGGGCGGGTTGCCCGACACCACGCGCGATTTGAGCACCGTCATCGCGTTCTCACCACCGCCACCCGCGACCGCGAAATCCTTCCACTGGTCCCCCTTGGCTTCCATCATTTTCTTGAGCTCGGCAACCGATTTGGCCTCGCCTCCGGAAGTCCAATAGTGCAGCACTTCGACGTCGACGGCTTGCGCTTGCAAGGACAAAATACCGGCTGTCAAGGCTGGAACAAAAGTGCGGAATACGATTTTGGGTTTCATTATTCCTCCTGAACGGGGTTTTGATTTGGATCGCGACGGGTTAAACGACTGACGGGCCCCCTTTAACGTTTAGGGACATGCCAGATAAAGCGGGGGCAGCACACGATAAATATAGACCTGTCCCGGACTCAAGGGAATCCGCAGAGCCGAGCCGTTCCACAAACTTTTGATTTGATGGGCTTGGGTAGGCGGCGCAGAATTCCCTTATCTTGCAAGTGGTAAGGGAATTCGTCTTTTGGAGAAGATTTCTTCTGTAGCCGAGAAGGAACGCATTCCCGCCGAAGCGAGGCGCAGTCGAGTTAACTTCTGAAGAATCCCGCGTGTTGCAACTACGGCGTGCTGCCGCGTGATGTCGTTATCAGAGGCCGCCGACCGCTTCAGGACACCTACATCAGCGCAGCGTACGCGCAACCTGCACTGCCGCCTGTGCAACGAATTTCCACCGATAAAGAGCAATCTCGCGATCGCCGAGGAGCGGGACCGGATGTTAGCCGATCTTCGGCAAACACCAGAACCGACGTGCGCGGACAACTGTTGTGCCCATCATACGGTTCCGATCTCGCGGGGGGCAGCGTTCTATCAGTCGTTCGGCGTTACCC
>Ga0066710_100003075_pt1 | contig 13979 bp, 14 predicted proteins | sample GraSoiAngelo_159_FD_79666 | JGI IMG/M metagenome (GOLD analysis project Ga0066710, IMG submission 79666) | Grasslands soil microbial communities from the Angelo Coastal Reserve, California, USA - 14_1009_16_40cm | ecosystem: Environmental > Terrestrial > Soil > Grasslands | place: USA...
ATCTCTCTATGCTGAAGATTAGATTATCTGGTTATTCTCTCTTAGGAAGCAGGGCACTGTAAAGTCTTGCCTATCGGCCTCTAATGCGCAAGGAATCCCAGGTGAAGCTGTGAAGGAGAACCAGACCACGGTAATCCCCAGAGTCCATGAGAGCAGGTCAACAAGCAACCAAGAGTTGACAGAACCGGAGGCAATCCTCTAGGCCAAGCTAAGCCCTTAGCCACGCAATAACTTAATCATGAATGCCATCGTAACATGATGATTAATGCGAGGCTAGCGGCCAGTCCAAAATAGTAAGATGGATTGTCGAGGGATTGCCCAACTACCCAATCCGCATGACATTCTTCCTCTTCCTCACGTTGCCGGTCCGCATCCTCACCATTGGACCGGCCGGTGCAACTGGGCGAGACGTACACTCTGACACGATCCTCGCCTAGAATCCAGGAAGCCAACGTGTCAGGACTAATCCTGAATCTCCAAGTTGATAATGCTATGACCTCTATCACGTATGTTTTTGTGTTCAACGTTACGGCGCCTGGGGGAACGATTAGAACGGCCAGCAAGTCTATTCTCTCGACCCTGTCCTCACGGTCGGCTTCCGCCAACTATCCCGCTGACTTTCCGGGATCTTCCCTGTCCCTTGTAGGCAATTATTCAGTTGTTGTAGAAGATACTCTTCCATCTCTTGTGGTAAGTGTCGCCACAACAAAGTTTCAAGTTGGCTTAACCGACAGTGTGTCCTATCAGCGAACTTTTCCGGTATCGATAGAGGGTGGAGGATACTTGGCTGCTGACAATGTCACCTTCAACCTGGTTCTGAACGCGTTACCCGTTGCAGGGTTTCCAACGTCGAGGCAGGCCGATGCGAACGGAATTGTTTCGCTCGTCTGGCAGTTGCTGCCCGGGTCCGGTGTTGGAAACTATTCGGTGACTTTCTCCGAAAGAATACCTTCCTCGAAGACTCCTCCGGATATTCAGCAATTCAGAGTCTACCCCGCGAACGTGATCATACAGGACCGGTGGACAAGCAAGAGCTCTCTACAGCGGTCGGAGACCTTGGTCGTTCACTTCAACGCCTCCTATCGCAGTGGTCTATCCGTCAGCTCTTGATGGTCTACGGTTCGTTTAGTGGAGGCAGATGGCGTTACCTCCCATTTCGCAAATGCCCACCTAGGACTCAACACTTAGAACCTTCCAGACATCCTACAATGTACCCTTGAACAGCCAAACAGGGATGTGGGCAGCAATCACCGACCTGAATGGTTTCGGAGACGGGTACGGAAACGGAGGCTCGTTACAGAGTACGATGCGAACATTCTCCGTTCAACCCGCCTTGTTGGCTATCTCCATTGTTCAGCCCAATAAGGTGTATGCGGTCGGGGGCATCCTTCAGATCTATGCAGAGATCATGGCCCCTGACGGGACACTCTTCACTCAAGGGCTGTGTCCGCGGCCCTTACTCTTTCCGGTCGTCCGATTGCTGATCCAGTCCACCTTTCGTATGACCGAACCCGGGCTGAACGGTTTGGAGGCTACCAGCTTGGATCGACTGATCCCGGAGGGACCTGGTTGGTAACGGTTAATGCCTCAGATGGCCACGGGAACGGTGGCAGCAACTCAGTCTCGTACACTGTCAACGTCCTCCCTCTCCAGAACCTTACGTCTAACTGGCTACTCTGGCTCGGAGTACTGACAGCGCAGTCTTCTGTTTCGCAATACTCATCATGAAACGTCGGGGCTTTTCACGGAGAGAAGTGAAACTGGGCATTCAAGCGATCAAGAGCCGGGCGGACAGGGTGAAGAAAGACGACTTCCTCCAGTCGATCCAGCCCCAGTTGAAGCGTCACGCAGAGAGAACAGCCAAGGAGAAAACGTCAGCCAAGGGTACTCAGAAATGACTAGAAGCATAGCTGTACATTCGTACAAGGGAAGCACTGGGAAGAGTACGATTACTGCGAACGTTGCTGTTGCCTTAGCATTGAAAGGAAGAAGGGTAGGAGTTGTGGATATGGACTTGGAAGGTCCCGGTCTTCACGTGTTCTTCGATATCGACCCGAACGAGTTGCGATTCACGATTCGATATTCTGGCGGGTGTTGCTTCTCCTGAAGCTGCAACGGTAAGGTTAAGCGAGACGCTGGATTTGGGTGGGAGAAGTGTCCGAGATTTTACGAACACTGAAAACAGGTTTCGAAGTGGACATGTTTCACAACGCGATAAAGAGACTGCAGGAGCGTTTCGGCCTCCATTATCTTCTCATTGATACTCATCCCGGGGTCGAACATGATACTCTTCTCGCTTTGGGAGTCTGCGATAATCAATTGTTGGTTTCGCGGATTGACCAGGATATTTTTGGGACCGGAGTGATGAAGTATCCAGTACTTTCGAGAAGCCTGTTCATCTTGTTCTGAACATGATTCCTCCAAGGATAAGAGAGGCTGAAGTTTTGAAGTTGCAAGGGTTACCGGGGCCAATTTCACGGTTGACATGGCCGGATGGCTCCCCTTCTCTGAAGAGGTGATAGGTTTGCAGAAAGTGTGGAGAGTTCAATCATGTTTAAAATGTTAAGAGCCACCTCGATTCTGTAGAATCAGGCTCATTGGAATGGCTCTCACACTGAAACCTATTAGAATGAAGAACAGTCTCTATCTTTTGATTCCCAAAGGCATCTCGGAACTTCTCTCGATCCGAGAGGCGGACGAGTGCGTTCTCTCCACTGAGATGGGTGAAAATGGAGTTGTGCTTCACTATGCCTTTTTACGAGGCGGCGTCCGAGGCGAAAGTGAGCCTCATAGGAAGAAAGTGAGCCGGGAAAGGGAGAGCCCGGTCAGAATGGGCTGATTTTCGACTTGGAATTCGGATGGACGCGGATATTAACGAGGCGTCTCTATGACCATAATTTCCTAGTTCCGCCTAGCTAATCGATGCGAATAAGTTAAGGCTCGCGCTTAACTGCGAGTGAGGTGAGGGTGCTGAATCCTTTCGGAGATCCTATGCCTCCAACGCCGACAACGAATCCGCGACTGTAAAACATTTCTTGGGAAGAACCTATAACCAACCTCCTTATTTTTTTGTTCCGGCTGAGAGTCGTGAGCATGCCTAGCCCAGACGATTATTTCGACAATATCCATCGAATAATGTCAGTCTTGGATGAAGAGAACATTCGGGTTATTGGTACTATGAAAAAGTTCGGCCCTCGGAACCTCCAGCAGGTTGCCCGAAGATCCAAGGTGCCCTACCCTACAGTCTACACGAGGATCAACAAGCTGCAGAAAGAGGGACTCTTCCACTCTTGGGTCTACCCAAACTTTTCCAAGATTGGAATGGCCAGAGCAGCGGTCTATCTCACCCCGAGCCCAGGGAGAGAATTGCTTGCGAGGGAAGGGTTGAGAATCCCTGGCTACTGGATCAGAATCATCCGCTGCGCCGGAGAATGTAACGGCTACTACTCATTGCATGCTGTACCGGCCCAGAACAGGCAAGAGTTCGAGCAGTACTTAGAGCAACTAGTCACGTTAGGACTAGCGACAGACTATCGAGTATTCTGGCTGGAGGAACTCACCCAAAATATTCCCAACTTTGAATACTATGATATGAAGAAGAAGACTTGGAAGTTCAACTGGCAGGCTTGGCTGAAACTATTCCATGATGACGGCCGAGTCTCCCGGTCAGAGGAGAAGGGGTCTCTAAAGGCCAGTTTCGACAGGAACGACCTTCTCATCCTCAAGGAATTGATGAAGGATGGGAGGACGAAGCTTTCCGATTTTGCGAAATTGCTTGGGATTACTCTGCCCGCCGCCAAGTACAGGTTTGACAATATTGTCAAGAAGGGGCTGATTCAGGACTATTGTATCGATATTCTGCCTTATCCTCCAGAGATTTCCGACCTTTGCGAGGTCAGGCTGGACTTTAGGGATGAGAACGTTATGACAACGAACGAGAAGATCTTGAAGCTGCTGCCATTTGTCGTAAACTACTCCCGTATCAGAGGGTCAAACTCGATTACGGTGAGGGCATACGTCATCAGAAGTGAGATGAATAACTTGAACTCGTTTCTGTCGGCCCTGGTCAGGCGAAAGGTTCTCGACCGGTTCTCCTATGTGGTTTTGTTCCCCCCGACGATTGAGGCACAGACGTTCTCTTACGAATACTTCGACAATGGCTCGGGATGGCGCTATGATAATCGAGAGTTCCTCGGGTCGCTCCGAAAGCTCTTGTCCAACTTCGAGAAGGGCGAGTACCAGACCGCCGTCTTCGAACAACCACCCGCTCTGATGTCACTGGTCTAAGCAACAACGGTCCTAACGCGACAGAGGGTTCCCTGGACAAGACCCGGCTACATCCATGTCACTAGAACGATTTTTCGTTTACAATTATTAGATGGCCGTGAAAATAGGATCCCGAAATCGGGCAATAGTTCATTTTCGCTCTTTCTCCATGACCGTCGTCATGAGCCTCCAACCCTTATCGAGGTGCACCAGCTTGCCAGTGCCTCCCTCTTTCTCAGTAAACCTCGCAGACCCATCCGATGCAATAGAACCGCCTTTGAGGAGATACGGTACCGGGTCGTCGCTGTGTCCCTTGGTTCGCCAGGGAGTTGAGTGGTCACAAGTAACGCAGAGAACAACATCTGGAAGCCCATTCTCAGCTATGACCGAAAAGAAGCCCTTGTCGATATCCTCGATTCGCCGGGCCTTCTCATCGCCAAGTCCATCATGTCCCGGCTCATCAGGGCCCTTCAAGTGCACATAGACAAAGTCAAACTTGGCAATCAGGCTCAGCACGAGCTCAGCTCTGCGTCGATAGTCTTCCACGCTGTTTCCCGCTGGGAGTTCCTCAAGGGTCATCCCGAGCAGCTTTCCGATACCAAGCTCTGCCGGCAAGTCTGCTATCATTACCGGGTTCAAACCCCACTTCTCAGCAAATCGTTGGACTTTAGGTCTCGAGGTCCCTGCGTCCCTGAGGAGTACAAAGTTCGCTGGGAGCTGGTTTCTCCTCCTTCTCTCCTCGTTTACCGGGTGCCGGTCAAGAACCTGCCGGGCTTTGAATCCAAACTCGTTTACTAGTGCGGCGGAGCGAACAGATTCCTCCGATTGGTCTAGAGGCTCGCACTTTGGAATATCATACGGTCCTTTACCCGGCTGGGCAATGCTGATGTTTCCCTGTCGCAGATAGGCAGGGTCGAAGTTAGAAACGTTGGAGGAAAATTTTCTGCTGCTTGCGCGGAAGACCTGGACCGCTCTATGGCCAACCGTTGGCCTGAATTCGAAGGGGATTCTCTCTTTCAACCGCAACTCTTGGTTCAGAGCAGCTCCCAGCTTCACAGCTTCACCTGTCGGAAGGTTTCTTCCAGCTCGTCGATCGATAAGTCTGTCTCCTTCGACGGTTGCAAAGCCAGCTCGGAAAGCTAGATCGCCATCGTGAAACGGTAGATTGGCCCCGAGAGCCTCAACCACTCCTCTCGAGATGGGGGTGGTTAACGGGTCGTATCCGAGGAGAGAGAATACTCCTGCATCGCTCTCTGGCGCGATGCCCTGTCCTACAGTGTGGAGCTGTCCCAGGCTTCCACGTTTCACCAGGGAGTCTAGGTTGGGAGTCTGAGCGATTTCAAGCGGGGTCTTCTCGGGTCCGGGACGATCGCTGGCACCATCCAGAACTACCATAACTATCGAGGGCAAGAAGGTTCTCGAGGCCGTTCGAATGTCCGGTACTAAAGAAGTCCTAAAAGAAGAGTGAAGAGAGACGCGGGTGAGTTGGACAATATCTGACAAGTGAGAGACTCGCGGGTTTCCAAGGTCTCAAGAGAACTCATCTCGGTTCCCAGCTTGCAGACCATGTTGGGAAGGAAGTGGTGCTTATGGGTTGGGTTCACGACGTTCGAGCCCTTGGAGGAATAGCCTTCCTACTCCTCCGGGACATGTCCGGGATTGTTCAGGTGGCGGCTCCAAAATCAAAGACTCCTCCCGAGGTCCTGCGAGAGATTGGGACGCTTCACCAAGAGGATGTGGTCGCGGTGAAAGGAAAGGTGGTCGCGAGCAAGATCGCCAGGAAGGGAATAGAGGTGATTCCTAGCGAGTTGGAAGTGTTAAGCCGGGCGGGGACTCCGCTCCCCCTGGACCCTCGAGGGGTCCAGAATACGCTTCTCGAGACGCGGTTGAACTGGCGCTTCCTGGATTTTCGAAGCGAAGAATCCCGATCCATTTTCAGAATCCAGTCGAAGATTCTGGAATCTTTCCGGGAATACTTCACGGACAGAGGCTACGTGGAAATACAGCCCCCTGTGATCATCGCTTCGGCGAGCGAGGGGGGAGCCGAGCTGTTCTCTCTAAAGTATTTCGAGAAAGAAGCCTACCTGGCCCAGTCGCCTCAGCTCTACAAGCAAATGTGCGCAATATCCTTCGAAAAAGTCTTCGCGGTTCTACCTGTCTTCCGGGCTGAAAAATTCGAGCAGCCCACCCATCTCAACGAGGTTCGCCAGATGGACATCGAAGAAGCATTCGCCACCGCAGGCGATGTCATGCAAACCCTCGAGAAGTTTCTGGCCAGCTGTATCGAGAAGATTCGAAGAGAATGTGGAGAAGAACTGGAAAAGCTGGGTCAAAAGCTGGCTCCAGTCCATCTGCCGCTGAAAAAACTCAGATACGTGGACGCTATTGAACTTCTCAGGAAGAATGGGGAGCAGATTGAATTGGGTTCTGACTTTTCGAAAACCCAAGAGAGAAGATTGGCGGAGCTGGTTGCCGACAAGGCGTTCTTCATTACTCACTGGCCTGTTGAGCTGAAAGCCTTCTACGCAATGCCCGCCCCCGATGGTAAGACCAGCGAAGCCTTCGACCTGATCTACGATGGGTTAGAAATTTCATCTGGCACACAGCGAATCCATCTTCCGAACCTCTTGGAGAAGCAGCTGGAGTCCAAGGGACTGAATCCAGAAGGTTTCAAGTTCTACGTGGACGCCTTCCGTTATGGTGCTCCGTACCATTCCGGCTGGTCGATTGGCCTGGAAAGATTGACGATGAAGATTACCGGTCGAGAGAATATTCGCGAGACGACGATGTTTCCAAGGGACAGGAATAGAATAACTCGCTAGGCTGAGAACGGTTCGTCTCGGGCAAGACGTATGAAGCCGCGAACAAGGGGAAGAGTGAGGAAAGGGAAGTGTCTCTGAGCCTCGGCCGAGTCCTAGGTATTCCGATAAGGATTCACTACACGCTCTGGCTAGTATTCTTTCTCATAGCCTGGTCTCTGGCCGTTGGCTACATGCCCAGCCAATACCCAGGCCAAAGCGCTGCAACCTACTGGACCATAGGAATCGCATCGGTGCTCGTCCTCTTCATATCAGTTCTTCTCCACGAACTTTCACATTCTTACATCGCAACCAAGAACGAGCTCCCGATAGCCCGAATCACCCTGTTCTTCTTCGGCGGAGTCTCCGAGATGTCCGAACAGCCCAAAGACGCAAGTCTCGAGGTCCGCATGGCCGCTGCCGGTCCGCTGACAAGTTTTCTCATTGCGGGAACCTTGGGTCTGCTGTGGTATCTGGCAGGAGTTGTGAAGGCTCCTGTGGCCGTGTCGGCCACTCTTGGTTATGGAGGGCTCATCAACGCGGTTCTCGGAGCATTCAACCTGATCCCGGCCTTTCCATTGGACGGGGGAAGGGTCCTGAGAGGAAGCCTCTGGAAAAACAGGAAGAACCTCGTATCCGCGACCGCCACTGCGACCCGAGTTAGCGAGGTACTATCGCTGTTTATGATGACTGTGGGTTTTCTGATTCTGATATTCCAAGACGTGTTCAACGGGCTTTGGATCATCTTTCTCGGCTGGTTCATCAGGTCAGGGGCAGAGACCGATTTCAAACAAACACTTGTGGCGGACGCTCTTGGAGGAGTAACTGTCGGAAATATCATGACTAAGGATTTGTTAACAGTCTCGCCGGATATTTCGATTCAACAGCTAGTGTCCGACTACTTCCTCGTCCATCCGCACGGAGGGTATCCAGTTGTTCAAGACGAGAGGACCCTGGGAATTGTTACTATCCAATCTGCCAGGTCGATTCCTAAAGAGAAGAGGGATATGGAGAGAGTTAGGGAGGCGATGGTTCCATACGAGCGAATGGTGCGGGTTGGACCGGAACTATCAGCGCTTGAGGCTTTTCACAAGATGGCTCAAACAGGGGTTGGCAGAGTCTTGGTCACGGACGATGGCCGCTTGCTAGGAATGGTTACTAGGGGTGATATTATGAAGACAATTAGAACCCGACAGGAACTCGGTGCATAGCAGGCACTTTTTTCAGGGAACCGGAACGGTCTCCTTCGTCTCGTGACGAGGAGCGGCCCACTAATTTTTTTAGAGAAATCGCCTCTGTCTATGGTGTATCCTGGGCTTATTGTCACGGTTTGAAGACTGGAGTGAGGGTTCCCTCGTTTGGCGAGATTCAGGTCTAGCTAGGTCAGATATTTGGTCCTAGGAGGCCTCCGATTAGCGTGCCGATTAAATAGAGCGCGCCGGTCGCTCCAAGGATTATTGCCGCTAACTCGAGGAACTGTCTCTTGAAGACCCGGCCGGACACGACCGTGTCATAATATGTGATGAGGGCTACCAGGACCATGCCCACAAACAGGGAGATTCCTAGCGCACTGAGCTGGATCCCCGTTAGGAAGTAGGGGAGGGCGAGAAGAATTGCAGTTATCAGGTACGATATCCCAGTGTAGAACGCAGACTTTCCCGCGCTTCCTGCAAAGCCTTGTTGAGCCTGGGCATAGGCTGCTGATGCCATGGCGATAGACGCGGCCATCCCCGCCACGATACCGGCGAGACCAGCCAGCTCCGTTCGGCGGTAGAGTCCCAGGGACCCAGCGTGAATCCCGGCAATCTCGACCACTGCATCCGCTAGTCCCAGAACGATGAACGACATGTACTTGACTCGGTCCTCCCCGATTCCATCCATCAGGGAGCTCTCATGTTGCTCCTCGTCCGCCACCATCCGGTCAAACAAGAGCCTATCCTCCATAGGAATACTCTGCTCAACCTGCCTGTACCGGCGGATCACGACATTCTCATGCCTCTCAAGAAATTTCATGGTGAATGTGAGACCCAACAAGACCCGAAGCATTTGGATGAAGTATACTCGAAGGCGGCTGACGCTTGCACTTGCGTCTGGAGCATATTTCTTCCAAAACTCGAAGTGGGCGCGCTCCATCTCACCCAGGCCCTTGAGGGCTTCCTTGAACCTCTCATTCCTCTCATAGCGGGACAGAGCTATGTACACTGTATAGTCTGTATACTCGTCTCGACAAGAACGGCGAGCCACATCTTTCAAGTCACGGTTGGGGCTAGGAGAGGCTAAGGTCTGTTCCATCAATATCCCCTCAGGAGGCGAGGAGAGCTCCCTAATAATCAGCTAGCCCAGCGATGCGGCTCTTTCACCGTCAACGAAATCGCTGCATCTGTTCGAGGGGCCTCTTTAAGAAGCGCAGGGTCGTGAGTGTGTCACTGATAAGAAGTGAACGAACAATCGCCAGAGTCCTCAGTACACGAGAAATCCCCGAAAACGGGGTCAGCGGAGTTCCCAGCCTTCATCATAAACCTACCAGACGACCCTAACGCATCATTAGCCGAGTCGAAGTTCAAGAAAACAGTCGACTCCTTGGCCAAAGCCTATCCGAGAATCGACGAGGCTCGAGCTAACGTGAAGACCCATGCCCGGCCAGGGTCTAGGAACCGGTTTGAAGTCGAAGTCTTCATTGAGATTCCAGGGCATAGATTCGAGTTTGTAGAAGAGGGCTGGGACCTCCTCCAAGTCTTCGAAAGAATATCTGATAAGATGAAAGAACTATTAACGAAACCAAAAGAGAAGACCTCGTACAAAGGCTACCCGCCTAGGTCGGAAATTGCAATAGAGACGGAGTAACCTAAGAACAGAGGCTAGCTGCCCTCGCGTCCTGGGATCCTTATGGCCTCATGAATACTCTCAATCAGGTCAGTGGGCAAAAGACTCTCTCCATATTTCTTCGAACTTATCTCGCCCGCCCTCCCATTCACGTAAGCACCCGCACAAGCTGCTGTAAGACAGTCGACCCCTCTCGCTAGGTAGGCCCCGCAGATCCCTGCGAGAGTGTCTCCCAAGCCTCCCTTGGTCATGTAAGATGTACCGGTCCCATTGAAGAGAGTCTTCTTTCCATCGGAAATAATGTCGACATGGCCTTTCAACAGGATTGTTGAGCCAAGTCGTTTTGCTTCTGATTGCACGGATCTAACTCTCGTACCCCATTTTTCGTCGACCGTCGTCCCGGTAAGTTGTCTAAACTCGTTAACGTGAGGCGTGAAAATGCACCTCTCAGGTCGGGCTGAATCTCGATGCTGTCCGACTGCTCGGATCGCGTCTGCGTCGATGACTGTAGGTAAATTGATTCTGCCTAACAACTGCGTTATTGCTTCCAAAGTTTCTCCCTCCCTCCACAATCCGGGCCCGATCACGGCAGCCGTTGCCTTGACTTCGCCCAGAGTATCGAGAATCTGACCCACATGCTTCTGCTCCAACCTGGTACCTTGCAACGGGATGGTCATCAGTACTGGAGAGAAATTCGCTGCAACATCGGCAGCGCGTTGGGGTGCGAAGACGTAGACAAGGTCTGTCCCGGCCTTGTAGGCCGCCATGCCAGCGAAGCAGGCGGAGCCAGTATGCCTTTCGCTACCGGAGATTAAGACTAACCTTCCGAATCTTCCCTTGTGAACCCATTGGTCTCTCTTCGGGTAGACCTTCTGGAGAACATCCTTTTTCACGTATTGCGAACTGTTCAGCGTTGGCATTTTGTCAACGGCTGGCTCTAACCACATGGACAGTATTCCATGGTCGAGAAACAAAGCGGCCTATACGTGAATTTCTTGCGTGATCTAGACTACTCAGTGGAACTCTGCGATCCGTTTCCAGGAGGGAAGCCTCCTTTCCAAGATGAAGTCGAGGGAGTATCTGCTGGGACCATACGTCGCGTTAATGATGATGAGTGATAGGAATACGAAGCTGTAGATGATTCCAGTTCCAATATCTGTCGAGCCTGGTCCGTAGGGTCCGCCGAAGCCTTCGGGGATTGCCCAGATTAGAAGGCTGAGAACTATCCCTCCGATGTACGCCGGTTTTCGCAAGAGTCCCAGTACAAGAGCGAGCCCAAGAATAATCTCCAATGAGCCAACGGTGTAAACCACTGGGGCCGCATTTCCTGTTGTGGCGGTTGCCCAGAAGTTGAACCATGGTTGTAACCAGGCGGGTTGGCCTTGGCCCGCAGTTGTAATCGTGTCGGGAAATGAGTCTACGAGTCCAGGTTGGAATTTGAGGTAGCCGTCGATGAGCCAAACGATTCCGAGGATTATTCTGATGAACGTCTTTAGCCCCTGTACATTTCTGAGCACCCAGTTTCTGCTCCCCACTTCGCCTGCGACTTGCCGACTATTTCGCATTCCATCTCACACCCGCTTTACTACCAGCAACCTCGCAACATAACCCCGATTCCATAGAACATAGACTCTATGAACCCGCGCCGCTAGGCTTTGACGACTATTGTCCTGGCGAGCGTATCTCCTAGCCGCTTCTTCTGTGGCTGTGTTTCAACCAGAATGAACCCGATGAGATAGAGGAACGGCAACCAGTCAATGATTCTCAGAATGTTCCTGAGGAAAGCGCGCTCCATAGTCACAGGTTTCTGGGAAACCTCGTCGACAACCCTGATACTGACCGCTTGTTTTCCAAGGGTTTGGCCCGATGTTCCCTCAAAGAAACTGAAGTATAGAAGCCAGACAAGCCACCAGAGCAGAACGAAAGGACCGAAGAAGAACGCACCTAGAAAGCGGAAGCCGAAGGCAGACCCAACAAGTCCTACTGGGATTGCGAATATGAGCGAGACGACCGCCAAAATCACAGTGTCAAGTATTACTGCCACTGCTCTGTCCCCGACCGTGGCATAGTTTGCCATCGCGCCGAGTGGGTGCGGCTGGGCCATGGATGGGGTAGACGTTCCAGAAACAGCTGTTCCAGATACGGGTGCTCCGCAGGCAGGGCAGAACGCGGAGTTTGCCGGTAATTCCTTTCCGCACTTGTGACAGAAAGCCAAGCTCTCTTACTCTCCGCTCTGACCATCATTACTTAACCTGCTAGGAAGGCGAGAACTCAACACTAGAACGGGCTATCATTCCCGCGCAAGGTTTTTGCTCATCCCAGAATCCGCGAATGTTGAGTAAAATTGGCTCAGCCGTCGCCAAAACCCTGCGGTGCCTGCGGAGGAACAGGCAAGGTCTCAGTGACAGTTCTGGAAGATTCCGTTGAGAAAGTAAACTGCAACCATTGTGGAGGAACAGGAAAGGACCCGAGCAGGTCGCAAGTAGCTTGATCTGCTGGGAAAACCGATTTCACGTCCAATAATTTTCGGACGGGGGTGGTGCGAAGCTCACTCTTTTGTCCGTAAAGCCCGAAGTCTTATGCAAGCCGAACTGAGAGCATTCTTAGAATGAATCTAGCAGAGTCCCTTGCAGAATATTCCAATTCCCTTAGTTATCGAAACATTCCCGACCCTATTGTTCACGAAACGAAGAAGAGGATTATCGACAGTCTCGGTTGCGCAATAGGAGCCTTTGACGCTCAACCGGTCCAGATAGCCCGAGAAGTCGCCAACCAAGCGAACGTCAAGAACGGCTCAACGATTCTAGGGACCAATAAGAGGACTACTGCGGATCTGGCCGCATTCGTAAACGGCATTATGGTGAGATATTTTGACTACAACGATACATACCTCTCCCTTGAGCCCGCTCATCCTAGCGATAACATAGGACCCTGCTTTGGCGTCGCTGATATCGAGGGGTCCAGTGGAAAGGATTTGCTACTTGCAATTGCCCTTGCCTTTGAGATCCAGTGCCGCTTGTGTGACGCGGCGGATATTCGGCATCGCGGTTGGGACCATGTATGCTACGGACTAGTATCGATGGCTTTGGCGAGCGGTAGACTGATGGGTCTAAGCGCGGAGAAGATGGTTCAGGCTGTGAACCTGTCCTTGAACTCGCACATTACCATGAGACAGGTTCGAGCGGGAGAATTGTCGATGTGGAAGGGGGTGTCATTTGCCAATGCCGCTCGGAACGCGGTCTTCTCTGCGATGCTGGCCCGAAAAGGGATGACCGGACCCTCGCCAATTTTCGAAGGGGAAATGGGCTTCTTCAAACAAGTATCCGGCCCCTTTCACCTAGACACCGATGGTTTCGGGGGTGTGAAAGGCTCCTTCAAGATAGGGGAGACCTATCTGAAGTTCTTCCCCGCCGAAATCCACTCTCAAACCGCAATCTGGGCCGCACTAGAGGCGAGAAAAGAGATTGAGAATATGGACGAGATTAAGTCGGTAGAAATCGCATCTCATGAAGCCGGCTATACTATTCTCGGAAGAGACCCGGAGAAATGGACCCCTACTACCAAAGAGACTGCCGACCATAGCCTTCCCTACATTGTGGCACGTGCACTATTCGATGGGAAAATAGACAATTCCTCTTATTCTCCTCGAAAATTCAGAGACCCAAAGCTTCTCGAATTCCTCAATAAAGTGACCTTGAAAGAGGACAAGGCCCTCTCTGAAGTGTACCCTGAAGCAGTGGCCAACCGAATCACAGTAGCCCTAGCAACTGGCAAGTTAATATCTAAACAGGACAACTACCACAAGGGCTACCCGAAAAACTACATGAGCGACCAAGAAGTGGAGAACAAGTTCTACCGATTAACAAGCAAATATTTCTCCAAAAACCAGGGAGAGAGAATTCTGAAAACATTGTGGCAGCTGGAAAAAGCTAGTAACATGTCAGACCTTCTGGCAAAAATGATCGTGCGCTAGACAAGAAACACCGCCACTGACTCACAATGAACAGGTTGAGACGGATGGTCCCTCTTCATGTAACGGTCTGGGGGGGAGAACGGCTGCTAATGGTTCATGGTAGCTTTGGTTGGGGAAGA
>Ga0066710_100003076_pt1 | contig 13977 bp, 11 predicted proteins | sample GraSoiAngelo_159_FD_79666 | JGI IMG/M metagenome (GOLD analysis project Ga0066710, IMG submission 79666) | Grasslands soil microbial communities from the Angelo Coastal Reserve, California, USA - 14_1009_16_40cm | ecosystem: Environmental > Terrestrial > Soil > Grasslands | place: USA...
CCGTAGTGCTTGGTGATATTGGTAATGGACAACATACGAGGTGTGGGAGGCCGGTGTGGGGGTGCAGCTGAGCCTGGGTGAACGAAGCAGTATGGATCAAAAGTTTTCCTGGCCTTCCTCCATGACGGCCCCGGCAGCTTGTGACAGAGCGCGGCGCAGCTCCTCGTGTAAACCTATTTCAAGTCCCGACCCTTTGGTGTTTTCCTATGCGCCATGCGCCAACGTTTGAACGGCAGATCCCGGATGGCATGTCACGACGGATCGACAAGTGGAGCTTGCCCCTGAGAGTTTGATCATTTCGCTGTTACTGAAATCGGGATCGACGAGTACCAGGCGGCGAGGTCGTCGATCTCCTGGTCTGTCAGAGGTTTGGCAATCACGCCCATCACCTCGTTCTGGCGTCTGCCGCTGCGATAGTTCTTGAGTTGCTCCACCAGGTAGATGGCGGGTTGTCCTGCCAGATGGGGTGCGTTAGGTAACTGGCTCAGGCCGAGCGGGCCGTGGCAGGTGGCGCACATGCCGGCCTTTGCCTTGCCTGCGGCCGGATCACGTGCATGCGCTGCCCCGGCAGACAGCATCGTTGCGCCGAGCAACAGCGACATGCCCAGCGAGATTTGTAATCGATGACTCACCATGAACATCTCCAAAGAAAGCAGCGGACATGAACACTTGTTCAGGTCCGCTGCCTATCAGGACGGGGCCGCACTCCGCGTGAGCCGCGCGAGGTGCGGAGCAACGGCCTTACTGGCCGGTGTAGCTGATGCGGTAGAGGGCACCGGCAAAGTCGTCCGACACCAGGATCGAGCCATCCGGCAGGTTGGCCACATCCACCGGGCGGCCACGGTACTGGCGGGTTTCGGGGTCGAGCCAGCCTTCGGCAAACACCTCGGTCTTGTCGGCGGAGCCATCGGCCTTTAAACTGGTGAACATGATGCGCGCAGCGATTGGGTCGGTGCGGTTCCATGAGCCATGTTGCGCCGAGAAGATGCCACCCTGGTACTTGGCGGGGAATTTCTTGCCGGTGTAGAAGGTCAGGCCCAGATCGGCTGCATGCGCGTCGGTCAGGACCTCGGCAGCGGTCACATTGGGTGGCAGTGGGTCTTTGTCGTAGCCGTGCTCGGTGATGCGGGTCTTGCCCTGAATCCACGGGTAGCCGAAGAACTGGCCCGCCTTGGTGACGCGATTGATTTCCCCGGCGGGAATCAGGTCGCCCATCCCGTCGGTCTGGTTGTCGGTGAACCACAGCTCGTTGTTCTTCGGGTTGAACTCCAGGCCGACGGAATTGCGGATGCCCCGCGCATACACCTCGCGCTTGCTGCCGTCAAAAGCGTTCATGCGGACGATGCCGCCAATGCCCAGTTGGTCATACAGTTTGACCTTGTCGCGCGGCTGCACGTTGTACGGCTGCCCCAGGGTGATATAGAGCATGCCGTCCTTGCCTACGCGGCAGGTGCGTGCGCCGTGGTTGTAGCTTTCCTCTTCGGGCGGAATCAGCTTGCCTTGCGGCACCACTTCGATCACCGCCACATCCGGGCCTTCATAGAAAAACTCGGCGGCGGGGAAGTTAAGCACCCGGTTATGTTCGACCACGATCAGGAAACCGTCCCGGGTCCAGCAGACGCCATTCGGCACGCTGAATTTGAGCGAGGGCGCGAACGACTTCACCTCGGTGGCCATCTCGCCGCTGTTGCGGTTGGTCACGGCCCAGACCGTGGTCTTGCGTGTGCCGACAAACAGCATGTTGGTGGACGGTGCTACTGCCATGTGGCGTGCATCGGGCACCACCGCATAGAGGGAAATCTTGAAACCGGGCGGTAATTTGATGCGCTTGAGGTTCTCCCTGATGGCGTCTGCATTGGGACCTGCTTGCGGCACGACCGGAATGTTCAGATCCGTTGTCGCCACCTTCATCTGCTTGAGTTTTTCGATATTGGTCGGTGGCGGAACTTGCCCTGTCGCCATGCCGGCCATGCCTATACTTGCGAGGGTCAGCAGCAGGTTTTTTATTTTTGCATGCACAACAGTCTCCTCAATCTGAACAAGCGCTGAGTCGTCGCGGATGAGCATTCGCCCGCGCAGCACTTGGTATGCATGCTAGTACGGCGATTTTTTTTTGACAAGCGGGGATGCGCGGTGGGCGCGCGGCATTTGGCCTGGAACTGGCAAACCCTGCCGGTGCACGAGGTGAAAGATGGCGAAAGGCGGCGAAAACGCATGGCGGCGCTGGTGCGGTTTCTGCCGTCACTCCTTCTGCGGGCTGGACATGTAATAGCCGGCTATTTAAGCGCAGGGGTGGATGCTTCGGTGAACTGGCGTGAAGCCTTGGGATCGCGGAACACAAGAGGTTTGACCACGGTGCGCTGGGCATCTGGTATCTGAGCGAGGGCAACAGCTTTGAGCACCTCATGGTGAAAGGGTGATTTGTCACATACCGGATCGGCGTTGGCCGCATCGCCTGTCAGCATGAAGGCCTGGCAGCGGCAACCGCCCAGGTCTTTTGCTTTCTCGGGGCAGGTCCGGCATGTATCTTTCATCCAGGCATCGCCACGGAAGTGGTTGAAACCGGGCGAGGCGTACCAGATATCCTGAATGCTCATGTTCCTGACATTCGGGAAATCGAGGCCCTTGATCATCTTGGCGGTGTGGCACGGTAGCGCTGTTCCGTCGGGGGTGATGGTCAGAAATATGTTTCCCCAGCCGTTCATGCATTTTTTTGGGCGGTTTTCGTAGTAATCGGGGACGACGAAAAACATGCGCAACGTGTCGCCCAATTTCTCGCGATAGGCGTTGGTCACGCGCTCAGCGCGTTCAAGCTGCTCGCGCGAGGGCAGCAGGGCATCGCGGTTAAGTTCAGCCCAGGAGTAATACTGGCTGTTGGCCAGCTCCAGGTACTCGGCGTCAAGCTCGACGGCCAACTCGATGATCTGCCCGATGTAGTCGATGTTGAGTCTGTGCACCACGCAGTTGAGCACCATGGGCCAGCCATGGGCCTTGATGATTTCAGCTGTGCGGCGCTTCAGGTCGAAGGTTTTGGTGTGCGACAGGAAGTCGTTGAGCTCCCGGGTCGAGTCCTGGAAGGACAGCTGGATATGGTCCAGCCCAGCCTGCTTGAGGGCTGTTGCACGGGCTTCGGTCAGTCCCACGCCGGAGGTCAGCAGGTTGGTGTAGAAGCCGAGCCGGCGGGCTTCGGCGACCAGCACTTCGAGGTCATCGCGAAGCATGGGCTCGCCGCCTGAAAAACCGCACTGGACGCTGCCCGCGACACGTGCTTCGCGCAGCACGCGCAGCCAGTCGTCCGTCGACAGCTCTGTGCTGTTCAGGGCAAAGTCCACCGGGTTGTAGCAGAACACGCAGTGCAGCGGACAGCGGTAGGTCAGCTCGGCCAGCAGCCACAGCGGCGGGCCGGGTTGCACAGCGGGAGCGACATTGGCGGTGGCCGGAGGCGCGTTCATGGTTTGACCCAACCCTGGCGATGTGCAATTGCCAGAAAATCCAGTACGTCCGGGGTCAACCCCGTGGTTTCGAATTGACGTTCCAATTCATCAATGAGGGCCTGCACGGTTTTCTCTCCATCCAGTCGCTGCATGATCTCGCCGGCACTGACGTTGAGCTTGACCATGCCTTCTGGATAGAGCAGGACCCAGGATTTTTGGGCTTCCTCCCATTGCAGACGAAAATGAGCCGCCACCCGAGGCCGGTTATCCAGACCAATGGCGGCTTGCTGTGCGTTCATTCCTTGGGCCCCTTGATGTCGATCTCGCACTGGCTGAGCATGATGGCGTCGGCCAGTGCCCACAGCACGTCAAGCTTGAACTGGAGAATCTCCAGCGCCCGTTCCTGCAAGGCCCGGGTCTGACTGAAGTATGCCAACGTGAAGCGCAGGCCGTGTTCCACGTCGCGCCGGGCCAGCTCCAGGCGTTGCTTGAAGTAGTGCAGGCCCGCAGTATCGACCCAGGGATATTGGGCCGGCCAGGTGTCAATGCGCTGTTGGTGGATGTGGGGCGCGAACAGCTCGGTCAGGCTGGAGGCTACGGCTTCCTGCCAGGGCTGGCGACGGGCAAAGTTGACGTAGGCATCCACCGCAAAGCGCGCCGCCGGGGCCAGGTAGCGCAGGGTGGTGACTTCATCGCGGGACAGACCGACGGCCTCGCCCAGCCGAATCCAGGCTTCGATGCCACCCGGCTCCTCAATGCCGCCAATGGTGTAGCCATCATGATCCAGAATGCGCTGAATCCATTCGCGCCGGATGTCCCGGTCGTTGCAGTTCGACAAAATCGCTGCGTCCTTGACCGGAATCGAGACCTGGTAGTAAAAGCGGTTGGCAACCCATCCTTGCAATTGCCGCCGTGTGAGTGTGCCCTGCGCCATCATCACGTGAAAGGGGTGGTGGATGTGGTAGCTCGTGCTCTTGCCGCGGAGCCGGGCTTCGAACTCTTCGGTGCTCCAGGGTTCGGGGAGCGTGTGCATAGCTGCAGCTCCATGCCGTCAAATGCCACCTCGATGCCGTGGCGCATTAGCTCCTGCCGTTGCGGACTGTCTTCATCGAGGATGGGATTGGTGTTGTTGATGTGAATCAGGATTTTGCGTGTGCTCGCGGGGAGGCGGGCCAGCCACTCCAGCATGCCGCCCGGCCCGCTTTGAGGCAGGTGGCCCATGGCGCGTGCGGTCTTTTGCGCGGCGCCCAGCGCAATCATCTCGTCGTCTGTCCACAGGGTGCCATCGACCAGCACGCAGTCGGCGGCCTGCATCGCGGCCCAGACATGCGGCTCCATCTGGCCCAGACCCGGTGCGTAAAACAGTCGCCGGCTGGAGGCTGTGTCGGTGATGATCACCCCGATGTTGTCGCCCGGCTGGGGATGGTCTCGGTGCGGTGAATAAGGCGGTGCATTGCTGATCAGGGGCAGGGCCGTGAAGTGCAGCCCGGGCGCACCGTCGATGCCGAAGCCTTCATCGCGCAGGGACAGATTTCGCCAGTTGATGCCACAGTAGTGGGCAAGCACCCTGAACAAGGGGTTGCCGCTCATCAGGTCTTCACGCACCTGCGTATGGCACCACAACTCGAGCGGCTGGCGATGCTCGCGCAGCATGTACAGGCCCGTGGTGTGGTCAATCTGCGCGTCCATCAGCAAGATGGCACGAATGGCCGTGTCGCGCAAGGCGCGTGCTGGCTGCAGCGCTGGAAACGCGCGAATCTGCTGGAGGATGTCAGGTGAGGCGTTGAACAACACCCAGTTTTCAGCGTCGGCACTGACGGTGATCGACGACTGGGTTCTCGCCGCCACGCGTTTGCTGCCTCTGCGGTAGCCATCGCAATTGGGACAATTGCAGTTCCACTGGGGAAATCCACCGCCTGCAGCGGAACCTAGAACATGTACTTTCAAGCTAGAGTGTTCCTGACGTCTGCCCAATACAACTCGGTACGCTGGGCGGGGGGTAGTACAGAGTCTGGTTTTTAGGGATGGATTCGAAAAAAGAAAGTTACAAGGAGTTGTAGCCCGCCGGGGTGCCTCGGCGGGCTGGCCGGGCTCAGCGATTAGCGATGTACATCGTGATTTCAAAGCCAAAGCGCATGTCGCAGGCGGTGGGTTTTTCCCATTTCATGCAGTTTCTCCTGTAGGTGGTTATCCCGCAAGACGCGGTCCAAGGTACGCGCAGCGCATCCGCCCGTACGAAAACAGTATGCTCGGTTTTAACGGTTTACGCCATCGGAAAACCATGGGTCAGTACCCATGAGGCCCGGGGATTGAAACGTGAGATGCCATCTGAAGTGGCCCAATCGTCTAATCCATCGCGGAAGGGGCTAGCATGGTGGTCATGAATGAGATGGCTTTGCCTGATGCACTGTATCCGCCGCTGGAACCCTACGACGCCGGTTGGCTCGAGGTGGGCGATAGCCACCGCATCTACTACGAGCAATGCGGATCGGCAGAAGGTTTGCCCGTAGTTTTTTTGCATGGCGGCCCCGGCAGTGGCTGCTCCGCACGGCATCGCCAGTTGTTTGATCCAGAGCGCTGTCGGGCGATCTTGTTCGACCAGCGGGGTTGCGGCCGGAGCCTGCCCCGAGGGGCGCTGCATGGCAATACCAGTGACATGCTGGTGGCTGACATCGAGCAGCTGCGTCTGCATTTGGGTATTGAGCGCTGGCTGGTGGCGGGAGGCTCGTGGGGTGCGGGACTGGGGATTGCCTATGCGGCGACCCACCCCGCGTCCTGCCTTGGGCTCGTGTTGCGTGGGGTATTTCTCGGGAGGGCGTCGGATCTGGACTGGTTTTTCCGGGAGGCGGGACAGTTGTTGCCCGATGCCTGGGAGTCTTTGGCAAAGCGGGCTCCGGTGGCAGCACGCGGGGACTTGCTGCGCTGGCTCAGTGCCGGCCTGCATGGTGACCAACCGCAGGAGGCGCTTGCCCGGGCCACGGCCTGGGAAGGCTGGGAAGTTGCGTTGTCGCAGCGTCAGGGCGCGTCACCACGCCATGATCTCCCGCTGGGCGATGCGGCCAAAGCGTTGGTGGACAAGTACCGCGTGCAAAGCCATTACCTGCTGAATGGCTGTTTCTGGGGCGGCGCCACCCTGCTGGAGCGGGCCCGCTCTTTGGCGTTGGTGCCGGCGGCAATTCTGCACGGACGTCTGGACTGGATTTGCCGCCCGCAATCGGCATGGGAACTGCATCACAGTCTTCCAGGCAGTCGCTTGCTGTGGCTGGACGGCTGCGGCCACAGCCCTTTTGAGCCCGCCATGGCCCAGGCTCTGGCGCAGGCCGTCCTGCATTACGCCAGGTGCGGTAACTTCGCGACTTGGGGAAACAGCTTCGCGCAAGCGTGGGAAGTCTGAGCCTCGAACCGGGGTGCCTGAACCCGATCAGGCACGGATCGAGGTTATGGTTCCAGCAGCTTGGCAAGTGACAGGTGGTTGCCATCGCGAGCCATTTCAGCAGCGGTTTTGCCTCGATCATCTTTCAGGCTACGGTCCGCACCCTGTTCAAGCAGGAAGCGGACTACCGCTTCGTGCCCATAGCCGGCGGCCCACATGAGCAGCGTGAGATTGTTTTCCAGACGGGCATTCACAGACTTTTCGGGGCGTAGCAATTGAGCCAGGCACGGTGCACAGCCATTGCCCGCGGCATAGATGGCCGCATTCTTCTTGACACGGTCCAACGGTTCGATTTTCGCGCCAGCGGCAAGCAGCTTACGAACAATCTCGGCGTTGCCGCTGAAGGCTGCCCCCATCAAGGGGGTCACGCCGGACAGGTTGGCAAGATTGACATCTGCGCCAGCTTTCATCAACACGTCAACCAGCCCTGCATTGCCTTTGGCTGCGGCCATGTTCAAGGGGGAGTCGCCATTGCGGTCGCGAGAGTTCACCTTGGCGCCACCTTCCAGCAGCGCGGTCACCCGCTCGATCTGTCCGGCCCGCGCAGCCAGGACAAACTGCCCGTTGATGTTGATCTGGTCCATGCCTTTCTGGGCGAGGGCGAGCGGCAGATTGCTGCAAAGCAGCAATGCAAAAAAGCCGGAACGGGCAAACTTTGTCATGCGCACCATGTCATGTATTCCTCATTGGCTGAGCCTTGATTTCGCATCAAATGCTAGGCCCTGGGGCGACAAAGTGATATGCGGGTAATTATGTGGTTTACGCAACCGATCCGGGTCTCTATACTGATTGCGGCCGAATCACGGAAGTTGGCCTGTTGGGTCTACTTTTCGCGCCTCGCCATCAACCCAAAAAGAATGGAGATGACAAATGCAACATTTGAAATCAATCAGGGGGCTCGGTGTGGTTTTGGCGCTTTGTGCCTTGGCCGGTGCGGCGAGCGGGGAAGAAATTCAGGGCCAGAAAGGCATGAGTGGTGGCAAGGCAGAGATCACTCGGGCCCCCAATGTTACGCAAATCCAGCTCAACAATGCGGGCAAGCAGACTGAGAACTGGCTGCACACCAACGGAGACTATGCGCAGACGCGTTTTTATCTGGGCAAGCAGATCAATGCGGGCAACGTGAAAAACCTCAGGCCCGAGTACATGTTCCAGACGGAAGTACGCGAGTCGATGGAGACGGCGCCCATTGTGGTTGACGGCATCATGTACATGACGACCTCGTTCAACCATGTGTATGCGCTCGATGCCGTGACCGGCAGGGAATTCTGGCATTACAAACACAAGATGAGGCACATCACCACCTTCTGCTGCGGCCCCAATAACCGGGGCGTGGCGATCGAAGGCGGCAAGCTGTTCATGGGAACGCTCGATGCCAAGATGGTGGCGCTCGATGCCAAGACCGGCAAGCTGCTGTGGGAAACCGAAATCGCCGACCCCGAAAAAGGCTACAGCGAAACCATGGCCCCCACTGTCGTGGATGGCAAGGTTCTGATCGGCACCAATGGCGGCGAATACGGTGTTCGCGGTTTCGTCAAGGCCTTCGATTCGGCAACCGGAAAACTGCTCTGGACTTTCTATACGATTCCCGAGAAGGGCCATGAAGGCGTCTGGGCCGAGAACGATGCAACCGGGCGCAACATGAAGCGCGACATTGCGGCTGAAAAGGCGCAACTGGCGCGCGACAGCTCCTTCTACCAGACACTTGGCGGTGGTGTCTGGATGAACCCGGCGGTTGATCTGAAGACGCGCACCATCTTCTTCGTGGCGGGCAATCCTTCGCCCGACCTGTATGGTGCCGAACGGCCGGGTGACAACCTCTATACAAACTCCATGGTGGCCGTCGATCTCGACAAGGGTACCTACAAATGGCATTCCCAGTACATCGCGCACGACGTTTGGGATCTGGACGCTGCCAGCCCCCCCATCCTGATGGACGTCAAGGACAAGTCCGGTAAGATGATCCCTGCCGTGATCCATGGTGGCAAGACCGGCCATATCTATGTTCATGACCGCGCCGATGGCAAGCTGATCCGCTTCTCCGAGGCCATGATCCCGCAGGAAAACATGTGGGTGCTGCCGACACCAGGGGGTGCTCGCATGTTGCCTGGGGCCAATGGCGGTGTTGAATGGTCTCCCATGGCGATCAATCCAAACTTGCGCATGGCCTATGCGCTCAATTTGCATCAACCGATGACCTACCATGTCGAACCGGCCAAATACCCCGGTGGCAAGCTTTGGCTCGGCGGCGCATTCAAGGTGATAGAGGGTGAACAGCAGTGGGGGCGTTTGGCCGCTGTCAATGTCGATACGGGCAAGATGGCCTGGAAGTTTGACACCGAGCAGCCACTGATTGGCGGCGCCCTGGCCACGGCGGGGGATCTGGTGTTCTATGGCGAAGGCAACGGCTTGTTCCGTGCCCTGCATGCCAAGACTGGCAAGCTGCTGTGGGAGTACAACTGCGGTGCGGGCGCCAATGCGATGCCGGTGTCGTATACCGTCAAGGGGCGGCAATACGTGGCCATGGGCTGCGGTGGCAACACCCAGCTTGATTTCAAGCGTGGCAACACGATGGTGGTGTTTGCCTTGCCGAAGTAGGTTGAAAAGACCGAATCGCCCATTCGGGCAATCGGCTTGAATGGCCGCTCCGCGAGGGGGCGGCCGTTATTTATTTTCAGGACACTATTTTGAAGCTCAAGCCCCTCTTCATCTCCGCTTTGGCTGGTGTGCTGTCGTTGTCAATGTTGTCATTTGCTGCAGCCCAGGACATCGAGGCCGGGCGTGCCAAGTCTCAGGCCTGTGCCGCATGCCACGGTGCGGACGGCAATTCGCAATCGGGCCAGTTCCCCAACCTGGCGGGGCAAACGTGGCGCTATATTTATGTGCAGCTCAAGGATTACAAGGAGGGGCGGCGCAGTGATTCCGTCATGACAGCGATGGTGGCCCCGCTGAGCCGTCAAGACATGATCGATATTGCCAACTATTTTGCCGCTCAACCAGTCAAGCCATCAACTTTCAAGGCAGATGAGGCAAAGATCAAGCTGGGTCGAGCCAAGGCTAATGAAACTTTGTGTTCCATGTGCCATCTGGGTGGCTTTGCCGGTCAGAATGAAATTCCAAAGGTGGCGGGTCAGCAGTACGAATACATCGTCAAGCAAATGCGGGATTTCAAGGCGCGCACGCGTACCAACGATGCCGGCAACATGACCAGCGTGGCTCAAACCCTGAGCGAAACGGATATCGAGAATCTGGCGCATTACATCACCAGTTTGCGCTGATTGGGGCGCCGACCGGAAGTGCCGGTTTTGGGCGCGCCTTTGCGGCGTCGTGGGGTGCGGTTGACATCTCGTGGCGTATCCTTGGGGGCGTCACATGGCTGATGGTGGGCCGGGGCTTTCTCCCATTGCCTGAACTTCACGCACTCAGGATGCATGCGTACCAGCTGCGGCATGCCCTGCTCACCGGTGTGATCCCGCCCAACTACATCGCACAAAAAGGCGGTTTCGGGGTACTAATGACGCAGGTTACTCCGCCGGACATGGTCAACGTTACTGCAGTCAGCCATTATTGGGCGGGCGCATTTAGCTATTCTTTTGGTAGCGCGTTTGACTTAACATAATATACATCGTGGAAGATCAAACATAAGCCTCGGAAGGGTCACCAGTGCCTTCCTGACAGGCTTGAAAGTAGCTAAGGCAATGTTTTGGACATTTCTTACCTAATCTTTGTACCGTTCTGGCTGCCGGAAGCAAACTTGGCCGGAAGCGTGGAAGGAAATCTGGCCGTTAGGCTCCAATTGGAGCTAGCTGGCTACTCACTGGTCAAGTTCAGTTCACACCGGCTTCCGTTGGGCTAGCCTTGCATCCGTGGCCTTTTGGAGGGACCAACTTTCCTTCAGACTCCTGGCCGACTCCAGTAACCTGGACCATCTCCAGTGCTGTAACCTGAATCAGTAACGCCCTAGAACGCCTCTTTTGGGCAGCTCATGGTCAACCGGCCTTCCATTTCGTCGGATGATGGTCATCGTAACTGCGCGAACTTTAGGTGGTCAGCATGACAGCCGGTTTCGCAACACCTGGTCAGCGCTACATACCGCTGTTCGACAGAGCTGTCGCGATTGGCGATGACAGGGTTTGTTAGTCGCTCTAAATAGACGCGTCAAATAGGGCGCTAAATCTTCTTTTGGTCGACACGACTCTCGCCTAGATGGCGCAAGAAATCGCCAAGAGCGATCCCTTAAAAGTTTTCGTTTCAACACGACACATGATGGCTGTTACCGTGTCACCAAACAAGCCAAAATGACATGCCGCTTTGTTCCCGGCGTTTGACCGAGAGGGAGTGGTTTTCTAGGGCCTGTGCCAAGGCACGTGATGGCGTATTGAAGTCTGTTTCTGTTCTTGTGATCGTAACCATGCCGCGGGGATGATCCAGTCGTTCAAACGTAGCCATACCGATCCATAGGGGGCGCGATGGAAATCCCGAGTCAAGTTTGACTTCCTTGCGCGAGGACCAGAGGCGAATTACAAAGCGCTCGCCAGAGCTCATTACTTTGATAAATGTGATTTGTTGTGCTTCACCGTGATCGAATTTTGGCAGCACGGGCAGCTGCTGGATTTGCGCAGTGGGCAACAACCACAGCAGCGCAGTCTTTAAGGTCCAGGTTTCGGACGTTTGCCACCCGGATGCCTGCAGCGTGTCGGCAATCTGTCCAGCCGTCCCGGCCCACTGAAGCGAAAAAGGCTCCTCGACCTCACCGTCAATCTCCGAGCGGGCTGTGGGCAGCTTGCTCCATCCACTACCTGTCCAATAGTCGAGTGGTTTCAGTTCGGACGTTGGTCGATACGTATATCGCTCCACCTCGGCGCGGTAGCGGTCGCCAGAATAAAAACCACCTGTCATGCCCAGAGTTGTCGCGACCACCAGAAGAAATGGCCATGTTCGAACCTCCTCATTGGGGACGTGATAGGTATATGCGATGCTGAGCAAGGCCACCCAGGCAAGGCCGAGACTCATGCCTCCCAATACGTCTGAAAACCAATGAACGCCCAAATAAAGACGGGAAAACGCGATCAGCGTGATGACGACAGTTGTCAGCAGCGTGATGGCAATTTTCCCCTTGTCAGATTTTCCACGCGACAGCAAAAAAGCCAGAAAGCCGTACACCACGATGCTTAAAGTCGCGTGCCCGCTTGGAAACGAGAACTGCTCAACGCCCGCGTAAATATTGTGGGGCCGCGCACGTCCCAATGTGTATTTCAGAACCCAGACAAAAATCTCGGCAACACCAGCTGCCGCGAGCCAATAGCCAAGCGTGCGCCAACGGCGCCTGATGGCAAACAACAATGACACTCCTGCAATAAGGAGAACCGTGCCAATTGCTCCGCCCACCTCGGTAATCGCAACCATGAGGTGATCTCCCCATCCGGTCCGCAGACTTTGCAATACCGAATAAACCGTTTGATCAAGTTGGATCAGCGGGTCGTTCGAAGTGACATCTTCCACGACGCCTAAAAACAGCCAGGTGCTGCCAATCAAAAGTATGGCGGCAGTCAGCAAGGCCGATGACTCTGCTTTGGCGGGATCCAACAATGACAGGACGATATGTGCGAATGGCCCCCGTTGGCGGCGCGCATGCCCTACAGCACGATCACGCAGTCGCTTGAGGCTTGCCCGGCCACCGCGGTACAAGAACTGGATTAACTTGCTCGCTGCCCAAATAACCGCTGCGACCACCACCAGGACAACAACCAGTCGCGAGCTCACAGCGCCTGCCAGCTGAAGAGAAGCGCCAAAAAGCATGCCGGGGAGGATATGAGCGACAGCCCAAGCCAATGCCGACAACACGTTCATGACATAAAACTGAGTTGCCGGCATGCCTGCCATGCCGGCTACTACCGGAACGATAGCCCGCACTGGCCCCAAGAAGCGGCCGAAAAACACGCTCTTGCCGCCATGTTTTTCGAAATAAAGATGTCCACGCTCGAACAATTCCGGGTACTTCCTCATTGGCCAAAGAGTGCGGATTCTTTCATGAAAATGATGCCCAAGCCAATAACTGATCCCGTCGCCCATGATTGCACCGATTACGGCAATCGCTGTGGTCCACCATGGATTGAGCGCACCTAATCCGATCAATACTCCCCCAACGAAGACGATAGAGCTGCCTGGAAAGACAGTACCGATGACAGCCAAAGCCTCGAGCAGTGATGCGGCAAAGACAGCACCAAGCGCAATATTTGGGTGGGCCAAAAAATAATCAATCAGGGCTTGTAAATGTGATTCCATCGAGAGTTCTTCCTCGCAACTGTCACAAACTATGGCTAACGAAGCAAGGCGAATTGTTCATCAGGGAGACATCAGATATCGCAACAGCGGTGCTGTTGGCAATACCAACCGCTATTTGATTCAGACGACTACGTCTGCCACGTTATTACCAGAAATGCAATAAAAACACATAGTGCCGTTAGGCTGAGCAGCAGCACGGCGCCTGCCCCACAATCTTTGGCAACTTGAATTGCAGGATGCCGTTCCGGACTGAGGTGAGCAGCGGAGTCCCGGAAAGGGTCCAGCACGCTGGGTAGCCCTCAAGTACGGCGGCGCCGTGTAGCGGACGCCGCAGGCGTTTGGCGCGCCCGCTCGGCGAGCAGCAAATTGAGCTGGTTCAGCGCGGCCGCGCTGGCGGCGTTTTGCGCCTCCAGCAAGCCGCGCAGCTCCAACGAACGCTCGTTGGCCGATGCCAAGGCCTGGCGCAGGGAACCAAGCTCGACCTGCGCCGCTTGCAGCTGGTCAGCCAGCGTCTTCCTGGCCGCCTCCAGCCTCTCGCGCGACGCCTGCGCGCGACGTTCCAGCTCGCCCAGGGCCGCATTCGCCAGCTTGGTCTTTTGCCTTTCCCCGTCGATCTGCAGCAGCCATCGCCGCTCGCCGGCCGCGGCCCGCTCCTCGAGCCGGCGCCGCTCATCCGCATGGCGCTCGGCTTCTTCATGGCTTCGGCGCTGCTCGGCATCGCGCTGCTGCGCCAGCGTGGCCAGGCTGGAGCGCAGTGTGTCGATGTCAGCGTCCCGCCGGTTCAACTGGGAATCGGCCTGTTCCAAACGCGTTGTCAGGTCGGCA
>Ga0066710_100003077_pt1 | contig 13976 bp, 12 predicted proteins | sample GraSoiAngelo_159_FD_79666 | JGI IMG/M metagenome (GOLD analysis project Ga0066710, IMG submission 79666) | Grasslands soil microbial communities from the Angelo Coastal Reserve, California, USA - 14_1009_16_40cm | ecosystem: Environmental > Terrestrial > Soil > Grasslands | place: USA...
CCACCCCGAGCACGCCCGCCCGGCGCAGCTTGTCCCGGTGCGCGAGCAGCCGGTGCAGCCCGGCCACGCCCACGTCCGCGACCAGCTCGGCCCGGCTTCCCATCGCCCGCGCCGTGACGAGCGCCTCCTCCGCGACCGGGAGATCGGCGGTGCCGGCGCACAGCACGACCACGTGGCCGCGTCCCCTCCCGCGCGGACGGCCGCGGCGCAGCACGAACGTGCGCGCGCGCTCGTTCAGCTCGCCGCGCGGCAGCGCCGTCACGAGCGGATCCTGCTGCTCCCGCGTCACGCGCGTCGCGAGCACGACCGCGTGGCGCCGCGCCAGGCGCCTGAGGATCGCGATGAGCTGGCGGGGCGTCTTGCCCTCCGCGTACACGACTTCCGGAAACCCGGTGCGCAGCGAGCGCTCGTGATCCAGCATCGCGAAGCCGAGCCGCTCGACCGGCGCGCTCGCGATCACCCGCAACGCTTCCTCGGTTCCGACCTTGCCGCGGCGCACGCGCCGGAGCAGGGTCCGCAGCTCATCCCGCCGCAACAACGCTCCCGAGCGGTGCCGCGGCGCCCGGCGGCTCGACTGCCGTTCCGCTGGCGTCGGGGCGCCCGGCCGCGGGCGAATCGATCGACTCGGAGCCCTGGTCCAGCTCGGCGAGATACGCGCGCAGCAGCTCGACCATCTCCTCCACGTTGCGGGTGTGATTCACCTGCTCCCTCACGCGCGCGCTGTTCTTGAGCCCCTTCACGTACCACGCCACGTGCTTGCGCATCTCCCGCGCCGCGCACTCGGGACCGACGCTCGCCACCATCATGCCCAGGTGCCGGATGCCGGCCCCGAGCCGCTCCGTCGCGGTCGCTTCCGCCAGCGACGCCCCGCGCTCCCACGCCGCGCGCACGCGCCGGAACACCCACGGATCGCCGAACGCCGCGCGGCCCAGCATGACGGCGTCGCAGCCCGTCGTCGCGAGCATGCGGACGGCGTCCGCCGGCTCGCGCACGTCGCCGTTGCCAATGACCGGAATCCCCACCGCCTGCTTCGCCTCCCCGATCATCTCCCAGTGGGCGGTGCCGTCGAACTTCTCGGCGCGGGTGCGCGCGTGGATCGCGACCGCAGAAGCTCCCGCCTCCTCCAGTGCCCGGCACACATCGACCACGTTCCTGGAGCTGCCGTCCCAGCCGAGCCGGATCTTCGCCGTCACCGGGACGGCGCTGGCCCGGACCATCTCGTTCACGATTTCGCGGATGCGCTGCACGTCCTGGAGCAGCGCCGCCCCCGCGCACCGGTTCACCACCTTGCGCACCGGGCAGCCCATGTTGACGTCGATCAGGTCCGGCCGGCGCTCTTCCGGCAGGTCGCACAGCACGCGCGCCGCATCCGCCATCACTTGAGGCTCCGAGCCGAACAGCTGGATGCCGATCGGGCGCTCCATCGGCTCGAACGCGCAGTAATCGAGCGTGGCCTTGTTGCCACGCACCAGACCGTCCGCCGACACCATCTCGGTGTAGACGATCGAGGCTCCCTGCTCGCGCGCGAGCTGGCGGAACGGTGAATCGCTCACGCCCGCGAGCGGAGCGAGCAGGAACGGCGAATCCGGGACGACCGATCCGATTCTCATCGCCTCACGATACTCCTCGCTCGAATGTCTCCGGAACAGGCACACGGCCCGGCAGGTCACGCGCGAGCCGGGCCACGTCGGCGAAGCTTTCGAACGCACACGTCGCGATTCCCTCCGCCGCGCACCATTGGGCGAGCGCCCCGCGGGCGAACACGTGATCCGCCGCCTGCGCCGCGCAGCGGTCCGAGAGCCCGTCCCCGACCAGCACCACGCGGTACCCTTCCCGCCGCGCGCGGTCGGCATGCGCTCCCTTGCAGTTCCCGCACCGGCCGCAACCGAGCCCGGCGTTGGGAAACACCGGGATCAGGCGCCCGTCCTCGAACTCGAGCCGGTTCGCGATGCGTTCCAGATCCAGGAGCCCGGCGCGCCCGAGGAGCTGCTCGATGTAGAACTCGAACCCCTCGCTCACCACGAGCACCCGGTCGCCGCGGGCCTCGGCCTCGCGGGCGAACGGCTCGAAGTGTCGGTCCAGCTCGAACCGGCGGACGAACGCGTTCGCCTGTTCCAGCGAGGCGCTCGCCAAGCGGCACTCGGCCTCGGCCAGCTGGCGGGTGCCGACCCGGCCCTCCTCCCATGCCGCGACGAGCGCGCGGCGCTCCGGCTCGCTGCCGGGCAGCGCGAACGCCTTCAGGAATTCCGCGCCCACGTCGCGAGGCGTGATCGTCCCGTCGAAGTCGCACAGGAACGCGTAGCGCACACGGCGGTGCCGGGCGCCTGGACTAGGCATGCGTCCGGATCAACGCGCGGCGTCGCGGGAGCGGTCGCGCACCGTCGCCGCGAACACATCGCTGGCGCGGCTCGAGCGATCGAGGATCCGCTCCGCCTTGGCAAACGCCCGGTCGTCCTCCAGCGCCACGCGCATCGCCGCGGCGTCGCCTCCCGAGCGGCGCGCGAGCTCGCGCCGCAGGGCGCGCGACAGCATCGGGCGTTCCGCCTCGAGCGAGTCGGGCGAGGTCCCGACCCCGGCGCCGCGCACGTAGCTCTCGAACTCGTGCCACGCCGCATCGGGCAGCACGGCGGGGACCGCACTTCCCGGGTGCGTGTTCATCCAGCGGTTCGCGAACCGGAACGTGAGCCCGCGGCGCTCGACCTCGCGCGTCACGAGGGGCAGCGAGTCGGCCCGCACCGCCACGTCCGGGGCGATGCCGCCGCCGCCGTAGACGACGCGGCCGCCGGCGGTGTGGAACATCGGCCGGGCCGCGGTCGTGTCGCGGGCGGTGTCGGACGGGGTACCGCCGTCGTCTCCGGAGTCGGAATCGAACGGGTGCGGGCGGCGCTTGTGGATCGATCGCCCGCTCGGCGTGTAGTAGAGCGCGGTCGTGAGCTTGAGCGCGGTCTTTTGCCCGTGCAGCGGGAACACGCTCTGCACCGAGCCCTTGCCGAACGTGGTGCGCCCCACGACGAGCGCGCGATCCAGGTCCTGGAGCGCGCCCGCCACGATCTCCGAGGCCGAGGCGCTGCCCTCGTCGACCAGCACCACCAGCGGCGAGGTGAGGTCCGCGCCGGCTTCCGCCGCGTAATACCGCTGGTCCTGGTTGCGCGCGCGCCCGCGCGTGTACACCACCATCGAGCCCTTGGGCAGGAACTGCTCGGCGACGTCGACCGCCTGGTCGAGCAGGCCGCCCGGGTTCATGCGCAGGTCCAGCGCGAACCGGCGCGCGCCCTGGCGGCGCAGGTTCGCGAGCGCGGTGTGCACCTCGGCGCCGGACTTCTCGAAGAAGTTCGCGAGCCGGACGTAGCCGAGGTCCCGGCCCACCATGAACGCGTAGGGGACGCTGCGAGTGACGATCTCGCGGCGGACGAGCGTGTAGTCGTGCTCGCCGTCCTCGCCCTCGCGGGTCACGCCCACGTTGACGTTCGTGCCGGGGGGCCCGCGCAGCAGCTTCGCGGTCTGCTCAACGTTCAGACCCGAACTCGACTTGCCGTCGATCTTGACGATGACGTCGCCCGAGTGCAGGCCCGCTTCCCACGCCGGGCTGCCCTCGATCGGCGAGATCACGGTGGGATAGTCGTCCCGCACGCCGACCTCGACGCCGATGCCGCCGAACCGGCTGTGGGTGATGTCCTCGAGGTTCCCGAAATCCTCCGCGTCGAGATACTGCGAGTAGGGGTCGAGGTCCTTGAGCATCCCGTCGATCGCGCCCCGGACCGCATCGGCCGGCTTGACCGGATCGACGTAGTTCTGCTCGACGCGCTGCAGCACCTCGACGAACACGTCGAGGTTGGCGTAGAGGTCGCCCGAGCGCCCGCGGCCGACCCACCAGCCCACCGCGAACAGCGCGAGCATGAGCGCGCCGAACAGGAAGCGCCGACGGATCAAGAGGACCTCCGGAGCAGGACCGCTGCTCCTCCGGCCCGCTGGCCTCGGCGGGTGAGCACGCGGAACAGAATCGAATCGAATTCGATGCAGAAACTATAGCATAGGGTGTTCGGCCCACTCCGCCGCGGCGGCGCTCTCCGCATCTTGACGGATGGAGGACATAGGGCCGGGCTTGGGATCGATGTCGCAACCGCTTGTGTCCGGGACAGGACACTGGCGTCCGCGGCGCGGCTGGAAACCGGAGTCCTGTCCCGGGGCGGGTTGCGCTACCGTGCGGCGGGCCGCCGGGCACCGACCGCTCTCCACACCTCGACCTCCAGCGCTTCGGCCGGGCGCGCGGCATCCAGGACCACGAACCGCTCGGGCTCCGCGGCCGCGAGCTCCAGGTAGCACGCGCGCACGCGGCGGTGGAACTCGATCGATTCGGCGTCGAAGCGGTTGAGCCTCCCCTCCGCGCCCTTGCGGTCGAGCCCGACCACGGGATCCAGGTCGAACAGCAGCGTCACGTCGGGCACGAGCCCCGCGGTCGCCGCGCGGTTCCAGGCCTCGAGGTCGCCGCGATCGAGCCCGCGCCCCGCGCCCTGGTAGGCGAGCGTCGAGTCGGTGTAGCGATCGCACAGCACGATGCGTCCCGCGGCGAGCGCCGGCACGAGCACCGTCGCGACCAGGTCCGCGCGCGCCGCCTCCATGAGCATCGCCTCCGCCGTGGGATTGGGCCTCAAGCCGGGATCGAGCAGCAGGCGCCGGATCCCCTCGGCGAGCGGCGTCCCGCCTGGCTCGCGGACCACCACCGGAGAGCGGCTCGACCGGGCGGTGCGCAGCAGCTCGACCTGCGTGGACTTGCCGGAGCCTTCGCCGCCCTCGAACGTGACGAACAGCCCCTTCCCCGCGATCGGCTCCCCACCCCGGCGCTTCATGGCCCCTGCGGGCGCCACCCTTCCCGGCAAGCTACGCCCGCGACCGGCGTCGGCGCTTCTTCACGGTGCGGCGCGCGGCTCGGCGCAGCGAGGTGCTCGCCGGCGCACCGCCGTCCACCGACGGCGCAGCGCGCCGCCTGGCGATCGGCGGAGCGTCCTTCCTCACCGTGGGCGCCCCCTTCTCGCGCAGCTGCTTCTCGGTCGCCTTGGGGTCCTTGATGTACTGCTCGACGAGCTGGCGCGCGAAGTCGTCGGGGATCTGCACCGGCGGCGATTTCTTGAAGTAGCTCGACGGCGCGATCAGCGCGCCCTTGAGGCCGTTGTCCAGCGCCAGCTTCGCGCAACGCACGGCGTCGATCACGATGCCAGCCGAGTTCGGCGAGTCCCACACCTCGAGCTTCATCTCGAGGTTGAGCGGCACGTCGCCGAACGTCGTGCCCTCCATCCGGATGTGGCACCACTTGCGGTCCTTGAGCCACGGCACGTAGTCCGACGGCCCCACGTGGATGTCGTCCTCCGCCAGGTCGTAGGGGATGTTGCTCGTCACCGCGCGCGTCTTGGAGATCTTCTTCGACTCCAGCCGCTCGCGCTCGAGCATGTTGAGGAAGTCGGTGTTGCCGCCGAAGTTGAGCTGATAGGTGCGGTCGATGCGCACGCCGCGGGTCACGAACAGCTGGGCGAGCATGCGGTGGGTGATCGTGGCGCCGACCTGGGACTTGATGTCGTCGCCCATCACCGGCAAGCCCTTCTTCTCGAAGCGCTGCTGCCAGTACTTCTCGCGCGCGATGAACACCGGGATGCAGTTGACGAACGCGCAGCCGGCCTCGAGCACCTGCTCGACGTACCACTTCGTCGCCCCCTCCGAGCCCACCGGCAGGTAGTTGACCACGACGTCGGTGCCGGTGTCCTTGAGCAGCTTGACGATGTCCACCGTCGATCCCGGGGCCTTCTGGATGATCTTCGACAGGTACTTGCCCAGCCCGTCGTGCACCATGCCGCGCTGCACGATGACGCCGCCGCGCGGGACCTTGGCGAACACGTAGGTGTTGTTGGGCGGCGTGACGATCGCCTCGGCGAGATCGTGGCCGACCTTGTTGCGGTCGATGTCGATGGCCGCCGAGATCTCGACGTCACGGATGTGGTACCCGCCGAGGTTGACGTGCATCAGGCCGGGAACGCGGTCGGACTCCTTGGCGTTCCGGTAGTAATGGAGCCCCTGCACGAACGACGACGCGCAGTTTCCGACTCCGATGATCGCGACACGCAACTTGCCCATGACTACCTCCCGATCGGGCGGGTTTTCTTCCACACGTAGATCACCCGGTATGCCGCGGTGGCGAACGACAGGACCGCGAGCAGCAAAAGCGCGCCCGGCATGACCGGGCCGACGCCGAATGCTCCCGCGATCATGATCAGCAGCAACCGCTCCGGCCGCTCGAACCAGCCGACACGACACTCGAGCCCCAGCCCTTCGGCACGCGCACGGGTGTAGGACACCAAGAATGATCCCACGAGCGCCAGCATCGCGACCAGAGAAACAAGGGCCCAGGTGCGCGGCTCGAGCCCGCGTCCCAGCTCCTCCAGCACTCGCGAGGGATCCCGGACCAGGTCCACCAGATTGACCACGTAGAACCCCGCGATCCCGACGAACACGAGCCCCTCGGCGAGCCGGTCGAGCGTGGAGTCCAGGAACGCGCCGAACATCGACACGCGCTGCCGGCGGCGGGCGAGCTGGCCGTCGAGGATGTCGCACACTCCGGAGAACGCGAGCAGCGTCGATCCCAGCCGAAAGCCGCCCTCGAAGAACGCGATTCCCGAGAACGCGCTGAACACGAGGCCCAGCGCCGTCACGGTGTTCGGACCGACGCCGAGGCGGGCGATCAGCCGCACGAACGGGTCGAACGCCACGTGGGCTGCCCGCCTCGAACCTTGTTTGAAGCGGTCGAACCCGTTGAGGGGCGCGGTCGATGCCACCGGCGTCCTCAACCCTGTCCTCGGCCGCCGTCGCTAGCCGGCGCACGACTCCTACTGCGGCGGACGTCGCCCCCCAGGATCAGCACCATCTCTCCCCGTCTTTGTTCGGCCCCGAGCGCCGATCGCACCTCGGCCGCGCTTCCGCGCAGCACCTGCTCGTGCAGCTTGGTCAGTTCGCGAGCCAGCGCGATCGGGCGGTCTCCCCACAGCTCGGCGAGATCGGCCAGGCAACCGTCGATCCGGTGCGGCGACTCGAAAACCACCACCGTCTCGCGGCGCGCGTACAGCTCTTCGAGCTTGCGGCGCCGCGCCGCGCGCTTCGGCGGCAGGAAGCCCGCGAACACGAACGCGTCGGTCGGCAGCCCGCTCACCTGCAGCGCCGCGATCACGGCGCTCGGCCCGGGAACGCTTTCCACGCGCACCCCCGCCTCGACCGCGGCTCGCACCAGCGGAAAGCCCGGATCGCTGATGCCCGGCGAGCCTGCGTCGGTCACCACCGCCACGCGTTCGCCGCCGCGCAGCCGGTCCAGCAGTTCCGGGACGCGGCTGCGCTCGTTGTGCTCGTAAAGGCTCACGACCTGAGTGGCGATCCCGAACTGATCGAGCAGGCGCCGGGTCCGGCGGGTGTCCTCGGCCGCGACCAGGTCCGCTTCGCCGAGCACCCGCAGCGCGCGCCGCGTGATGTCCTCGAGATTCCCGATCGGAGTGGCTACCAGGAACAACGTCCCTCTGCCCCGGGAGCTCCGGCCGCGGGTGGGTTCTTGTTCGGTCACTCCGGTTCCCTTGCCCGGACTGTCTCGCGAGTCCGCCGCTCGAAAAACCCGCGCACGGTAGCATGGGACCCAGTTGCAGCCAAGTCCCGGCCCGATTCGAGGTCCGATTCGCCCGGCCCGATTCGAGGCCCGATTCGATTCTGGGCCCGATTCGCGCTCGCGCCGCGTGGCAAGGCTCGAGCGAGACTCGCCGGCAAGGGCGAAGGCCCCGCGAGGCTGATACACTCGCGCCCCTTCCCATGTCCCGCTCCCGATCGGCCACGAAGGCTGCCGCGGCGCGGCGCGCGGCGCCGGCGCCCGCCGCGGCCGGCGCCGGCGCGCGCCCGCGGGCGGGAGAGCGCCGGGCAACCGCGGCCGCGTGGAGCACGATCGCCATGTTCGGGGCCGCGCTGTTGTGGGTGGCGCTGGCGCTGCATCCGGTCGGCGACTACTACACGGAGAGCGACTTCTACGGCGGCTACGCCATCGGCGCGCGCGCGATCCAGCACGGCGTCGTCGATCCCGGACGCTATCCCGTCGTGGGCCCCGGCTACGAGTTCGCGCTCGCGCTCCTGGGCGTCGACGGCGCCGACCTGTTCACGGTGGGGAAGCTCCTGTCCGTCGCGTGCGCGACCGCCACGCTCGCGCTGTGGTTCGTGCTGCTCTCCCGCCGCGCCGGTGCGGCGATCGGGGCCTGGGTCACGGTGCTGCTGGCGGCGAACCCGGTGTTCGTGCGCTACGCCTATTCGGCCACGACCGACATGCTCGGGACCTTCCTCGCCTCGGCGTCGGTGTTCGCGCTGCTCGGGACCAGGGGCGGGCGCGGACCGCTCGCCGCCGGCGCGCTCGCGGCGCTCGCCACGCTCACCCGCTACAACCTGGGAGCGCTGCTGCCCGCGGGGCTCGTCACGCTCGCGTGGCTCGATCCGACGCCGGGGGCCGGGCGGCGGCGGGCGGCGCTGGCCTACGCGGCGGGGTTCGCGATCGTGGCCGGGCCGTGGGCCGCCTACGCGTTCGCGGTGGGCCACATTCCCGGCATCAACCTCTACCGCAACTTCGGGTTCTATCTGAATCCGGATCCGAGCCGGAACGTCCAGGACGAGTACGGATTCCTCGCCAACGCCGAGCTCCGCTCCGAGAACTTGCTCGACTTGCTGCGCACGCGGCCGCTCGACCTCGTGCGCCGCTCGCTCGCGAACGTGCCGCTGCACGCCTGGCGCGATGCGCGCGAGCTGCTCGGTCTCCCGGTCGCGGTCCTGTGCGCGGCCGGCGCGGCGCTGGCGCTCGCGGCCCGCGTGCGCCGCGCGCTCGGCGCCGTCTGGCTGCAGGGGGCGTTCCTGTTCGCGGCGCTCGTGCCGGTGTTCTACAGCGATCGGTATTCCATGCCGCTCGCTCCCATCTACCTGACGCTCGCGGCCGCCCTGGCGTCGGCGCGCGAGGGCGCCGCGCGCCGCATCCCCGCGTGGCTGAGGGCGCTCGGGGCCGCGGGCGTGCTCGTGGCGCTGGTCGCGTGGTGCGTGCCCTACCAGCAGCGCGTGCTCGCGCTGAGCCCGGTCGAGACGCGCGAGGCCGGCCGCGCGCTCGCGCGCTTCGGGCATGCCGGCGAGCGGGTGGTGAGCCGCAAGGGGCACATCGGCTACTACTCGGGCCTCACCGTGATCCCGTTCCCGCGCTTTCGCACCCTGCAGGAGCTCGCGAACTTCGCCCGCGACCACCACGCCCGGTACCTCTACTTCTCGTGGTACGAGGCGCAGCTGCGCCAGGAGTTCGCCTACCTGCTCGACACGAGCGCCGTCATCCCCGGGCTCTCGGTGCTGCACGTCACGTCCCGCAACCCGAGCGTGCTGTACCGCATCGGTCCCGAGTTCGGCCGCGACCCCGCATGGCTCTCCGATCTCGACGAGAGCCGGCTGCACACGGCGCGGGCGCTGGTGCAGGTGCTGCCCGACTCGATGGCGTGGACGCATCGCATGGTGCTCGGCGCGAACGCGCTGGAACAGGGCCGGCCGCAGGACGCGCTCCGGGAGGCCGAGCTCGCGACCCGCGTGCGACCGGCCGACGGGCTGGGGTGGGCGCTCCAGGGGGAGGCGCTGCGGCAGATGAACCGGCTCGACGACGCCGCGGTCGCGTTCGGCAGGGCGCTGGCGCTCGATCCCGACGATGTCCAGGCGCGCGTCGGCCTGGGCTGGACGGAGCTCGCGCGCGGCGACTCGGCGCGCGCCGCCGACGCCTGGCGGCGCGCGATCGGAAAGACCGCGAACGCCCAGGCGCTCGCCGCCATGGCGGCGCTCTACGATCGCCGCGGCGACCGGCCCGCCGCCGAGGCCGCCCGCGCCGCTCTCCGCTCGCTCGGGAAGTGAGTAGCGCCCGCCGGGGGCGGTGATCCGGCCGCCGGACGTCTCCGTCATCCTTGGAACCGGGCATCGAGCGCAGTGGCCGTCCGAGGCGAGCGGAGCCAGGGAGGGCGGAGCTCGCCTGGATTAGAACGAGCGGAGCAGGAGGCGAAGCGAGCGTGCCGCGGAGCTCGATGCCCGGTTCCAAGAATGACGGAGACCCCGCGGCTCAGCGGGCGGCGGCTCCCAATCGCTCGGTCACCACGGACTGGAACGCTTGGATCGCGCGCTCGATGCCGGCGTCGTCCACGTCCAGGTGCGTGATCGCGCGCAGGCGGCTCGCGCCGAACGTGATCAACCGCACGCCGCGCGCCTCGAGCGCAGCGTGCACCGCGTCGCGATCGAGCGCGGGATGCTCGAGCGTGACGAGCACGATGTTGGTGTCGGGCGCGTTGACGCGCAGGCCCGGCAGCGCGCGCAGCGCATCGGCCAGCCCGCGCGCGCGGCGATGGTCGTCGGCCAGCCGATCGACGTGGCGATCGAGCGCATACAGGCACGCGGCGGCGAGGATCCCCACCTGGCGCATGCCGCCGCCCCAGCGCTTCCTCAGCCGGCGGGCGGCGCGGATCACGGGAGCGGGCCCCGCGAGGATCGAGCCGACCGGCGCGCCGAGCCCCTTGGAGAAGCACATCATCACCGTATCGACCGGCTGCACCCAGTCGCGCACCGGGATGCCGGTCGCCACCGCAGCGTTCCACAGCCGCGCCCCGTCCAGGTGCACGGCCAGCCCGCGGGCGCGCGCCGCCGCCGCGGCCGCGCGCAGCCGCTCCTGCGGCACGATCGATCCACCGTGGCGGTTGTGGGTGTTCTCGAGACACAGGAGCCGGATCTTCGCGACATGATCGTCGTCGTCGTCCTGTTCGCGGGTCGCATCGCCGATCGCGGCGGGTTCGATCACGCCCCGCTCGCTCGCGAGCGGATGCGCCAGCGTTCCGGAGTTGGCGGCGATCCCGGCCTGCTCGTAGAGAAAGATGTGGGACTCGACTTCGAGCAGCACCTCGTCGCCCGGGCGAGTCTGGGACGCGACCGCGAGCTGGTTGCCCATCGTGCCGCTCGGCACGTACAGCGCCGCTTCCTTGCCGGCGAGATCGGCGACCCGGCGCTCGAGTTCCAGCACCGTCGGATCGTCGCCGAACACGTCGTCGCCCACGACCGCCTCGGCGATCGCGCGGCGCATGCCGGGCGTGGGTCGGGTCACGGTGTCGCTGCGCAGGTCCACGGCGGGTTCGTTCCGGCGCATCGGTGTGGCGCTCCTCGGAGGTTGGCGTTGCTTGACAACGATCGGCGCGAGGTGCGCACAGTGTACAGGATGGGCGGCGCCGGTTCGCGCTGCGGGGGCTCGGGGAGTTTGAAGCGGCGAGACCGTACCCGGCGCGCTCGGCTTCCTCACCAGCAGGACGTCCTCCAGCTCCGGCGGTTCGGGCGAATTGCCGAAACGCGCCGGGCCACCGCCCATCACAACGGACCGACCGGTGGTTTTGGCCGGGACGCCGCCATCGCGGCGGCGCCAGGCGCCGGCCCCAGGTCAAAGGAGAGTGAAGTCAGATGCCCTTCGGGTTCTTCGATCGCACCTTCCTGCTCGTGCTTCCGGCGCTGTTCTTCGCGCTGTGGGCGCAGTGGAAGGTTCAGCACACCTATCAGCAATATTCGCGGATCCGGGCGGCGAACGGACTCACCGGCCGCCAGATGGCGCAGGCGATCATGGTCCGCAACGGAGTGAACGACGTCGCGATCGAGGAAGTCGGCGGCGTCTTGAGCGACCACTACGATCCGCGCGCCAAGGTGGTGCGCCTGTCATCGAGCAATTTCCACGACCCTTCGATCGCCTCGATCGCCGTCGGCGCGCACGAGGTCGGCCACGTGCTGCAGCACGCGCAGGGCTATGCGCCGCTCGCGATTCGTTCGGCGATCGCTCCCGTCGCGGGCTTCGGCAGCATGCTCGCGTTCCCGCTGTTCTTCATCGGAGCGTTCTTCGGCGGCCACATGGCGCGCGCGTTCATGGACCTCGGCATCCTGCTGTTCACGGGGGCCGTCGTGTTCCAGGTGGTGACGCTGCCGGTGGAGTTCGACGCCTCGAAGCGCGCGCTGGCGCAGCTCACCGAGTCCGGCGCGCTCGCGCCTGAGGAGGTGGCGGGCGCCAAGAAGGTGCTCGACGCGGCGGCGCTCACGTACGTTGCGGCCGCGGCCATGGCGGCGGTCCAGCTCCTGCGCCTGCTCTTGATCCGGAACAGCCGGCGCTGACGCGACCAGAGCAGACGGGGGTGGGCTCCGAACGTGCCCACCCCCGTTCTGTTTGGCGCGTGCGCGTGAGCGCGCTAGCCCTGCGACACCATGTCCTTGAGCTCTTTCGAGACCTTGAACACCGGAACCTTGCGCGGAGGAACCGGCACCGCTTCGCCTGTCCTGGGGTTGCGCGCGATGCGCGACTTGCGATCCTTCACGCGAAACGTGCCGAAGCCGCGGATCTCGATGTGGTGGCCGTTCGCCAGCGCGCGCGCGACTGCGTTGAGGAAGGAATCGACCGTCTCGGCGACATCCTTCTTCGTCAAGCCGGTGCGTTCGGAAATCTGATCGACGATATCCGCCTTGGTCATTTCGCCTCCGCGCCATCCGGGTGGGGGCGAGAGGCCCCCCGACTCGCCTCAGCGAGGCCCGGGGAAGCTAGCAAGCGTGCCAAAAACGTGTCAATCAGTTTTTGGACAAGGCGTTGCGCCATTCGACCCGGGACGCTAGCGTCCCAGGAGCTTGCGCCTCGTTTTCTCGAGCGGGTGGGCGTCGCCCTCGCGCATGGCCCGCTCGATCGTCGGCCGGCCGTTCGCCGCTTCAGCCCGCCACTCGGCGGCGAACGAGCCGCTCGCGATCTCGCCCAGGATCGCCTCCATCGCCGCGCGGCTCGCGGCACCGATGACCCGGGGGCCGCGGGTCACATCGCCGTAGAGCGCGGCACCGCTGATCGAACGCCTGAGCCCCGCGATCCCGCGCTCGTGCAACAGGTCGGCGAGATGCTTGAGCTGGTGCACGCACTCGAGGTAGGCGATCTCCGGCGCGTACCCGCGCGCGACCAGCACCTCGTACGCCGTCCGCACCAGGGCGTTCATGCCCCCGCACAGCACGGCCTGCTCGCCGAACAGGTCCACCTCCGTCTCTTCGCGCACCGTGGTGCGAAACAGGGGATCGAGCCCCAGCCGCCGCGCATAGGCCTCGGCAATGTCCCAGGCGCGCCGGGAAACGTCCTGGTGGACGGCGAGATAGCCGGCGAGCGCCGGCCGCGACGGGTCGCGCTCCAGGAGCCGGCCGGGCCCTGCGGGAGAGACGAGCACCACGTCCACGCCGCCCGGGAGCTCGAGGCTCGAGTAGAGCAGGTTGAAGCCGTGCGCGAAGACCACGGCGGCGCCGGGAGCGAGCCTGGCTGCGATCCCTGGCCAGGCTCCGGGGACGGCCTCGTCCGCCAAGAGCATCGCCACCAGTCGCGCGCGCGAGGCGGCCTCCTCGGGCGGGAGCACGGTCCAGCCCGCCGCCCGCGCCCGCGCTTCGGAGTCGCCGCCGGCCCGCGCGCCGATCACGACCTCGAGACCGCTCGCGCGCAGCGCGCGGGCCTGCGGGGCGCCCTGGTGGCCGTAGCCGATCACGGCGGCCGGCGATCCCGCGAGCGGATCGGTCAAGCGGCCCTCTCCGCGCGAAAATGCGCCGCGCGCCTCAGGGCTGGCATTGGCTTCGGCGCGCGGCGGCAGTCGTGGATGTCTTCGAAGCGGCGCGGGATCGATCTCATCGCGATCCAGGCGCCGGCGGCCGGCCCGGAGCCGCGCGGGCGCCGGGCACCGGCTTCACTTCTTGCCCGAGGCGGGAGCGGCTGCACCCCAGTCCGACTTCTGGAGCTGTGTCCCGGTGGGATTGAAGTGGAACGCCACCTTCCGGTTCCAGTAGAACCACGACTGATACTTCTGGCCGTCCGCTTCCCACACGTTCACCTGTTCCGGCGGCGCCATGCTGGCCAGCGTCTTCGCCGCGGC
>Ga0066710_100003078_pt1 | contig 13974 bp, 11 predicted proteins | sample GraSoiAngelo_159_FD_79666 | JGI IMG/M metagenome (GOLD analysis project Ga0066710, IMG submission 79666) | Grasslands soil microbial communities from the Angelo Coastal Reserve, California, USA - 14_1009_16_40cm | ecosystem: Environmental > Terrestrial > Soil > Grasslands | place: USA...
GTCAGCCGTCCGGGCCGGCATCCCAACGAACAGACCGCGACCGACGATGGCCGGAGCCGTCGCCTGCAGCAGTCCAGCCAGTACAAACGCAGGCTGTCGGCGGAGCAGGTGGCGGAAGCCACTGCGGTGCTCGCGGCGATGCCGTTGGGTAGCTGGGGAGTGCCCCACACCGAGCCGTGATCGCGGCCACGCCCACGCGCTCATCGGTCGGGTGCGACCGCAGCGGGCCCGCGAACCCAGCCGGCAGATGGAAACCGCCGGAGCACGGACTCGATCCGGACGATCTCGTCGTCGCTGAAACGCTGCCGCCAGCGCTCGGGCAGGTCACTGAAGCGGCGAAATTGGCTGAATCCCTCGCCAGGGCGATTGGAATCGCGCACGAATCCATCGGCCGCCTCGGTCCACTCCAGGCCCAGCTGTTCGCAGACACTGCGAATGCGCACCGGCGGATCGACGCACAGATCCTCGTGCGTGACCACGAGCCACTCCGGGTGACGGGCGACCTGCTGGCTGAGCACGAAGGCCAGCAGACCCACCCACTCGGCGACGATCTCCAGTTGCGATGCGTCGCGCGGCAGCGGCGCGATGCCAAGCGGGTCGAGAAACCGCTCGCGGATCAGCGGTCTGTCGAGCAGATCGAATCCGTGTATCCCCACGTCGACCCAGGAAGCGATGACGTTGAGCGGGTGCCGCTGCAGGACGACGACGCGCGGTCCGTAGTTGTCGAGCAGCCAGTCGATCGCAAAGATCCCATACGTCGACTTGACGACGACGTGCGGTGCGCGGCCGGGGAGAGCAGCCAGCGTGCGGGCGGTGCGCCGGAACAGCGGTTCCCTGAGCGCGCGCGGGAGCCGGCGCATGATCATCCCGGCCGCTCGCCTGGCGCCACGCCGGTTCGGAACGCGCCCGCTGAACGACACATCCCAAAGGGCGCGGAACTGCGGGGAGTCAGTGCCTCGATCGATGATCGGGTAGGGGCCGAAGCCCATGCGCCCCACAGCGCGCCCCTGTGGATCGGCGTCCACGTTGTCCGGTTCCCTGACCACCCGGGTGCTGCGCGCATGCCCCATCGCAGACGCCAGCCACGTCGTGCCCGAGCGGGCGACGCCGAGCAGCACGATGCGACCGGTCTGCGTCACCGCCATTCAGTCCACCTTCGCTGCCGCAATGTCACCCTTGATGCGCGCGCGCGAGTCGGGAGCATCGTTGGGCAGTGACTTGATCGCCTGTTTGAAGTCGGCGAGCGCGGCCGCGGTGCCGTGCAGCTGCACGTCGATCCAGCCGCGCGCCTCGTAGAGCCGTGCGAGTCCGAACCCGTCGACTCCCTCGGGTTGCGCGTATGCGCCGACGTTGGCGACGTACGCGCCGATGGCTGCGTCGATGTCGGCAAGCGCCAGGGTCGGGCTGCCCAGCGCGAGATGAGCGGCGGCCATGTTGTCGTATGCACCGGCGCCACCGCCGCTGAGCTGAGCTGCGTTGGAGCAGTCCGCCACCGCCTTGGCGTAGTGGTGGCGCAGCACGTCAGCGTTGCACAGGCGTGCCAGCACATCGGCCAGCTGCGACTGGTTGGCCGCCAGCTGCTGCGCGCTGGCGAACTCGCGATCGGCGAGATCGTCGTCGTCTGTCGCGATGGCGAGGTCGGCACCCGCCAGATGCGGTGCAAACGACTCGGGTTGGTCGCGCAACGCGCGCTGATACACGCTGCGCGCGGCGTCGTAGGCATGCACGATCACCAGCCCGTCCACCGCCGCCAACTGCTGCCGCGCGGACGCGGAGGGGATGAGCGTCGCGTGCTGGTAGTCGGCGATCGCCGCCGCCACGTCTCCCGACGCGCGGTCCGCTACGGCGCGCCGCAGGTAGAGGTCGCTGTTGTTTGCGGACAGCACCAGCGCCTGGCTGTAATCGTGGATTGCGGCAGCCCCGCTCTTGCCACCGTTGAGGTAGCAGTCCGCGCGTCCTTGATACGCCATCACCAGGTCGGGAAAGTCCTGCAACGCCTGCGTGTAGTCGGCGATGCAGAGGTCGGGCTGACGGGCGGCGCGGCGCAACCGCGCGTCGTCGAGCGACGAGCCCTCGATGCTCGGTGCAACCGCGCCCGCCTGCTGGGCTTCGCTCAGCAGGCCGTGGATGTCGTCCAACGACCTGCCACAGCCGGCCACCGTCAACGCCGCCAGCGCCAGCACCGCGGCGGCGACGCGCACGCCGGCGCTGCGCTGCGCGACCTGCTGCTGCTCGTCGCGCAGCTTGCCGGCGCCGAGCACATGCGACGCGACGCGCACCACCAGCGAGACGAGCAGGACGCCCAATGCCAGGGCGCCGAAACCGACGTCGAGGTTGTACGGATCGGACGCGTATGCCCCGGTGGCCGCCAGCTTGGACGGAACGCCGAACCATTCCAGGGTCACCGCGAGCGACGCAACTCCGAGCAGGGCGATGCCCGCGATTGCCAGCCAGGAGGCGGCACGGGACGGCGCCAGGGGTGGAGCGGTGTGATCAGCACCGTGCATGGCGCCGCTGCGACGCTCTCTGCGCAGCACCACCAATGAGGCAACCACCACCAGCGCGGCCAGGGCCTGGCCGACGTGCTCCCAGGGCAGCGTGGCATAGCTGAACTGGAGGGTCGGGCCGGCCGCGCGCCTCGCGTCGAGGTGGTACAGGTTGAAGAGCCCGTCGCCCAGGGCGGTGGGCCTGGCCCCCTCGAGGCGCCAGCCGGGGTCGTAGTAACGGCGCAGCTCCACCCAGGGGCGCAGTCCTCGGCCCGTCGGCGCGGAGATCTGCTCGTCGCTGACGTCGACCGAGGAGGGCCGCTGCGACCCGGCGCCGGTGCCGAGCAGCTGAGCGGTGAGCGGCGACCAGGCGACGCACGGGCCGGGCGCGGGGCCGCCGGCGACAGGGTCGATGAGCGTCTTGCCCGCCGGCAGGGAGAGCGGGCCGTACGCCGACCATCCCGCGAGCCGGAAGGCGCTGCCGAGCAGCGGGAGGCTGCGCCCAGCGCCCGCGACGCTGACGTTCAGCTGCGGCGCCGTGCTCTGCGCCAGCACCGCGGCACTCGCCGGGGTGACTCCGACGCAGCCGCCGTCGACCCGCGGGATCACCCGCACGCTGTCGGGCAGCGTGGCCGGGGCCACCGGGTACTGGCGGCTGTTGAAGCTCTGGCGGTACGCGGCGGGCACGTCGAGCGCCTGCAGCGCAGGCAGCACGGACGCCGTGGCCCACGGCCCGGAGTCGACCAGGGCCACCGCCTGCGCCGTCGATACCACCGGCTCGGCGGCCACGCGCCAGGCGAGCAACGCGGTCGAGCCGCTGCCCAGCACGGTCGGCTGGCCGAGGACGGACGAGACCTGGCGGCGCAGCCATGAGCGGGTCACGCCGCGCGGCAGCGTGCCCACGTCCGCTCCCCCCGGGACGATCACGTATCCAGTTCCGGTCAAGTGTGTCAGGTACGGAAACAGCTGCGGTTCGACGTAGCAGTACGGGATCTGGTTGTCGGTGCAGTACTGCTGGAACGGGTCGCGCTGGTTCATCTTCGGCACCGTGAAACGGCCGGTGAGGTTGACAGCGGGGTGCGCCGGCGAGGCAACCAGGAAGTGGTGGTTGTGCGCACCGTCGGAGACCACGGGCTGGCCGAACCACAGGACCGGGCCGGGGCGCGGGTCGTTGCTCAGCGCGTTGGAGAGCAGGCTGAATGATTCCGGCTCCGCCGTGGGATGCGTGGTGGACAGCAGGTCGCCACTCTGCAGCACGACGACCGTCCAGCAGCTGAGCGCGAGAACCGAGGCCAGCCCGAGGGCTGCGCCGCTGCGCACCATCAGCCGTGGGAGGCTGCGTCGCGACGCAGCCCACTCGACCGCGGAGCGCAGTGCCGTCGGGATGAGGATGGCGTACGCGATGCCGACCGGATACAGGAACTTCGAGCCTTCGCGGAACAGCTTCCAGCCGGGGACGTGCACGTACATCCAGTCGTAGAGCGCGCCGAGCGGCGGGTTGTCGGTCTTGGCCAGGAATGCGAAGCACAGCGCCGCGAGAGTCAGCCAGAGGACCTCACGCGTGACACGCCGAGCCAGCAACGGCGTCAAGGCCAGCAGCGGGATGATCATGTAGACCGGGTTCAGCGGGGCCTGCACGAATTGCGCGTTCAGCCCGCCCGTCCACGACGTGTCGACCCCGGCGATGCCGTGGCCGAGTGTGAGAATGGTGAAGTTCGGCGCCTGCGGTATGGGGAACCCGGGGTTGCCGCGATACGTCAGCAGCGGCACCAGCCAGTACGCCTGGCAGCCGATGAACACCGCGGCCGCCACCGCCCCGAGCCGCACCTGCTCCCGCACCAGACCCCAGTCTCGGTCGATCACCGTCGCGACGACGAAATACATCGCCATGAGCACCGCGGCCAGGTATGCGGGCCGGATGTCGAACGTGGCGGTGACGGCGACGAGCAAGCCGGCGACCACCGCCCAGCCGAGTGAGCGCCGCCGCATCGTGCGCAGAAAGGCGATCAGCGCCAGGAAACTGATCACCTCGCCCAGCGCCAGCGGCACTTCGCCGTCGGCTTCCAGCATGAAATAGGTGTTGCCGAGCAGCAGCACCGGGGCCAGCAGCGTCCACCTGGTGCGACCCATGATCTCCCGGGCCAGGAGCCAGCCCGCCGCCGGCAGCAGGACCGCGAAGGGAACGAAATAGAGAAGCTTCTCGATCACATTCCAGCCGGCGCCCAGCTGCGCCAGCGTTCCGGCAATCGCCTGAACGGGATAACGAAAGGCGCCCAGGAAGCGGTTCTCGCCGCCGAGGCCCCAGTTCGCGTCCCACACCGACGGCCAGGGAAAGTCCGCCAGGGTGCGCGGGCGGTCCGACCAGTGCCAGTCACCCGCGGCCAGGGGCAGCGGCGAGATCCACGCGTGCCGGATCGCGACGCCCGCAATGGCGAGCATCAGGACGACCGCCCAAGGACGATCGACCAGCCAGCGGGTGCGCTCATCCAGCCGGGCGCGCTGCACCCTCGCCCGCACGTCGCCGAGCCGGCGCAGCGCAGCGGACTCCAGCGCGCTCACAGGACGCTGCGTGGCGCCTGCGTCGCCACGAGCTCCTGCGCCGTCCGCGGCTCGAGCCGTTCCTCCTCGGTCAACCTCGCTGCGCGGTCGTGCCCTCGCACCAGCAGCGCGTAGCGGAGTGCGAGCGCGACCAGCAGCGCGCCGATGGCGACATCGCTCATCAACGAGACCATGAGCAGTGACTGGTGGAAGAAGAAGATGAGCAGCGGCTTCAGGATCGCACCCGGCACCAGCACCCACAGCAGCCTGAGGTCGGCGAGTATCTGCTGCGTGTTGCTCAGCATGAGGATGGCGGCCAGCATCGGCATCCCCAGGGCGTACCAGCCGATGTACGAGGAGGCGGCCTCGTACGCTCTGCCGGAGAACGAACGAAGGATCACGTGCCCGCCCGCGGAGAACACCACGAGACCCAGCAGTCCGCCGCCCAGGGCCAGCGCCACGGATGCGGTGACCGCGGAACGTGCGGTGCGCGAGCCCACGTGGCGCGACGCCACAACGGGGAAGAGCACGCTGGCCAGGCTGTTCATGGCGAAGTACAGTGCGCGGCTCGCCACGGCTGCAGAGCTGAACTGCCCGCCCGCGCGAGCGCTGAAGAAATGCTCGACGAGCAGCACATCGCTGCCCACCAGCACCGACATGGTCAGCGTCGACGCGAAGGACACGACGAGGAAGCGCCAGTGCGTGCGCCATCCCGACGTCTGTCTGCGCCCCTCACGGATCTGCGGCCATACCATGGCGAGCGCGATCACATAGATCACCGCAGCACCGACGCTCGTGCCCAGCATCACGCCGGCGATGCCGAAGGGGTAGACGAAGATGGCCACGAAGGCGATGCGACTCAGCGCGATGCCCAGGCTCAGAACGCTCCATGGAACCCAGCGCTGCTCGCCCTGCAGCGAGGCGAGCAGCGGCGACGTGGCAAGCAGGAAGGGCGTGCCGAGAGCCCCGAGCACGACGAACGATGCATCGACGTGAAGGTATTGGGCGATCGCAGGCGCGGCGACGATGCACGCTGCGCCGATCAGCGTTCCCGCGCCCAGCAGACGTGCGTTGGTGACGCGCAGCAGCGCCCCGCTCTCCCGGCGCTCTGGCGCATCCGCCGCGCGCTCGCGGCTCGTCGTCCAGGCCACCATGCGGCTGAACGCGGCCGCCGGCCCGGTGATGATGATGTAGAAGCTGAAGACGGCGAACGCCTGCCCGTACAGCGCCGGTCTGAAGTGATGGCTGATGAACGCCTGCAGCAGCAGCCCGAACACTCCGGCAGACCACGTGCCTGCCGCGGCGATCGCGTTGTGGGTGACGAAGCGCCGCCTGTCGCGGCTCGTGCCGGCGAGCCGCGGCATCACACGCGCGCTCTGCCGCCCTCGGCGGCGCCCGCCGGCTCCCCGACCCAGCCACGTCGCGGGAAGCGGTCGAGCACCTGCTGGATCTCGTCGACCTCCGCGTCGCTCAGGCGCTGTCGCCAGCGATCCGGCTGCTCAGCGGTGACGCGGACGGGGCGCAGGCCCTCGCCCGGCCGGTTGTTCGCGTCGAGGAAGCTCTCCACTGCGGGCCCCCAGTCCAGCCCGAGGCGCTCGAAGATGCCGCGAAACGCGGCCTCAGGCTGGACGCAGAGGTCCTCGTGCGTGACCAGGTGCCAGCGCGGATGGCGTGCCAGGGCGTCGCCGATGACATGCGTGAGCAAGCCCACATGCCAGGCGATCCTGGTCAGCTCCGATGCGTCGGCCGGTGGCGGTCTGATGCCGAGCGGTTCGAGGTAGGCCTCGCGTATCGCCGGGCGCGCGGCGAGGTCGAACATCGCGATGTGCAGCTGGCGCCAGCTCGAAACGACGTTGAGCGGGTGGCGCTGGATGGCCACCACTTCGGGGTTGTACCGGCCGGCGAGCCAGTCGAGGCTGAATGCCGAGTGGATCGTCTTCACGACGGTGTACCGCGACTTGCGCGGCATCCGCATGGAGACGGCTGCCGCTCGTCTGGTCAACGGCTGGCGTAGCCAGCGAGGTACTCGCAGCGCGGCGCGCGCGGCGGGTCGCAGACGCGAGCCGTCGCCACCGACGCTGAATGGAAACGTCCCCGCGAACACCATGTCCCACACCGGTGTGAACGGGTTGTCGTCCTCTCCCGGCCGGATGACCGGGTAGGCGCCGAACCCGTCAGCGCGCAGAGTCGGTGACCCGTCGCGCTTGGCGCCGATGAAGTCGGGCTCGTGATAGTAGCGCACATTGCGCGCGCGGCTCAGCGCCATGCCGAGCCACGATGTACCCGAACGGGCCACGCCGACCACCAGCGCGCGATTGTTTTCGTTGTTCACGTGTGCGCTCACTGGCATTGATCGTTGCACGATCCGGTGTGTGGCTCGGCCCCCGCCGGCCGGATCCGGTCAGCCGCCGGAGTCCAGGCGGCGCCGCCCCCCAACTGTGATGGAGATTGCGCCCAGCACCAGCAGCGTGATGCCGAGCAATCCCTGCGCGAAGGAGCCGCTGGCACCCGTGGTGGGCACTCCTGTGCTGATGCCTTGGACGCCGTTCTGCGGCGTCGGACTGGAGGTCAGCCCACCGGTCCCCGAACACGGCGTGCCGGCTCTGTCACCCGCCATACCACTGATCCAGACACCGCTCTGACCATAGGAGCGCACCAGGTGCGGATTGTCAGGAGCGCCGTAGATGAAGTCGATCTGGAAACCGCAGTCGGGCACGTGCACGGTCAGCGGACCTGCCGACCCCGCCTGCGTGCAGCTGTCGCTGAAGTTGCTCGCACAGTCGAACAGCGTCTGCGGCAAGCCGCTGCTCTTGGGTGGAGCCTGATAGACCACAAGTGTGAGCTGTGGGGCGGCGCCGCTCACCGGCGTGAAGTTGGCCGTGACGATGTCGCCGGGCTTCACGTTGGGGAACAGATCGCAGGCGGAGGTCCCACTCGGTTGGAAATCAAAGGAATAGCTGTCGAGCACCTGCTGATGCGACGTCGGATCGTTGAGGTGATGCTGGCCCGAGCACGTCGCGGTCTGCGGCGCAGCGCGGTGACGCTTGGCCGCCTGCGCCGGCAACAGCGTCGCAGTGAAGAGCAGCATGGCGCCGGCGAGCATCATGAAAGCCCCCGCCGGCGTGATGGCCGCGTGAATCCTGCCCCGTCGCATCTCAAGCCTCTCGCGAATGGATCGATGGCGTCAGTCGCGCAATGATAAGTGCCCCAAGGTTAGCCTGTCCAGCCCCGCGAGAGGCGGAGCGAGGGGTGCCGCCAGCTTGCCGCGTCAGGCGTGTTTGCGGCATACTCGATCCAGCCTGGGGCGCGCTGTCGGCCGGGCACGCGTAGGATGGCTGCCGGGCCCCACCCCAGGTTCCTGAGCCGATCGACAACGGGCTTGGGGGGAGAGATCGAGAGCGGATGAAGAGCTTTTTGAGGACGACGCTGCTGGTGGTTGGCGTCATCGTCGTCCTGGCGCTCGTGGCCTTCGGACCGCAGCTGGTCTCGCACTTCACCGCCAAGAAGGCCACCGGACCGGCGCTGGCCACGGTGGCGCGGCACAGTTTCCCAGTGGTCTCGACGGCGAGCGGCGCGCTGCAACCGAAGTCGGCACTCGACGTCAACTTCGCCGTCTCCGGGCAGGTCACCGACATCGTGGTGCAGACCGGCGACACGGTCAGTCGCGGTCAGCTGCTTGCCAAGCTCGACGACACCGTCCAGCAAGCCGAGCTGCAGGGAGCGCAGGCGGCGGTGGCGTTCGCGCAGTCGGCGCTCGACGCAGCGGAGAGCGGCACCAGCAAGGGATCCGTCGCCGCCGCGCAGCTTCAGCTCGCCAATGCCAACTCGCAGCTGCAGCGGGCCAAGGCGGACGAGGCACGGACGGTGCTCACCGCGCCGGCCGCGGGCACGGTCCTGCAGATCAACGCGCAGGTGGGCGAGAACGTCGGTGCGGGGGGAACGCACGCCAGCAACGCGTCCATGTCGGCCCCGGGAAGCGGCGGGGGCACACCGTTCATCCTGATCGGCAACGGCACGTCGTTCGATGTGCAGGCGTCCTTCAACCAGAGCGATGCAGCTCAGATCAAATCCGGCCAGTCCGGATCGGTCACCTTCGACGCGGTGCCCGGCCTCGGTCTTCCCGCGCACGTCGCCAGCATCTCGAACGTGGCCACGCAAATCAACGGCGTCCCCGAGTTCTTCGCCGATGTGACGCTCGATCAGAGCGACCCGCGGCTGCGCAGCGGCATGACGGCCACGGTGAAGGTCCAGGTCGCCCAGGCCGACAACGTGCTGTCCGTTCCGAACCAGGCTGTCTACACCCTCGACAACACCTCCCATGTGGACGTGTGGTTCCACGGTGCTGCGGTGTCGACTCCGGTGACGCTCGGGCTGGTCGGCGACCAGCTGACCGAGATCACCTCCGGGCTGACCGAGGGTGAGCAGGTGGTTCTCCCCGGGCGCCAGGGAGTCGCCACCCCCGCCCCCCGCGCAGCGTCGACCCCTGCCGCATCGTGATCCATCTCGACGGGGTCTCCAAGGTCTACCAGACCCCCACCACGTCGATAACCGCGCTCGACCGCGTCGGCCTGCGTATCCGGCAAGGCGACTTCCTGGCCATCGCCGGGCCGTCGGGGTCGGGCAAGTCGACGCTGCTGAACCTGCTCGGCTGTCTCGACCGGCCCACCTCGGGGATCCTCACGATCACCGGCGTGGACACGGCGACGCTCACCGACCAGCAGCGCTCCCGCCTGCGCAATCGCTCGATCGGTTTTGTCTTCCAGATGTTCAACTTGATTCCCGAGCTCACCGTCATCGAGAACGTCGAGCTGCCGCTTGTATATGCGGGCATGCGTCGCGGCCGTCGCGAGCGCGCCCAGGACGCGCTCGCCCGGGTCGGCATGCTGCGCCAGTACGACCAGCGCGCCGGCCGCCTGTCGGGTGGCGAGCAGCAGCGCACAGCGATCGCGCGCGCGCTCATCAACGAGCCTGAGCTGATCCTGGCGGACGAACCCACCGGCAGCATCGATGCGGAGAGCGCCGAGCAGGTGCTGGGCATCCTCGCCGACCTGCACAGCCACGGTCGCACCGTCGTGCTGGTGACGCACAACGCGTCCGTCGCGGCGGTCGCGCGGCGTTCCCTGCGACTGGTGGCGGGCCGGCTGGAGCAGGAGGCGATCACACCGCTTCCCGTGCCGCAGCGGCGGCGCCGTGCTGAGGCGTATCGCGCGCACCCGGTGGCCGATCCGGCCGTATGAAGACTCGCGACCTGATCGTCGCGGCATTCCGGGGGCTGGGACGGCACAGGCTGCATGCGGGCCTCAACGTCATCGGTGTGCTGGCGGGCGCCGCTTCCGTGGTGCTGCTCATCGGTGTGACCCATGCGATCGGAAAGGTGAGCAAGACCGAGGCCGCCGGGCTGGGGTCGAACCTCGTCGTCGTGTATCCGGCCGGCGTCTCGGCGTCGGGCGTTCAGGTCGGCCTTGGCACTGCCTCGACGCTCAGCTCCGACGATGTCAGGGCGCTGGGCGACCCCGGCCAGGTGCCCGACGCCGTGGCGGCGGTGCCCACCGCCGGCATCCGGTCCAACGTGAGCGCGTCGCAGCGGATGTGGCAGACCGATGTGCTCGGTTCCACCGAGAGCTTCGCCTCGGTTCGCGGCTACGCGCTCAGCGAAGGTCGCTTCTTCAACGGCGCAGAGGCTCCCTCGGGCGCGTCGGTGGTGGTGCTGGGGCGCGCCGTTGTCGACGCGCTGCTGAGCGGCGACCCCGTCGGTCAGCTGGTGCGCATCAACAACCATCCATTCAAGGTCATCGGCGTTTTCGCATCGCGCGGGTTCTCCGGCTCCTACAACCAGGACGACCTCGCGGTGATGCCGATGCAGACGCTCTGGGCGGACGTGCTCCCACGCACCGAGCCCCGCATCGACCAGGTGTTCGTGAAGGCGACCAGCCCCGCCGCGACGACCCTGGTTAAGAGCCAGGTGACCAACACGCTGCTGCAGCGGCATCACATCACCAATCCAGCGCTGGCCGATTTCCAGGTGCGCACCCAGCATGACCTGGTGGCGAGCGCGGAGCGCGTCGGCACGGTGATGCAGTGGATGCTCGCCGTCGTCGCCGCCATCGCGCTGCTCACCGGAGGCATCGGGATCATGAGTCTCATGCTCGGCAGCGTCAGCGAGCGGACATATGAAATAGGTATCCGCCGTGCGGTGGGGGCCTCGCGCGGCAACATCCTGGCGCAGTTCCTGCTCGAGTCGCTCCTGCTCGCGTGCCTCGGCGGGCTGACCGGCATCGCCGTCGGCATCGGTGTGTCCTCGTTCATGTCGCAGGTGGTCACCGACCTGCCCGCGCCCGTGGTCACGGTGGCCGCGGTGGTCGTCGCCGCGGCATTCGCGGTGGTGATCGGCGTCGCCGCCGGCATCCATCCCGCCATGCGCGCGGCGCGGTTGCAGCCCGTGGAGGCGGTGCGGCGCTTGTGAGAGTTCTCGTCGCCGGCACCGCGCGCTCGGGCAGCACCTGGGTGTCCAACGTGCTCGGCCACTCGGCCGAGACGCGCCACGTGTACGAACCCGACGGACCCATGTCGGACGTGCTGGGCGCGATCACGGCAGCCCGCCTCGGTGAGTTTCCCGTGCTCACACCCGACGCACGCAGCTACTGGTACCGCCTGGTCTGGGACCTCGGTTTTGCCGGAGGCTGGCCGTGGGATCGCGTGGAATCGGCGCGTGCAGCGGGACGCCGCCTCGTGCGCATCCCCCCGTCGATGCGCGACGCGGTGGTCGCCGCTCTCGCCGAGACGACCAGCCGGCTGCGCCGCCGGCCCCGGCACGTGGTGGTCAAGTCCGTGAACTCCGTGTTCTCTCTGGACTGGATCGTCAAGCGGTACACCCCGAAGGTGCTCGTGCTGCGTCGCAATCCGCTCAACGTCGTGTCGAGCTGGGTGGTGTTGAACCTGGGCACGGAGCGGCGTATCGGCGACCATCCGCTGGTCGATGAGTTGTACGTGCGTCCTCTAGGCCTGGTGGCACCCAACGGCGCTTCGTCCGCGGTTCGCATCGCTGCATGGAACGTCGGTCTGCTGACGCGCGCGCTCAAGCAGGCGTCAGCTGCTCACCCCGAATGGATCGTGGCTTCCCACGACGACCTGTGCGTCGACCCCGCGACGCGCTTCCGCGAGCTGACCACGCGCCTCGGCCTCGCGTGGACGGCGGCGATGGAGGACTACCTCCTGCGCAGCGACGATCCCGACTTCACGGCGCACCACGGCTCGGCTGCGGTGCACCCGAACGCGGTCACCGCCACCACGACGGAGAGTCGCAGGCTGCAGCAGGGGACGCAGTATCAGCGGCGGCTCAGCGCTGAGCAGACGGCCGAGGCACGCGCCGTCCTTGACGGGTTCGATCTCGGTGACTGGGGGCCCGGGCCTCCAGGCTGAATACGGCCTCGCGAGCCGCCTCGGTCATGTCCGGGCGAAGCTGATAGAAGGCCCAGATACCGCGGCGCGTGCTGGCCACGAGGCCGGCATCGCGCAACTTGGCGAGGTGGTGGCTGATGGTCGGCTGGCTGAGCTCGAAGGCCGCAGTGAAGTCGCAGACGCAGACCGGCTCGGTGGCCTGGGCCAGGATGTGCACGAGCTGGACGCGCATCGGGTCGGCGAGCGCACGATGCAGGGCTGCGATCTCCTCGGCCCGATCCGCGGGCAGGGGCGCGGCCACCGGCTGGCAGCAGCCCTTGACCCGGCCGGCCGGCAGCATGGCGACGGGTATGAGCATTGAGGTGGAGGGCATGGCTCCAGTGTACTCATTGACAGTCATCGATGGATAGCCGTACCATGTCGACCAACCAATAGACAGTCATCAATGGAGATCTTGTGATGTCCCGCGTGCAACTCGCCCTCAACGTCAGCGACCTCGACGAGGCGGTGGCCTTCTACACGAAGCTGTTCCGCACCGGTCCTGCCAAGGTGCGCGACGGCTATGCCAACTTCGCCATCGCCGAACCGCCGCTGAAGCTGGTGCTCTTCCGGAACCCAGCCCAGGCAGGCACGCTCAACCATCTCGGCGTCGAGGTCGGCAGTGCCGCCGATGTTGCTGCCACGACCCGGCGCATGACGGCCGAGGGGTTGCCCACCGAAGTCGAGGACGGCGTCAGCTGCTGCTACGCGCTCCAGGACAAGGTCTGGGTCAGCGGGGCGGACACCCGTTGGGAGTTCTACACCGTGCTCGCCGACGCGCCGCAAGCGTGCAGCGACGATGCGTGCTGCGCTGTTCAGGAACCGGTGAAGATGTCGTTGGGCAGGAACGCCGTCACCACGTAGTTCGGCACGTCGACGACCTCGCTGATGCGGAGGTCGACGGTCACCGAGCACAGCGCATACGCCTGTTCCTCGCTGAGCCGGTGCACTCGCGCGAGGTACGCGATCATCCGTTCCACGGCCTGACGCGTCGCCTGCATCAGGTCGGGCGCGACACCGGTGGTGGCGTGGTATCCGGCGGCGGCCGCGCCCGGGCGCTCGAGCGGCTGCGACACGTCGAGCTCCGGCGTCTCCACGGCGATGTCGCGTCGCACGGTCAGGCGCAGCGATACGGTCATCGGGGTTTCGATCGCGGTGCCGCACACCTCGCCGTCGCCCTGCGCCGCATGCGTGTCGCCGGCGCCGAACAGCGCGCCGTCCACCTCCACGGGCAGGTACAGCGTCGTGCCGGCGCCGAGCTGACGAGTGTCCAGATTGCCGCCGACACGTCGTGGAGGGATGACGCTGTGCAGCCCCGGCTCCGCCGGAGCAACGCCGAGAATCCCGCAGAAGGGTTGCATCGGCACGCCGATGCGGTCATCGAAGATGGCTCGTGAGTCCTCCAGGCGCCACACATGCAGCCACGGGTTGGGGAAACGATCTGCGAGCAGTCCGAAGCCGGGGATGATGGCGGTCCAGCCGTGGCCGGTGGGCTCGAGGGCCAGGATGTCGA
>Ga0066710_100003079_pt1 | contig 13970 bp, 13 predicted proteins | sample GraSoiAngelo_159_FD_79666 | JGI IMG/M metagenome (GOLD analysis project Ga0066710, IMG submission 79666) | Grasslands soil microbial communities from the Angelo Coastal Reserve, California, USA - 14_1009_16_40cm | ecosystem: Environmental > Terrestrial > Soil > Grasslands | place: USA...
CGAAAGCCGTCACAAACGGGAGTGCCGCACCGATAACCAAAAATCCGCTGCACAAAACATAACGATGCATGTCTTCGCTCCTTTGGATTCTCTCCGCCGTGAGAAATTCTCAATGAATCTGGTTTTGCGAGCGCAATGTGTCTGTTTTGCGAAACTTTTCCAGTTCCTCTCGACCTAGCTTACGGGCGCGGTGGCACGCGCTGTCCTCCTTGAGGCACTGAAGCAGCGTACGGTGGCATCCGCAATTACACTGCTCCTTCTCCAGAAGAATCTTGAAGTCTGCCAAGTGGGTGGCGTTCAGTTGTGAGATGTCAATACCTGGGACTTCCAAATTGAGTTCTGCGGGCGTTGGCAACTCAACCGGTTCCGACTTGCCTGCAGGCCTGAAATTAGTTAGCTGGGCTATGTCACTAGTTGCAAGTAGTTGTGCCACCTCGTCCTCAAGAACCCGGAGATTTGTTGCTCCCGGGTGCTTGCTGTAAATTCGGCCATCGCGACCGATCACGAAGGTCGTCGGAAAGCCAACGCCACCAAAAACCGCACTCAGCTTCTTGTCACCTAAGGCCACAGGATAGTTGATGTTCAATTGCTTGCAGGCCGCCTGAACAGAGGTTAAGTCATCCTCCATGGCGATGCCGATGACCGCGAGCCCACGATCGCGATAACGGGTTTGCAATTCAACCAACTCTGGAATCTCTGCTCGGCAGGGTTCGCACCAGGTCACCCAAAAATTGAGGACCACAACCTTCCCTCGGTAACTCGTTATATCGAGTTCATGCCCCGAAATATCAGGGACGGAAATCGTTGGTGCAGCGGGATGATTTTCACTAGCACAAATCGGCAGGAATGCCGCAGCGAGAAAAGCCACCACGATCAGATTGACATGGATTTTGGTTGTGCCGAGCATTTTGTCCTCCTTGCAGGTTGCTCAGGACGTCTGTCCCGAATCCGACGCGATGCTACAGAGCGAGTGCAATGCAAGTCCTCACGGCCTGTAAAGGGATTGCAAAGAGATGTATCGCGGTTTCTTCGGCCCCATTCATCCTGCGAAGTGTACCGGAACGCAAAGAAAACAAAGGGTTTGTGTTGGAGTCGTGGTGCTTTCTTGGGGAGGGAACTCAGATACAACTTTTTACATTCTCGTTGCACAGGGGTACGCCCGACCTAAGAGCCGGATGTATACTTGCCCTGAAATGCGCTACTTACCGTGGGCCGGTCGGCCCTCCAAAAGGAACCTGATCACGTTTGCGGCAGTGGCGATTGTGCTGCCCACGGGCGCTCTCGCCTTCATGCAATACCAGTCGCTAGTTGACCTGGAGAGCAAAACCAGGATTGCCATCGAAGAGAATCTGCGTCAGACATTGCAGAGCATCGCCCGCAACGCTCAAGGAGATATGCAGGCGTTGGCTAGGGAAACGTTAGCGCCTCTCGGCTCAATGTCGCGTTCCCCCGAAGATCTGAAACATGCTCTGGGACGCGCTTCCGAATTGCATCCGGAGATCGACCAGTTCTTTGTGTTTTCAACGTGTTCCTGCAAAGTTGAGAATCGTTTCGCCTTACTCTATTCTGCCGGGGCCGTTCGTCAAGTTTCGGGGTCTCAGCTTGGAACGGATGCAGACGTCGGGCGTATCCTGGACGCCTATCGCAGTTCTCTGGCCTTGCGGCCTCCGGCAGAATCGACACGAGACTTTCTGTTCTGGCAGCAATCTTGTTCTTTGCCCAATGAAGCGAGCCATTCCTTCTTTTACGTCTTCTATCCTTTGAAGAACACAGACGTCGCGGGTCTGATTCTCAATCCTCAGTATGTCCGCAAGGAATATTTGGAGAGACTCATACCCGGATTGTTGCACGGCTCCGACACCAAGGCGTCAGCGTCCGGTCTGGCCGTCGGTGTATTCGACGAAAAAGAAAGCCAAGTTTATACGAACGCGTCCGGGATAAAGAACTACCAAGTCAAGATGGCCTTCGCTCCGGTTTTTCCGAACTGGGACTTAGCTGCTGCATATCGAGGTTCGTCCATTGAAGGCGTAGCGCGAGCCAGCTTTGAAAAGAGCCTTTTACTCACTGGTTTTGTACTCTGCTTGTTGCTTCTCGGCATCATTTTGACGCTACGTGCGGCTTCCCGTGAGATGAGCCTTGCGGCGGCGAAATCCAGTTTTGTATCAAACGTTTCGCACGAATTGAAGACTCCGTTGGCCCTGATTCGGCTATTCGCAGAGACCCTCGAACTCGACCGCGTGAAAGACGATCAGCAAGCCAAGGAGTTTCTGCGGACTATCAATGGCGAAACACGCAGACTCACGCAGCTCATCAACAATATTCTTGATTTTTCGAAGATCGAGGCCGGCCGAAAAGAGTACAGGTTCGTGTCTTCCGATGTTGCGGAAGTGGTCGAGGTGGTTCTCCGCACTTATGAATACCAGCTAAGGGAGGGTGGGTTTGACCTCTCAACGCGTATCGATCACGGTCTTCCGATGGTCTCAATTGACCCGGAAGCTATATCTCAGGCTGTAGTAAACCTGCTTAACAACGCCACTAAATACTCCGATGACATAAAGAAGATTGAAGTAGCCGTATGGGCGCGGGACACTGACATTGCCATCGAGGTTGCCGATCACGGCATAGGAATCCCGCGCTCAGACCAGCAGAAGATTTTCGAAAAGTTCTACCGGGTCAGCACAGCGTTAGTGCACAACACGAAAGGCAGCGGGCTGGGACTCGCGTTGGTCATGCACATCATAGAAGGCCACGGAGGACAAGTTTTGGTAGATAGCGAGCCGGGCAGGGGGAGCCGCTTCACGATCCTAATTCCCATTGTTAAGACCGAGACCGCGCCTAAGAAGGCAGGAGTTGAAATCAGGGGGTACCCAGTTGAAGAAGGTTCTCATCATTGAGGACGAACCGGAAATGGTTCGGGGCCTGCGGCATAACTTCGAGTTCGAAGGTTATCAGGTTTGCGTGGCCCGAGACGGCGAAGCCGCAATCAACGAGACTTTCCACAATAATCCGGACATTATCTTACTGGACGTAATGCTCCCCAAACTCAGTGGATTGGATGTGTGCCGCCATCTAAGAGCCAAAGGCGTCACGACCCCAATTATCATGCTGACAGCACGCGGCCAAGAGACCGATAAAGTTGTTGGGCTGGAAGTCGGCGCTGATGATTATGTCACTAAGCCATTCAGCATTAAGGAACTCCTGGCTCGGGTTCGGGCGCAGCTGCGGCGAGCCACAAATGGCGTACGAACGCTGGAGAGTTATAAATTCGCGGATGTTGAACTCGACTTTAGAAAGTATCGTGCAGCAAGAGGTGGACGGCCTATAGACCTGTCGCCGCGCGAATTCGAACTACTGAAATGTCTTATCCTGCATGAAAATGAAATCGTCACGCGTGACCAACTCTTGGATGAAGTGTGGGGTCTCGAGAACTATCCGATCACTCGCACGGTCGACAACCACATCGCCAAACTGCGTCAAAAAATTGAGGGATCACCGTCCGACCCCCAGCACATAATCACTGTCCACAGGATTGGATACAAATTTGCTAGCTGAATCCTGACGGGTACAACCTGTGTTTTCAGTGGCTAGTTGAGTAGCGACTTGGGCGCTAACGTTATGCTGAGGTGTCGGCGGACTAAGGCCTCGCTCGAGGCTGCCGACGCTTGAAGATGCCTGCTAGTTGGAAGATCGAAACAATCCCGAGCAGGATGTAAAGAGCCACTTCAAAAAGTAAGCTGCGTTTCTCCACCTGCTGATAGGCGATTGCATGTGCTCCGGTAAGCGCGACCGCGGCATACGCCCAACGCTGAAGTGATTTCCAGCGTTCGACCCCGAGCTTGCTAACGGAGACATCATTAGACAGCGCCAAGAGCAGAGCGAAGATCAGGGATGCAACGACGCCAGTGTAATTTCCAAAACCGAACGCGTCCCGTCGCAAGTGGTAACGAGTATCGAGGAAATACAGCCACATCCTGCCGCGCAAGTGAACGTTGAGGCCGAAAGCCGTATGTACCAGTGCAGAAATTCCCGCCCAGATTCCTAAGTCCCGCCGCAGGTCAAAGCTAACCGGATTTGGTTTCCGCCACAGCACATTGAGCGGGCCCAACAGCAACGCGGCTGCCGTCAGAAATAGTGCGGGGTAAGCCGTCCCGATGCTTGCTCGGGAGATGAAATCGCGCTTAGGAAAGAAATGCATGAAGATGACGGTCAGCGCGACACTCCCGACAGCGATGAGAATGTGATGGAACAGACGGCGCCGCAAACGATTGTTGAGCATTTGAAAATTGTGTGGGCAATGCAGCCGAGTTGTAAACTGCGGGTATGAGTGGAACCGCCATTCTGGAACGTGCCGCAGTCGTACGCCGTGGACGAAGGCTCGAGCATTTCACGATCGTGTGGAACGCCCTAGAGGGCTTGGTGGCTGTCGTCGCTGGCGCGGTCGCAGGCAGCATTTCCCTTGTCGGCTTTGGAATCGATAGCTTCATCGAAGTCACGTCGGGTTCGGTCTTGCTGTGGAGAATGTCCGTTGACGCCGAGGTTCACCAACGCGAACGAAACGAGAAACGTGCACTTAAAGTTGTTGGTGTCTGTTTTTTGGCTTTGGCAGCGTACATTGCCTACGAATCCGTTAGAGATCTATGGTCTGGGCGACCTCCCGAACACAGCGTACCCGGAATAATTCTGGCTTGTGTCTCGCTGGTCGTAATGCCGCTACTCTCGCGGGCAAAGCGAAAAGTGGGCCGCGCTCTGGGCAGCTCCGCCATGCAAGCGGATGCCAAACAAACCGAGTTTTGCACTTACTTGTCGGCCATTCTGCTGATGGGGCTCCTGCTCAATACTCTCTTCGGTCTGTGGTGGGCCGATCCAATGGCGGCTCTCGTCATGGTTCCCATCATCGCGAAAGAAGGAATCGAAGGATTGCAGGGCAAAGCCTGCGACGAATGTTGCGAGGGGAATACTTAAAACGGAATAGAAGAGGGCCTCATGAAGCCATTGTCGCCGTCCCGCCGCCAATTTCTGAAACTGGCTGGCGCGGTTGCAGGCGCTCGCGCGTTCGGTCCGGGAATCGGGTTTGGCGAGCCGGAGCCGCTTGTCGAGGGAGAATATCAAACCGCCGAGTCGAAGGCCGACTACACGCTCCACATCGCGGCCAATCCGATCGAAATTGCCCACAATCGGATCGTTTCTGGAACAACATACAACGGCCAGTTCCCAGGGCCCTTGCTGCGCTTCAAAGAGGGACAGCCGGTCGTCGTTGACGTTTTTAACGACACCGACACTCCGGAGCAATTGCATTGGTACGGCCAGTTTGTGCCTACGGATGTGGATGGTGCCGCCGAAGAAGGCACGCCGTTTATCCCGGCGCATGGCACGCGCCGCATCGCATTCACGCCTAGGCCTGCGGGTTTCCGTTTCTATCATACGCACAACCGCGCGGGCGCCGATCTGCACGCGGGTCAATACAGCGGCCAGGTTGGTCCGGTGTACATCGAACCCAAGCACGAGCTGGGGAGCTACCGACAGAGAAGTTTTTCTGGTTCTCAAGGGGATATCGGCACAAATCGCGGCAGGGCTGCTGCTTTTGCTCGCTGCGTTCGTAGTCGTAGCCTCTGTGGGCAGCCTAATGGGGCATATTGAGACGCGCCCAAGTCTTCTGGGCATAGGTCTTCTCATAACCGCGAGCGTCGTTATGCCGTGGCTGGCTCGGCAGAAACGCAGGCTATCAGGGGCTACCGCCAGTGCGACGTTACCGGCCGACGCGGCACAATCCGCCTTGTGCGGGTACATGGCCTGGATTGCGCTGACAGGACTAATCCTCAACGCCATATGGAGTATCGGTTGGGCCGACCCCGTTGCCGCGTTGGTTTTGACTCCCTTGATTCTTCGAGAAGGGTGGGAGACCGCAAAAGGCAAACCTTGCTCTTGTTCCTAAGCACCACGCGAAGCGATGAGAGCGTGCTTTGGCAGCGCAGAGTCAATCGCCCAGAAAAACATTGCCTCTTATCGGCCTGCTGGCGCTCGTGGGGCCCTAGATCGTCCAATTAGAATGCCTCGCGCTGCAACTTCAGCCGGCGAAGGAGTTGTGCGTTTGCAGCGACAATAATAGTGGAGAGACTCATCGCGACTGCACCAATGCTCATGGGGAGATCGAATCCCCAATGGACGAAAAGACCTGCGGCAACCGGGATGGCGATTAGGTTATACCCAGTCGCCCAAACGAGATTTTGGATCATCTTTCTGTAGGTAGCGCGAGATAGTTCGATTGCTCCGACAACGTCGCGAGGGTCGCTACGCACGAGTACGATTCCGGCGGATTCAATTGCTACGTCGGTTCCCGCACCTATTGCGATTCCTACGGTTGCGGTCGCCAACGCCGGCGCGTCGTTCACGCCGTCGCCTACCATTGCGACCCTCTTGCCGCCCGCTTGAAAGCGGGTCACCGCCGAAGCCTTGTCGGCGGGAAGAACCTCGGCTGCGACCTCATCGATTCCGATACGCCGGGCGACCGAATCGGCAACTGTTTTTGAATCTCCGGTAATCATAGCGACCCGGATACCAAGCCGATGAAGTTCGGCGACGGCTTCACTGGATTCGGGCCGAATTTCATCTTCAACTGCGAAAGATCCGAGCAGCCGGTCTTGAGCGACGGCATAGAGAACCGTCTTTCCGTCTGTCGTCCATGCGGTTATCAGTTTTCCAACTTCTGTCGGCACCGTTACTTTGGCCTCGGTCAACAGCCGCGGTCCGCCGACTACGACGGTCTCGCCTTCCACGAGCGCCTTCGCGCCTCGACCAGCAAGCGCCTCGAAATTCGTCGCTGACAATTGGGCCACGCCCCGGCGCTTGGCTTCGGCGACGATTGCTTTAGCGAGTGGGTGTTCGGAGTTGGATTCGACAGCGGCGGCACGCGCAATCAAATTGTCTTCGGTGGTGCCGGGTGCAGCCGCGACTCCCGACACCGCAGGGGAGCCACGGGTCACGGTTCCGGTCTTATCAAAAATGACCATATCCAAATTGCGCGCACGTTCGAGTGCGAGCCTGTCCTTAACAAGAAGACCGTTTTGAGCGCCTAGTGATGTCGAGATTGCGATTACCAGCGGAATCGCCAGTCCGAGGGCATGAGGGCAAGCGATGATAAGGACCGTTGCCGTTCTAATCAGGGCGTGTTCTTTGTCGCCTGAAAACCACCAGCAGGCGAAAGTAATCGCGCCAGATGCGACTGCCACGTAAAAAAGGATCGCCGCCGCACGGTCGGCAAGAGCTTGCGTGCGAGACCCCGAAGCCTGCGCAGTGGCGACCAGCCGCATGATTCCAGAGAGAGCGGTCTGGTCCCCGATTGCCGTAATGCGGACGCGAAGGCTTCCGCCACTGGCAACTGTTCCCGCGACGACTCTCGCACCCGCCACCTTGGATACCGTCTTAGACTCGCCGGTGATCATGGACTCGTCAACGTCGGCAGAGCCCTCAGCGACGACGCCATCTGCCGGAACGCGTGCCCCTGGCCGAACAAGAACGATGTCGCCAACGCGCAACTCGGAGAGTGGAACAGAGCGAGTGTCTGTGCCGTTTACGCGCTCGGCGGTGTCTGGGAGCAGGGCGGCGAGTGCATTGAGCGCGCCGCGGGCTTGGGAAATGGCCTGCATTTCGAGCCAGTGACCAAGGACCATGATCGTAATCAGCGACGCGACTTCCCACCAAACATCAATCTCGAAGAGGCCGAATGTCGCAGCGAGCGAAGTTCCAAAAGCGACTATGATTGCCAAGCTGATGAGTGTCATCATGCCGGGCTTGCGCTCGGCAACTTCGCCCCATGCCCCGCGGATGAAGACTAGGCCGCCATAAACGAAGACCACCGTTCCGAGGATGGCGGGGATAAACTTCGAGCCGGGGAAGGAAGGCGCTTTGTAACCGAGCCAGTGTTGAACGTCGGTTGACCAAAATACGACGGGAATTGTGAGGGCGAAACTCAGCCAAAATTTGTCACGAAACATGGCAACGGAGTGCCCAGCGTGACGGTCGTGGCTCCCGTGAATGTCAGACATCTTGTGACCGGCGTGATGGTCGGGCACCTGTCCGTGATCATTGTGTGTCATGTGGTCCATTTGAAGTTCGATCTTCCAGAATGGCAGTTCCTTTTTCATGAGCCCAGTGACTGGTCTACAGCAGGGCGGAGAGTGAATCTCAGAGGATAAGTCCTATTTACTACGGGTGCATCCCAAATCATCCATGGACGCGAACGCGTTTTTGAACGATCGCTTACCGCTGCTAAGGAGTTTTCGGGATGACGCCGAAACTAGCCAGGCCGATCAACACAAGCATGCAGGGGACAATAAGCACAACTTCCAGCGGCTTCATTTCGGGTCTCCTCTCGATCGAAGTTCAGGAACGGTTCCCGCGTGCCCAGCTCCCGGGTTGCTTGCAAGCATCCGCATCGGCTTAAGCTGAGAATAGAATCGCAAGTCGGTCTACCTCCCTCTCCCAAATTTAGACACTCCGAAGTTGCCGCGGCGGCGGTGGCCCCTTGCTCTGCTTCAGCGTTTCGCCTGACGCTGTCGTTCCGTTACATTCCCCCCGTGGCTTTGACAGTGAGCCGCTTGTTGGCAATTATCTTCCCGTCCCGCCGGGCTGGGACGCTGACCTGCCACATGCCCCCGGAACCCAGGTCGCCTTTGCCTTCGTACATTCCGCCGCTTGACTCCGTAGCTTTGATGACTGTCTTCATTGCGGCCATCCCCATTTCTGGCATAGCCGGCATAGAGAAAGTGACGGTCACCTGCGCTCCCGTGATCGGTGTGCCCGCCGGGTCGGTCAACTTGACTCGGACTGTGTTGTTACCTTTTTGCGCAGGCGAGGGGTCAGTAGTCAGCTCGACCTTGGTTTGCTTCTGTGTTGCGGAAGACTGATTCTGTTTACTGGTTGCGGAACTTTGAGCACGAATTTGTATTGTCCCGAGCGTGGCTGAAACTGCCATGACCGACAGAGCGAAAAGAATCTTTGCTGCTAACCGTGACCTCATAATGCGTTCTCCTTTATTTGGAATGACGAACTTAAACTCCTTTATTTGCTCCCGCGTTTGCTGCCTCGCGACTATGTATAAATCTTCGTCGGATTGCCTTTGTGCTTCGTGCTCAATGGCCACCTCCTCTAGCCGCGAGCTGTAATCCTGTACTAGATATAATTGCTGCCGCGCGACGAGGCGCAGCGCGCAATGAATCATCCATCGGCATGGTCGCGGTCTTTGGGTTGCTTCTTTACCTTCGCCACCGCATCGACCGAGAGGTTGTTTCCGGTGACACGCCCCGTAACCGTGGAACGCCCTCCGGCAAATTTGTCGAGTTCGGTTCTATGACCTTGCAGGATATAGAGCGTCTTGCCCACGACGAGCACATAGTCCGCACCATCTTCAACGCACTTTAGGCTGGATGAATAGTAGGTTTGGCCCTTGCGATTGTGCCAGCCTTTGCATACTGCATCGCTGACAGTTCCGGTTAATGTCTTCTCCAGCCCGGAGTTCTCGGCGGGAGGTAAATTGCTGGGGGTTTGAGCCCGAACCGGAGCCAGGGCGGCCGTCAACGAGAGTAATGCCATGCTTAATAGACTTGAGATGGAGTGGTTATACATGTCCTCTCCTTCACGCCTTAAGACTTCGATCACTTCGAGCTTCCGAGATTGGTCCATTGCTTCTGAATGATTGCAGTGCGGATCTCCTCGTCGGTTTTACCTTGTCGGTGTAGCTGACCGGCCAAGCGAGCCTCGTTGATGCAAATGTTACAGCTCGTTGAGTGCAAGCTCGCGAAACAATCGAGCAAACTCCGATGCCCTTGGCGCTGGCAATAGCAATAACAAGGCTGCTGAGCCAAAACGTCCGGAATCTCTTTGGCGACGGAATAGGCTTCGCGGACATTCGTGATTTGGAACTGAGCAGGATCCAGCGTCTGAGGAAACGGCATGGCGTCTTTTGCTTGCTTGAAGTAGACGGGGACCTGATTCAGATCCGGCCGAACTGAGCGGGATGATGAAACGTGGTAGACCGCGTAAACCCCGCCCACACACATCAAGAGAAACGCCACTCCAAAAGCGATCGCAGACTTGCTTTCTGCTAGCGTTGGTTTTGGCAGTTTGTTCTTTTTTCCCATACTCTTCCTCCAAATGCCTAAGCGGTAGCCTCCGGACTCTTCGGTTGTAACGTTCCGTGTCGCAACGCTCGTTCCTTCATGAGCGCGAAGAACACCGGCACAAGAATCAGGACGTGAATCGTTGAGGTGATCATGCCGCCCACGAGCGGAGCAGCGATGGGTTTCATCACATCTGCGCCGACACCTGTTTCCCACAGAATCGGGATTAGGCTTGCGAGGACAACGCAGACGGTCATTAATTTCGGCCTTAGGCGGTGGACAGCCCCTTCGATCACTGCTGCTTCGATGTCTTCGTGACGCAAAGGAATACCGGAGTGCAGCCGGTGATCCAGGGCTTCGTGGAGATACACAACCATCACAACGCCCGTTTCAACGGCAATGCCGAAGAGAGCGATGTAGCCCACCCACACCGCTACGCTGAAGTTATAGCCGAGCAGCTTCTGCAGTATGAGGCCGCCTGTCAACGCATAGATCGTCGGAAAAATGAGGACAGCCGCTTCGGTGACGGAATGAAACACCACGTAGAGCAACATAAAGATGACAAAAAAGACGATCGGCAGAATCAGTTGCAGCCGCTCTTTTGCCCGCAATTCAAACTCGTATTCGCCGGACCATTTGTAGGTGAAGCCGGGAGGCAAGTTGAGTTTTTGCCTAAGCAAATTACTCGCGTGCGTGACGAAGCCGCCGTAGTCTTTCGTGTTCAGATCGATGTACACGTAGCCGGTCAGCGCGCCGTCTTCATCGCGGATCATAGAGGGTCCTCGAGAGAACGAGATTTTCGCGACATCGGAAACCGGAATCTGGGCACCAGAGGGCGTGCCAACCAGGACGCGCCGCAATTCCTCGATGTTGTCCCTGAAGTCGCGGTTGTACCGGACATTCACTGGATACCGCTCGCGACCCTCGACGTTCTCGGCGACCATTTCGCCGCCGATTCCCGAACTGACCGTCTGCTGCACATCAGCGATAGTCAGACCATAGCGAGCCGCCTCTGCGCGGTTCACTTCGATGTTGAGATAAAAACCCTGCGAAACGCGTTCGGCAAAAATGGAGCGCATCTCCGGAATTGCAGAGAGGATTTGTTGTACTTGCGCGCCAACTTGCTGAATCCCCTCCAGGTTTGGCCCTTGAATCTTCAAGCCGAGAGGCGTTTTGATCCCCGTCAATTCCATATCGAGGCGGTTTTCGACCGGCATGGTCCAAGTATTGGACAGACCAGGAAACTGGAGTTTCGCGTCCATTTCCTGAATGAGCTTTTCGTAAGTCATCCCCGGCCGCCACTGACTGCGTGGTTTGAGCATGACCGTCGTGTCATACATATCGAGTGGGGCGTTGTCGGTCGCGCTGTCAGATCGCCCGATGGAACCGAAGACAGTTTCAACTTCCGGGAACGTGCGAATGATCCTGTCTTGTTCCTGGAGCAACTGCGACGCCTGCCCGATGGAGATTCCGGGCAACGCCGTCGGCATGTAGAGAGCCGAACCTTCAAAGAGGGGCGGCATGAATTGACTGCCAATGTGTAGCGCGAGCGGAAGTGTGACGACCAGAAAGAGCAGATTGAGCAGCAAGGTGGTTTTGCGAAAACGCAAGCATAGGCGCAAAACAGGCAAATAGAGTACCTGGGTAATTCTTGAAATTGGATTCCGCGATTCAGGTATCAGCCGCCCCCGGATGAATAGAATCATGAGTACGGGCACAAGCGAGATAGCCAACACGGAGGAGAAGCCAACGGCCAGCGTTTTCGTCCACGCCAACGGGCGAAACATGCGACCTTCCTGTGCTTCCAGTAAGAAGACGGGCAGGAAGGAAACCACGATGATCACCAGCGAAAAGAAAATAGCGGGACCAACTTGTTTCGCGGAATCCAGCAGGATTTTTCGTCTCTGTGGCTCGGGAAGAGGCGCGGATTCGGAGGATTGGTGCTCCGAAAGCTGCCGATAACCGTTTTCGACCATAACGATGGCGGCGTCCACGAGGACGCCAATCGCCAACGCCAAACCGCCGAGCGACATGATGTTGGAGGTCACGTGGAGGTAGTACATCGGGAGGAAGGATGCGACCACGGCGATAGGTAGGGTCAGAATCGGAATCAACGCGGAACGGAAGTGGAATAAGAAAATGACGATCACGATGCTGACGATGATGGCCTCTTCGAGCAAGTCGCGTTGCAGCGTTTCGATCGAGTCATGAATCAATCCAGAGCGGTCATATCCTGCGGCCACTTCCACACCCGGTGGCAGAGAAGGTTTGATTTCCGAGAGTTTCCTCTTGATGCCATTAATGACGCTGAGAGCATTCATCCCGTCGCGCATGACGACAATTCCGCCAACGGTTTCACCTTCGCCTTGCCACTCCGCGACCCCTTCACGGATGTCCGGCCCGAACGTAACTGTCCCCAAATCGCGGACGAGTACCGGGGTGCCGTTCTTGGTTGCTACAGGAACTGTTTCCAGGTCGTTAAGCGAACGCAGATAGCCGAGTCCGCGAATCATGTATTCCGCCCCGCCCATTTCAAGCAGGCGTCCACCAACTTCGTTCGTACTGGCTCGAACTCTTTCAATGACCGTCGAGAGAGGGATGCCGTAGGCGCGAAGTTTGTCGGGGTCGAGATTGACCTGGTATTGACGCACTAATCCGCCAATGGTGGCCACCTCGGCCACTCCTGGAACCGTTTCGAGCTGGTAGCGCAGATACCAATCTTGAAGGCTGCGCAAGTCGGCCAAACTGCGTTGATGGCTGTGGTCCACAAGCACGTATTCGTAGACCCATCCTGCGCCGGTCGCGTCCGGCCCGATGACGGGATGTATGCCCGCTGGCAAACGACCCGTGATCTGTTGCATGTACTCCAAGACACGCGACCGCGCCCAGTACAAGTCTGTAGTGTCTTCAAACACGACAAAGACGTAGGAGTCGCCAAACATGGTTTGTGCCCGCACGGCCTTTACGTGCGGTGCGGCGAGAAGTGTCGTGACAATGGGATAAGTGACCTGGTCTTCGATAATGCTGGGCGGCTGACCGGTCCAAGGGGTGTGAATAATCACTTCCACGTCGGAAATGTCCGGCAACGCGTCGAGCGGAATGTGACGCAGAGCCCAGATTCCTGCAAGCACCAGCAGCAGCGTCCCCGTGAAAACGAGGAAACGATTTCGAGCGCACCAATCAATCCACCGGGCGATCACGTTACATACCCCCCGTGGCGTTCACGCTCAGTTGCTTGGTCGCGATGAGTTGGCCATTCTTTTTTGCGAGGATGGTGACTTGCCAGGTTCCACCGCTTTCAAGCTGTCCCGAACCTTCATAGAGCCCGTTGCCCTTGTCGCTGAGAGTGACAGGTGTACGCATCGCTGCCATGCCCATCGCCGGCATCGCCGGCATGAAAAACGTCACGCTGACTTCTGCCCCGGAGATGGGCGCTCCACTCGCATCTGTGAGTTTCACGCGGAAGACGTTGCTTCCTTTCCGCGGTGTGGCCGGGTCAGAGCTTAATTCGACATTTCCTTGCGGGGCGTTTGAAGCGGACGCCGCACCAGCGCCGGGTGGAGGTGGAACAAACGAACCGAGTGCAGCTTGAAGCTGGCTTTCGGAGTCGATCAGGAAGTTTGCGGAGGTGACAATTTGCTCACCGGCTTTCAACCCCTTCAGCACGATAAGATCGTCACCCACGCGGGAGCCCAATTGCACCTCGCGCGGCTCGATGTAACCGTCGCTACGCTCGACAAAAGCAATCGCGCGAGTGCCGGACTGCAGGACGCCGCTTGCGGGGATAACAAGCTGGTTCCCCATCGGGACCTTCAGACTTACGTTGACGAACATGCCGGGTTTGAGTTGCAACCC
>Ga0066710_100003081_pt1 | contig 13967 bp, 11 predicted proteins | sample GraSoiAngelo_159_FD_79666 | JGI IMG/M metagenome (GOLD analysis project Ga0066710, IMG submission 79666) | Grasslands soil microbial communities from the Angelo Coastal Reserve, California, USA - 14_1009_16_40cm | ecosystem: Environmental > Terrestrial > Soil > Grasslands | place: USA...
GCCCTGGCGCCGCGGGTTCTCCTGCGAGCCAACCAGCCGGAGCAGCACGGCGCTGCGCCCCTGGATGACGGTCAACAGATTGTTGAAGTCGTGCGCCACCCCGCCGGCCAGCCTGCCGACGGCCTCCATCTTCTGCAGCTGGAGCACCTGCGCCTGGCTCTCGCGAAGCGCGGCCTGGGCGCGCTTGCGCTCGGTGATGTCGTGGACCACGACCAGACGTGCCGGGCCGCCGCTGAAGTCGAGGTTGTGGGAGACGATCTCGACGTCGATGAGCCGCCCGTCCTTGCACCGGTGCGACCACTCGCCGGCCAATCGGACTCCGGATTCGTTCTTCGCGACGGCGTCGTGCAGGCGCGGGACGTCTTCTCCGGAGCGCAGGTCGGTGATCCGCATCTTCAGGAAGTCGTCACGCGAGTAGCCGTAGTGCGTGACGGCGGCCTCGTTGACCTCCAGGAAGCGGAGGGTCTCCATGTCGAAGACCCACATGGGGAGGGGCGCGTTCATGAAGAGCATGCGCCGGCTCTGCTCGGAGAGCTCGGCCGCCGCGCGCGCCTCGCGCTCCCGCGCGAAGAGCTCGGCGTTGTTCCGCTCGGCCTCCTTGCGCTCGCTGACGTCGTTGAAGACGACGACCGTGCCGCGCCGCCGGCCGCTCTCGGACAGCGGCGTGACGACGCACTGGACGGGGAAGCTGTCGACGTCACCGCGCTGGAACCGCTCCTCGGCGGACCCGCACGTCACGCCGTTCGTCATCAGCTCGCACAGGCGGCAGGGCCCGGACGGCTCGGCCACGTGCAGCGCCGCGTGCGCGCCCTGGCCGATCAGGCTTCTCACGGGCCGGCCAAGCATGGCGGCGCCGCCCTGTTTGATGAACGTGATGCGGCCTTGTCCATCGAGCCCGCAGATCCCTTCGCCCGCCGATCGCAGGATCATGTTCAGACGAGCGTGGGCCGTCTCGCTCACGCGCCAGGCGACGACGCTGACCACGCTCGCCGCCAGCAGGAACCCGCCGTGGATGCCCGCCCAGAGCCAGGGCGCGGCGAGGGCCGCCGGGTGGTTGTAGACGTCGGAGGGAAGGAGCACGCCGACGACCCCGTGATGCAGGACGACGTAGGCCACGGCCAGCAGGAACGGCATCCAGTCCTGGTAGAGCGCGAGAACGCCCACCATGACGAAGAAGTGGAAATGCATCTCGATGTAGCCGCCGGACAGGTGCACGAGCACCGCCGACGCCGACATCAGACCGAGCGCGGCGATGGAGGCGCGCACGCGGCGTCCAAGCGCTGGAATCGCGGCGACGACCGCGGCCGTCGCGACCGAGCCGCCTTCGAGCAGCGCGTGCCAGCCACCGTAGCCGAGGCCGAACGCGACGCCGGCGAGGCCGGCGGCGTGAAGCGCCAGCAGCGCGACGATCGCCCGGTGCCGCCGGGGCCAGACGCCTTCCGGTAACTGGTGTCCGCGCGGCAGCGCGAACCACGCTGTTTGTAGGAGCGACGCCACGGGGCGCCTGCATCGCAACTCTTGTGCCAGGTCATGCGTGCGCAGCGTTCACACGCAGTTGGCAAATCCGGAAATCGTCAGACCAATTTCCGCACGGAGAAGGAGTGTTCGTCTCTGATACGGCCTGCACGATCGATTGACACTCGCGCCGCGCGCCGTCGGAAATTCTCGGCTAGCCCGCGCCCGCGCGACGGACGCGGGGGACGCCGCGCGTCAGCCGACCGCGCAGCGCGGTGAGGGACTGCTGGACCGACTCCATGTAGGTGTAGAGCACCGGCGTGATGTAGAGCGTCAAGAGCTGAGACACCAGGAGCCCGCCCACGACCGCCAGTCCGAGCGCGCGCCGCGCGTCGGCGCCCGCACCGATACCGAGCGCGATCGGGAGCGTGCCGAGGAGCGCGGCCATGGTCGTCATCATGATCGGCCGGAACCGGAGCAGACATCCCTTGTAGATGGCGTCGCGCGGCGTCGCGCCCGCGCGCTCGGCCTCGAGGGCGAAGTCGATCATCATGATCGCGTTCTTCTTGACGATCCCGACCAGCATGATGATGCCGACGAAGCCGTAGATGTTGAGCTCGGTCCGGAAGAGCATCAGCGTGAGGAGCGCGCCGACGCCGGCCGACGGAAGCCCGGAGAGGATCGTCAGCGGATGGACGAAGCTTTCGTAGAGGATGCCCAGCACGAGATAGATGACCAGGATCGTGACGAGCAACAGCAGGCCCTGGCCTTTGAGCGAGGCCTGGAACGCCTGCGCCGTTCCCTGGAAGCTCCCGTTGATCGTGGCCGGCATCTGGAGGTCGCGCTGGACCCGGGCGACGTCCGCCACGGCCTGGCTCAGCGAGACGCCCGGCGCCAGATTGAACGAGATCGTCACCGACGGCAGCTGCCCGAGGTGCGTGATGGTCAGGGGCCCGATGGTCGGCTGCAGGCTCGCCACGGAAGAGAGCGGCACGAGCTTGCCCGACTGCGAGCGCACGTAGAGCAGGGAGAGCTCGGTGGGGTCGCGCTGGTACCGCGGATCGAGCTCGAGGATGACCCAGTACTGGTTCGTCGACGTGTAGATCGTCGAGACCTGGCGCGAGCCATAGGCGCTGTAGAGCGCGTTCTCGACCTGCTCGGCGCTCACGCCGAGCGCCGAGGCCTTGTCACGGTCGATGTCGACGGTGATCTGCGGGCTCGAGATCTGCAGGTCGGTGTTGACGTCCTGGAACCCCGGAAGCGTGCGCATCTTCTCGAAGAGAATCGGGGCCCAGCGGTAGAGCTCCTGCAGATCGGTCGCCTGGAGCGTGTACTGGTACACCGCCTTGGTGAGGCTGCCGCCGATCCGGATGATCGGCAGGTTCTGCGGATACACCCGGAGTCCGGGCACCGCCGCCAGCTTGGGCCGAAGGTCGGCGATGATCTTGTCGGCCGGCGGCCGCTGGTCGCGCGGTTTGAGCCGCATGAAGATCCGCCCGGTGTTCGGGACCACGTTGATGGTAGAGGCGCCGATCGAGGACATGATCTGATCGATGTACGGCTGCTGCATGACGATGGCGGCCGCCGCCCGCTGCTTGTCTCGCATCGCGTCGAACGAGATGTCCTGGGAGGCTTCCGTGAACGCGAAGATCTGCCCGGTATCCTCGGTCGGAATGAAGCCCGTGGGGATGATCGAGAAGAGCACGGCGGTCAGCGCGAAGGTCAGGAGCATCACGACCATCGTCGTGCGCCGGTGGCGGAGCGTCCACCGGAGCGAGCGGTCGTAGGTCCGCAGCATGCCGTCGAAGAAGCGCTCGGATGTGGCGTAGAGGCGCCCGTGGGACGTTCCCGGCGGCTTCAAGAAGCGGCTGCACGCCATCGGCGTGAGGGTCAGCGAGACGAAGCCCGACACGAGCACCGCGGCGGTGATCACGACGGCGAACTCGTGGAGGAGCCGGCCGACGACCCCGCCCATGAACAGCACGGGGATGAAGACCGCGGCCAGCGAGAGCGTCATCGAGAGGATGGTGAAGCCGATCTCCTTGGCGCCGACCAGCGCGGCCTCGAGCCGGCTCTTGCCCTCCTCCATGTGCCGAACGATGTTCTCGAGCATCACGACTGCGTCGTCCACGACGAAGCCGACGCACAGGGTGAGCGCCATCAGCGAGATGATGTCGATCGTGTAGCCGAACAGGTACATGACCGCGAAGGTGCCGATGATCGATAGGGGAACGGCGAGGCTCGGGATGATCGTCGCCGAGACGTTGCGCAGGAACAGGAAGATCACCAGCACGACCAGTGCGATGGCCAGCCCCAGCGTGAACTCGACGTCGTGGACCGACTCGCGGATCGCGACCGAGCGGTCGTAGAGGACGTTCAGGTTCACCGACGCGGGCAGCTCCTGGCGGAAGCGCGGCAGGAGCGCCCGGATCGAATCGACGACCTCGACGGTGTTCGTCCCGGGCTGGCGCTGGATCGCGAGGATCACCGCGCGCTCGTCGTTGTACCAGCTGGCCACCTTGTCGGTCTGCACGCCGTCGATCACACGCCCCAGCTCCTCGAGCCGCACGGGCGAGCCGTTGCGGTAGGCAACGATCAGCGGGCGGAAGGCGGCCGCGTCCTGGAGCTGGCCCGTCGCCATGACGTTGAACATCTGGTGGGCGCCGTAAAGGGTGCCGGTCGGCAGGTTGACGTTGCTGCGTCCGAGTGCCTGCTGGACCTCGTCGATACCGATGCCCCGGGCGGTGAGCGCGCGAGGATCGAGTTGTACGCGGACCGCGTACTTCTGCGAGCCGAACACCTGCACCTGGGCGACGCCGTTGATCGTGGAAATACGCTGGGCGAGGTTGGTCTGCGCGTACTCGTCGACCGTGTAGAGCGGCAAGGTCGGTGAGCTGAGCGCCAGATAGAGCACCGGCTGATCCGCCGGGTTCACCTTCTGAAAGCTCGGCGGCGTCGGCATGTTCGGCGGCAGCAGGGGAGCCGCCTTCGTGATCATCGCCTGCACGTCTTGCGCGGCCGCGTCGATGTTCCGGTCGAGGCTGAACTGGATCGTGATCTGGGTGAGGCCGAGCGCGCTCGACGAGGTCATCGAGTCGATGCCCGCGATCGTAGTGAACTGCTTTTCGAGCGGCGTCGCGACCGCCGAGGCCATCGTCTCGGGGCTCGCGCCCGGAAGCGCGGCCGAGACCTGGATCGTCGGGAAATCGATGTTGGGCAGATCGCTCACCGGCAGGAGCCGAAAGCCCATGATCCCGAAGAGCAGGATCGCCGCCATCAGCAAGGTGGTGAGGACCGGGCGCCGGATGAAGAGATCGGTGCTCATGACGTCTTGGCCGGCCGGATCTCGATCTTGGCGCCGGGCACCAGCCGGAGCTGGCCGTCGGTGACGACGCGGTCTCCTGGCCGCACGCCCTGCTCGATGATCGTCTCGGCGCCGAGCCGCGTGCCCGGCGCGACCGCACGCGATTCGACCGTCTGGTCCGGCTTGACGACGAAGACGAAGGGGCCCTGCTGACCGGCCTGGATCGACTGCGAGGGCACGACGATCGCGGTCCGGCTCGTGAGGACCAGGGCCACGTCGAGGAACTGGCCGGGCCAGAGCGCGTTGTCGGCATTCTCGAACGTCGCCTTGAGCTGGATGGTCGCCGTCGTCTGATCCACCGCGTTGTTCACGAACGTGAGCTCGCCGGTCGCGAGCGTTTCCTGCTGGCGCGGCAGGCGCGCCACCACTTTGAGCGCGCCGGCCGCCCCATAGTACTTCTTGATGGCGGTCAGATGCTGCTCGGGGACCGCGAACGAGACGTAGATCGGATGGACCTGGTTGATGACCACGATCGGATTGTCGTCGTTGGCCTTGAGGATGTTGCCGCTCTGCACGAGCAGGTTGCCGGTGCGCCCTTCGATCGGCGCGCGAATCGTGGTGTAGGCGAGCTGGAGCTTGGCGTTGTCGACGTTGGCCTGCGCCGCCTGGAGCGCGGCGCGGGCGTTCTCGACCGCCGCCCGGTCGGCGTCCACCGTCGCCTCCATGGCCGCCAGGTTCGTGCGGAGCTGGTCGTATTGCTCGCGCGCGATCAGCTCCTTTTCCACCAGGTCCCGGTAGCGTTTCTCCTGCACTCGCGAGTTCGCGAGCTGCGCGGCGTCCCGCTCGACGTTGGCGAGCGCCTGTCGCACCTCGGCCTGACGCTGGCCCAGCGCCGCCTCGGCCTGGCGCAGGGCCGCCTCGAAGGGCCTTGGATCGATGACGAAGAGCAGCTCGCCCTTCCGGACGTCCTGGCCCTCTTTGAACCGCACCTCCATGATCTGCCCGTTCACCTGCGACTTGATGCCGACCGACGTGTAGGGCTGCGCGTTGCCGACGGCCGTGAGCTGGACCGGCACGGTCTTCTCCACGACGTCGCCGACCGTCACGGGCACCCGCGGCGCCTGGACGGGGGCTTTGCCCGCTGCGTTGTCCGAGCACCCGGCGAAGAGTACGGCGCCGGCGAGCACCCAGACGCTCAAGCGGATCACGCGGCGGATCACCGCGAGACCTTCCGGCCGCGACCGGCCCGCGCGTCGTCCTCGGGGACGTTCGCCGCGGCGTCGACGAGCGCCTCCAACCCCGACAGCACCTGCCGCCGGTCCCCCGCGGACATGCGGGCGAGAACGCGCTCCATGCCGCGCCGGCGGATCGCCTCGAGCTCCTCGACGAGCGCTTGACCCGCGCGCGTGAGATCGAGCACGTAGACGCGCCGGTCGGCCGGGTAGTCGCCGCGGGCCACCAGGCCCTTCTCCTCGAGGCGATCGACGATGTGGGTGACGGCGGGAAGGGTCACGCCGAAGGCCTTGGCGACGTCGCCCATGTGCGAGCCCGGGTGCTCGGCCAGACGGAAGAGGACCTGCGACTGGGCGTAGGTGAGATCGAGGTCCGAGGCCTTCTGCCACAGGAGTTGCCGGAAGATCGTGCCGCCGAGCGAGTTCAGCAGCTCCAGCATCTGCTGGGCCTCGGTCGTCGTCGATCGCTTCGCCCGCGTGCTCATACCGTCCCCTCGCTCCATTTGACTAGATTAATAGTTTAGTCAATAAAGGGATCGGGTGGGGCTAAAGATCGAGTAGTCGCGGGAGCTCCCGCATGTCCTCGAACACGACGGTTCCCGGCCCCTCGAGCCGATGCCTCGGCGTCAGCCCCCCGGCGTAGCCGAACGCGCGCATCCCGGCGGCTCGGGCGGCTTCGACTCCATATCGACTGTCTTCGATGACTACACAGCCCGCGGGGTGGACGCGCATGCGATTCGCGGCGTGAAGAAAGAGATCCGGAGCCGGCTTGCCGCGGGCGACCTCGCTGGCGCTGAAGATGCGGCCGACGAACCGGCGGTAGAGCCCGGTGAGGCCGAGCGTGTAGCGAATGCGCTCGTGACTGCCGCTCGACGCGACGCAGGTGGTGACGGGGATTCCGTCGAGCGCCTCGACGATGCCCGGGACGGGTGCGAGCTCGGCTTCGAACGCCTCCCGGTACAGATGCTGAAAGGGCTCCTCCCAGTTCGCTGGAAGCGGCCGGCCGAGATGCGCCTCGATCTGTGAGGCCATGTCGTCATCGGTCCGGCCCATGAATCGCTCGACCACTTCCGCCTCGGTCATCGGCCAGCCGAGCTCCGTGAGCACGGCGACATCGATCCGGACGGCGATGCGCTCGCTGTCGACCAGCACGCCGTCGCAATCGAAGATCACGAGCGAAACGGGGGTGCTCACCGACGCGGCTCGCGCCGAGTGAGACTCGAGCCGGCGACGGTTTGCCTCAGTACGTGCTGCCCAGCTTGCGGTGGTCCCAGGAGACGATGCGTGTGGGCGTGAAGCGGAGCGCCACGCGCTTGGGCGCCTGCTTGAGCACGCCGGCGCGCGCCTCGGGGGGCAGCTCGGCGCCCGTGTAGCGGGCCATCAGGCGGAGCCCGACGTCGCCCACGCGCGCGGGGTCGCGCTCGATCGCCACGTCGCACTCGAGCATCGCGCCGCGCAGCTCGCCGTAGGCGTCGCGCCCGGCCTCGACCTGCAGGGTCGCGCGCGGGTCGCGCTCGAGATTGCGGATCTTCTGGGACTTGCCGTACGTCCAGGCCAGGAGCGCGAGCCCGTCCCGCAGATACCAGAGCGGCATGAGGTGAGGCCGACCGTTCGGCCCGATGGTCGCGCACGTCAGCACGCGCTCCTCGTCGAGGAAGCGCATCAGCTCCGCCTCCGACATGGTGATGTCGCTGCGTCGGGAGGGCACCGTCAGTATCCCTGCGCGCGGTCGACGACGTGGCGGAGCGGGCGCGCGGCCAGATAGCGCGCGAGGTTGTCGTTGAAGACCGGCGCGATCGCCTCGGGCGTGCTCGGACCCGAGATGTGCGGAGTCACCACGACGTTGTCCATCCGCCAGAGCGGGTGGCTCGGCGGGAGCGGCTCCCGATCGAAGACGTCGAGGACGGCGCCCGCGATGCGCTTCTGCTCGAGCGCCTCGAGCAGCGCCGCCTCGCTGACGACGGCGCCGCGGGCGATGTTGATGAGCCAGGCGGTGGGCTTCATGGCGCCCAGCGCGTCGGGGCCGAAGATCCCTCGGGTCTCGACGGTGAGGGGCAGGAGCAACACGACGAAGTCGGCCTCGCGCAGGGCCTGGGCCATGGCGGTCACGGGATACATGCGCGCGGCCGCGCGGGCGGGCCGGCCGCGGCGCGAGACGCCGAGCACGCGCATCCCGAGCCCCCGCGCCACGCGCGCGATCTCGCGTCCGATGTCCCCGAGGCCGACGATCGTCATGGTCTTGCCGGCGAGCCGATCGGGGAGGACGTGATCGTCCCAGCGGCGCTGGCGCTGAGCGTCCCGATAGAGCTTCATCCGCTGGGTTACCCACGAGCACCAGCCGACGACGTACTCCGCCATCCACGGTCCGAAGATGCCGGGCGCGCGGGTTACCTGCACGCTCGGCGGCAGTTCCGGCACCAGCGCCCAGTCCACGCCCGCGCCCATCACCTGGAGCCACTTGAGCCGACCGGCCTTCGCGTAGAGCTGCGGCGGGAACTTCCACGCGTAGAGAATCTCGGCCTCCGCGATGGCGGAGGCCGCCTCGCTCGACGTCGCAGCGATGCGCACGGTCACGCCGCGTCTGGGGACGCGGACGAGCTCCGCGTAGCGGCGGTCGGCGTGGTAGACGAGGACGGTCGGACGACTCTGCACCTTAACCGATGGCGACGGCGAGGCACGTGGTCGTTCGGGTCACGCCATCGATCGAGCCGATCTCGTCGGTGACGAGCCGGCCGACGGCGTCGAGCGTCGGCCCCTCGACCACGGCGATGAAGTCGAACGGGCCGGTGACCGCGTCGAGATTGACGACCGTCGAGTCGCTGCCCTCGATCGCCACCAGCTCCTTCTTGACCGCCTTCGTCTTGCCCGGTGCGGTCTCGATGAGAACGTACGCGCGCATCTTCTTCGACCCGCTCTTCGTCATGTCGCCCTCCTTCGGCGCTCGTCAGCGCGACGGCGTGCCGAGCGCGTCCACCAGCGTCGAGCGGAACAAGGCACTTCGCTCGACGAACTGCGCCCCCTCGAGGTCGACCCGCGTGCCCCGGTCGTCCCGGTGGTTCACGGGATCGAAGGTCGCCGTGAGCCTGGCGACCGCGGGCCCGACCCGCAGGGTCAGCGCCTCGCCGGCACTCTCGTCGCCGAGGCGCGCGATGATGAGGAAGAACCCCTTCTCGTCGGTCGCCGCGAGATACGAGAAGCCGGTCTTGTCGCGGATCAGCTCGAGCTCCCGCCCGCTCACCGCGCCCCCCTTGGCGTCCTTCACGAAGCCGAGGACCACGTACCGGTAATACACCTCGTGCTCGGCGCCCGCCGGCGCGGCGGCCATCACCAGGACCACGAGCGACAGGAGCACACCCGCCCGCGTCACGCGGCTCAGTCTAGCAGATAGGCGCGGAGCAGCGACCGGTGGCAACGGGTCTCGTTAGGACACCCACAGAGCAAGGTGACGCGACCGTTCTCCGCGGCGGCGCGGACCGTGGCCACCTGCGCCTGCGCTTCGGGGCGCGCGAGCCCTTTGAGGTAGCGCCGCGTGTACTCGGCCCAGTCGATCTCCCCGGCGCGGAACCCGCGCAGCAGAGGCAGGACGGGGCCCAGCTCTTTCAGCCAGAGGTCCACGCGGCTCTTGCGGATGCCGCGCGGCCAGAGACGCATGATCAGGACGCGCGTGCCGTCCGACTCGGCCGGGGGATCGTAGATGCGCCCGGCCGCGATCACTTGCCGATCGTCTCCAGCGACTTCTTGAACTTCTCGCACGGATCGGTGTCGTCGACCTTCGGCGTGAACCACACGTAGTCGAACGGGAGCGCGTCGCCGGCGAAGCGCGCCGCATAGTCAGGCGGCTTCGTCGCCGCCGCGTCCACCTCGAGGAACGCGACGCTCGCCACCCGGGCGGCCGGCGCCTGGCGCGCCAGGTGGGCCGGCACGCCGCGGTCTCGGCGCGTGTGCTCGACGCCCGCGACGAGCACCGCGCCGTCGCGCTGCCCGGCACGGGCCAGGCTCGCGGCCATGCGCGCGTCGCGCGCCCACTGGATGTCGACCATCCGGTCGAGCATGGCCTCGGGCGCCTGGCCGCAGTGTGATTCGCGGATGTCACGCGCCATCGCCATACGCATCTCCGGCGAAGGCTCGGTGAGACGGAGCTGCGTCGTGAGCGATGGGCCGAGCCCCGAGAGACCGTTCCGGCGGACGGCATCGGTCGCGGCGCGCGAGAGGTTGGTGGCGACGATCGGCGCGCCCCCGTCGAGTGCCGCCTGGGCGATCGGCTGGTAGAAGCGCCACTCGGGCCAGCCCGAGCGTGTCCAGCTCACGGCGTCGCCGAGCCCGGCGGCGTCCTTCGGACTCCGCGCCAGGTATCGCACGAGCGCCGGCGCGGCGTCGGTCGAGAGCATCTCGAACCCCAGGGCCGGCCGTCGGCCCGCCTCGATCAGCGCCCGCACGAGCTTCGCCTGGAGCGCGTGATGGTCGGGATTGTCGTGCTGCTCACCCAGCAGCACGAACTGGCTCCCGGCGAGCCGCGCATTCAACGTTCCCTCGCTGATGAACGCCCCCGCCGCCACGTCCCAGACCCGTCCGACCAGCGGATGCCCCCGCTCCACCGGACTCTCCCATTCGATGTGCGCCACCCTCCCACACCCGCCTCCGCCTATGAGAAGAGGAAGGAGGAGAGGCAAGAGCAAGCGGGTGACACCGCGGAGTGGGACCCCCTCGTCCCGCCTGCAGCTCGAAGAGCTGCGAATCGGGCGAGTGGGTGACGGAGCCGATCGCGCACCCCCCAGGGCCACCGCCCGAGCCCTCACCGGGTCGCGCCTAGAGAGCCCTCAGGCGTGGTCAAAGTAAGACCGGCGTCGATGACGAGCGTCTGGCCAGTGACCCAGCGAGCTTCGTTGCTAGCGAGATAGACGGCCCCCCAGCCGACATCCCACCCCGTCCCCTCGGTGCCGAGCGGGCTCGCGCGCCGCCGGCGCTCGCGGGCGTCGTCGCCGAGGTCCTGGACCATCGGCGTCCACACCGGGCCCGGCGCGATCGCGTTGACGCGGATCCCCTTCGGGCCGAGCTGGACGGCGACCGAGCGGACGAACCCGATGACGCCCGCCTTGGCGGTCGCGTACGCGGTGCGGCCGTAGCCCCGCAGCGCCGCGATCGACGAGACGCAGATGACGGCGCCCCCGCCACGGCCGACCATCGCGGGCACGGCCGCCTGCGTGGCGAGGAACATGGACTTGAGGTCGACCGCGATGACGCGGTCCCACTCTTCTTCCGACGTCTCGAGCAAGTCCTTGCGGGACTCGATGCCGACGTTGTTGTGGAGGATGTCGACGCCGCCCCAGCGCTCGACCCCGGCCTTGACGACCAGAGCGCACTCGGCGGCGCGCGTGACGTCGGCGGCGTGCGCGATCGCGTCGCCGCCCTCGGCTCGGATCAGCCCGACGGTCTCCTCCGCGCGGTCCTTCACCTGATCCACACAGAGCACGCGGGCGCCTTCGCGCGCGAAGAGGATGGCCGTCGCCTTGCCGTTGCCCAGGCCCGCGCCTCGCGAGCCTGCGCCCGTCACGATGGCGATCTTTCCGCTCAGTCGCCCGCTCATCGCGCGATCACCTCACCACGCGAGGACCGGGGTAGCCGTCCCAGGAGAGACGGGCGCCGTCGGCGCTGAAGCCCGCCGCGACGAGGGGCTCGAACACCGCGCTGCCGCGCGCGGGGCGGCCGTCCCAGGTGACGATCTCGAGCCGGCGCACCGGTCGCAGCGTGAGTGGGCGCTCCAGCAGCGACTGGAGCGCGGCGATCACGCCGGGCAGGTCGACGTCTTCCCAGCCGGCGAGGGGAGTCAGATCCCGGCCGTAGCCTTCCGCCAGAAGTCGAGGGCGGCCCTGCCGGAAGACGAGCCAGTTCTGGGGCAGGCGCGGCGCCGGCACGCGCGAGCCGTCGCGGCGTGACAGAGCGAAGATGCGACCCCAGAGATTCGCGGGATCGATCATGTTGACGAGCACGTGCGGCTCGGCGCGCCGCGACGGAGTATCGAGGTCGCCCAGCGCCTCGGCCAGCGCGTACTGCTCGCCGGACAGCCCCTGGACGAAATAGCCGCGCACCACCTCGCCGCCGTACTCCATGCGGAGCAGCGTGTGGCGGAGCGTGGCCCAGTCACCCTGGGCGAGCTCGCGCGCGACGATGCCGTACCGCGCGAGCAGGAGCTGGGCGCGCGCTTCCTCGCGCTCTTCCGATGACAATCGCTCGTCGTCGCCGAGCGCGCTCCAGCGCCCGACCACGGGTAGGCGCGGCAGCACGCCGCGCGCCTGGCCGCGCCGACGGCGGCGTGGATGGCCGCTCTCGGACGCACGACGGGGCGGCGTGACACCGGCGGCGATCGCGCTGAAGGTGTCGGGCGTCACCAGCCCGGCCCAGAAGAGCTCCCAGAGCGCCGAGAGCACGTCCGGCGTGCCGAGCCCGGTCGCGCGCGCCAGATCTTGGGCGAAGGAGGCGCCGCGCAGCTGGAGGTGCAGGAGGACGTTCTTGACGCGCGTATCCATCTCGGCGGGCGCGGGCGATCCCTCGCGCAGCCAGCCGACGTTCTCGCGCAGGGCCGCGCCCACCCGCGCCGAGCGCCCGCGCTCGCCCGAGGCGCGCTCGAACACCGTCCAGACCACCTCGCCCGCGAGCCCCAGGCGATCGAGCCATTCGCGCTCGTAGTTCTCGACGCGCGCCGGCAAGAGGTCCTGCTCCCAGACGCGCACCGGGAGATCTTCGCCCTGCAGCAGCTCGAGCGAGGCGAGGACGCCGGGCGGGCCGGCCAGACGGTGTTCGGGATGGAGATGATGGCGACGAAGCAGGAACGCCGAGAACTGCTCGGCCGACGCGGTGGGGCGCACGACACGGCGGGCGTGCACCTGGCGGCGCTGGATCTCGTCGAGCACCGCGATGTGGACGAACTGCGGGGCGGTCGCGTCGGCGAGGTACGAGCCCCGGCGCACGAGGCCGCGCGCCGTCACGCGCTCGAGCGCACCGGTCGCGTCGTCGAGCCCGAGGCCGTAACGCTCCGCGAGCCAGGCGGCGGTCACCGGCCCCCGCGTTCTCACAAGCCGCAGCGTCACGCGCTCGAGCCCTTCCTCGGTCGCCAGCGCCCGGTAGAGCGCCGCGTCGGTCGCCGCCACCCACGCTCTCCGTCCGCTCGCGAAGTCGAGCGCGACGATGCGTCGCTCGTCGGCGAGGGCGGCGGTCAGCGGCCCGGCGTCGCCGACGACACGCGCCACGATCTCCGCGTCGGTCAGGTCGCCGAGGTCGTCGAGAATTCCCGCCAGCTCGTTGGCGTCGCGGGCTCGCCGCTCGTGTGTCGTCTTCTGCAGCTCCGCCTCGACCGTCGCCACGATCTCCGGCCGCAGGGGCCCCGGCGCCACGGACCAGGCCTTCCGCATCGTGACGGCGTCACTCCGTCGCTCCTCGGCGTGGCCGGCGCCGAGGTACGCCCAGTCCCAGGCGAGCAGCAACGGGTAGACGAAGGGCGACGGCAGCGGCGTGTCCACGTGCCGTCGCCACATCTCGCCGTCGTGCAACCGCTCGAGCAGGCGCTTGAGCCGCGTCACGTCGAGGGCGTCGTTGAAGCACTCCCGGAGGGTTTCCGCCACCACCGGAAACTCCGCTTGACCGCCGACCGCCTCGAGCAGCGCGTCGGCCTTGAGGCGCTGCAGATACGCGGGGGTCCGTTGACCCCGGGACATGCGTGGGATGAAGAGCGCGCGGATCGCGCAGTGACGGAAGCGCATGGCGAAGAGCGGGGTGCCGATCAGCGCGCGACCCAGCAGGGTGTCGACCTCTTCGGGCGTGACCAGCGTGACCAGCCGCTCGGGGGCGGGCGGCACCTGGCCAGGCGCGAACGACAGCAAGATGCCATCGTCCACGTGGCTCGCCTCGGCGACGAGCCCGGCGCGCCGGAGCTTCTCCTTCAGCACCATGCCCCAGGCCCCGTTGATCCGCATGCCGAAGAC
>Ga0066710_100003082_pt1 | contig 13964 bp, 11 predicted proteins | sample GraSoiAngelo_159_FD_79666 | JGI IMG/M metagenome (GOLD analysis project Ga0066710, IMG submission 79666) | Grasslands soil microbial communities from the Angelo Coastal Reserve, California, USA - 14_1009_16_40cm | ecosystem: Environmental > Terrestrial > Soil > Grasslands | place: USA...
GACCACGCCGGGCAGGATCGCACCGGGCGAAGAGAGCTCGGTGATGATGCCGTAGGCGGCCAGCAGCAGCAGCAACGCCGCGATCGTGGGATCGATGAGCGCCCCCAGGAACACCTGCCAGAAAGGCATCGGGTTGTCTTCGATGAGCGCCCCGGCGGTGTGGATCGTGAGCGAGCCGTGCTGGCGCGGCACAGTCCTACCGTCGACCGCCGCCAGCAGCGAGTAGATGTCGGCGGCCTCGAGGTCGGCGACGTGCAGCCTGACGGCGTCCTCGGCGTTGATGTTGACGCTGTTGCGGACGGCGTCCTCCGCCCAGTCTGCATTCCGGCCATGGATCTGGGCGAGGCTGCGCACGCGCGTGACGGCGTCGTTCAGCACCTTCTTGCCAAGGTCGCCGGTGAGATCCGCGCCGGTGCCCGCGATCGGGTGGGCCGAGCCGATGTTGGTGCCGGGCGCCATCGCCACCACGTCCGCCGCCTGGGCCACGAAAAGACCCGCCGAGGCCGCTCGCGCTCCGCTGGGATAGACGAACACGATCACGGGTGAGGTGGAGTTGAGCAGCGCGGTGACGATGCCGTCCATCGAGGTGGAGATGCCACCAGGGGTGTTGAGGACCACCAGCAGTGCGCTGGCGTGGTCGGAGTCGGCTCGGGCGACCACGCTCGAGATGTAGGCCTCGCTGATGTCGTTGATGTCGCCGGTGAGGTCTGCCTGGACGACGTGCGGGGCGGCGGCCGCCGCCTGAAGCGGCATCAGGGCGGCTGCCACGACGATCGAAAACGCGAGCCGGAAAATGCCGGCGCGGGCCATGTCCCGAGTATGGCTGAGCCTCATGTAAAACGTGGAACATCGGCGCCTGGGGCAAGCTCAGGACGCCACGTAGAATCGGGCGGATGGGGGATGACGCCGCGGCGATGCGCGACCTGGTCCGCAAAGCCAGCAGCCAGAGGCCGCTGGAGGCGCGCGAGCAGGAGGATCTGCTCCGGCGCGCCGCCGCAGGCGACCAGGCCGGCCAGGACAGGCTGGTGGAGGTTTTCCTACCGACAGTGGTCCGGCTCGCCGCGGCCCGCCGCGAGCACGGGCTGTCGCTGCCCGACCTGGTCCAGGAGGGCTCGATCGGGTTGATCGAAGCGATCCGGACCTTCTCGGCGAGCGGCGAGGCGGACTTTGCAGGGTTCGCCGAGTCGCACATCACCGCGCAGCTGGACAGCGCGATCGATGCCGAGGCGGCGGCGGTCCGCGAGACGCAGCTGCTGATCACGGCCGCCGAGGACTACGACCGCACGCAATTAGTGCTGCGCCGCGAGCTGCATCGCGAGCCGACCGAGCAAGAGCTGGCCGAGAAGCTCGAATGGAATGTGGAGCGCACGCGCTACGTCGCACGGGTGGTTGCCGACGCGCGCCAACGCCACGACGAGGAGCTGCTGGCCTTCGTCGATCCAGAGAGCCTCGACCTGGACGCGGACGGCGACGGCGAGCCCGCGTCCGAGTGACCGCCAACCGCACGCCTCTTTACGACCGGCACGTGGCGCTCGGGGGCCGGATGGTCGAGTTCTCAGGTTGGGAGCTGCCGCAGCAGTACAGCTCGATTCGCGATGAGCACCTCGCGGTCCGCCGCGCCGCGGGTCTCTTCGACATCTCGCACATGGGGCGACTCAACGTTGTCGGCGACGGCGCGGAGGCGTTTTTGCAAGGGGTCGTCACGAACGACATCGCCAAGCTCGAACCGGGCCGGGCGCAGTACAACCTCATGTGCAAAGAGGACGGGGGCGTCATCGACGACCTGGTCGTTTATCGGAGCGCACCATCCGACTTTCTTGTGGTCGTGAACGCTTCCAATCGCGAGAAGGACGTCGAATGGCTGCGCAAGCACCTACCGGACGGGGTCTCGATGACTGACAAGACGCTCGAGGTCAGCCTGATCGCCTTCCAGGGCCCGATGGCGCACTCCCTCTTTCCGGCCCGGTCAACGCAGACCGACTCCATCCCGTATTTCGGTTTCACGCAGGGCCAGGTCGCCGGCGAACCGGCGTTCATCGCCCGCACCGGCTACACCGGAGAGGACGGGTTCGAGCTCTTCGTGGAGGCGGATCGGGTGGGGCGGGTCTGGGACTCGATCCTTGAATCAGGCAAGGCGAAAGGCGTGCTGCCCGCAGGTCTGGGCGCGCGCGACATCCTGCGTCTGGAGGCCGCGCTCCGCCTCTACGGCAACGACATGGATGAGACGGTGAACCCATACGAGGCAGGGCTCGGCTGGACGGTGAAGCTGACGAAAGGCGAATTCATCGGGCGGGCTGCGCTGGAAAAGTCGCGAGAGGTCGTCGACCGTCGACGCCTCATCGGCCTGAAGATGAAGCCGGGGAACATCCCGCGCCACGGCGGAGCCGTCTCGGCGGAGCGAGGAAAGGTGGGGACCGTCACCAGCGGAACCCATTCCTTCTTCCTCGGGTATCCCATCGCGCTCGCACTCGTCGAACCGCCATCATTTCGGGTCGGAGACATGGTCTCCGTGGACGTGCGAGGCCGCGAGGCGCCGGCCGAGGTGGTGGAGCTGCCGTTCTACCGCGGATCGGCGCGGGCGACGGCGCCGAAGCACTACTGAGATTGGTCGCGCAGTTACGTGAGTAGGAGGGGCGGGAATGGCTGAGCGGCGATACACCAAGACTCACGAGTGGCTGACGGTCGACGGCAAGACCGCAACCGTGGGCATCAGCGAGTTCGCTCAGTCTCAGCTTGGAGATGTGGTGTTCCTCGACCTCCCAAGCCCAGGACGCAAGATCGCCCGGGGCGAGAGCTTCGGCGTCATCGAGTCGGTCAAGGCCGCGAGCGATCTCTATGCGCCGGTTGCCGGGACCATCGCCGCCGTCAATGACAAGCTGACCTCCAATCCAGAGCTGGTGAACTCCGACCCGTACGGGGAAGGCTGGATCCTCAAGCTTCAGATGACCGGCGAGGCGCCGGCAGACCTCATGGACGAGGCCACTTACAAAAAGATGGCCGAGGGCACTTCTCACTAAGTGGACCGCGGCGGCCAGTTGACGGCCATTTCATCGGCTCGGGACGCCGATGCATGTGTTGGGAGCCCGTCCCGCTTCCGCGAAACCCGCTGGTGCCGGCATTCGCGTTCTTCGCGAAGCCTCCAGGCACGCGAGTGCGTGCACTCGTGGTATTCGACCGCATTTAGCGGCCCAAAGCCGTGACAGATCTATCCAGGAATCTCAACTAGGTGCCGTACCTCGTCCATTCGCCGCAGGAGCGCGAGGAGATGCTCGCGGCGATCGGCGTGGATTCCATGGACGACCTCCTGGTCGATATCCCGTCCTCGCTGCGCATCCACGAGCTGAAGCTGCCCGATGGCCTGTCCGAGCTCGACACGATGGCCGAGATCAATGCACTCGCCGGCAAGAACCGGGTCTTCGCGGACCGTCTGACCTTCCGCGGTGGCGGCGTGTACCGGCGCTTCATCCCCACAGCGGTGGCCGCGGTCACCGGCAAGCCCGAGTTCTACAGCGCCTACACGCCCTACCAGCCGGAGGCCAGCCAGGGCACGCTGCAGGCGATCTTTGAGTTCCAGACGCTGATCGCCGAGCTGACCGGCCTGGACGTGGCCAACGCATCGCTGTACGACGGCGCCACCGCCGTTGCCGAGGCCTCGATGATGGCCCGCGTTCACACCGGACGGGACGAGGTCCTCGTCGCCGGTTACCTGCATCCTGAGTACCTCGAGGTGCTCCGCGCCTTCGGCGAAGGTCGCGGCATGAAGGTCAGGCGGGGTGAGGAGCCCACGGCAAAGACGGCGGCGTTGGTCTTCCAGCAGCCCGACTTCCTCGGCCTCCTGGTCGATGCGCGAGGTTTGACGGAGAAGGCGCACGCCGCCGGAGCGCTCGCCATCGCCTGCGTCGATCCGATCAGCCTCGCCATCCTCGCACCGCCAGGCGAGTACGGCGCGGATATCGCAGTCGGGGAGGGCCAGCAGCTTGGGCTCGCGCCCAGCTACGGCGGTCCGCACGTAGGTTTCATCGCCTGCCGCAAGGAGCTGGTGCGGCGGCTGCCGGGCCGGCTCATCGGCAGCTCCTTCGACTCCGCGGGCCGGCGTGGATTCGTGCTGACGCTCACGGCCCGTGAGCAACACATCCGGCGCGAGAAGGCGACCTCGAACATCTGCACCAACCACTCGCTCTGTGCGCTCGCCGCCAGCGTCTACATGACCTACATGGGCGAGGCTGGGCTGCGGCAGGTCGCGGAGACCAGCTTCCAGCGCGCCCATGCGCTGGCGGAAAGGTTGGCGAAGCTTCCGGGGTGGGAGCTTGCGTTCCCTGAGCGGCAATTCCTGAACGAGTTTCCTGTCATCGTCCCGAAACCCGGTCCCGTGCTGCGCAAGCTCGCGCGCAAAGGGATCCTCGGCGGGCTGGAGGTCGGTCGCTGGTTCCGCGAGCTGCGGGGCGTGGTGACCTTCACGTGCACCGAGGTCAACGACCCCGCCGCCATCAATCAGCTGCTCGAGGTGCTCACGTCTTGAGCGAGCCACTCAGCTTCGAGCTGAGCCGGCCGGGCGCCGAGCCGCCGAGGCTGCCGGCGCCAGGTCTGTCTGCGGCCCCATCGGCCGATGTGCTGCCCAAGGAGCACCTGCGTGTCAAGCCGGCCGACCTGCCGAGGCTCAGCGAGGCGGAGATCATGCGGCACTACAGCCGGCTCGCCTCGCTCAACTACTCGATCAGCGAGCAGTTCTATCCGCTCGGCAGCTGCACCATGAAGTACAACCCGGTCGCCAATGAGGCGGCGGCGGCCCTGCCTGGATTCGCGGGCCTTCATCCGTACCAGGATGAGGAGACGGTGCAGGGTGCCCTCGAGCTCATGTGGCGGCTGGAGCGGGCGTTGTGTGCTGTGGTCGGCGTCGACAGGGTCACCCTCCAGCCGGCGGCAGGAGCCCACGGTGAGTGGACGGCGCTGCGGATGATCCAGGCCTACCACCACTCGCGGGGAGACAAGCGCACCGAGGTCCTCGTGCCTGACTCTGCACACGGCACCAACCCGGCCAGCGCTGCCTTGAGCGGGTTCCAGGTGGTGGAGGTCCGGTCGGGCAGGGACGGGCGCATCAGTCTCTCGGACCTTGAGTCGAAGCTGTCGCCAAGGGTCGCTGCATTGATGCTGACCAACCCCAACACCTTGGGCCTCTTCGAGCGAGAGATACTGGATGTTGCGGAGATGGTGCATGCGACGGGCGCCATGCTCTACTACGACGGCGCCAACCTGAACGCCTTCATGGGCGTGTGCCGGCCGGGCGACATGGGCTTCGACGCGGTGCACATGAACCTCCACAAGACGTTCACGACCCCTCATGGCGGAGGCGGGCCGGGCGCGGGGCCCGTGGGCGTGAAGGCCGAGCTGGTCCCCTTCCTGCCCCATCCAACAGTTGAGAAGGCCGACGGCCACTTCAAGCTCGACTTCCGGCGGCCGAAATCGATTGGGCGCGTGCGCAGCTTCTACGGCAACTTCGGGATGCTGGTGCGCGCGTACACCTACGTGCTCGCGATGGGAGGCGATGGCCTCACACAGGCCTCCAAGGATGCGGTGCTGTCAGCCAACTACCTGCGCAAGCAGGTAGACGGAGTCCTCGAGATTCCGCACCACGGTCCCTGCATGCACGAGTTCGTCGCCACCGCTCACAACCTGGCGTCGCAGGGCGTGAGGGCTCTCGACGTGGCCAAAGGGCTGCTCGATCGCGACTTTTACGCCCCGACCATCTACTTCCCGCTGGTGGTGCCCGAGGCGATCATGGTCGAGCCCACCGAGACCGAGAGCAAGGCCACGCTCGACGCTTTCGCGGAGGCTCTGAAAGAGATCGTCCAGGAGGCCAAAACAAACCCGGCCGCCCTCCACGAGGCTCCCCGCAACACCCCGGTGGGGAGGCTGGACGAGGTGGGTACCGCGCGCCGGATCACCGCCTACCTGACCGGCCAGAGTGAAGAGCCGGTTTTGCGCTGGAAACGAGCAGGAAAATAGTCTGAAAAAAGGCCTGTTAAGGCCCGCCGCCGGACCATTTTCGTATTCGAAATCCGGTAAAATCAAAGTCCTGATCCTCTCCCCAGTTGATCCCTACGAGTTCTCCACGCTGGGAGGCCTGAGCTAGCCCGTAATGGCAGTCCGAAAACCCCTGCCTGAACCTGGTCGTAGGTCTTCCTCATCCGGCGCGGAGGCGGCCTACACCGCTGAACAGATCCAGGTCCTCGAAGGCCGGGAGCACGTGCGGCGGCGTCCGAGCATGTACATCGGCTCGACCAGCACCACCGGCCTCCACCACCTGGTCTACGAGGTGGTCGACAACGCCGTCGACGAGGCCCTGGCCGGCCACGCCCACCGGATCGTGGTCACCCTTCACGCGGACGGAAGCTGCGAGGTCGACGACGACGGCCGCGGCATCCCGGTCGACATCCACAAGAAGGAGAAGATCTCGGCCCTCGAGCTGGTGATGACCCGCCTCAATGCAGGCGGCAAGTTTGGTGGCGGCGGCTACAAGGTTTCCTCCGGCCTCCACGGCGTCGGCGTGTCGGCAGTCAACTTCCTGAGCGAGAAGCTCGAGGTGTGGGTGCACCTCGGCGGCCGGATCCACCATCAGGCCTACGAGCGAGGCGTGCCCAAGGCCGCAGTCAAGGCGATCGGCAAGACGGACCACACGGGCACCGTCGTCCGGTTCTGGCCCGACCCGCAGATCTTTCCCGACACCAAGTTCGATCACGAGACCATCCGGCACCGATTGCGCGAGATGGCCTATCTGAACAAGCGGCTCGAGATCGTGCTTGCCGACGAGAACCTCGGCGTCACCAGCACTTTCTATTTCGAGGGCGGGATCGTCTCGTTCGTTCGGGCGCTCAACCGCGGCAAGATCGTCGTCAACGCGACGCCGTTCTACGTCGACCGTGAGGTCGAGGGCACGCAGGCGGAGATCGCGCTGCAGTACAACGACACGTTCGTGGAGAACGTGTTCGCATTCGCGAACACCATCCACACCATCGAGGGCGGCAGCCACCTGACCGGCTTTCGGGCCGCGCTGACGAACGTCCTCAACCGGTACGCACGCAAGGCCGGCATCCTCAAGGAGCAGGACCCGAACCTCACCGGCGAGGACGTGCGTGAGGGCCTGACGGCGGTGATCAGCGTCAAGGTGCTGGAGCCGCAGTTCGAGGGCCAGACGAAAGGCAAGCTCGGCAACGCTGAGGTGCAGGGGCATGTGTCCCTCGCGCTGACTGAAGGGCTGACGCAGTACCTCGACGAGAATCCCTCGGAGGGCAGGCGTGTCATCGAGAAGTCACTAACGGCCGCCCGCGCGCGGGAGGCGGCTCGCAAGGCGCGAGATCTGGTGCAGCGCAAGAGCCTGCTCGAGTCGAGCATGCTCCCAGGGAAGCTGGCGGACTGCTCCGAACGTGACCCGGCCCTGTGCGAGCTCTACATCGTTGAGGGTGACTCGGCCGGCGGCACGGCGAAAGGCGGCCGCGACCGGCGCACGCAAGCGATTCTGCCGCTGCGCGGCAAGATCCTCAACGTTGAGAAGGCGCGCCTCGACAAGGTGCTGACCTCGGATGAGATCCGCAACCTGATCACGGCGATGGGTGCGGGGGTGGGCGACAACTTCAACATCGAAAAGATCCGCTACCACCGCATCGTGACGATGACCGATGCAGACGTCGACGGCAGTCACATCCGTACGTTGCTGCTCACGTTTTTCTTCCGCTACTTCCCGCAGGTCATCGAGAAGGGCTACCTCTACATGGCGCAACCGCCACTGTTCAAGGTGAGCAAAGGCACCGGCAAGAACGCGAAGGAGTTCTGGTGCCACTCCGAGGCCGAGCGTGACAAGGCGATGCGCGAGCTTGGCAAGGGTGCTGAGGTCACACGCATGAAGGGTCTCGGTGAGATGAACGCCGACGAGCTCTGGGCGACGACCATGAACCCAGCGAGCCGCGTGCTGCTGAAAGTCACGGTGGACGACGTGGCAGCGGTCAACGACACGTTCGAGAAGCTGATGGGTCCCGACGTGGAGCCGCGCAAGAAGTTCATCCAGGCGCACGCCAAGAGCGTTCGCAACCTCGACATCTAGTTCGGTGCGAATAGCGGTTGACGCCATGGGTGGCGACAACGCGCCGCTCGAGGTGATCGAGGGCGCGTCGCAAGCGGCGGACGAGCTCGGCGTGGACTTGCTCGTGGCCGGACTTCCGGGTGCGGTGCAGCCGTTGCTCGATCGTCATCCGAAGCTCGTGCTGGTTCCGTGCACCCAGGTGATAGGCATGGACGAGCACCCGGCCCAGGCCGTGCGCTCCAAGCCGGATTCGTCGATGAGCGTGTGCGCGAGGCTTTGCAAAGAAGGACGGGCCGACGGGTGGATCTCGGCCGGCAACTCGGGCGCGATCATGGCCACCGCGCTGTTCGTGCAGGGCCGGATCCGCGGCGTTGAACGGCCGGCGCTCGGCTCGATAATCCCGACCCGGAACGGCTTCGCATACTTCCTCGACGTCGGTGCCAACGTCGACTCGAAGCCCGAGTACCTGGTGCAGTTCGCGGCCATGGGCGCTGTCTACGCGCGCGAGATGATGGGCCGGACCGAGCCACGCGTCGCCCTGCTCAGCAACGGCGAGGAAGAGGGCAAGGGCGACGAGCTCGTGCGTGAGGCGACGAAGCGACTTAAAGGCACGCTCAAAGGATTCGTCGGCAACGTGGAGCCGAAGGACATCTTCAATGCCAAGGCCGATGTCGTGGTCGCGGACGGCTTCGTCGGCAACGTGTCGATCAAGATGGCGGAGGCCACCGCCGACTTCCTGTTTCGCAGCCTGCGCGAGGAGATCCCCAGGACCACGCGCGGGAAGATCGGCGGGCTGCTGATCCGCAAGGACGTGCAGCAACTGCGAAACAGGATCGATTGGCGGGAGTTCGGCGGTGCTCCGCTGCTCGGGATCGACGGTGTCGCAGTGATCGCGCACGGGCGCTCTGACGCACGCGCCATCAAGAACGCCATCCGCGTCACGCGTGAGGCGGTCCAGAATCAGCTCGTCGGTAAGATTCGGGCTGAGGTAGGTAGGTGAATAAGCGGAACGGGCGCATGCGCGTGGTGGTCACTGGAATGGGCACCGTGAACCCGCTGGGCAAGAATCTTGACGAGTACTGGGACGGACTGATCGAGGGCAGAAGCACCGCGAGGAACGTCGAAGGCTCTTACGCGACCGACAAGCTGAACACGAAGTTCGCCTGCGAGGTCCACGGATTCGACCCCTCGGTGTACATGGACCGCAAGACAGCTCAGCGCATGGCGCGCTTCTCGCAGCTGGCGGTGGCCGCCTCGGGCATGGCGCTCGCAGACTCCGGGCTCGACCTGGCCAAGGAGGACAGCTTCCGCGTCGGCGTGGCCATGGGCACGGGGATCGGAGGCTTCATCGAAATGACCACCGGCGCTATCTCATACGCGACCAAGGGCCGCATGAATCCGCTGTACGCACCGATGATCATCCCCAACATGGCGGCCGCCTCCGTCGCCATGCAGTTTCACCTGCGTGGCCCCAACACCACCGTGACGACCGCGTGCGCTGCTTCTACTCACACGCTGGGCGACGCGACCCGGATGATCCAGCACGGCGACGCCGACGTCATGCTGGCGGGCGGCTCCGAAGCCTCCCTGTGTGAGGTCGGCATCTCGGCGTTCAACGCCATCCGTGCCCTGTCGACGCGCAACGAAGCGCCGGAAAAGGCAAGCCGTCCGTTCGACCGCGATCGTGACGGGTTCGTTCCGGGCGAGGGCGCGGGCACGCTGGTCCTCGAGTCGGTGGAGCATGCAATCAATCGCGGGGCTCGGATCTACGGCGAGGTGCTCGGATTCGCGACCACCAACGATGCCTACCACCAGGTGGCGCCCGACGAGACAGGCGAAGCACCTGCGAAGGCCGTCACTCTGGCGATCAAGGACGCGCGCCTGGAGCCGTCCGAGGTCGACTACGTCAACGCCCATGGCACCTCGACCCAGCTGAATGACGCAGGTGAGACCAAAGCGCTGAAGATCGCGCTGGGCGATCACGCCTACAAGGTTGCGATCAGCAGCACCAAGTCGATGATCGGACACCTGCTAGGTGCGGCGGGCGCGGTGGAGGCGATCGCGACGCTGCTGACCATCAACCGCGGCATGATCCACCCCACCATCAACTACGAGAACCCTGATCCCGCATGTGATCTCGACTACGTCCCCAACAATCCCCGGCGCCAGGAAGTGCGCATTGCCATCTCGAACGGCTTTGGGTTCGGTGGCCACAACGCAGTCGTGGTGCTGGGCAAATACGCGGAATAGAGGACTGAGGATTGGCTGACGACACGATCGGCACTGTGATCTCGCGGAACCTCCAGGAGGAGATGCAGACCTCCTACATGGAGTACGCGATGTCCGTCATCATCAGCCGGGCGCTCCCGGATGTACGCGACGGGCTGAAGCCGGTGCAGCGCCGGATCCTCTACGCCATGCACCGCGCCGGCGCGACCTCGGGCAGCGCACGCCGCAAGTGCGCGGCGTTCGTCGGGGATGTACTGAAGCTCTACCACCCGCACAGCGACGTCGCGGTCTACGACGCGCTGGTGCGCATGGGCCAACCGTTCTCGCTGCGCTATCCGCTCATCGACGGTCGCGGGAACTTCGGGAGCGTAGACGGCGATCCACCGGCCGCCATGCGATACACCGAGGCGAGGCTCTCCGCCATCACCGGCGAGCTGATGGCAGACATCGAGAAACAGACGGTAGACATGGGACCGAACTACGACGGCTCCGAGGAGGAGCCGACTGTGCTGCCCGCGCGGCTCCCCAATCTGCTCATCAACGGCGCCACCGGTATCGCGGTCGGCATGACCACCAACATCCCGCCGCACAACCTGCGCGAGGTGACGTCTGCCGTGAAGCACCTGGTCGACAACCCGGAGGCGACCGGAGAGGATCTGCTTGCCTTCGTCAACGGGCCTGACTTCCCGACTGGCGGCCTGGTGATGGGGACAGCGGGACTCAAGGCCGCGTACTCGACGGGCCACGGGCGGATCATCGTGCGCGCCAGGCACACCTTCGAGCAGGCGCCCAACGGGCGCGAGCGCATCATCATCGACGAGCTGCCGTACGCGACCAACAAGGCGACGCTGGTGGCCAAGATCGCCGAGCTCGTCTCAGACCGCAAGCTGGAAGGTATCGCCGACCTCCGCGACGAGTCCGACCGCGATGGCATGCGGATCGTGATCGAGCTGAAGCGCGAGGCGAAGGTCTATACCGTCCTCAACAACCTCTACAAGCACACGACGCTGCAGCAGACGTTCGGCGTGATCATGCTGGCGATCGTCGACGGCCGCCCCGTGGTGCTGAGCCTGAAGCAGGCGCTGCAGCTCTTCGTCGACCACCGCCGCAACGTGATCCTGCGGCGCACGCGATTCGACCTCGAGCGCGCCCAAGAACGGGCCCACATCCTCGAGGGACTCAAGATCTGCCTCGACCACCTCGACGAGGTGATCAAGACCATCCGCGCAGCGGCCGACACCGAAACTGCGGCCAGCCAGCTGCAGACGAAGTTCGGGCTCAGCGACCGTCAGGCTCGCGCGGTGCTGGCCCTCACCCTCGGAAGGCTTACCAGGCTTGAGCGCAACAAGGTCGACGAGGAGTACGAGGAGGTCATCAAGACCATCGCCTACCTCGAGAGCGTCCTGGCCAGCGACCAGAAGGTGCGCCTGTTGATCAAGGATGAGATGGACGACCTGGCCAAGAAGTACGGCGACGACCGCCGGACCGAGATCAGCGAGCAGGAGGCCACCGAGCTCTCGGCCGAGGACCTCGTGCACAAGGAAGAGGTGGTGGTCACCCTCACCCATCGTGGGTACGTGAAGCGGCAACCGCTCAGGGTGTTCCGGGCCCAAAAGCGGGGCGGGGTGGGTCTGAAGGGCGCCCGACCCACCGCCGGTGGAGAGGCTCCGAGCGGCACGCGCGAGGAGGACTACGCGGCGCACCTGCTCACCACGCACACGCACGCATCGATGCTCTTCTTCACGCAGAGCGGCCGGGTGTTCCAGCTGCGCGTGCACGAGGTGCCCGAGCGCGAGCGGCAGGCCAAGGGCGTGCCGGTCAACAATCTCATCGACATCGGCGGGAACGAGCGGATCACGTCGGTCTTCGTGCGCCCGGAGACCGAGACCGAGGCCCACTACATGCTGATGGTCACGAAAAACGGATACATAAAGAAGACGGCGCTGCGCGAGTATGCGAACGTGCGCCGGAACGGGCTCATCGCGATCAATCTCCAGGAGGGCGATGAGCTGGATTGGGTCACGCCGACCACCGGCGAGGACCAGGTCATCATCGCCACCGCCCTGGGCAAGGCAATCCGCTTCAGCGAAGGCGAGGTCCGCGCGATGGGACGCGACACGCAGGGCGTGATCGGTATCAAGCTCGGCAAGGGCGACTCAGTCGCGGGAATGGGCACTGCGACGCCCGGCGGCGACGTGCTGGTCATCACCGAGCGCGGATATGGCAAGCGGACACCGGTCTCCGAGTACCCGATGCATCACCGCGCGGGCCAGGGTGTGTTCACCCTCAAGGTGACGGACCGCGTTGGGAAGCTGTCCGCGATGCGTGTGGTTGGCGACCCGGAGGAAGAGGTCCTGATCATCAGCACCAGCGGCATGGTGCTGCGGACCCCCGTCGGCGCGATCTCACAGATCGGCCGGCAGACCCAGGGGGTGATCGTGATGCGTGTTGCGCCGGATGACCAGGTCGTGGCGATCGCACCGGTCGGTGCCGTGGAAGAGGGGGACGACAAAGAGTGACTTCCATCGGCTGGCTTGGAGTGTGGTTGCTGGCCCTGGCCGGCGCTGCGATCTTGATCGAGCTCGCGGTCATGGGCGTCTGGACGGGCCGGCTGGCCAGGCGCGGACGTGCCGTCGCCCTGCAGCTGCAGGCACAGCGATCGCTGCTGCAGGCCGACGTCGAACGGCTGCGGTTGCTGGTGGAGGAGACGCAGCGGCTGTGGGAGCCGTACGCGCGCGTGCTTCGCTGGCTCCAGCATCCGCTGGTGGTCGCACTTCTCGCCTCGCTGCAAAGGCGATGGGCGGCCGGCTAGCGATCTCGGGGTTGAGCGAGTTGCACGAGACCGGCACCGATTCGTCCGGGACGCTTCACCAGGCGGCCGAGGAAGCAGTCGCACGCGAGCGGGCACGCATGGCTCGCGAGCTCCACGACGGTCTTGCCACCGAGCTTGCGGGGGCGATCTCGCTGTTCAAGGTCTATCTCGAGGGCCACAAGAACGACAGAGAGCAGCCACTGCTCGACGTGTTCGGCATCCTCGAGCGAATGCTCAAGCAGGTCCGCGACACGCTGGCCGAGCTGCGTCCGAAGCCGATCGGACCTGAGGGCCTTGTCGGCGAGCTGCACAGCCAGGGCGAAGAGTTTGCCCGGCTCTACTCCATCCGCGTCGAGATCTCGAGCAGCGGAACCGAGGACATGCTGCCGCCTCCACAGCGCGAGGTCGTCTATCAGGTTGTGCGCGAGGCGCTGGCCAATGTGCGTAAGCATTCCGGTTCGTCGATCTGCCGCGTGCGCATGCATTTTTCGGCGCACCCGTTCATGGTCGAGGTCGCGGATGAGGGCCGCGGACTCGGGCAGACCCGTGACGGCGGTTATGGGCTGGTCGGGATGCGCGAGCGCGCGGCCGGAATCGGTGGACGACTTGAGGTTGTGAGCACGCAGGGCAAGGGCACAACCGTCTTCCTGTTCGGACCACAGTGAGCAGCCCGACGTCGTAGAGCGCCCGAAGGCTGGTACGGCCGTTTAGAATCCCGCCAGCATGCCGAGGCGCGTCCTGGTTCTCAGCCTCTGCTTGGTGCTTTCGGCGCTTGGAAATCAGGCCGTGCTGGTGGTCGCACCGCCGGCGGTGCAGTCTCAGAGCGGCGCGATCGCGGCTCCCTCTGCC
>Ga0066710_100003083_pt1 | contig 13963 bp, 11 predicted proteins | sample GraSoiAngelo_159_FD_79666 | JGI IMG/M metagenome (GOLD analysis project Ga0066710, IMG submission 79666) | Grasslands soil microbial communities from the Angelo Coastal Reserve, California, USA - 14_1009_16_40cm | ecosystem: Environmental > Terrestrial > Soil > Grasslands | place: USA...
CTCATTGCTGCGCGAGCAGGTATTGGCTGCTTTACGCTCCTCGGTGAATGGAGAGGTCACTTTTGAGGAGGCGAGCGGGTCGGTATGGAGGCAGTTACACTTTCGCCGCCTCTCCGTCCGCCAGAACGGTGTCGAGGTGCTCTCCGCGCCCGAGATATCGGTAAGAATAAGTCTCCTTCGCCAAGTCTTTGCCTTTTTACTCTCTTCTCGGTTCTATATTGCCGAAGTCGAGATAGTCGAACCGAAGGTCAAGCTTATTGAGGATAACGAGAAGGGTTGGAACATTGCGTCTCTCTTTAAGACATCGGATCAGCCTCGAGAGCCGTCTGCCGTTTCGATCTTCCTTAGCCATATAAAAATAGAAAAGGGCCAGATTGATGCCCGGCTGGCCGATGAGAGTGAGGCGCACTTGATGGCGCTTTCTCTGGACGGGAGCCTGAAATTAGTTCCGGCCGGTCCGCAGGTCGATCTTGCCAGCCTTGACTTCTCCCTCTCCCGTCAAGGATTGCCTGAGCTGCAGTGGAAAAGCGCGCTCTCGTACGACGCTACTGGGGCTCCATCCGTTCTCAATCTGCGGCGGATAGATCTACAGACCTCCGGTTCGCAGCTCCGGCTGTCAGGGAAAGTTCAGGACCTTTCCGCGCCTACGTTGGCCCTGAATTTGGAGCTGAAAAAGATCGCTGCAAACGAGATAAGAAAGTTGCTGCCGAGCTTGCCTTTGCAACAGGATCTTTCTGGTGCCCTACACGTGACTGGGCCGCTCTCGGCGTTTCAACTTGCGGGGAATATAAGCGCCCCCGATGGGCAGCTGATCCCTTCGGTCCTGGGGGATCTGACTCAAAAACAGCCCCGATTCCGAGGGACGCTCCAGGTAAAAGACTTTGTTGCTGACAGGGTATTGGGAATCTCCAACCTGAGCGGAAAGTGGAACGGGCAGGCATCTTTCCAGGGTACATCCCTCGAAGATGCGCAAGGCTCTGTGCGCGCCTCGGCTTCGGGATTGTTGGTCCAGGGATGGCAGATGGGCGACCTTGGCCTTGAGGGAAATCTCGCCAATAAGAAGGTGGCCTTGACCGCGGACGTGACCGGGAAAAATGGCCAGGCGCGCCTGCAAGGCCGCATGGTCCTTAGCGAGACGCCTGCCTATGAAATGACCCTGAAAGCTCGTAATCTCGAGCTCGCAAAAGCGAAGGAAAAAGGATCGCCTGTTTCCGATTCCGCCAATATTAATCTGGACGCTTGGGTCAAGGGCCGCGGCATCAGTCTGAAAAAAATCGACTCCAGCGCCGAGCTGACGCTTCTTCCTTCCAAAATCGGCTCGATCCAAATCTCACAAGGCCGGGGGACGGGCGCCCTGCGCCAAGGGCGGCTGACCCTGCAGGAATTCAGGCTGTTGGCTAATGACGCAAGCCTGACCGCTCGAGGGGAGCTAGGCGCTCTTGAAGAAGGGCCCAAGGGCAAGATGATCTATACGCTACGCGCGAATAATCTGACTCCCTGGTTGGCTCTGGCCGGCCTCAAAGGAAGAGGCGGTGTGAATCTTGACGGGACGGCGAGCGGTTCGATCAAATCTCTTCGCTTAGAGGGAAAGGCAAACTTATCCAACCTCCAGCTGGCGGCATACTCTCTTCAAAGCGGAAGCGTCAGTTGGACATTGGCCGAGGTAGGCGGTCCTCAACCCCACGGGCAGATAAAGGTGGCGACCAAGGGAGTGGAGGCAGGGATGCGTCTGCAGAGGTTGGAGGCAGACCTTTCTCTCAAGGGTATGGAACCCATGGAGGTTCAAACGGCGCTTGTTGCTGAGGACAGTGAGAAACATGTCCACCGTCTGAAGGGCCGGGGCAATTATTACTCTCCGGAGCAGATCGATTTTCTAGTTCAGGAACTGGCGCTCCATCTTTCCAACGGGATCTGGCGCACTCCCCAGCAGGCACACCTGGTGTGGCGGGATAAAAGGATCAGCGTCGATGATTTGTCTCTCCAGCGCGGAGCGCAGACTGTAAGAGCTAGAGGAGTGCTTGGTTCGCAAGGGGAGCAGGATCTATACCTGCAGGTGAGCCGTTTCCCTCTTGAAGAGTTGCGCCCGTTCCTGCGCAGAGCCCCGGACGTAACCGGACAACTCTCTGCCGAGATAAAAGTACGAGGCACTGCGACGAGGCCGCTGCTGGATGGGAACCTGGCTGTCGACAGTCTGACCGTCGCGGGACAATCTTACGCCGGCCTTACGGCCAATGCGGCCTACGGCCAAGAGCGGCTGAACGTCGACCTGCTCCTGCGCCAGGACGTCTCCCACTCGCTCAATGCAAAGGGAGGTCTGCCCCTTTATATCGGCTGGGGCGGAGAAAAATCTCCGGCTGTATCCGGAGAGGCCAGTCTGCGAATCTATTCTGCTGGCCTGAGTCCGGCCTTTCTGGCTGTGCTCAGTAAGGAAATACAGGATATTCAGGGAAACCTGAGCATGGACATCCAGTTGCGCGGCCCGGCCCAGGCGCTTCTCCCGACCGGTAAGATCCAGTTGCGCGGAGGTCAAGCCAAAGTCAAACCACTCGGTCTTTCACTCTCTGATGTTGAGCTGCTGGTGGCCGTGGCTCAGAACGCGCTCGATATCACACAGCTCAGGGTACGTTCCGGGGAGGGACAACTCACCGGAGGCGGTAAGATCGGGCTTAAGGGGTACTCTATTACCGGACTCGATCTCACGTTTAACGCGAACGAATTTAGCGTGATCAACACGCGCCAGTATAAAGCGGCAGTGTCAGGCAAGCTCGTCTCCTCGGGCTCGCTCGAGAAACCCTTTGTCCGGGGTGAACTAAACTTAACCAAGAGCTCTCTACGGCCGGATCGTTCGCTGCTGCAGCGGCGGGGACCGCCGCCTCGGGATCCTACCGTGCTCGTCGTGCAAAATGCCGAAGAGCTTACCGCAGGCCGCCAGCAGGAAAAGAAATCAGAAGAAGCGTCGGGGCAGAGCTCCAAAGATTCATCCCCGCCGCAGAGCGATCTCTACCGCCGTCTCGGTCTTGACGTCGCGGCGACCATTCCGCGTGGCACATGGGTTTACCTGGAGGAAGGCTCGATTGAGCTGATGGGACAAGTCCGAGCAAGAAAAAATCCCGAAGAGGAACTGAGCTTATCCGGAGGGGTCGAGACCGTGCGGGGCTCGTATGCGTTTCAAGGACGAAAGTTTCAGCTCGAACGGGGTAAAGTCCTTTTTACGGGCGGCAGCAAGATAGATCCATCCCTCGACGTCGCGGCGCGTTACGCCCTTCCCAACTACCAGGTTGACCTCGTGGTCGGGGGAGCCTCGAGCGCCCCGACGCTCACGCTGCGCAGCGAGCCCCAGCTCGAGCAGGCCGATATTCTCTCGTTGCTCCTCTTCGGCAAGCGCGCAGGCGCGCTCAATGAAGGCGAGCGGGTCTCGTTTCAGGCGCAGGCGATAAAGGCGGCAGCCGATTATGTGGCTGGTGGACTGCAGCAATCTGTGGCTGAACATTTAGGACTGGACGTTGTGGAATTGAATGTTGGAGAGGGCTTGGGTCAGGGGAAGGTTGGCGTAGGGAAAAATGTAACCAAAGACGTGTTCGTCTCTGCATCTCAAGAATTGGACAAAGAAAAGGCGCAAGAATACTCGATCGAGTATCAGCTTGCGCCTAACTGGCAGCTTAAGAGCTCCACGACCTCTAAGGGCAACAACGGCTTCGATCTTTTTTGGCAGAAGCAATATTAGCGCGGAATTTTCGTTCTTTTAGGTAGAACCCTCAACGAGGAAGCGAAAATGACTCCCGTTAGATACCCGCGACCGCTTCCTTGAAGCGCCGTATGGCGGTGATATGGTCTGACGGAGTCGATAGGCCAGCCTTCATGGTGTTGACCGAGAGGTGCGTTGCTCCAAGCTCCCTCCATTGAGAAGCTAGCTTGGTCCATTCCTCGGGAGCTCGACTAGCGATCGCGAGGCGCGCTTCAACGCCGATGGTTGAAGGGTCGCGCCCTGCCTCCTTGGCGTAGGAGCGTATTTTTCCGATCATGGATCGTACTTTGTCGCCGGGCTCAAGCTGCGGGAACCAACCGTCCCCGAGACGGCCGACTCTGCGCAGCACAGGCTCAGCGCCCCCACCGAGCCAGATAGGAATGGGTCTCTGAATGGGCAGCGGGTTGATTCCGGCGTCGGTGATTTTGTGCCATTTGCCGTTAAAGGTTACGAGTTCCTTCGTCCAAAGGGTCCGCAGCACCTCGATTTGTTCTTCTGAGCGTCGTCCTCTGGTTTTAAAATTTTCTCCGAGCGCTTCGTACTCGACGTGATTCCAGCCGATGCCGATTCCCAGACGGAGGCGGCCGCCGCTCAGCACGTCGATAGCTGCCGCCTGTTTGGCGACCAGCACGGTTTGTCTCTGCGGCAGGATCACTACTTCAGTGACCAGGCCGATCCGCTTTGTGATGGCGGCAAGATAGCCGAACAGAACAAATGGCTCGTGGAACGTGTCCTTGTGAGTGTAAGGCGGACGCCAACCGGGCCGGCTGGCAGGATTTGCGCCCAGCACGTGCTCAAAGGCACCGAGATGATCATAGCCAAGCGACTCGGCTGCTTGAACGTAGTCCCGGATGGCCACGGGATCAGCGCCGATTTCAGTTTGAGGGAAGATGACGCCGAATTTCATGAGATCGGTCCTCTTACGTAACTATGATAGGCGATAGAACTTTCTCGTCAAGCCAAGAGGAGAGATCGGCAAGGCTTTCTGGACCGATCTGGTGACCCATATCGTATTCTCGATAGGTGACTGGCACGCGAAGATTACGAAGCAATTCTACCGATTTCCTGGCGCGGTCCACGACGATGAGTTCGTCGCGCGTACCGTGCTGGACCAGAGTGGGCGGGAACTGAGCCGCGGCCTTGATGGACAGGCCCTGTATCAGTTCTTGCGAGAGCCACGAACTCAGCGCGACGAGTCCGCTAAATCGCTCCGGTTCGCTCAGCGCAAGGCTGTAGGCCATCGCCCCGCCCTGGCTGAAGCCGAGGACGACAAGTTTCTCCCGGTTGATCGGGTAGCGCGCCAAAACGTCGTCGAGAAATGCCTGGAGCTGCTCCCTGGCCGAAAGGATGGCCGTTAAGTCGGTCGGCCCGTTCAGCCGTAGCGGGAACCAGCCATATCCAACGGCTTCGGCGCCGATCGGAACTTCGAGCGGCCCTTGAGGGCAGATGACCAGGAAGCGGCCGGCGCAGATATAAGGGGCGAGCCCAAGAAGGTCAAGCGCGTTGGCTCCCCAGCCGTGCAGCACTAAAATTGCCGGATGGGGACCGTTGCCGGTAGGTTCAAAGAGAGTGTGAGTCAGGTGCACTTTTTCCTCCCTAGTTTAGGTTTTTATTTCAGCCTCAGTCCTTCATAGCCTCGAGCTTCTTCAAGCCAAGCTTGATCGGGACGACCACAGCCGCTGCCGTGAGCGCCAGCACTATTGCGACGGACGGAACCAGGAACCAAAAGCCTTCTGGTCCAGCTGCCGAAGTAAGCCTTTTCATGGTCAGCCAATAGACCGGCCAAGCTTCGATCATCACACTGAGACCGATGAAAGCGATGCTGAAAATCATGCAGATGACGCCGCCGAAGCCGGTCGGGATCTCAGCCGCATGATCATAGTCGAATTTGGGATATAGGGAGCCGATGCCGACAGCAATCGCCGTGATCCCAAAGGTCATAAGAAAGACCGTAATCAGAGAAAGCATCATCATCCAAGTCGGGACGCGGAGCAACAGGTTGCTGGCAAAGATGAGCAGTTCACCCAGAAAAAGGAGTGGCACAAGATTGAGCCAGAACTTGCTCCAGACAAGCGCCCGAAGCGAGATAGGGGAGGTCTGGAGAATCCAAAAAGCTTTTCCCTCCAAGCTGACTGCCGGGAAGGCGAAGCGAACAGCAATGGCGCTCAGAACAAATCCAGCCAATGCCAGGTTGGTGAAAGAGATCACAGTGCGCAGCGCGGAGCCGGGGATAGGCGAGCGGTCTATGGGGAGGACTTTGAAGTTGTAGAGATAGACCACGATGAGCGCTAACAGGAGAAAGAGCTGCGACCACTGCGTCGGGTCGCGCAAGAAGGTCTTGATGTCTTTGATCATGATCGCTTTGGCGGTTTCCGGGAACAAGCAAGTCATACCATGGATTATCCGGTCGAGAAAATATCCTTGGCGCCGCCCCTGCTTCGATTCCTGGGCTTTGGACCAGCCGGTCAAGTAAACGGCGCTCGAAATCCAGCACGCCGCCAACGGTAGAAACAGGGCGTAGCTCAAAAGCAAGGGATAGAAAAACCATAGATCAACCGGTTTTTTAAACAAAGAGGCGGCAAAGATCTCCGCCGACCAACTGCTGGGCAGGTAGGGTGAGGAAGGGGTCTCCATGGCTGACAGAAACTCGAGAAAATGACCGAAGGCCTCGGGCTGAACGAGCCTTTCCGGTTGGGAAAAGCGAAACAGAAGGTAGAGAATGATAAAAGCGAAGAGCCCGATAAAGAAAAGAATGTCCCGAATCCTCCGGGCTGGCAGAAAGTAAACGAAAAGATGAGTGATCGCTACTCCAATGGCAGCGGGAATGACCAGGAACAAGGGGAGGACGAGGGCTGTCCAAACATAGAAGTTGACCCCGCCTCGAAAGGCAGAGGCGTAAGCCGCAAAAATGGGCAGGCTGAAGAACAGCACCATCCAGGAGGAGTTGAGGGTTGTCGTGGCCAGGCGCGAGTAGAAGAAGGAGGGTAGCCGGGTTGGGGCCGATAGAACGAGATCCAGATCGCGCGCCAAAAAAAACGCCGACAGAGCCGTAATGAGATTGCTGAAAAGAAGCATCGATAAAAAGGTGAGCAAAATGATCAACAGGAGCTGATAGGCGAGGGCCGGTCCCAGCTCATGGACCGTTTGGAAGTAGATCAACACGCGCCTCACGATCCAATAGGTGGCAGCCCAGAGACCGAGCCCCAGGCAGCCTAGGATTAAGCTGCGCATCCATCTCGTTTTCCGCCGCCAAAAATCGTTTTTCCAGGATAGAAGAATCGGCGAGAGTAAAGTCACAAATGATGACATGTGGAAAAAAAATTTTGAATTTTGAGTGTTGAGTTTTGAATTTCTAACCAAAAATTCATAATTCAAAATTATTCGGAGGTCAACTCAAGGAAGGCGCTTTCCAGCCTACCCTCTTTCATCTTAGCCAGCCGGAGGAGGTCGGGCATCGTTCCGCTGGCGATGAGCTTCCCTTTATGGATGATCCCGACGCGCTGACAGAGCTCTTCGGCCACGCTGATGCTGTGAGTCGAGAGAAAGATGGTCGTTCCCTTCTTGGCCAGAGAGCGAAACAAATCTTTGAGGGTTCTGGTCCCCTTGGGATCGATCCCAACCATCGGCTCGTCCACGACTAGGATTTTGGGCTCATGGATCAGCGAGGCGCAAAGCACCAAGCGCTGCTTCATCCCGTGAGAATAGCTTTCGACGAGTTCGTGCTTCCACTCCGAAAGCTCGAAGCACTCCAAAAGCTCGGGGATTTGCTGTTCCATCTTTCCAACAGTCAAATGGTGGAGGCTGCCGACAAATTTTAAGAACTCGAGGCCACTCAATTTTTCGTAGATGAAGGGGCGGTCCGGGATAAACCCGGTGATCGCCTTGGCCCTTTCCGGCTCCGTTTCTATGTCGTGTCCTCCTAGAATCGCCCGTCCTGAAGTGGGCCTCAGAATTCCCATCATGACGCGGATGGTGGTCGTTTTGCCGGCGCCGTTCGGCCCCAAGAAACCGAAGATTTCCCCGGGAGCGACGTCGAGGCTCAGGGAATCTACGGCCGCTAGTCTTCCGTAGTGCTTGGTGAGATTTTCCAATCGGATCATTTAAGACATCTCGACGACCTGAATCTTAATGTTGCCGATGAGCTGGAGGATGTCTATTTGCCGGTCGATTTCGCCTTCAAGAAATTTGACGTGAGTGATATCGGCGGGGAATTGATTCAGGACCGAATCCACCGATACCCATCTGCCCAGCCAAATCTCCGACCAGGCGTGATAATAGAAAGCGCCGCGAAGATAGACCAGACCCACAACGGTTTTTGCCGGAATTCCGGCGGCCCTGGCCAAGGCATTAAAGAGGACGGCGTGCTCGTTGCAATCGCCCCTTTTGGTATGCAGGACTTCCAGAGCATTGGGGATGCTCACCGTCGGCTCCTTGGCGAGATTGTTGTAAATCCACTCCCTGATTCTTTCGGCGGCTTTGACAGCGTCCGTCTCTCCTCTCAGCACTCTTTGGGCTAGGCCGCGGATCTCAGGATGGTCGCTTTGCAGAAACGGCGTCGATTGAAGATAGGAGGCGAGGCGCTGATCCTGAAGCGGTATTTTGTAAGAGCGGATTTCGCTCAAGTCTTCCCGTTGGATTTCCAGAATATCTCCGTTCAGTCGCTGACGGTCTCCGGTTAGAACGAAGCTTGTGAGGTTAAAGCCGGAGAGCTTGAGTTTAAGCAGCCTTTTACTCCCCGGATCGACAATGGGCGTCTGTGTAGGAACAGCCGTTTGTGTGATGAGGTCGAGAGAGATCGACCTTGTTTGTGGAAGAGTCTTTGCCTGCTCGGGGTTCTGCTTGACTAGGGAAAAACCTGCAGGCGTTTCCTCCTTGAGAGTTCTCCCTTGTCCGTCCACCCATGAGATCACCGAGATTCCTTTGAATCGCTGCCGGATGCGCAGCGCCGGTTCCATCCTGTCTCCCACCTTGATTCTTTCCCGTCCCTCGACGGTGACGGTCGTGATCTGCTGCGATAAAGTCGAGGGATCAAAGGTAGGGAAGAGCTGTTCCGTTCCAAGCTCGAAGTTCTGGGTCACGACATAAGGCTTAAGGGCCGCCAGCAAGTAGGGAGGTCGAGCCATGGGAAGGGTTTTTTTCGAAACGTAACCTCCGGAGTCTATTTCTAGCTGGAGTGTGCTTCCTTCAATTATGCCGCGAGCCTTGAATCTGACCTCATTAGATTGGAGATCGAAATCAAACTGCTTTAGGGTCCAGTCTTGAGTCGCCGTTGTCGCCATTCGAGTCTTCACAGTCTGGACAGTGCCCAAGAGATTTAGCCGCAGGACCGAGGAGTCTTGGATGAGATAGCCCTGACCGTTCGGGGTAATCTTTTGTCCGGCATAGCCGATCTTTTCTCCTCGGTAAAAGATGCCCCACCATTCCTCCGTGGGTTCGGTGATCGTGGTCACGGTTTGGAAGGCAAGTGGAGGGGGCGGGGCCCGGAGCTGGCGCCTTAACAGTAGAACGTTCATCAGGCACCAGAAGAGAACAACAGTTATGGTGAGGACTCGCTTCACAGTTGAGTAGAAAAGATTATATGGTAATAGGAATAGGGCGCCTTTTCAAACTTGTGAGCGCCGAAAGCTTCGGATCGATGAAATTTGTCGCCGACAAAATGCTAGGGAGGCTTGCGAAATGGCTTCGGGTTATCGGACAGGACGTTGCCTACGGCCCCCATCTATCGGGCCACGGACTCATTCGGGAAGCGCGCAGGGAGGGGCGGATGATCCTTACGCGTGATCACAGCGTCACAAAAGGAAATCCCCCCGACTATCTTCTGATCCAGAGCAACCAGTTCCGTGAGCAGCTCCAGCAGGTGATTCATGCCTGCCACTTGGATCCCTGGAAGGAGCCTTTTACCCGCTGTGTCGAGTGCAATACCGCCCTGGTTCCTATAGCCAAGGAGAAAGTCGAGAATCGAGTCCCGCCTTATGTTTTCACCACGCAGGAAAAGTTTTCTTTCTGCTCGAAGTGCCAGCGTATCTACTGGCCCGCAACGCATCAGCAGAAAATGTTGGAAGAGCTAAAGGCATTGGGAATTTCGTCGAGCTAGAATTTGACGACTTCGTGTGCTAATTAAGAAATGTTCAGCGGATTCCCCGGTTGAGCCTGAGCAAAGGCTCCGCCGGAGGCGGATCAGCCTGTGGCGGAGGCTGTAAAAGCAAGAATAGCGTGGCATACGTTTACGTTTTGCGAAGTCTGAAAAACAACAAACGGTATGTTGGATGCACAGTAAAGCATCCGTCAGAGAGGTTGGCAGAGCATAATGGTGGTAATACGCAGTGGACCCGCCAAAACGGCCCGTTCGTCCTGCTTCACGTGGAAGAATTTACGGAGCCTGCAGCAGCGCGCAAGCGTGAGCGCTTTCTCAAGTCAGGAAAAGGCCGGCAGTGGTTGAATCGAATACTCTCCACAAGTTCAGTGGGTAAAACAGCCATAGACTAGGCTGTAAAAAGCACGAACAGCGTGATATATGTTCATTTACTCCCCGGTTGAGCCTAGGGCTCATCAGTCTTTAGGCTGAAGCTCATACAGCCGGTAGAGCAGGTTCCGTCAGAGGCGGATCAGCCTCTGGCTGAGGCTGCCAAAAAAGCAAGAAGCAAATAACATTTAATATACTCCCCGGTAGCTCAGCCGGTAGAGCAGGTGGCTGTTAACCACTTGGTCGGGGGTTCGAGTCCCTCCCGGGGAGCCAACTTTTTAACGCAGCAGCGCACAATCGCAGAGGGAGGAAAGACCATGGCGACCATTCTGGGTAGCGGCCCGTTCCGCTACGAGCTCGTCGAAGGCTGGGGTCAATTGCCCGACGGCTGGACTTATAAAGAAGTGGCCTCCGTCGGCGTCGATAAAAGAGACCAGGTCTACGTCTTTAGCCGGGGCGAGCATCCGGTCATCGTTTTCGACCGCCATGGAAAGTTCCTGAAGTCGTGGGGCGAAGGGACGTTCAAACGCGCCCACGGCGTCACGATGGGACCCGATGAGTCGATTTATCTCACGGACGACGGCGATCACACGGTCAGGAAGTGCACGCTCGACGGAAAAGTTCTTCTACAGTTAGGCATTCCGGACAAGCCCGCGCCCTATCAGAGCGGCGAGCCATTCAACCGTTGCACCCACGTGGCGCTCTCGCCGAAGAACGAGATTTACGTCTCCGACGGTTACGGCAACTCGCGCGTGCACAAGTATTCGCCCAACGGGAAACTGCTTTTCTCGTGGGGCGAGCCGGGAAGCGATCCCGGACAGTTTAACATCGTGCACAACATTTGCACCGACAAAGACGGTTGGGTTTACGTCGCCGACCGGGAAAACCATCGCATTCAAATCTTCGACGGCAACGGGAAATATGAGACGCAGTGGAACAACATGCACCGGCCCTGCGCGCTCTACATGGATACCACCGGCAGTGAGCCCACTTGTTACGTCGGCGAGCTCGGCCCGGGCATGACGGTGAACAAGGAGAGTCCGAACCTGGGAAATCGGGTGGACATCTATAATAAGGAAGGCAAGCGTCTGGCGCGGCTCGGGGACATTCGCGGCGGTGAAGCGCCCGGCCAGTTCATCGCGCCGCACGGGATCGCCATGGATTCGCGCGGCGATCTGTACGTGGGCGAGGTTTCCTGGACCATCATGGGGCAGCATCTAAAGTCGCCGCGCGAGCTGCGCAGTCTGCAAAAGCTGCGACGGCTAAGTTAACCACTGAGATGACGTATGGCTAAGCAAGAACCGCGCGTGCCGGTGCACGGCGATCCGGGCCACTGGATCCATACTTCGCAAAGTCCCAGACAGGTTCGTGTCGTCTTCGGTGGCGAGACGATCGCCGAGAGCAAGCGTGCTAAACTGCTGCGCGAGGACGGCGTGCTGCCTGTCTATTATTTCCCGCGACAGGACGTGCGCATGAATTTGCTGCTTCCGACGGAGCACAAGAGCAGCTGCCCATACAAGGGCGAGGCGTCGTATTGGACGGCACGGTCTGGCGCTAGGGTCGCGGAGAATGCGGCCTGGAGTTATGTCAATCCGTTGCCGGAAGCGGCCGGAATCCGCGAATGCATCGCGTTTTGCTGGAACAAGATGGACGCCTGGTACGAGGAGGACGAAGAAATCTTCGTCCATCCCCGCGATCCGTACAAACGAGTCGACGCGATCCGAAGCGCCCGTCATGTCCGCGTTGTCATCGACGGAATGGCCGTGGCGGAGACGCGCCGCCCCACGCTCGTCTTCGAGACCAACCATCCGGTGCGCTACTACATTCCGCAGCAAGACGTGCGGATGAATCTTCTGGTGCAGAGCGCGACCCAATCGCGCTGCCCTTACAAAGGGCCGGCCTCTTACTGGTCGGCGCGCATCGGTGATCAGCTCTTTGAGGACATGGTTTGGAGCTATATGGATCCGATCCCGGAATGTCCCAAGATCAAGGGCCTGCTCTGCTTCTTTCACGAGCGCGGCGCCGAAATCTACGTGGACGGCGAGAAGATACCGCCGCCGCAGACAAAGTGGGCGCGCGAGCTGAAAAAGTGAGATGAAGGACGGGAACTATGCGGGCGCTTTTTTGGGACGGCCGGGTGCTGCGCTTGGAATCGTCCCGGCCGACGCCCGGGACTGACCGCCAATTCGCGCTTGTCCGCGTTCGGCTCGCCGGAATCTGCTCCACCGACCTCCAGATTTTTAAAGGCTACATGGGATTTCGAGGCGTGCCCGGCCACGAGTTCGTCGGCGAGGTGGAAGAGGGGCCGAAGACTCTCGTCGGCAAGCGCATCGTCGGCGAGATCAATTTCGCCTGCGGCAAGTGCGAGTTCTGCCAGCGCAGCCTCGGCCGCCACTGTCCCAATCGGCGCGTCATGGGAATTGTCGGCGCCGACGGCAGCTTCGCTGAGTATGTCGCTGTTCCGACGGCGAATCTCCATCTCGTGCCCGATAATGTTTCCGACGAGGAAGCGGTTTTTACAGAGCCTCTTGCCGCGGCGTTTGAAATCCTGGAGCAGATTCAACTCAGCCCAGGAGATGACGTGCTTGTCATGGGGGACGGGAAGCTTGGGATGTTATGCGCGCAGGTGCTGAAGTTAACCGGCGCTGGTGTGACTGTGTTGGGAAAACATCCAGAGAAACTCTCGCTGATTAAGAAGACCGGCGTGCGCACGCTGCTGCTCGATAGTTGGAAAGCGCGTCTGTTCGACGTCGTCGTCGAAGCGACCGGCTCCGACTCCGCATTGAAACTCGCCATGAGCGCTGTTCGCCCTCGCGGGACTCTGGTTCTGAAGAGCACCATCGCCGCCGATCACACCGTCTCTCTCGCGCCCTTGGTGATCAACGAGATCACCGTCATTGGCTCCCGCTGCGGCCTGTTTCCTCCCGCGCTGCAGGCACTGGCAGAAAAAAGTGTCTTAGTGACGCCGATAATCGAAAAAGTCTATCCGTTAAATGCTGGAATAGAGGCGGTCACCCATGCCGGTCGGGCGGGGGCGCTGAAAGTATTGCTGCGGACTTAGTGTCTGTCGTGTAGCCGTGCGTTATCGGGCTTGAAACGCTTGACCTTAATCTGATCGCCATGCATGCGGGCCTGAGCGGCGTCGTAACCAGCCTGCATTTTCAAGAGCAGGTCCATACTGACGCCGAAGGCCTTTTCCAGGCGAAGCGCCATCTCGGCAGAGACAGAGGCCTTGCCGTTGGTTACATCGGATAACGTTGCGCGGCGAACGCCGAGAATTTCGGCCGCGCTCGTTACAGTCAAACCGAGAGCTTCGATGATCTCTTCCCGGATGATTTCGCCCGGATGGGGCGGGTTCTTCATAGCCATGGGTTTCCTCCTAATGATAATCTTCAAAGTTCACTTCGGTGACGGCGTTGCCTTGAAGCCTGAAAGTAATCCGCCAGTTGCCTGTTACAGTTATACCGTATTCGCCTTTCCGATCACCTTTATGCGGGTGAAGTTTCCAACCCGGCATAGTCGCCACTTGCGAGAGGTCGTCGGCAAACTCCAGGGCGGCCAAGATCGCCTTGATTTTCCTGACAGAGTGGGCAGGTACGCCGCTCGGGTCATCATCTTCGTAAAGGCGTCTGAGGCCTTTATGGCGAAACTTCCTGATGACCATGACGGATTGTACGGCATTACCGTACACACGTCAAGGGTAGGGGTGGCACGTGGTCACGGAGGCGACTTTTGCAAGAGCCCTGCGGTGTCAG
>Ga0066710_100003084_pt1 | contig 13958 bp, 14 predicted proteins | sample GraSoiAngelo_159_FD_79666 | JGI IMG/M metagenome (GOLD analysis project Ga0066710, IMG submission 79666) | Grasslands soil microbial communities from the Angelo Coastal Reserve, California, USA - 14_1009_16_40cm | ecosystem: Environmental > Terrestrial > Soil > Grasslands | place: USA...
CTCGCGGAGACCGACGCGGAGCCGGTCTATCCGCTCGCGGGGGAGGGTGCGCGCCGCGCGTGGAGCTACGAGGTGCTCGCGAACGACCGCCCCGATAAACACACGGAGATGGAGTACTCGGTGCCGATCGAGCGCGGTGCGGCGTGCTTCGCCGAGCTGCGCGCGCGGATCGAGCGCGACTTCCCCGAGCTGCGCTGGCCGCTAGAGTACCGCACGCTCGCCGCCGACGATCTCTGGCTCTCCACGGCGAGCGGGCGCGCGACGGCAGCGATCTCCGTGCATCAGGGCGCGGGCCTGCCCGACGAGCCGCTGTTCCGCGGCTGCGAGGAGATCTTCGCCGCGCACGGCGGGCGCCCGCACTGGGGCAAGGTGCACTTCCGCAGCGGAGCCGATCTCGCGGCGCTCTACCCGCGCTGGGCGGACTGGTGGTGCGCGCGCGACCACTGGGATCCGAAAGGCCTGTTCCTCGCTCCCTATCTCGAATCGCTTCGACCGTAGGGCGGGAGAAGCCGAAGGCGAAGCCTGAGGCGGATCCCGCCATCGGTGAAGCCGTCTCGGTTGCGCGATGGCGGGATCGCTTCGCTCTCCCGCCCTACACGATGCGTGTATCCTGTGCGCTCCGACCGCATGCTTCGCGCAGCCCGCAAGGCCGCGAAGCGGCCGCGCAGCGAGGCGGAGCCGAGCGAAGCGCGAGCCCCCGAGAAACAGAGGCGAGCGAAGACGATCACCGCAAGTTTCGCGCAGCGAGCCGAAGGCGAGCGAAGACCATAACGGAGGACCCCCCATGAAGTTCGGAGTCGCGTTCGCAAACGTCGGTCCGTACGTGCAACCCCAGGAGGCCGCGTTCCTCGCCAAGAGCTGCGAGGAGGCGGGCATCGAGTCGCTCTGGACGGTCGAGCACGTCGCGGTGCCGACCGGCTACCGCGCGCAGTACCCGTACAGCGCCGACGGGCGGATGCCCGGCCCCGAGGACTCGCCGATTCCCGACCCGCTGATCTGGCTCGCCTACGTCGCCGCGGCGACGTCGCGGATCAAGCTCGCCACCGGCATCCTGATCCTGCCGCAGCGCCACCCGATCTACGTCGCCAAGGAGATCGCGACGCTCGACGTGCTCTCGGCCGGCCGCGTGATCCTGGGAATCGGGATCGGCTGGATGGAGGACGAGTTCCGCGCGCTCGGCATTCCGTTCGACGAGCGCGTCGCGCGCACCGAGGAGGCGTGCGCGGCGCTGCGCACGCTCTGGCAGCCGGGTGCCCACGCGTTCAAGGGCAACCACTACGCGTGGGACGCGATCGAGTCGAACCCGAAGCCCGTGCAGCCGGGCGGTGTGCCGATCGTGGTCGGCGGGCACGTGCTAGGCGCGGCGCGGCGCGCCGCGCGCGTCGGAGACGGCTTCTTCCCGATGAAGACGGGTGGCGAGCGCCTCCGCGAGCTGCTCGACGCGATGTCGAGCGAGTGCACGCGCGTGGGCCGCGACCCCGCGAAGATCGAGGTCAGCACCGCCGCACCGCAGAGCCTCGACCTCGACGCGATCCGACGGCTCGAAGACCTGGGTGTGTCGCGGCTCGTGATCGGGCCGCCGGGGTTTACGCGCGACGCGCTGCGCGCGGGTCTCGATCGGCTCGCCGACACCGTGCTCGCCAAGCTCTAGCCGCGCCGCGACGATGGCCGACTCCCCCTACACCGTAATCGATGGCTCCGGCGCGCTGCGCTGGGACGACTCCGCCGACGTCGTGATCGCGGGGCTCGGCGTCGCGGGCGCGTGCGCGGCGATCGAAGCGCGCGAGGCCGGCGCCGACGTGCTCGTGCTCGAGCGCGCGAGCGGCGGCGGCGGCACCACCGCCAACGCCGCCGGGCACGTCTATCTCGGCGGCGGCACGCGCGTGCAGAAGGCCGTCGGCGTCGGGGACGACGTCGAGGACATGTACACCTATCTCACGATGAACACGCCCGTGCCCGAGGCGGACAAGATCCGCCTCTACTGCGACGAGAGCGTGGCGCACTTCGACTGGCTGGTCGCGCAGGGCGTGCCGTTCAACGACACGATGTTCCACGGCAAGCACTTCATGCAGATGACCGACGAGTGCCTGATCTGGTCGGGCAACGAGGAGGCGTGGCCGTTTCGCGAGAAGGCGAAGCCGGCGCCGCGTGGCCACAAGGTGGCGAAGGAGGCCGAGGGCGGCGGGGCGCTCTTGGTGGAGCGGCTGGTCGAGCGCATGCGCGCGCTCGGCGCGCGCATCGAGGTGAACACGGCCGTGCAGCAGCTCGTGCGCGAAGGCGGCCGCATCACGGGCGTGCGCGCGAAGACCTTCGACGTGCACAAGGCGATCCAGGCGCGGCGCGGCGTGATCCTCGCCACGGGCCACTTCACGGGCAACGTCGAGATGCTGAAGAAGTACACGCCGCGCCTGCTCGAGGAGGGGATCACGCGCCAGTACACGCCCTACGACGACGGAGCGGGTCACCAGCTCGGCGCGGCTGCCGGCGGCGCGCTGCTGCACATGGACGGCGCGCTGATCACGTCGCCGTTCTACCCGCCCGAGCAGCTGATCAAGGGGATCCTCGTCAACCGGCTCGGCAAACGCTTCGTCGCCGAAGATTCCTACCACTCGCGCTCGAGCATCTACGCCACGCAACAGCCCGGCGGCGAGGCGTACCTGATCGTCGACGAGAAGATCTTCGCGCGGCCGCTATTCGGACACGAAGTGGTCGATGCGTGGGAGAGCGTCGCGGAGATGGAGCGCGGGCTGCGCATGCCGGAGGGGTCGCTCCAGAAGACGCTGCGCGACTACAACGAGCACGCGGCGCGCGGCGAGGATCCGGAGTTCCACAAGAAGGGCAAGTGGGTGGTGCCGATCGAGCAGCCGCCGTTCGCGGCGATCCAGTTCTCGCGCGGGAAGTGCGCGTACATGGGGTTCACGCTCGGCGGCCTGCGGGTGTCGGTGGACGGGGAGGTGCTGCGCGCGGACGGCAGCGCGATCCCGGGGCTGTACGCGGCCGGCGCGTGCGCGGCGAACATCGCGCAGGACGGCGCGGGCTATTCGAGCGGCACCTGCATCGGCGAGTCGAGCTTCTTCGGGCGGCGCGCCGGGAGACATGCCGCGGGGGGAAACTAGCCATGGGCTTCGAAACCAGCGGCCGCCTGCACGCCGTTTCCGAGACGAAGCAGGTGACGGAGCGCTTCCGCAAGCGCGAGTTCGTGGTCGAGCTGGGCGACAACCCGCGCTTCCCGCAGTTCGTGCAGTTCGAGCTCACGGGCGACCGCTGCGAGCAGCTGGACGATTACAAGGTGGGCGACGAAGTGCGCGTGGAGTTCAGCCTGCGCGGCCGCGAGTGGAAGAGTCCGCGCGGCGAGACGAAGTACTTCAACAGCCTCGATGTGTGGACGCTCCAGCGCGCCGGCGAAAAGCGCAGCCGCGACGCTTTCCCCGAAGACGAGTTGCCGCCGGCTGATGAGGACGTGCCGTTCTAGCGACCGCTGGACTGCAGAAGTAGTGCTTGCCTTCCCTCTGGCGGGGGTGTCTACTTGGATCCCGCTGTTAGGGGTCTCAGTAGGCTGCAATGAAGAACAGGCACCGCGTTTGCGTCCCGATCCTCGCCGAGTTGCTGGTCCTCGGTCCGATGCGCGAAAGCTCGCCACGGTGGACGTCGGGACGGCCGAGGAAGTCGTGATGATCCGTGCTTGGGTGCTCGCGATGATGATGGTGGGGGCCGGCGCGCAGGGCGCCGAGTTGTACGGGGTGACGGGGGACGGCGGGACAAGTCCCGAGACGCTGTACCGGATCGACAAGACCACGGGCGCGATGACCTTCGTGATGAACCTGGGCGCAGGCGGGAATGGCGAGTCGATCGCCTACCGTCCGCAGGACGGGTACCTGTATCACGCTTCGGGGTCGGCTCCCGGTGACCGCTACTGGGAGGCGATCGGCGTATCGGTCCCGATGATCGTGGCGTCTGGGCAGCTCTCTGGGGCCCCCGATGAGGGAGCAGAGAGCGAGATCACGGCCTTCACCTGGCACGCGGGCTCCAAGTTGCACGTCGCCACCACGCACGCGACGACGTTTCTGAGCGTTACGTCGGCCGGTGTTGCAACAGTCGTGGGACCTCCGGTAGGGCAGGGTCCGAGCGGTACTGTGAAGGGACTGGTCTACTTCCAGGGCCAGTACTCGGGCCCGGTCTACACGACGCTGATGGGGTGCGCTGCCTTTCTCCCCAGGGTCTACTTCATGGAGGCGACGGGGCGCGTGGAGGACACGCACCTGCTCAAGCTCGGCGGGGTGGATTCAGGGGGCTGTAACGGCCTCGCGATCGACCCCGCAACGGGCGTCGCCTACGTCGTGATCAGGCCGGCTGACAACTCCGGTCGCTATCTCGCCACTTTTACGCCGTCCACAGCTGCCTCGTGCTGCGATGCGACACCGATCGCGCTGCTCTCCGACAAGGTCGCGAGCATCGCCTTCGTGCCCGAGCCGGGGCGGACGACGATGCTAGCGGCCGGAGCACTAGTACTACTAACGATGCGTTATGGGCGCGCTTGGCGCCCGAGGAGGTGTTGGCACGGCTAACACGGCGAGCATGGATGTAGAGAACGCTGGACCTTCGGCGTCTCACCAGGGAAGCGGTCCCTCGTCGTTGAAGTAACCGCCAGTCGGGCCGTCGGGCGGAAGCAGCGCGAGCCGTACCGGCGTGGCGGCGCCCTGCTCGACGGATCGCACGCCCTGGTTCCGGTTCATGTCCGTGGCCACGTAGCCCGGATCGGCGGCGTTGACCTTGATCGGCGTGTCGCGCAGCTCATGGGCGAACTGGACGGTGATCGCATTCACCGCCGTCTTGGAGGAGTTGTAGGCGAGGTACTTCACCGCGGCGAATTCCCAGCCCGGGTCGCTGTTTCTCGCCAGCGACCCCAGACCGGAGGACAGGTTGACGATGCGACCGGCGGGGAAACGCCGGAGCAGCGGGAGCATCGCCTGCGTCGTGCGCACGACGCCGAACACGTTGGTCTCGTACGTTCGCCGCAGGATATCGCTCGACACGCGGCTCGGCGGGCCGTCGTCGATGGCGATTCCGGCGTTGTTCACGAGGATGTCGAGGCGTCCGGCGCCGCGTTCGACGAGCGACGCAGCGGCGGCCACACTCGCGTCGTCGGTGACGTCGAGCCGCAGCGGCCGCGCGTCGAGTCCTTCGGCCCGCAGCTTCTCCGCGGCCGCCTGGCCGCGCTCCTCGTCGCGCGCGCCGATGAACACGGTGATCCCCTCGCGCGCGAGCTGGCGGGCGATCTCGAGCCCGATTCCCTTGTTGGCTCCGGTCACGACGGCGACACGGCGGTCCATGCGAACCTCGATTCGAGCGCGCAATCCACGGCGGTCCCGGGAGACTGGCACGCGGTCGGTGGGCCCGCATCGTCCGAAAGGAGGAGATGATTCGCCCGCGCCTCTACACTGGTCGAGGATGCTGTGGCAGCGCACTGCAGTGAAGGCCGCGGCGACGGACGAGGCGATCTCGCTCCGTCCCACCGACCGGATCGCGCTCGCCTACGCGATCGCGCTGGCGGTGGTTGCCGCGATCTGCCGCGTCCCTCCTCCGTCGCTGCTGCCCGCGATCGCGGCCTTCGCCGCCGGGGTCGTCGCGGTCGCACGATTCGCATCGGTGTCGCGCGTCGGCCGCGTCGTTCACGACTTCGCTGCGATCCCGTTCGTGATCGCACTCTTCGAGCTCTCCGCGCCCGTGGTGGCGGCGGTGAATCCGACTCGCTGGGACGCGCAGCTCGCCGCGCTCGATCGCGTGTGGTTCGGGGCGCTGCCCGCCGCGTGGGTCGGTCTGTGGGGACGGCCCGAGTGGCTCACCGAGGCGGCGTCGATCCTCTACGCGAGCTACTACCCGATTCCGATCGCGATCGCGGTCACACTCTATCGCCGCGGTCGGCGCGCCGAGTTCGAGTCGTTCGTCTTCGCCGTGGTCGCGACCTTCCTCGCGTCGTACGTCAGCTACATCCTCGCGCCGGCGTTCGGGCCGCGCGAACCCGCTACGCGCGAGGTGGCGTTCGGAGGGTACGCAGTCAGCACCTGGCTGCAGTCCTTTCTGCAGGTCGCCGAGTGGAATCAGCTCGACGCGTTCCCGAGCGGACACGTGGCGCTGGCGCTCGTGTATCTCGTACTCGGCTCGCGGATGCTGCCGCGATGGCGGCTCCCGCTAGCCGCGCTCACGGCCGGAATCGTCTTCTCCACGGTCTATCTCTCGCTGCACTACGTCGTGGATCTGCTGGCGGGCGCGGTGGTCGGAGCGGTGATGCTGCCCGCGTCGTCCGCGCTGTACCGCGTCCTCGATCAACGGCCGTCGTCGTAGGCGCGCCAGCCGTCCGCCCAGCCGATCCGCTCGAATCGACCTCCGCGATAGCGAAGCATTCGATCGATCGAGCCGAGATGGCCCGGCGACACCCACGAGCCCGTGCGCCAAGTCGCGACGTCGCCGATCTGCCCTCGCCCCGGCCCATAGTGGATGTGGCCGTGGAGCAGGACGTCCACGCCGCGGATCAGCGGGGCCACTCGCGACGGCAGTCCCCGGCGCGCGAGCAGGCACTCGACCGAGCCGATCCCGGCGACCAGCCAGCCCGGGCCCAGCGAATACAGCCCTTGCAGCGCCTCGACGCGGCCATAGACGAAGTTCTCGAGCGGGAGGATCGCGCTGCCCAGGCGGTCGTAGGGCGCCCAGGACGCGTGCGACGGCGCGAAGCGGTGCCCGTGCAGGACCCGCACGCGCTCGCCGCGCGCCGTCTCGAAGGCGAGCATCCAGTCTTCCGGCTCGATCGGATGGTCCGCGCCGGTGTCCGCGTCGTGGTTTCCCTCGATATACACCACGCGGCGTCCCTCGGCGCGCCAGCCCGCGACGAGCTCCGCGAGCCTCGCCACTAGCTCGCGATCGGCGGGACGCTGCACGCGCCGGAAACCGTCGATGATGTCGCCGTTCATCACGACGAGATCTGCGTCGTCGAGCGCCTCCGGCAGCCGCTCGATCCAAAGCGCGTGATGGCGCGAGCACACCGACCAGCCCAGGTGGACGTCGGAGAAGAACAGGGCGCTGCGGACGCCTTCGAGGAGCGCCATTACAGAACTGCCATAGCACACCCGGACCGGAGCGACGCTCAGTACCCCGCCATTCCGATCTCGTCCGATCCGCCCACCACGAAGAGCGGCGCCATCGCTTCGCGCGCGACGTCGGCCCGCATCTCCGCGTCGCTGGGTCGTTCGATCGGCGCCGATGCCGCTTCGAGGATGGCGGGGAGCAGCGTCGCGTCGCTCGTCGTGTTGAGGAACACTCCGGGACGCGCGAGCACCCAATGCACCGCGCGCCGAATCGCGGCGGGATCGCGGAGGGGCTCGTACCACGAGTACCGTTTGCCGGCTGCACCGTCGGTCCATCGCCGGCGCGCGACCGACTTGATCGTCTGCACCGCAACGCCTTTCGCGTGGCAATCCGCGAGCAGGCCGTCGACGTCCGCCGCATACGCGGGCTGCGCCACCATCGGGAAGTTGTACGGCAAGAGCACGCTGTCGAACGCGAAGCGGGCGAGGCTCTCGCGATGTCGGCGCGCGACCGTCGTGCCGTGACCCGTCACGCCGATGAACCGCACGTGGCCCGCGTCGCGCGCTTCGACCAACGCCGCCAGAGCGCCGTCGGCCGCAAACGCGGCCTCCCACTCCCGCTCGCCTACGAGGTTGTGCAGCTGGATCAAGTCGATGCAGTCGACCTTCAACCGCCGTCGGGAAGCCTCGATGCTCGCCTTCGCGCCGGCGTGGCCGCGCTCTCCCGTCTTGGTGGCGAGGAAGAAGCGATCGCGGTGACGTGACATCCACGCTCCGACCCGAAGCTCCGATTCGCCATACGAGGCCGCCGTGTCGATGTGGTTGATCCCGAACCGCATCAGCAGCTCGAGGATCGCGTCGGCGCGGTCCTGGCGCATCGCGCCGAGTGCGGCCGCCCCGAAGATCACGCGCGAGCCGTCGCGGCCGGTGCGGCCGAAGGGAATGCGCTCGATCATGGGCGTCCCTCCCGGAGACCTCAATTTGCCATAATCGCGGCCCGCCATGGAAGGGATGCGCAATCCGATCGCCACGGAAGATCAGCGCGTCACCGAGCTGCGCGCGCTCGAGCTCGCCGCACACCCGCAGCTGGTGCAGACGCGCGCCCAGGTGCGCGAGTGGTGGCTGCGCGCAGTCGACCCGAGCCCCGACATGCGCGCGTGCTTCGAGTGGGCTTTCGAGGAGGTGATGTTCGCGGCCGTGGTGTGGTCGCTGAACCAGGACCCGCTCCATCCGCGCGTCGTCACGATCACGCGTCTCGCGCACCGCCTGGACGGCCGCGACGTGCCGGGCTCGCGCTGGGGGCTCGACAATCCCGATTCGATCTACCGGGTGATTCCGATCAGCGGCTCCGAGCGCTACGAGATCCGCGGGCGCGTCCCCGAGCGCCGCCTGACCGAGAACTACTTCACGCTCTGGGACGCCAACATGAACACGATCGACGTGCTGGACGGCAGGCGGCTGGTGGTCGACGCCGAGCGCCGCTTCGCGATCAGCGTCGACAGCGAGCCCGCGAACGGACGGCCCAATCACGTCCGCTCCAGCCCCGCGGCGCACGAGTTCTACATCCGCGACGTGATGCTCGACTGGGAGCGCGACCGCGCGAACGAGATCGAGATCGTGCGGCTCGGCGCGCCGCCGCCGCGGCCGCCGTTCACGGAGGAGCAGCAGCTCGAACGCGCCGCCGCCTACATGTGGAAGTGGGTCAAGAGCTCCGAGCGCTGGAACGCGCAGTCCGCCGACAGGCCGGTCAACAAGCTCGAGTTCGTGATCGACCGCCAGACCGACGGCGCACTGCGCAACCAGGTCTACATTCTCGGCCGCTTCCAGCTCTCGGACGACGAGGCGCTGATCGTGAACGTCGGGCTCGGCGGCGCCGAATACTTCGTCTGCCCCGTGACCAACCTCTGGGGCACGACGAACGACGTCGTCGGCCGCACCGGCAGCTTGAACAAGGCGCAGTCGCTGCCGAATCGCGACGGCAGCTACACCTACGTGGTCTCGGCGGTCGATCCCGGCGTGCACAACTGGATCGACACGTCCGGCACCCACGAGGGAATCCTGACGCTGCGCTGGGCCGAGTTCCCGGGCGGCCGCCCGGGCCCAGACCTGCGCGCCGACAGCCGGCTCGTGCGGCGGGGCCAGCTGCGCGCGCAGCTTCCGCCGGAGACCCGCTTCGTCACGCGCGACGAGCGCACGCGGCAGCTCGCGCGACGAGCCACGAGCTATGCGTGGCGGCTGCTCGAGAGCTAGTCGATGGCCGGCACACGCGACAAGGTCTGGTTCGTCACCGGCTGCTCGACGGGGATGGGCCGCGACATCGCGATCGCAGCGCTCGAGCGCGGCTACCGCGTGGTGCTGACCGCGCGCGATCCGAGCACGCTCGCGGAGCTGCACACGCGCCATCCGGATCAGTCCGCGGTGGCGCGCCTCGACGTGACCGATCGGACGCAGATCGCGTCGGCCGTGCGCCACGCGAACGACGTGTTCAGGCGCATCGACGTGCTCGTGAACAACGCCGGCTACGGCTATGTCTCGGCGATCGAGGAGGGCGACGAGGCCGAGGTGCGCGCGATGTTCGAGACGAACTTCTGGGGCCTGCTCGCCGTGACGCGCGCCGTGCTGCCGCAGATGCGCGAGCGCCGCTCGGGTCAGATCATCCACAACTCGTCGCAGGCGGGCCTGATGTCGTTCCCCGGCACCGCCTACTACAGCACCAGCAAGTTCGCGGTGGAGGCGCTCTCCGAGGGGTTGTCGCGCGAGGTCGAGCCGTTCGGAATCAAGGTGACGGCGGTCGAGGCGGGCCCGGTTCGCACCGACTGGGCCGGCCGCTCGATGAAGCGAACGCCCACGCGTCTCGCGGACTACGCCGAGGTGGTCGGTGCGCGGGCGCAGCTGATCACCGACATGGACGGCAAGCAGCCGGGCGACCCGGTGCGCGCGGCCGCGGCGATCGTCGCGCTCGCGGAGTGCGAGAACCCGCCGCGCCAGCTGCTGCTCGGCCGCGGTGTGCTCGCGGCCTACCGCCAGAAGCTCGCCGAGGTGAGCGCTTCGCTCGACGCGTGGGAAGAGGTCACGCTCGGAGCTGAATTTCCCTCCGATTGAGTCGACGCGGGCGGCCAGGGTCGAGCCGCGAGCCGCATATCGTTAGTTAGTCGAATTGCGCTGCTTCGCGCGCCTCCCGCCCGCATGATACGGTCGCGCGCTTCACACGCGGTCGGCCGCGGGAGGCGCAGAGATGAGACGGGTTGGGCTCGCCGCGGGGTCGCCGCTCTTATGGTCGGATCGACCGTGCTGGCGAGCGCCCAGCTCGTGCCCCAGATCCCCGACGACTGGAGCGCGATCGACGACGCGATTCTCCACGGAACGATCACGCCGCCGGGCGCGGAGATCCAGGAGAAGTCGAAGGAGCTCGAGGCCTACGACGAGCTCGTCTACGGCTATCCGCGGGCGGCTCTGCGTTCCAGGACGGCTTCTATGGCCAGGTCCACGCAGACCTCGCGCGCGTGCTAGGTCACCCGATCCAGTCGCCCACCTCGCAGATCTACTGCGGCTCGACGGGCGTCGGGGTCGACGGCGGTCTCGTGTCGTGCGCGAACGCACTCGCTGCATCGCTCGAGGCGATCAGCCCGAGCAACGCGAGCGCCAGCAGCGAGCGCATCCTGTTCCTGCCGACCGCCGCGCTGTCGATGCACTGGGTGAATCGCCCGACCACGCAGGGGCTCGCGATGTTCCCCGAGCCGTCGCGTGCACTGCTGCTCGGCAGTGGCATCGTCCTGGTGGGACTGCTGGCGCGGTTGCGAAGACGGCGCTGACCCCGTCTACGTCTCGGGGCGCATGCCGGCTGCGAGGCTGCCGCGCTCGAGCCAATCCGCCTGCTCGGGGCTCAGGAACTTCGCGACCGCCGCATCGTAGAGCGCGAGCTCGGCCTCGCGGAGCACGTCTCGCCAGCGCCCGTTCGTGCCCTTGTGCAGGAAGTTCTCGCCGCCGCCGACGAAGAATGCGAAGCGACCGATCTCGTCGGCGCGGCGCTTCATCGCCTCGAACGTGCAGCGCGCCACCTGATCGGGCCACTGGCGCGGATCGATCGGCACGCCGAGGAACGCCGCGATCCGCCGCATCTCGCCGTCGAGGTCGGCCCTGAGATCGTTGAAGTGCACGAGCAGGACGTTGCGCCGGTGACGCCGCTCCCACCATCCGCGCAGCATCACGAGCGGCAGCGGCAGGTCGATCCACTGCGCGTACAACTCTTGGAGGTCGCCGTCGTACGCGGGCATCGTCTGCAGGCCCTTCTCGACGGCCGCGGCGTTCAGGCGCTCGCGCACGTCGTCGCGGAACGACGCGATGTGGTTCACGTACGACATGAACGCGTCGCGGCCGTCGCGAAACACCGCGATGTAGGACGCCGTCTCCCACCACGGGATCGCCTCGGCCGGCAGGTGGGTCTTGACCGAGCGGCGGAAGGTCTGCGCCGCGAGCCGCGCGACGAGCTCCTCGACCGGATAGAAGTTCGCGTCCCACCACGGCGCGAGGTCCATCACCGGGCCGGGCACGTCGCCCGCGGGCCACAAGAGCGACGCGACGATCGCCTGCGTCCAGGTCGTGCCGCATTTGGGCGGCGTGCAGACGAGGATGTCGCCGGGGCGGTGTGTGAAGCGATCCCAGCGCGTGCTGTCCATCGCCGCGTTCTGGACGATCGCCCGGTCGCTCATCGCCGGGGACGATAGCGAAGCGCCGATCGCCTCACGTCGTGCGCCTCGCAGCGTTCCGGGCTCGATTCCACGGCCAGTTGGTCGACCAGCGCGCGCGGTTCGCCGAGAACGGGATCGACTACCTGCGCGCCTATCCGAGCGCGATGCTCGGCCGCGGCCGACGAGAGGCCGCACGGGCTCTTCGAGCCGGAGCCCGACGATTGGCGCGTGGAAGGCTGGCTCGCGCTGTGGACGTGGATGCGCCAGCTCGGCCACGAAGGTGGACTTTTCGTCACGATCGGCCGGCGCCGCGATCCGGCGCTGGCTGCCCGCTGAACGCGGCGAGGAAACCGACGGCCGTCGGGCAGCGTCGTATCGTCGGAACGCGCCCGAACGGAGCTTCCCGATCCGTGTCTTCGACCTGCTGGCGCCGCCGAACGCAGGCGACGCGCCGAGGGATCGCGCTCGGCGCTGCGCTGTGGTTGGGGGGCTGCACCCTGGGCCCGAACTACCAGCGGCCGGCGACCGCGGAGGGAGGGGTGTGGCACGAGCCTCTGGCAGGTGGCCTCTCCAGCGCGCCGCCGGATCGCGAAGCGCTCGCCAGCTGGTGGCGGCAGCTCGGCGACCCGCTGCTCGACGATCTGGTCGCGCGCGCCGTCGCGGGAAATCTCGACGTGCGGGTCGCCCTCGAGCGCGTGCGCGCTTCGCGTGCGCAACGCCAGATCGCGAAGTCCGAGCTGTTCCCGAGCATCCGCGGAAGACTCGTGCTGAGCCCGAACAAGCCCCGGACTTCGGATTCGAAGGAGTCCACCGGCCTCCAGGCGCGCTGGACGCCCGACCTCTTCGGGGGCCTGCGCCGCGCCCTTGAGGCGGCTCGGGAAGACCTGGGCGCCAGCGAAGAAGAACTCCGCGACGCGCTCGTGGGAGTCGCCGCGGAGGTCGCTTCGAACTACGTCGCGCTGCGCGCGCTGCAGGCGCGCATTGCGCTCGCCGATCAGAACATCGCAGCGCAGGCCGAGACGGCGCAGATTGCAAACTGGCGCGCGCAGGCGGGACTCACGACCGAACTCGACGTCGATCGCGCCGAGGGCGCCGTCGACCAGACGCAGTCGCAGCTCCCCGCCTTGCGCAGCGAGCTCGAGCAGACCAAGAATCGGCTCGCGATCCTCGTCGGCGAACCCCCGGGCTCGCTCGACGCGCGCCTCGACGAGCGGGCGCCGATCCCCACCGCTCCCGCCGAGATCGCGGTCGGGATCCCCGCCCAGACGCTCCTGCAGCGGCCCGACGTCCGCCGAGCGGAGCGCCAGCTCGCCGCCGAGACCGCGCGGATCGGCGTCGCGAAGGCGGCCCGCTACCCGACGGTCTCGATCAGCGGCGCGATCGGGACCTACGCAATCTCGCCCGAGCCGATCGCGTCGCTCAGCGCCGCCGCCGCGGCCGAGGTGGGGCAGGTGATCTTCGATTACGGCGCCAACAAGGCGCGCGTCCGCGCGCAGAAGGCGGCGCGCGCGGGGGCGCTCGCACACTTCCAGCAGACGGCGCTCGCGGCGCTCGAGGACGTCGAGGACGGGATCGTGGCGTTCACAGGCGAGCAGGACCGGCGCCGGAAGCTCGCCGAGGCGACCGACTCGGCCGAACGCGCCGCGCTGCTCTCGCGCGACAACTACGCGTCGGGACTCGTCGACTTCCAGGTCGTGCTCGACGCCGAGCGCTCGCTGTACTCGCTCCAGGAGCAACTCGTGGGGAGCGAGCAGCTCGTCGCTTCCGATCTGGTGCGGCTCTACCGGTCGCTCGGCGGCGGCTGGACCCCGGAGGCGACTTGAAATGAACGCCCGAGCCTACTCGCCGATCGCACGCGATCTCCCGCTCGACATCGAGGACCACGGTGCCCCTCGGATCAGCCGCCGCCTCTGGTATGTCGGACTGGCCTGCGCCGGCGCGATCGCGATCGCGTTCGCGGCACATCGCGTCACCGCGCGCGACGCCCCGTTCGCGACCGAGCGCGCGCGGACCGGAGACCTCACCCTCACCGTCACCGCGACCGGGACCCTCGTGCCGCTCGACCAGGTCGACATCGGAAGCGAGCTCTCTGGGACACTCCGAAGTGTCGAAGTCGGATACAACGACCAGGTGCGGTCCGGGCAGGTTGTCGCGCACCTCGACGATTCGCGCCTGGCGGAGCAGGTGCTGC
>Ga0066710_100003085_pt1 | contig 13957 bp, 15 predicted proteins | sample GraSoiAngelo_159_FD_79666 | JGI IMG/M metagenome (GOLD analysis project Ga0066710, IMG submission 79666) | Grasslands soil microbial communities from the Angelo Coastal Reserve, California, USA - 14_1009_16_40cm | ecosystem: Environmental > Terrestrial > Soil > Grasslands | place: USA...
ACATAACAGGTACGGGTAGGTAGTGCCGGCCGGAACGTCAGGCAGGCGTGATTTGGATCTCCGACCTCTGCTCTCTCCGCGCCCTCCTCTTTAAATCTGTGTCCATCCGTGTTGATCCGTGGTTGGCCTTTCGCTCCTTCCGGCGATTGACGCCCCAACCCAACCTGCTAGTTTGCCGCACGAGGTATGCTGAAACGCACTCCGCTCTATGAAGCGCACGTCAGGCTCGGCGGCCGAATGGTCGAATTCGGCGGCTGGGAAATGCCCGTTCAGTATTCCAGCATCGTCGATGAACATAACGCGGTGCGCCGCGCGGCGGGCGTGTTCGACATCTCGCACATGGGCGAAGTCAGAGTCAGGGGCGCTGGCGCAGCTGACTTTCTGAACTTTCTCCTGACGAATGACATCCGGAAGCTTGCAGTCGGCCAGGGGCAGTACTCGATCATGTGCAACGAGCAAGGCGGCACGATCGACGATCTATACGTTTACCGGCTCGGGCAGCAGGAGTTCCTGTTAATTATTAATGCATCGCGAATTGATGCGGATTTCGCCTGGCTGCGACAAAAGACTTCCGGCCGCGACGTAAAGCTGGAGAATGTTTCCGACGCGATGGGCGCAATCGCTGTCCAGGGCCCACGCGCGGTCGAGTTCATCGACGGTTGTTTCGGCGGTCCGACGAAGCCGAGCGCGCTCAAGAAAAATCAAATTGCGACCCTCACCTTCGACGGCAAGACTGTCCACGTGGCGCGCACGGGGTACACGGGTGAGGACGGATTCGAGGTTGTCGCGCCCGCTGAAATCATCGAAAAGGTCTGGACGCGCGTGTTGGCCGCGGGCCATCGACATTGCGCTCAGCCCGCGGGACTGGGTGCGCGCGACACGTTGCGCACCGAAGTCTGCTATCCGCTGTACGGCCATGAGCTGGACGAGAACACCTCGCCGATCGAAGCCGGGCTCGGGTTTTTCGTGGCGCTGGACAAAGGCGACTTTGTCGGACGCAAAGCGCTGGCTGACCAAAAGGCGAACGGCCCAAAGAAAAAGTGCATCGCCTTCAAAATGCCTGACAAATCAGCGCCGCCGCGCCCGCATTACGCGATCTGGAGCACGGGACCAAAGTCGACCAGAATCGGCGAAGTCGTCAGCGGCACACAAAGCCCATCGCTCGGGATCGGCATCGGTCTCGGTTACGTGCCGCCCGAGTACGTCGCGCCGGGCAACACGATTGAGATTGAGATTCGCGGCAAGCGCTCGCCCGCGCAGATCGTGAAGAAGCCAATTTATCAAAAGCAAAATGTATGAGCTCTAAAGTTCCCGCGGATTTAAAATACGCTAAATCGCACGAATGGGTGCGCGTTGCGGGCGACGTCGCCACGGTCGGGATCACGGACCATGCGCAGCACGAACTGACCGACATCGTATTTGTCGAGCTGCCGGAGGTGGGCCGCAAATTGAAGGCCGGCGATTCATGCGCCGTGGTCGAATCTGTAAAAACCGCAAGCGACATTTACGCCCCGGTCTCAGGCGAAGTCACGGCTGTGAATAAGCCGGTCGTCGACGATCCGGCTCTGGTCAATTCCGATCCGTATGGGAAGGGCTGGTTCCTCCAGGTCAAACTCGCGCAACGCGATGAGCTGAATAAACTGCTCAGCGCTGCCGACTACATGAGCCAGATTGGCCAATAGCTTAACGCCGGTCGTCGTAGGTGCCGCTCGGCGTTCCGACGCCCCAGGCGGCCTCCGGCCCGGAATTGACAGGACCGAAATAGTTTGTGTTCACGCCGCGGTTGGGCCCGGCAATCAGTTCATCTGAACTGCTGCCTCCCCGTAAAGTCCCGGGCTCCCGCTGAGGACGTCCTTGCGAATCGCGGTTCGTGTAACACCCCACCAATGCCGCCGCTGTGCAGGCCATAAATGCGATTTTTATTGAGCGCATAATGGTACAAAGGTCGCCGTTAGCGTGAACTCACCTCAATGAGGTTCTTTTCCCAGTTCGGTTCCAACAATGACGTAGCGGGCCGACGCCCTCAAAAAGCATGGTGGGCAAAATCACAACCGAAGTTCTGATTTTGCCCACACTCAACCTGCTGCGTTATGGATTACCAGCCGCAATGGCGGTAGTGACGATGATAAGTATACGGCGCGTAGCCGTAGGCGGCCCGAACGTAGGGCACCGGGTAGGCCGGCCGGTAGTAAACTGGCGCGGGCGCGACCACGACGGCGGGTGCCGGAGCGCAGACCGGTACGAGCGGAGGCAGGACGACCACAACGGGCGCGGGCGCAGGAACTACGACCGTGGGCACGGGAAGAGGGAACCCGATGTTGATGCCGAATGATATGCCGGCACGCGCCGTATTGGCGGTAGCGGCAGCAAGGGCGACTGTTATTGCACTGACTAGAAGTATCTTTTTCATACTTATCCATTCGACGAGGTATTCACGGGCATGTTCACCGCGCCAAAATCCGCACAATTGGCTGTTCGTCAACCATTTGCTTCGACGCAAGCCGCCAATGAATAAAATAGTTTTGCGCCCGTCTGCCGCCGATTTTTCCGTTGCCTTCCGGCCCAAAAATTTTCAGAGTGCCTTCATGAAAGCTTGCTTCGCCGTCGCGTTGTTATTGTCTATTATTTGCATCCCCGCAGACCAATCCCACGTTGTGGTGGACGATATGGCCGCGGCTGCAAACAAATTTCTGGGCGCGTTAAGCAGTGAACAGAAGGCCAAGGCCACATTTGAATTCAAGGACGGCGAGCGGATGAACTGGCATTACATCCCGAAGGACCGCAAAGGACTGCCCTTTGGTGAAATGAAGCCGGACCAGCAACAGCTCGCGCATGCGTTGATACACTCTGCCCTCAGCCAGCACGGTTATGCGAAGGCAACCAACATCATGTCCCTTGAATTCGTTCTCGCGGAATTGGAAGGACCGAGCCGGAAATTTCCGCGCGATCCGGGGCTCTATTACATTACTGTTTTTGGGAAGCCGGACCCGAAAGGGACCTGGGGTTGGCGGCTCGAAGGCCATCACATCTCAATGAACATGACTGTCATCGACGGCCAGTTGGTCACGGATACGCCGTCATTTTTCGGAGCGAACCCGGCCGAAGTGCGGGAAGGCCCCCGCAAAGGGCTCCGCATCCTCGCCGAGGAGGAAGACCTCGGGCGTCAATTCGTTAAGTCACTGCCGGCCGATCTTCGCAAAGCCGCGGTGTTCTCGGAGACTGCGCCGAAAGAAATCATCACCGAAGCCAAACCCAAAATCGGGCCGCTGGAGAAAACCGGAGTGGAGGCTTCCAAACTGAACAAAGAACAAAAGGACGCGCTGGTTAAAATAATTAAGGCTTACGTCGAGCGTTATCGGCCCGAGCTGGCGAAAGCTGATCTTGCGAAAATCGAAAAGGCGGGCCTGGACAAAGTCCAATTCGCTTGGGCTGGAGGCCTCGAGCGCGGTGAAGGACATTACTACCGCATCCAAGGCCCGACGTTCCTGATGGAATTCGATAATACGCAAAACAACAACAATCACATCCACGCCGTGTGGCGCGATTTCGACAGCGATTTCGGCGAAGACCTCCTGCGCAAACACTATAAGGAATACGCGCATCCGTGACCGGGTAGGGCGAGGCGTCCCTGCCGAGCCGACCTTCGATCGGACGGCGGTCCTCGCGAGCCATTTTTCCCCTTTGCAGGAATGCGTGTTCTGCTACGTTTTGGTGCTATGGTGCTGGACTTTACGAAAATGAACGGGGCCGGAAATGACTTCGTTCTGATCGACAACCGCGCTCGCAATATTCGCCTCAGTCGCGAGCAGGTTGTGAAGCTCTGCCATCGCCAGCGCGGGGTCGGCGCTGATGGCCTTTTTCTGCTCGTTCCTTCCACGTCCGGCAAAGCGGATTGGGCCTGGGAATTTTACAACAGTGACGGCAGCGCCGCCGAAATGTGCGGCAACGGCGCACGCTGCTTTGCCCGGTTCATTCAGAAGGTTGCAGGCGCAAATGGAAAAACGACATTCGAAACCGGTGCGGGCATCATTACAGCCACCTTCAATGGTGAGCGAGTCACGGTAAATCTGACCAAACCCAAGGACCTCGCCCTCAGCCAAAAGGTCCCCGTCGACGGAAATCCGCTGTTCATTCACTCATTGAACACCGGTGTTCCGCACGCGGTCCTGTTCGTCCCGAATGCGGATAAAGCCATGGTGCAGCAACTCGGCGCCACGATTCGGAATCATCCCCACTTTGCGCCCAAAGGTACCAATGTCAATTTCGTGCAGGTGGTGGGACCCAATCACATTCGCGTGCGCACCTACGAGCGCGGCGTCGAAGGCGAAACACTCGCTTGCGGCACGGGCGTGACCGCGGCGGCGCTGATCGCATCCCGTGTTCACGGCTTCAAGTCGCCCGTGAAAGTCACTGTGCAGGGAGGCGACGTATTGGAAGTGAATTTTACGGACGCCGGTGGCAAGTTCGGCAATGTGCAACTGACCGGCCCGGCTGAGGTCGTGTATGAAGGCCGAATCCAATTATAGATAATTTATGTTCACGGGCATATACACCGCAATCGTTACCCCATTCCGAGCTAATAAGGTGGACGAGGCGGCGCTCAGCCGCTTCGTCGCCTTTCAGATCAAGGGCGGCGTGGACGGCGTCGTGCCCGTCGGCACGACCGGGGAATCGCCGACACTGGATTACGACGAGCATATTCAGGTGATCGAGTCCACCGTGCGCGCGGCGGCAGGCAAGATCAAAGTATTGGCCGGCACGGGAGCCAATTCCACCAGCGAAGCGATTTATCTTACCAAAGCCGCCGAACGCGCCGGCGCCGACGGTTCGCTGCAAGTGGCGCCCTATTACAACAAGCCCACGCAGGAAGGGCTATTCCAGCATTTTAAAACGATCGCCACCGCGACGAAACTCCCAATCGTGCTCTACAGCATTCCCAGCCGCTGCGGCGTCGAGATTGCGGTAGAAACGGTGGCACGCCTGGCCCGCATCTGCAAAAACATCATCGGGATAAAAGAAGCCGGCGGTAGCTGTGATCGCGTGAGCCAACTGCGCGCCTCCCTCGGTCCGAAATTCATCATTCTTAGCGGTGACGATTCGCTCACGTTGCCTTTCATGGCGCTTGGAGCCGACGGCGTCATCAGCGTCGCTTCGAATATTATTCCGCGCGAAGTCGGACAAATGGTCCGCGCCTTTGCCGCCGGCAATGGCGCCATCGCCCAGCGGCTGCATCAAAAATATTATCCCGTGTTCAAGGATTTGTTTATCGAGACCAATCCCATCCCCGTGAAGGCTGCTTTGGCGATGATGAACCTCGTTCGCGAGGAGTTTCGTCTGCCGCTCGTGCCTATGAGCGCGAAGAACCGTGAAGGCCTGCGCGCAACGCTCACGGAGTGCGGCATTCTCAAGTAATCCATGATCAGGGTTATTATCACTGGCGCCAAAGGCCGGATGGGGCAGGCTTTGCTCCAATCCGCCGCCCGCATGCCCGACCTGCAGGTCGTCGGCGGCATCGACATCGGCGACGATGCCGCGTCCGCTATTCCGAAGGCCGACGTTGTCGTCGATTTCAGTTTTCATCAGGCCACCCCCGACTTCGCCGAAATTTGCGCGAAGCACAAAAAAGCAATGGTCATCGGCACCACTGGCCACATCGAATCGGAAAAAAAACGCATTCTCGCGTGTGCCTCCCAAATCCCAATGGTGATGGCCTCCAATTATTCGACGGGCGTGAACACGCTCTTCTGGCTCACGCGCAAAGCTGCCGAGATTCTCGGTCCCAGCTTCGACCTGGAAGTGATCGAGATGCATCATCGCATGAAGAAAGATGCCCCCAGCGGCACGGCCGTAACCGTGGCAGAGATTCTTGCCCAAGTCCGAAAGCAGCAATTGTCGAAGGTCATTCGACACGGCCGCGAAGGTATTACCGGCGAGCGCACGGACGCCGAAATCGGCATGCACTCTCTGCGCGGTGGCGATGTGGTCGGCGATCACACGGTCGTTTTCGCCACCAACGGGGAGCGCCTCGAACTAACGCATAAAGCGTCCAGCCGGGACACATTCGCGAACGGCGCGCTCCGCGCCGCACTTTGGGTGGGCCTCCGGAAGCCCGGCTGTTACGACATGCAGGACGTGCTCGGTCTAAAATGATCGCTTTTGTCGCGCTCGGGTCGAACCTCGGCAACTCCCGCGAGATTCTGCTGCGCGCGATGGATCGCCTCGAAAAATTTTCCAGCGCTCCCCTGCTGCGTTCCTCGCTTTGGGAAACCGAGCCGATCGATTGCCCTCCCGGCGCGGCACCCTTCCTCAATGGGATGGTTGGCCTCACACCGCTGTCCGGCGAAACGCCGGAATCGCTTCTGCAAAAACTCAAAGCCCTCGAAGTCGAGGTCGGTCGTGCGCCAAAAAAAATGCATAATGAATCTCGTCCACTGGATCTGGACCTTATTGCGTTCTGTAACGAAATTCGAACCGGCCCCTCTCTCACACTTCCGCACCCGCGCGCTCACGAACGGCGCTTCGTCCTCGCGCCCTGGAACGAAATCGCGCCGGACTACGTCATGCCGACGCAGACGCGCTCTGTGCGCGAACTGCTAGCTGAGCTTGGCTCCAAACAGGCAGCGCGGCGCATCGTCTAGTTCAGTGCGCCGGTGCAACTGCTCCCCGATCCCGCGGTACAGGCCAAGCAGTGGACGCCGGTCTGGATCGGCCGGTCTTCCAGCGACTCCGGCGTAATCTCCCAAAGATACATGCCCAACGGCATGTCCAGCATCTGGTTGAAGTCGCAGTCGTACAGCCGCCCGCGGTAATCCACACTCAAGGTGTTGCGGCACATGAGCCCCTCGACCGTGGCCGGATTGAAACTGTTCGCCAGCAATTCGAGGTACGCGTCCCATTGGTTCTGCTTGCGCAAATCTTCGGCAAAGCGCGCGATCGGCTGGTTCGTCAGCGTGTAAAGTTTATTGAAGAACACGCCGTGGTCCCGCAAAAGCGCTTCCCTGTAGTCCGCTTCCAGCTCCGCTTGCGGGGGCGGGAGCTTCGCGCCAAGCGGATTGTACACTAGATTCAACGGAAGCCGCGTACCATAGCCGACCGCGTTCAGTTTTCGCAAACCGCGAATGCTTTTCTCGAATACACCGTTGCCACGTTGTTTGTTGACGTTCTCGGGCAGGTAGCAAGGCAACGAAGCAACCACTTCCACGCTGTTGATCGCCAGAAACTCCGGTAAATCCTCAAACCCTCGCTCTTCGAGAATCGTCAGATTGTTGCGGTCGATCACATGCGCTCCGGCGGCGCGCGACACTTTTACCAGGAACCGGAAGAACTCGCTCAATTCCGGTGCGCCGCCTGTGATATCAACGATTTCCGGCCGATGCGTCCGGATCCACTCGGCGATGCGCTCGGCGGTCTCGCGCTCGATCATTTCCGTGCGCCAGGGCGCGGCATCCACGTGGCAATGCCGGCAGGCCTGGTTGCATTTGCGCCCGACATTCAATTGCAAAGTGTGCAACCGATCGCGCCGCAGCGTCAGGCCGTGCTCGGCCAGCTTTTGCTCGAAGCGATTCATTTCAGGAAATGTTCGAAGAAGCGATAAATCTGCTCGTTCGATTCTTCGGTCGGATCATGCTTCGGCCTGCTGGTCAGCGCGACACGGTTCGTGAATCCGAGCAGCGCATTCACAGCGACCGAATGATTCAGTGCACGCCAGCGCTCGGGCGGGTCTTCCGAACCGCCCGACACGAGAAACGGCCGCGGCGCCATCAGGGCATGAAGCTCATGCAGGTCGCGTCCATCTGCAATCAGCCGCTTGTAAGGTCCCGTGCACGGGTTGTCCGCCGTCGGCACACCTGGCTTGCGTTTCACGCCGGGCTCGCTCCCGAGATACCACGGCTCCCAATAATTTACATTTGGCCGCATTTCATCGAAAACGATCCCGGGATCTGACCACACTGCGCAGGCGAATTTATCGTATAGACACGAACCGAACATCGCCCACTTCCCGCCGTACGAATGTCCCACAATCCCGATGCGGCGCGCATCGACATTCGTCAGGCTGGCGAGCGCATTGTAGCAGTTCGCGGCAATGTAACCGAGAAAGGACAACGGCTGGCATTGCGCTTCACCGGTCTGCGGTTCGCGCGCGGGGCCAGGCGAGCCGATCGACAACGTCACAAAGCCGCGCTTCGTAAGTTGGTAACCAAAGTCCCGCAACTGCACCTTGCCCACGCCGATGCTCGATTCCGGTTCATAATACGGCACCACCACGGCCGGGAACTTCGCCGCGCCTCCTGGCACCAGCAGATAACCGTCGAGCATCTGCCCTTTCGCGACCTCCACGCGCACCCGATGCTGGACGAAAGTATCGCGATTCGTGCTTTCGAGCACTTCCAGCTTCGGCTTGTCGATCAGCGGCGGCCATGCTCCAAGATAAGTCGTCCAGATCTTGATGATTTCTGCGCGACGCCTGCCCCAATCTTCCTTCGATGTGACCTTGCTCCCGTCGGCGAACACCAGCGGTGACTTGTAGGGCCCGAAATCGTCTTTGAATTCGGGTGGCGGACTGAAAAAGGGCAGCAAGAGCATCAGCAAGGCCGACTGCATTTACCCAGCCTATCGCAAGAGCCTGATCGAGGGAAGCTTCCGGTTTTTGACTTTTGGCAGCGGTTCTTTTAGCGTCGGCACCTTATGAATGTCCTGAGGGTAAATGACCCCCAGTATGCCCGCCGGCTCGAGGAATTGCCTGCGGCGTCCAGTCTCTTTGACCCGAAGATCGAGCAGGCTGCGCGCGGCATCATCGAGACCGTCCGCGCGCGCGGCGACGCGGCATTGATTGAACTGACTGAGCGATTTAACCGCGCGACGCTGGACGTCGACCGGCTTGCCATCACCAAGGCCGAATTGCTGCAGGCCTCGCTAAAGGCCGACAAGCCACTGCGCGACGCCGTTGATTTCGCGGCGCGGAATATCGAACGCTTCAGCCGCAAGTCGCTGCGGAAAGACTTGTCTGCCAAGAACGCGCAAGGCGGGCGCGTCGGCGAGAAGTTCGATCCCTTTCAGCGCGTGGGCGTCTACATTCCGGGCGGTACCGCGCCCCTGGTTTCAACCGCACTCATGACCGTGTTGCTGGCGCGCGTGGCGGGCTGTCCTGAAATCGTAGTTTGCACGCCTTGCGACCCCGATGGCTCCGTAAATGCAGCGCTTCTCTTCGCGGTTCGGCATGCGGGTGCTACGGAGATTTATCGGCTCGGCGGCGCGCAAGCGATCGCCGCGATGGCGCTCGGCACCGACAGCATCCGGCGCGTTCAAAAGATTTTCGGACCAGGAAACGCGTATGTCGTGGCTGCCAAGCGCCTGCTCTTCGGACAGGTCGCGGTCGACCTGCTGCCCGGCCCAAGTGAATTGCTCGTGCTCGCGGACGACGCTGCAAATCCTGCGTTCATTGCCGCCGATCTGCTCGCGCAAGCTGAGCATGGCTCCGGTCAGGAACGAGTCTGGCTCATCACCACCTCATCGCAATTGATCAGCGCCACGGAAAAAGAAATCGACGTCCAGGTGCGCTCGCTCTCACGCCGCGCATTCATCCGCCGCGCGCTGGGCGCAAACGGTTGGCTGATTCAGGTCAAATCTCTCGACCAAGCCATCGCGCTGGTTAACCAGATCGCGCCCGAGCATTGCGAAATCATGGTCCGCAAACCCGCGTCGGCGGCTGCGAAAATTGTAACTGCCGGCGCGCTGTTTATTGGCCCCTATTCGCCTACTGTGCTGGGCGATTACGTTGCGGGCCCGAGTCACACTCTACCCACGGGCGGCGCAGGCACGTCCTTCGCAGGCTTGACGGTCGACCAATTTCAGCGACGCACCAGCATCATCGAGTACAGTCCGGCAGCCTTGAAGAAATCCCTACGGGCCATGCAAAAATTTGCCGAAGTCGAAGGATTGGACGCACACGCCGCATCCGCTGCGATCCGACAATGAACGACCCGCTCAGCCTCGTCCGCTCGCTAGTGCGCGAATTGCACCCGTATGTTCCCGGCGAACAGCCGAAGTTAAAGGGACTCATCAAGCTGAACACGAACGAGAACCCTTATCCCCCTTCGCCGAAAGTGCTGCGCGCCATCCGCACCGCTGTCGATGAACGCTTGCGCCTCTACCCGAACCCAAGCGCCGAGACGTTGCGCGAGAAGCTGGCAAAGTTTCATCGCTGCGCGCCCGAGAATATCATCGTGGGCAACGGCTCGGACGAACTGCTGGCGTTATCTGTGCGCTGCTTCGTCGAACCGGGCGGTATGGTGCAATACTTCGCTCCGGGCTATTCGCTTTATCCAGTGCTGGCTGCGACCCACGGCGCGATGTCCGTCCCGGCTTCGTTGCAAGCGGATTTCGGACTGCCGAAGGCGTGGGATATCCACGCGCCTTTGACGTTTATTACCAGCCCGAACGCGCCCGGTGGTCGAGGCTACACCAGCGCCGAATTGGAAAACGTTTGCGTCAGGCATAAAGGCGCGCTGGTGCTCGACGAAGCCTACGCGGATTTCGCTAATGAAAACGCGCTCGAGTTGGCGCTGAAATACCAAAATGTCCTGGTGGCGCGCACGTTTTCAAAAGGCTATTCGCTCTGCTTTCTCCGCGTCGGCTACATGGCGGGCCATCCAACCCTTATCTCCGCGCTGCATAAAATTCGCGACAGCTACAACGTGAATGGCATCGCCCAAATTGCCGCCACCGCCACACTGGATGACCTGGCGCATTATCGGAAAAACTTCAAACGCGTGATCGCCAGTCGCGAACGCACGACCGCGGACTTGCGTAAACTTGGCTTCGAAGTGTTACCAAGCCAGACCAACTTTGTTTTCACCCGTCCGCCGCGCTTCCCCGCAAAAGAGTGGCTCGATAGACTGCGCGCACGCAAAATCCTCGTGCGGTGGTTCAATCATTCCGGACTCGAAGATCGGTTGCGCATCAGCATCGGCAGTGACGCCGAAATGGACGCGCTGGTCCGCGCCGTACGCGCCATCCTCAAGTGACCGCCGGAAAGCCCTTCCGCAGCGAAGCCCACGGTTCCTCTTGCGAGACGTCCACGATTCCCGGTTCTGGCGCGTTCGACGGCGCCAGGATCGCCAGAAAGACCAGTTTCTCGTCGAACGGATTGTAAGTTCCATGCACTTCACCCTGCGGGATAAACGCCATTTCGCCGGCTTTTAAAATCCGGTGCTCCTTCGCAACCCATTGCTCGGCCTTCCCACAAATAATGTAAATTAGTTCTTCCCGCGTGGGATGTTTGTGAAACGGATGTGACCGCCGCGGCTCCATGTTCGCGCGCACCAGCAAAAGCTGCTTGTTATCGACCACATCAGGCCGGCAAAGCCATTCTTCCAATGTCCATGGCGATTGGAACCGCACGGCCTCAGTGGCGGTTACAAATCGGCGCAAGGAGTCCATGCGCACGATTTAGCGCACCTCAGAAATAATGTCGATGCTCAATCAGGCTGCGCGCCTGAACTCGGGTGGTGTCAGGGGATCGCCTTGATAATCGCGCCGGGCCAGCCGCAGCCATTCGAGAAACCATTCTGCCTCGGCCCACTCTTCCTCGGTCAAGCGCGGCTCCTTCTGAATTTGGACTGTTGCTTCTGTCTCCATGCAGCAACATCTCGCTGGCCTCAGCCGATCTCTATAGAGTCTAGGACCACTCCCACGGGATGAGGCACCGGTGCGCCCGGTCGGTTAAACATCCCCCATCGGAATCGTCATCGCCTGCGCGCCGCGCACTAAAAGTAGTAGTTCCAGCCCCTTGCAGCCGTGGCGTTTGCAAAAATCGATGGCTGCCGCGATGTCGGGGAAATTTAACGCTTCGGCAAAATTGGCCGTTCGTGTACCGTCCGCTTTTACGTACATGCTTTTTCCGGTGACTCGAAGTACCCTGATCATAGCTCTTTCCCAAATCGAGTTCGTCCGTTGAACTTACACCCGGCAGGCAATCCGCGCAGGATGGCAATGCTCCTAGACGTGGCCGGATTTTTTCCCTATTCGGCCCGCACCTTTCGCAGTAGAACAGCCGAATGCGACTGATTTTAAGCACTTTCCTGGTCTCGGGGTTCATTGCGCTCGCGGCGGAGGACTGGACGCCCCTCTTCAACGGACGCGACTTCACCGGCTGGACCAATGTGAATTGCGCACCCAGCACATTTTCCGTACGCGACGGCATCATCGTGTCCACCGGCGTGCCGACGGGCGTGTTGCGCACCACGCGCCAATACGAAAATTTTATTCTCGAGCTTGAGTGGAAGCATATGAAGGCCGGCGGCAACGCCGGTTGCTTTGTCTGGAGCGGCGCGCTGCCCATCTGCGGCGAGCCGTTCACCAAAGCGATCGAATTGCAAATTCTTGACGGGCACGAATCCGAAGTCGCCACGAGCGATGGCGACGTTTTCGCGATCCAGGGCGCGACCATGATCCCTGACCGTCCGCACCCGAAAGGCTGGATGCGTTGTCTGCCAAGCGAGAAACGCTCGCACCCCGCGGGCGAGTGGAACCATTATCGGGTCGAATGCCGTGAAGGGCGTGTCTCGCTCGCCGTGAACGGCAAAGTAGTTTCCGGTGGCTCGAATTGCGTCCCGCGCAAAGGTTTCATTTGCCTGGAATCCGAAGGCTCGGAATGTCACTTCCGTAATATTCGTGTCCAGGAACTTCCATCGTCCGGGGCACCCGATCAAATCGACGAAGGTTTTCGCTCACTATATACCGGCATTGATCTCTCTGGGTGGAAACAGGATCCCGGTCACATGGGACACTGGATGCCCAAAGATTGGATTCTCGAGTACGATGGCAAGAGCGAAGCCGCGGACCCGAATTTGTGGACCGAAAACGAATACGGCAATTTTTTGTTCATCGTGGATTGGCGCTTCACGCGCAAACCGGAGCCAAAGAAGGTCCCGATCATTCTTCCGAACGGTTCTTACGCCATGAACGATGATAATACGCGGCAGACCGTCGAAGTGATGGATGCCGGCGATAGCGGCATTTACTTGCGCGGCAATCGCAAGAGCGAAGTGAACATCTGGTCATGGCCGATCGGCTCCGGTGAAATCTATGGCTATCGGGATGACCTCAAGCAACCGGCTCAAGTTCGGGAAGGGGTCACGCCGAAAATGAAAGCGGACAAACCTCTCGGGCAATGGAATCGATTCGTGATGACGATGAAGGGCGATCGGCTCACGGTCGTTTTGAACGACAAAACCGTGATCGAAAACGCGCAGCTCCCGGGCGTTCCCGCGCGCGGACCCATCGCCTTGCAGCATCACGGCGATCCGATCCAATTTGCGAATATATATATCAAGGAATTGGGCGGTGCGAAGGTCACTCAAGTTCCGGCGGCCGGAATTAAAGGACCCTTTGGTACACAGATCGACGATGCCGGGAACATCTACTTCGTGGAAATGATCAGTAATCGGCTCGGCAAAATTGATCCAACCGGGAAGGTGACAATCCTGAGCACGAACCTCGATGGTCCGCATAGCCTCGCGCTCGCGCCTGACGATGTCATTTATATCTCGGATACGTGGAAGAATCGCGTACAGAAATTCGATCTGCGCACTGGCGCCATGACAACCGTAGCAGGCACAGGTGAAAAAGGGTTCAGCGGCGATGGTGGTCCGGCGAAGCAAGCAAAGTTCGACGGCATTCACTGCGTCTCACTCGCCGGCGATAATCTTTACCTTGCAGATTTGGGAAACCGCCGCATCCGCGCGTTGAATCTGAAATCGGGCATCGTAAAAACCGTGGCGGGTAATGGCGAGAAGGGCATTCCGTCAGATGGCTCGATCGCGGTCGAAGCGCCGCTCGTCGATCCTCGCGCTGTGATCGGAGATATCAAAGGAAACATCTACATCCTCGAGCGCAGCGGAAACGCGCTCCGCGTCGTGGACCCGCAAGGTCGTATTCGCACGCTCGCGGGCACTGG
>Ga0066710_100003087_pt1 | contig 13952 bp, 9 predicted proteins | sample GraSoiAngelo_159_FD_79666 | JGI IMG/M metagenome (GOLD analysis project Ga0066710, IMG submission 79666) | Grasslands soil microbial communities from the Angelo Coastal Reserve, California, USA - 14_1009_16_40cm | ecosystem: Environmental > Terrestrial > Soil > Grasslands | place: USA...
CAGTCCTCTCCCTCCGGCACGTTTTAGTCCGTGCCTCCTCTTGATCCGGGGGTCACGGCCGGAAGATTTGCTACCGGAGCCCGCCTTTGCGCTTCAGCAACTCTCTCGACAGCCCGGTGATAAATGTCCACAGTCTTTTGAGCGATGACGCTAGGGGAACATTCTGCTTCCATTTTCCTTTTCCCATTCTCACCCATTCGGCGACGGAGCTGGGCATCCAGCAGCAAGCGCGTAACGGCATCCGCCAACTGCGCGGCGTCTCGAGGAGCAACGAGGTAACCAGTAGAGCCGTCTTCCACCATCTCGGGGAGCCCGCCAACACTCGTGGCCACGACAGGTTTTGCGGCGGAGTATGCCATGGGGATTACGCCGCTTTGCGAGGCTTCGATATAGGGAAGAACAACAACACTGGCGCGGCGGAAGTAATCGGCGGCGCGGTCTTCGGAAATGAATTCGTTGTGAACGATGAAGCGGTCCGGATGGACCATCATGCGAGCATAGCGGGAGAAATCCTCGCCCTGACCAGCAATCAGGATTCGCGCGTCCGGAACGCGCGCAGTGATCAGCGGTTCGGCCCGGATCAAAAACTCCAATCCTTTATATTCCCAGATACGTCCGAAGAAGAGAACCAGGTGCTCTTCCCCTTTGCTCGCCGCTGACGATAGCTCTTCGCCGATCTGAATGTGGGGGATCACGGAGACCTTCCCTCGAATGCCCGGCAGATTCTGAAGCACTATTTCGCGGAGGTATTGCGTGTGGACGATCAGCTCATCGGCACGACGCCGGGCAAACATCTCGACCCAGTGTGGGGTCTTCTCGGAGAGTCGGTCGCCCGGGTGGGGCTTGAAGTCGTGAATTGTAAAGACCAGCGGATACCGGCGCAGGAAGGGCAACGCCAGGTCAAACCAAAGGTGGGCGCCCTGATAGTGAATCACATCTGGTGTAAAGTCGCGGATTTTCTGAATGATCTTTCGAATGGCGCGGAATTGCTGCACGGGCTGACGTAGCCTGGGATTCTTGAAGGAAAACAGACGCACGGAGCCATTTAGTTTCGCGATATAAGGCTCAACTATGCCGTCCGGAACGATAAGCAGGACTTCCGCGCGCTGAGCTAGTGTGCTGGCCAAGCGAACGCAGTATTCTCCAAAATTGTAGGAAATCAGGGCGACGCGGCGGCGGTCTCTCGGTGCCATGTGACGATGTTTGGCCTTTCAGGATTCTAGAGTGTGGTCAGCAACAACACCGGGCCGCGCACGCAGGTCAATACGCGCAAAAATCAAGTTGGCGCAAAGGAAGCTGTGGCTCTCCCAGCGCTAGTTCTGGTAAAGCGATTGAAGCAGTGTGGGCCCCAACCGCTCGGTAAAAAGTGCGGCGCCCTTGGGATTTAGATGCGAGCCATCCAGGAAGGCGCTCTCTGGCAATTCGGCATGTTGAAAGGGGAGCACGACGAGCAGGCCTTCCTTGGAAGCAGCTGCTTGAAGTTCACTAGAAGCATCGTTCAAATCACGAGTGGGAGGAATCAAAAGGAAGAAACGCGCGCCATTCTCCCGGCATAGCTCATTCAACAAACGCAGGCGCGGCAGCGCCTGCGCTACGATGGCGTCGGTGGGCGGCAGCGGCTGATTTTTCGGCCGAAAATACGGCACTAAGTCATTGATATTGGGCGCGGCCTTTCGCAACACCCAATTGTGAATTTCTCCGCGGTGTCCCATCCAACTGCTGAAGTTCGCAAAAAAGTAGTCACTCATCATGGTGTTGTCCAAGTGACTCTCTTTCTTGACCCTGAGGATATCCCGTGTCAGCATCAAGCTATTGGCGAAGGACCCTCCGTAAGTCGCGTTCGACACTAAGTCGCGGGTGGACAGGCAAACACCAACGATGGCGGGATGAGAACCTTCGGCAAAGAGCCGGCGCAATCCGAAATACCAATCCAGATAGCTGGTGCCCGAAATGGGGAGATAGGCCAGGGAATAGTTGGGCGCTATCTCTTTTTGCAGATTGTCTCGGTCCACTCCGACTTCCAGGTAGGAGTTGCCGACAATCAGCATGGTTGCTGACTTGCCGGCGGCATCCGGCCGAAGCGAAACAGCCGCAAGATGGTCCGCCTGAATGCTGCGCCAGACATGATTGATGCGGGGAAAAGCTATCCGCGTTACAGCCTCTAGTGCGCAGAAATAACTGGACAACGCGGCAAGCAAGACAACCATCGCGCGAGAGGCATTCCGCCGGTCAGAATCGGAAATAGATGAAGGCACTTTCTTGATTTGCTCCGAACAGTGTAATCAGTACGCAGAACGCAATTCCAGTGGCGACGCGCCATGAATAGGAGCGTGATGCGAACATATGCTCGCCGTCCGACAGTTCCAATTGAAGGTCGAGAAGGAAGAGGATCACGGCGTAGACGGCCAAGAACAGGAGAGCGGACAGGTAAGCAGGGTTCCATTGCCAAGTCGTAAGGCTGACGATTTGCTCCCAAGCGCCGTGAAGCGAAGGAACTCTGAAGAAGATCCACGCCAGACAAACCACGTGAAAGAGGATGATTCTGCGGCCCCAGCGTCCGAGGAAGGTGGTCGAAGGAGTGATTTCGCGCTTCCCGGTGAACAAACGCTCGATGGCAAGTCCGACGCCATGGATCCCGCCCCAGACGACGAAAGTCCAGTTCGCTCCGTGCCACAGACCTCCAAGCAACATGGTGAGCATCAGGTTGATGTAGGTGCGGACATTTCCGAGACGATTGCCGCCGAGCGGGATGTAAAGATAGTCGCGCAGCCAGGTGCTCAAACTGATGTGCCATCTTCGCCAGAAATCCTGAAGACTTTCGGCGAGATAAGGCTGGCGGAAGTTAACCATGAAGTGGAAGCCGAGAAGTTGAGCGCTGCCCCGGGCAATACTGCTGTAGCCGCTGAAATCACCATAGATCTGCCAGGCGAAGGCATACGTTCCGAGCAACACCGTCATGGTGTTTGGTCCGCCAAAACTGCCGGAAAAGATGGCGTTGGCGATGAGAGCGCAGTTGTCCGCTATAACGACTTTGCGAAAAAGCCCTTCCAAAATAAGGATCAAACCGTCGAAGGCCTTGGCGGGGTCCCACACGCGCGGCTTTTGCACTTGCGGAAGCAGATGCGAAGGCCGCTGAATTGGTCCTGCAATCAAGTGTGGGAAAAGACTGATGAAGAGAGCATAATCCACCAACGATTTCGCAGGCTCCACTTTGCGATGATAAACATCCACGATATAGGCTACTTCCTGGAATGTGTAAAAGGAGATACCCGGAGGCAAAAGGATACGCCACACACTGACGGGTATCTGCTTCAGTCCGAGCAACGCTGCGAGGTGGGCCATGGAATCCACAAAGAAATTGAAATACTTGAATACGCCGAGGAATGAGAAATTCAGGACAATGGAGAAGAGCAGCAGCAACCGGCGGGCGCGCTCATCGGAGGTTGCGGCAATCTTTCTAGCTACGAGGTAATCCACCAAAGTCGAACCTGCCATTAAAATTAGAAACCGCCAGTCCCACCAGGCATAGAAAAAGTAACTCGCCGCGAGCAACAAATAGTTCTGCTTGCGAAATGGCAGGCGCCAGTAGACCAGCGCGGCAAGGATCAGGAAGAGGACGTAAGCTGTGGAATCAAAGAGCATGGCTATTTCGATTCGTTGCGATTTCTGAACACCCTACTCTGAGAGGAGCGGGCCATACTTGTCTCTAAACTGGCGGAGACCTCCCGACGCCCAGATGGCCACCGCGAGTAAGGCGGCAGTGTAAATCAGCGTGGCGGAGACACCGGCCAGGATGCCCGGTCGGCCGGCGGGCGCAGCCAGATAAGCGGCCATGCACGCTGCCGCCACGAGTGGTTTCCAGACGATGCTCGCGATGGGGATACCGGAGAGCAAGTGCGCGGCCGGGATGTAGTGCTGGCAGCAATCGGCCGCTCGCGTTAGGAGCAACGCGATGGCGGCGCCGCGCAAACCAAACATGCCAATCAGCGGCCAGCCGACGAGTAAGTTGACAAAGGTATCGACCACGACGATTCGCAGGGTGATTTTTTCACGGTGGCTGGCTACCAGCACCTGGCCAAGCACGCTGGTAAATGCTTGCAAGATCAGCACCCAGGCGACGATACGCAAAGCCGGTAAAGCCTGGGAAAATGCCGGATTCTTGTAGAGAAGCGAGATCACGCGGTCGCCCATGAAAAAGAGCCCGGCCACGACCGGCAGAGCAAGAACGAGAAGCAACTCCATGGCCTGCTCGGCAATCTGCTTCAGGCTTTGATAACCTGATTGAACCTTCCTGCACATTACCGGAAATATGCTTTGCGCCATGCTTTGGTAGACGAGCAGCAGTGGCACCATCAATTGTGTCGCCGCGCTGTACAGGCCCACTTCTGTCTCAGATGCCAGTTTGGAAAGAAGGAGGATATTCAAACTGCTCATGACCGCCAGCGTTCCGTCGATACCCAGAAAAGTGGCGGCGGAGCGTATGGTCGCCAGCGAAAAATGAAAATCAAGGGACGCTGGCTGCGAGGAAAATCTAGTGAGCAGAATCCAGACTTCGACCGCGGCGATGGCGGCGAGAGAAGCCAGCAGAATCAGGATGACGGGATAGAGACCACGGTTGCTGGTCAGGAGAAGGAAGGCTCCGGCAACCTTGGCAACATTCACAGGCACATTGACGTAGGCGATGTAACGCATGTGCTCCCAGGCTTGGAAGATGCCCTCCGAGACCGCCGAGATGGTATACGGGAGGAGGCCGAACGAGAGTAATAAAATGACTCGAGTCGTCGCGCGCGGGTAATGCATTAAATGGACGAAACTCCATAGCGCAACGATGGAAGCAAGCGACGTGAGCGTCACAATCATGCAGCCGTTGATGAAATACAGGCGCGTTTGCGCACGCTCTTTTGCGACTTGCCGAACGATCAGTGTCTTTAAACCTCCTACGGCGAATACCTGGAACGTGTAGAACAGCGTGAATGCCAGCGTAAGCTGGCCAAATTCCTGCGCTCCCAGGTGCCGCGCGACCAAAGCGTACAAGACAAAGCTGGTCATCCGGTTCATCACATCACTCGTGAGGATGGAGAGCGCATTGCCTGTGGTTTTGCGTAGATTTAGACTCATCAGGAGACCCTAGCGCATGCGGGAAGATGAGAACTCTTGGCTTCTGTCACTGCGGACTCGCGTTGAACACCACATCCACCCAGTAGTTCGCGGACTGGTGGGTATTCCCTGGGAAAACACTGCTGCCATAGGCAAATACCCCGTTCGGAGCGCCGTTTCCGTCGGCTAGTGCATGCAGAGGAGCATTTTCCGCGCCGGAAGCTAGGAAGTAGTCCCAGTCGGCGCTGTAGTGCCCCGCCGCGCTGGAATAGGAGGCCACGTAAAGGGTACTCGCGGTGATCGGCACGGGTTGCGCAAAGTTCACCTGCTGCCAGCCGGAGGCAGTCTCAGCCGTAAAAGTCGCTGTGGCTAGCAAGATACCTGTGCTCGTCCACAGATTGCCCACATGCGTGCCGGTGTTGCCCGCGCTTTTGTAAAAGCGAATTCCGGTGACGTAACCGTTGGCGTCCGAACGAAATGTAACCCCCAACTCCGCCGAGGAGTCAGGTCCAACATCAACATTTGTCGGAGTCGCCGTGTCCGGCCAGATCGTGCAAGGACAACTCCCGGTGGTAGTTACGACAATTCTCAGCGGGACGCTGGCCATTTGCTGTGGATTGCTCGAATCGGTCACCTGGATCGTGAAGTTGAACACCCCAGCGGTCGTGGGAGTCCCGGAAATCACACCAGTCGAAGACAACGTCAGTCCTACTGGCAATGATCCGGACAGCAACGACCAAGTGTAAGGGGGATTCCCACCCGATGCGAAAAGGCTTTGGCCGTACGACACCGACTGCGTGCCTTTCGGAAGCGACGCCATGGTAATGGCCAAATTGGGACTGTTCGTAAACACCACATCTACCCAGTAGTTCGAAGAGCTGTAGGTATTCGCGGGAAAGGCACTGACGGCGCTGTACGCGAATAGCCCGTCGGTCGTGCCGTTTAGCCCGTTTGCGAAAGCATGCAGAGGGGCATTGTCTACTCCGGAAGCCGAGAAATAGTCCCAGTCGGCGCTATAGTGCCCGTCCGTGGTGTGGTAGGAGGCCACGTAGACGGTGTTGGCGGTAATGGCCACGGGCTGTGAGAAGTTGACCTGCTGCCAGCCCGAAGTGGTTTCTGAAGTGAAAGTGGCAGTAGCCAGCAGGGCCCCCGAGCTGCTCCACAAGTTGCCCACATGCGTGCCGGTGTTGGCAGCGCTCTTATAGAATCGAATACCAGCAATGTAGCCGTTCGCGTCCGAACGGAACGTAACTCCCAGTTCTATGGGCGAGTCTGGGCCGCCGTCAACATTTGTCGGCGCCGCCGTTGCCGGCCAAATTGTACAGGGACACGGCTGCGGAGCTGCAGCAAGTGTAATGCCCGCGCCGGGAATCTCCAGATTGCCGTTGTCATCAACCGCCCGACTCTGGACGCTGGGGATTCCGCTATTCGTGAATGTGGCGCTATAACTCCAATTCTCCCGACCGACGGCAGGATGCCAGGTTTGTCCTCCGTCCAGGGAGACCTCAACCGCGCTAACTACGCCGCCGCCGTAGTCCACAGCGCTACCAGAAATGGTTATCGGAGAGCCTATCGTCACGGTGCTACCTGAAGAAGGCGAGGTGATTGTTGAAGTGGGTGGACTGGTGTCCGTGGATGCAGTCGCGGGCACTAGGCCGCTCTGCAGCGTCGCCGGTTGAGTTCCCATGTCTGCAAGAAGATTGACGGTGGCCTGCTGCATATTGGGATCGGTCGGGGCTCCCGGGATGGCATGAGTGGCATCCAGCCCCCACGCCCAATACATGGTGCCGGCTCCAAAAACCAGCGCCCCGCTCAGAGCGCGGTACAGAGTCAGGTGGTGCGTGGCAATGCCATTGCCGATGGTGTAGTTATCAAGAAGATAGGTGGAAACAGGCAAAGTGGTAGTCGAGAGCGGGAAGAGACCCGCAGGCCGGAACCCATTGTCATCGTCCACGTCCCACTCGTAGCCAAGCACTCCCGCGGGCAGCCTAGCCATCTGACCCGGCCCCAGTGCCGCAATGCTGGTATTTCGCCAGAAGCGCATCCTCCCATCTGCCTGAGGCACTGAGATGGGGTCGCTGCGAAACGCATTTACTCGGGAAATGGTTCCACTCAAGGCGTTTTCCGGCCGGCCTCCATCGGCCGGTGGGCTGAAGCGCCTGTCGCGCCACATGCCGGTCCACGTCGGTGGATCGGCAGGATCGATGGGGTGGTTTTGTTCTGATTCTTTGTAACACACCAATGTGCGATACGGCGTATTTGTGCCATCAATGCTTGATTCCCATCGCGTCTTCCAGAAGATTTCGTTGCCGCTAAAAAACGCCAAGTTCGCGCCCGCTGCGCGGGCCACTTCAACATTGGCGCGTTGCCCGCCGGACCAGTATTCGTCGTGCCCAACAGACATAAAGACTTTGTGTTGAGTGATCAGGTTGCCGTTTCGATCGGCATCCACACCGGTGAAATAACTGACGTCGTAGCCATTGGCCTCGAGCCAGCGAACCATGGGATATTCGGCGCTGAAAAACCACGTGTACATATTGGGGACGTTGAACGGCCGGTTGTAACTGACTTTGAAAGCGTGGCCCATGGGGTTTCCCACATAGAGACTGTTCCCGCCATAGTCATTGTAAGCCTGCCAAGTGGTATCGGAGGTTTGAACCAGGATGTCGGAATTGCTGGAGTCGTTGCGGACGACAAAGATAATAGGGCTTGCCTCGCCGGTATCCAGCCGCATGAGCCGGGCGAAATAGATCCCTGACGTGGCGTCGCTCGGTACCGCCCAAGACGCCGATATCGTCCAGTTGCCGCAGTCGGTTAGTCCGGTCGAACTATCCGTCAAGCAGGGGGGCTGGGTTTGCGGCAACAATCCCAAGGGGAGGATGGATGCCACGAGGCGCGCCCCGTTGCCCTGGTAATAACCCAGCCGGTAGATATCGATACGGTATAGAATGGCGTTAGTCGAAATTTTGAAGAACACTGGCTGGCCAGCGTTTACGCTTATTTCGTTGGCAAAGCCTTGGATGTTTGGGGAGCCTGCCCCCACGATGTACCACTCGCTGAAAGGATTACCCGGCCGGCAATTCTCAGCCTCGATGGGGTTTTGAGGCGACGTACAACTGGCAAAGGCTGAAAGAGCCATGCCTGCGTGGGACAACACGAAGAACAGATTTCTCTTGAGCACGATGCAGATTCCGTTCGACTTAGGTGAACAACCTGTAGAGGTCTTCTCCCGCGCGCTCCGTGACCGGATCGGGAACCAACTGGTCGGTGAAACGGTTTGTAAGTTTGCTTAGAAGTTCTCGCATTTCTTTCTCGACCGGGGTTGGTCCGCCGTTGGGCTCGTGGCGCAGGAAGGAAATGGTCTTCTCTTCGGTGCCGAACTTTCGTTTGTAGCGCACCAGACCTTCCTGGTCGATGTCGCTCAGACCAAAGTCCAGAAGCTTGAGGCCTCGCTTTTTTCCGTGTTGCATCCCTTCCCAGATCAGCAAGTCGTTCGGCCGATGGGAAAGATCGCCAGGCAGAGACGCGTTGAACTTGTAGTAGAGCGTGTCTTTCCACTCCAGAAAGAAATCGCCGGCGACGATCTTATCCCCACTTAGAGCTAGCAGAAGAAACCCATGTTGCGCTTCTACGAAATGCCGCCAGATATTTCGAAAGAAACTGTAAGGTTGCGCGAGCAGACCATACTTATATTTCCGAACTTTTAGATGCATCTCAAAGAATGCCCGGAGTTCCTCCTCCGACTGCGCGAGGCGAACAACGAGGCCCTCACGCTGAGATTTCCGGATGGCCCGGTGAGTGGAATCGTGCATGGCACCCCAAAGGGCGTCCGGCTCCGGCCGCAAATCCAGACCATGCCACTTGGCCTCCTTGAAGAGAGAGAATCTCTCATCGGCAAGAGGCAGGTTATTGTGCAAGCAGCGGACGGTAATGGGACAGTGCTCGGGCAGCAGCTGGTCTATCAAGAAGCGCCAGCTGGGCACGTCATTGACCAGCGGATCGCAATAGTCCGAAAAGGGCAGGGCTACGATCCGTTCTCCCAGAATGTCGGTGATCCGGCAGAAAGGAATTCCGGCGGATGGCTCTCCGCGGTCATCGAGAATCACGTAAGCGCTGGCCTCCCAGCCATACGTGTCCGTCAACACTTGAATCCAGCTCGGCGAGTGAAAAACGCCGCTTGGAGTTTGATCCACGAGCCTCCGCCACAATAGATCGCTACGAGGATCTACGCGCGCAATGTTCAAGTACGCTTACCCCCATTCCTCGGGACGCCCTCTTTGCGGAGAGCCCTGGAGCAAAACACCGGCAACCGATCTTCTCGGACATGACTCATCTCGGATCGCCCGATTCGCAGCTGGCAGTTCGTCGGAGGGGCGGGCGTCGAGCCTGATTTTCCATCTCTCCTCCATGTGGCAAAGCTTGCCGCGAACCCGCCGGCGCAGGCAGGACAGCCCGATAGACTTCCAGGAGCTTCGGAATCGAATATTGCCAGGCCAATTCGGTCTCCACCCGCCGGCGCCCGAGCAAGCCCATCGTTTCCCTGCGCGCTGGATCGTCCATAAGCTCCGCGATGGTTCGAGCGAATTCCAGCTCGTCGTTCGGTTTCACGTAGGCCGCCGCTCCTTGGGCAGTGAAGCGATGCTCCGTTAGATCGAAAGCCACAATGGGTTTCGCCAGGGTCATGTATTCCATCAGCTTGACCGCCGTCGAGCGCTCGTTGTAGGGAGCTGACGGTTCGGGAGCAACACAAATGTCGGCCGCGCCGAGATAGCGTGCCACTTCCGAATGATTCACCATCCCGGTAAACAACACGTATTCGGAGATGTCCAACTGCTCGGTCAGTGATTTCAGGTAAGGGAGAGCATCTCCGCCGCCCACGAGGATGCAAAAAAAATCAGTTCTCCCCAAATCCCGGACCAGGTGACTCAGTGCACGCATGAGATAGTCCACGCCATCCTGAAACCCCATCACGCCGATATAGCCGATAACGGTTTTTCCCTTCGGCTGCAGAGTGCGGTCAGGTTCGACGGGGCGGAGATCGTGCAGTTCAATCCCGTTGCGCACGACTGTGATGCGTGTTTCCGGCACATGATCGCGCTCCATCTCTATTTTCTTGTACGACTCATTTGTGGCAATGACGCGATTGGCAAGACAGCAGGTGAGTTTTTCCAGCAAGACAAGTGCGTCATAAACGAGCAGGCTTCCACCGCCCGGGAAACGTGCCTGATACATTTCCGGGGATAAGTCGTGATGATCAAAGACAAATCGCTTGCCAAGCAATTTGTAAAAGGCGGCGATGAATACAAACGTGTCCGGCGGATTGTGAGCATGGACAACATCAAAGCCCTCGCGGAAGAAAACCAGCAAGGAGAGCACCAACGTGGCGCCCATGGCGTACCCGTACTCCCAAAGATACCCGAGGAAGCCATTGCCCGCCGACGGCTGCGCATAGCGATAAACGCGCACACCGTTCGATGTTTCCCGAAAGGGCTGGCCCGGGCCCGCCGGACAGATGACCGACACCCGGTAGCCTGCGGCGGTCAGTGCATTGGCCTCTCGGCGAACCCGAAAGTCCCGCGGGTAAGTCTGATTCTCCAAGAGCATCACTATTCGGTTATTGGCGGACGCTTTCACGAATGTTCCCTTCTCGATCTCTGCCTCAATTTCATCAGGCTTGCGCTGCGACAGCTCTCGTCAACTGCTCCGGGCGTTGTTGTGAATCCATGAAAACGCGCTGCCAAAGTTCGATGCTGAGTAGACCCCACAGCAACGAGCCATGATCGGCGAAACCGTTTTCGTGCTCGGTGAGCAATTTTTCTACAAAAGCTGGATTGAAGAGCCCTCGGCGTTGCAATGCGGAGGGAGAAAGAACATCACGGAGAAATGACCGGGCCTCTTTCCGGAACCATAGAGAAATGGGCATGGGAAATCCCTTCTTCTTCCGGCGGATGATCTCCGGAGGAAGCAAGGCTTGCCCCACTTTCTTTAGCAAATACTTGCGCGTCAGGCCTTTTACTTTCAGATGCTGCGGGAGTGAGGCTGCAAACTCCACCAGCTTGTGATCCAGAAGTGGAACGCGAGCCTCCAGCGACGCGGCCATGCTCGTCTTGTCGCCCCGAGCAAGCAGATCGTCGGGCAGCCAGAGCTTCGTATCCACGTAGAGCATGCGGTTCAGTGGGTCCGTGGCATCCGTGCGAGCCAGGTGTTCGGCGAAAACGGCGCTGGCGTCGCCCCCGTTCAGGTTCTGTTTGAAATCCTCCGAAAGCAAAGCTTGTTTGGCTTCCGCGTTGAAAAGTGGAAACCAGTTGACGAGACGGTTGATTTCATCAGGCTGACAGAGTGCGTACAAAGCGAGCTTCTGACGGCGCAGCCCCGGGACGTGCCCGCTCGCGGCAAGCGCCCATGACTTGGCGGCTCGCGGAACATGCTGGAACAAGGGTGACAGCCTTTCACCGGCGTAGCGCGCGTAGCCCGCAAATAATTCGTCCCCGCCTTCTCCCGTGAGGACCATCTTCACTTGTCGCGAGGCCAGCTCCGCGACCATGTAGTTGGCCAAGCAAGCTTCATCGGCGATGGGCTGATCCAGATGCCAGACTACTTTCTCGGAAAGGTTGATCAGGTGATCGGGCCGGATAAGAACTTCGTGATGATCGGTCTCGTATTTCTTCGCAACCATGCGCGCGTAAGGCAGCTCGCTAAATGCTTCGGCATCGCCCTCGAATCCTACCGAGTAGGTCTTCACGGACTCGTTCAAGAATTGGCTCATGAGCGCGACAACCGTGCTCGAATCGAGCCCTCCGCTCAAAAACGCGCCGAACGGGACATCGCTGATGAGATGCAGCTTGACGCACTCTCTCAGTAGCGCATCGAGTTGCTCGGCATAGCTCTCTTCGCTGCGCTGGCCATTACGATGGTTGGCAAACGACAGGTCCCAGTAGCGCCGGACCTTTACGCCATTCGCATCGCAAGTCAGGCTGCAACCCGGTGGCAGTGCATAAATGCCCTCAAACATAGTGTGGGGCGCGGGCACGTACTTCAGCGAGAGGAACTTGCTCAGGCCCTCGGCGTTCAGATGAACTTGCGCCGCGGGATGCTGAAGAATGGTTTTGATCTCAGACCCGAAGATGAGCCGCCCGCCCGATTGTGCGAAATACAGAGGCTTAATTCCCAGGCGATCGCGAGCCACGAAGAGCCGCCGACGGCGCGCGTCCCATAAAGCAAAGCCAAACATCCCGCGCAGGTGCTGCACGCAATCTTCGCCGAAATCCTCGTACAGGTGGACGATTACTTCCGTATCGCTCGCCGTTCGGAGTGCGTGGCCGCGGCTCCGTAGCTGCTCCCTAAGTTCCTGGAAGTTGTAGATCTCGCCGTTGAAAACAGTGACGATGGTCCCGTCTTCATTCGAGATCGGCTGCTTGCCCCCACTCAAGTCGATGATGCTCAGGCGGCGCATTCCGAGCGCCACATCTTTGTCGAAATAGACGCCGGAATCATCGGGACCCCGGTGATGGATTACGTTGAGCATGTCGCCCAGAACGTGTCGGTCCGCACGGTCATGCGTTTTGTATTCGTGGAAGCCGCAGATGCCACACATAGTTTAGTTTGCGGGGCTTTCTTCTAGCGTTTACTTTCCCGCGATGAGCAGGTTGTTCTGGGTCCGGTCCACGAAACGCGCCTCGGGCTTTCGCAGCACTTGCTCGTAGACCTTAATGAGTTTCTCAGATACCGCAGCGGGATCCAGATGACCAATGTGTTCTCGGCCATCGGTTCTTTTGCGATGCGACAAAATCTCATTTATCCGTGCCGCAAATTCCGTGACACTCGGTTTCGAGACATGACATCCCTTGGTCTTCCCAATGACTTGGCGGACGTCGCCGACATCCGTGGCGACGATGGGAAGATTGCAAGCCATCGCTTGTTTAATAACGTTGGGTGAGCCCTCTTGGTAGGACGGGAAAACCAGCGCATCACATGCGCTCATGTAGAGCGCGAGGCGTTCCTGGGTCTCTTTGGAAACCACCAACAACTCAATGGAAGGATCGCGCTTTCGAAGATGATCGGCTGTAGCCTTGGCAAGTGGAAAGCGTTTCACGGGAACTTGTGGGTTTGCCGCAAAGAGCAAGTACTTCTTGCCTGCCACCAGCCCCAGCGCGGCCCTGGCTTGCTCTCTCTCCGTCGGCCGGAAGACTTCGAAATCAACTTCATGAGGGATAACGAAAACATTCGATTGCTCGAGTTTGCTGGCCATCTCCGAGGTCTGAACAATGGCGGCATCTACGTGCCTGGCCAGCCTCTTCCCGGCTGCCACGATCAGCGCGCTCGACCGTGTTTTCTTGCCGCCTTCCATGACCGTCCCCAGCAGGTCATCCCCGTGAAACGTAACCACGACGGGCACTTTCCATTGCGTACGCGCTATCATGCCGACGTAACTGTAATGGGCGTGGACAAGATCAATGGAGCTCCCGGCAAGACGCCCTCGCAATTGAAAAATGCCCTGGGGGTAAATCAACTTTCGAAAGCGGCCACCTAAAACAAGCACTTCGATGTCGACACCCGCGCGCTTGAGCGATTCGGCTTGGGTTCTGACAAACGAACCGAACGCGGGATTTGCTGGCGTCGGATACATGGCCGTCATGACGAGTACTTTCACACGAGCCGTCCTTAGGAGATGTAGCTAAGCGCTCTACTGGCCATGGTTTACTTTTCGGCCTTAGAGGGATCGAACAGGGATAGGCTGGTGAACCTGAATCGACGCGAGGCGGCAACAAGAGACGCAGGAATACTCCCGGTCCTGAAATTGGCCCACTGGACGCGCAATAGCGACATTTGTTTCTTGGCTGGTAGCCGCCTATTCC
>Ga0066710_100003088_pt1 | contig 13952 bp, 12 predicted proteins | sample GraSoiAngelo_159_FD_79666 | JGI IMG/M metagenome (GOLD analysis project Ga0066710, IMG submission 79666) | Grasslands soil microbial communities from the Angelo Coastal Reserve, California, USA - 14_1009_16_40cm | ecosystem: Environmental > Terrestrial > Soil > Grasslands | place: USA...
GCAATTGGCGCCGCAACGATCTTCCTCAAACAGGGCTTACGAATACCTCAGGACCTCTCCTTGGTCGGATTTGGAAACGTCTTGATTAGCGAACATTTCCGCGTCCCGCTCACAACCATCCGTCAGCCAAAATTGCGGCTGGGGCTCTCCGCCATTGAGCTGATGATTAAGCTGCTGCGCGGTGAACGGGCGGAACCCCAGCGCTTATCCGCTGAAATAGTGATCCGAGACAGCACCGGCGCGCCCCCTGAGACTCCAAAGATATAACTCTTTCAATTCCTATTGCGGCACTACCTTTACCTGGCCCGTGTTCGGATTGTAGTCGAACTTCGTGCCCAAGGGCGGCTCTGGCAATTTCGAAAGATAACCGGGCTTAACCAGCTCGTTTAGCGTTCTCGGATAATGCCCCTCCTGAGCATAAAAGAGCTGAATGGTTTGGTTCAGGCCCACCGTGCTGAGAGTCTTGTCCGCCGACTGTTTTGCTTTAGCCACGGCCCCCAGATAATCCACCGGGGCAGTGATAGGATTTCCAGACGAAGCGCTGGAATTGGTGGCTTTGGCGCTTTCGGCGGATTCCTTTTTATTGCATCCGGCCAAAAGGAACAGACCGGCCACCAAACTCAGAATCCGTAAATTCTGGATCATTCGATGACCGGTCCAAATGTTTACCAACCTCGAATCATCCTGCAACGAGAGGCTCATTGCCCGAATGATCAGTCCTGATGGACTACTTGTTGGTGGTCGCGCCGGACGGCGGTGCATTCGAGCCGCTGCTGCTAGAAGTATCCTCCGACTTCTGACAGCCAGCCAGCGCGAGGCACGCGACCAACATGATTAACGAGAATAGTTTCATATTTTCCCTTTGATGTTGTTACCATTTTCGACCGCCCGGCACTCGGCAGGGCGGCCTTTGCAGGCGGACTTTACTAAACGGCACTCAATTGCCAAGTATTTTTAACACGCGAACTGAAGGCGGCAAGCAGCCCCATATGGAGTATAATGCCCATACCCCCACAGCCTCCAAATATTTAAGGATTCCACTTCCACGTCGCATAACCAGCATGATTTTGCTTGCGAGTTTCGGCTAAAGAAAGGCCCAATAGGCCACAGCGCCTCAAATGAAGGTTGTTCATTTTCATGCCGGACGGGCCTCCTGCGGCTCTACTCAGGCCGTAGTTGCCTTGCATCTGGCGTTACAAAGGTTGGGCGTTGATTCGCGTCTGGCAGTCGAGAAGCTCCGACCTTTTTTCGATATCCCGGGCGTGATTCCCTTTACCACTTCTCGCCAGTCCGCTGTCGATCAATGGGTACATGAGCATTATCTTCAGCCCCACATTAAGGATTTGGATACATGGGGGTTCAGCTTGAACGCTTCCGGGAAGCTTCCTGCCGCTATCTTGGAGGATGCAGATGTAATCCACCTCCATTCTGTCTCTCAATCCTTGGACCCGGCTGGAATTACGGCATTTCTCCAAAGTGGAAAACCAGTGCTATGGACCCTGTACGATCATTGGCCAATGACTGGAGGATGCCATTCCCCGGTCGATTGCGCTGGCTTTGAGGATTCGTGTGGAAATTGTCCACGGTTGGGCGGCGATGAATTTGGGCTGGTGGAAGCCTCGTTTAAGGATCGCCTGAATGCCTTTGCCGAAATCACTGTGGTCGCGCCGAATTCCTGGATGGCCGGGGAGGCGCGGAAAAGCCGCATTTTTCGGGAGAATCGAATCGAATCGATTGCGCTTTCCGTAAGGTCCGGCGCTTTTTCCACAACTAAGACAGCGCTGCGCCTAAAGCACGGCATTCCTGAAGATTCGTTTGTGCTTCTGTACACTGGCCGGCCTTCCCGTCACGTCGACAACTGCCTGGAGGCGATTGGGCAGCAAATGCTTGAACCCAGGGAAATTCCGGTCCCCTCCATCCATCTCACCGTAACACAAAAGGGGACCGGCTCACGGCCAAGCAATAAGTTCAAAGTGCAATATTTTGCGGAAGGACCGGATCTCGCCCGCATTTGGGAGCTGTGTGGATTGGCGGATGTTTTCCTTTTTGTTCCTTCTGAGGGCTGTACCCAAAGCGAAGTGCTGATCTCACTGGCATGCGGCACACCGGTTTGCGCGAGCGATCTCTCTCAAGCTGAGACAATGCTGGAGATTCCCAATCGCCTTTTGATAAGACCCGAGCAACTTCGGGCTTTTTCTTCCAGCGTGGATGCGCGCCACCTGCTGACAAAAGCTTGCCGCGTGTGGATTCAGGAAAACCACTCGGATAAGACCGTGGCGCAGCAGCATCTTCAACTTTACACCGAGCTTCTGAACGCGGCGAAATCCCGCACGCCCAGCTTGCGATCCGTTCGCAGTCATGTGGCTGATGTTTTGCCTGAAGTCATTGCCAAACAGGCCCAGACGCTGCTGGCCGACACTGAGAGTGAACATCATGCCGCCTTAGCGGAAACGACACAGGAACTGCAGGTTCTGCGCAAGCAACACTCAGCGCTGGAGAATGAATTCAAGGCACTGAAGCACCAGTGCAAGCGGATGCGCCGAAACTTCGGCTACCGAATTTGGTACGGCATTTCCTTTGGCCTTAAGGCTGCATCTCGATGGCTTTTCGTCCGCAATGGCTCAACAGCCCCAATCCACTTCGACGCCACACAACCACAGATCGGGCTGCAAGTGCCTTGCTCAGTCGAATTGCGCGCGGTAGCCGCCCTTTTGGCGGCCGATGCGAAGTCGGTGTTCTTTCTCAATCCCACCCGTCGCAATTGGGAGTTGCACAAAGCATTCTGCCAATTCGGGCTAAGCCAGCTTTGCCTGCGTGATGAGTCCCTACTGGAAGCCATCAAGACGGCGGATTTCTTCTCGCATTGGGGCCAATTCCAAATCTCCGACGGCACGTTTGGCTCGGCTCTCGGAGGATACGATCTGATCGTGATCGAAGCTGTGGCTGATCCCGCCACGTGGCCGCTATTTAAAAGCCACCTCTGGCCGCATCAGCGGATTCTCATACACGGGTCTCCTGCTGAGATTCGCAAAGTATTTCCGGGGTACGGTCCGAACCGCGAAGGCGCCGATTACGCGTTATATTTTGCTCCTCCGGTCTCCTGGCTAGATCCCCGGTATCAAAATTATCCTGCTTGCCGTGCGTGGAAATCCGGCCGCAAAGGCCTGCGGCTGCCGACCGGGAACGCTTATCCCCGAATATCGATTGTGACACCGAGCTTTAACCAGGGTCAATTTATCTCCGCCACGATCGAGTCGGTCCTCACGCAAGAATACCCGGATTTGGAGTATCTCATGCTCGATGGCGGCTCGACCGATTCCACGCCGGCTGTGCTGGCGCAGTTCAGGGATCAATTTGCGTTTTGCAGCAGCGAAAAGGACCGCGGCCAGGCCCATGCAATCAACAAAGGCTTTGTGCGCTCATCCGGTGAAATCATGGCCTGGCTCAACAGCGATGATCAGTACGCGCCCGGCGCCTTACTGCGAGTCGCCGCTACGTTCGACCAGTTTCCTGAGGCGGATTTGGTTGTTGGCGGCTGCGGATTATTGCAGACCACCGACTCGAAGATTTCCAACATCCACCACTCTTCGTTGCCTTTAGGGCAGGTGATGCCGCTCCCCCTGGAGCGGCTGCTCGATCTGGACAACTGCTGGCTTAAAGGCCATTTCTTCTATCAACCCGAAGTCTTTTGGCGCCGTCGAGCCTGGGAAGCGGTAGGAGGAAAAATTTCCGAAGATCTGTACTTCAGCTTCGACTACGAACTTTGGGTTCGAATGGCGAAATCCGGCGCGAAAATAGTGCACATTCCCGACCTGTTGGCCATTTATCGGGTCCATCCGGCCCAAAAAACCTTCGGCTCAGATTTACCCTATGTGCCTGAATTGCGACGCGTCAACGCGCGCGTTCAGCAAACAGCTCTCGGCAGCGCACCTGCGCCTGTAATCCAGCATGTCCTTTCGTGAAAAAGTACACACCGGCGCGCCCTTGCGCGTGCTGTTCGTGAACGACCTGGGTTTCCAGTTCGGCGCGGGAGTCGCCACACGGCGGCAAATCCAATCCTTCGTGCGACGTGGCGACGTGGTGATGGGATTATGCTGCGCGCAGACCGATCGTGATCCCAATCCGGACATCAATCAGCCCCGCATAAAAGGAGAATGGCTCGGGTTCCACACCCTTGGCAGCTTGGGGACACGGCGAACCTGTTCCGACTCTGAGCTGTGCGAGCGAGTTTGCACCGCGGCCGCCGCGAGCTATCCGGACCTGATCATTGTTGGCAATCTTCACAGCGCCGGATGGCCGGTGTCGCTGGTATCAGCGTTGCGCATTCTCGGCGCCCAAGTGGTCACGTACCTGCACGATTGCCATTTTCTGACTGGCCGTTGCGCCTATTCCGGCGGGTGCACTCGATACCTCACAGGTTGCGATGAGCAATGCCCAACCCCTAACGAATATCCTCGGCTTGCTCCAAAGCTGATTCATCCGGCGTGGCTTGAACGGCACACTATTTTCGGGACGCCAAATTTCATGCCCCTGGTCGCAAATAGCCATTGGACACAGTCCTTCGCATCGGAAGCTATTCCCGGTGCGCGCGTCCGCGTGATTCATTATGGGATTGATACGGACCTTTTTTGTCCGGCCAAATCCAAAATCGCTGCGCGCCGGCTCTTGGGCATCCCGGAGAATAAATTCATCGTCCTGGGCGGCGCTGTGAATCTCCAAGATGCGCGCAAGGGCGGCGCATACCTTCACGAACTTTTCGGCCAATTACCTTCGACGGCGCAAGGCGTGGTGTTTGGCGCAAACTCATGGAAAATTCCGGGTGCCATGTCTATCGACCTGCTATTCAGTCAACGCAAAATTCGGACGCTCTATCAGGCCGCTGATTTGTTCGTGAACACTTCTCTACAAGAGGGCTTCGGTCAGATGATGCTGGAGGCGGCTGCCTGCGGCGTTCCGATCGTCGCGTTCAGGGCTGGCGGCGTTGCCGACGTTTCTCGTGACGGTCAAAATGCGATCCTCATCACACCGGGAAACACGACCGAGCTGGTGCGAGCAGTGAAGTCAATCATCCAAAATCCGGTGGCATGCGCAGAGTTGGGATGTGCAGGACGGCAAATTGCAGTCCAGGATTTCAGTCTCCAACGCCAGGCAGAAAACTGGACCGATTATCTTAAGGAACTTGCCAGCAACCCGTCGGCAGTGCCGCTGGCAGATTCCTCGCATCAACCCGTGCTGGCATGATCAGACTCCGAAAATTATTGCGCTCAGCGAATCCTAATTCGCAACCCGGGACGGCCGCCGCTGCCAATGAGAGCGACGCATGGCTAAGATTCAATCCGCTAGCCAAAAGTTCACAACCCGACGCCTCCACGGCCGCCAATGAGATTGCTTTCAGGAGCGTTTACGAACGCTATCCCGAAATCGACAAATGGCGTATTCCGGAACAGTTCCCGGACATCCAGGACCGTTTTTTCTGGAGAACGTTCGAGAAATGCAAATCCTACTCCCTGTTAGGAATTGAGCCGTTCTACAATCTATACCGCAGCATCGAGTATTTGGCCGCCAACCGAATCGCAGGTGACTTCGTAGAATGTGGCGTCTTTCTGGGCGGAGCTGTTCTTGCAATGAGCGACTTCGCATTCCACTTCGGCTTGCGCAATCGTCGCTTTTATCTCTATGACACTTTTACTGGCTTTCCGGAAAAGACCAGCGAAGTGGATTTGCGCGGCAACAAGGTCGAGTTTGAGCCGCACAGCAATTTTCTTGAAACGGTTCGCGGAGTGATCTCTCGATCGCTTTGTTCGGCAGACCAATTTGAGATTGTCCAGGGCATGGTTGAAGACACCCTGCCTCGAACCAGGCCGCGCATCATTTCTTTGCTGCGGCTCGATACCGATTACTATAAATCGACGCGAGTCGAACTGGACGAGCTCTATCCTCTGCTATCTTCCGGCGGCGTCCTGATCGTCGATGATTACGGCCTCTTCCAGGGTGCTCGCAAAGCCACGGACGAATTCCTGCGCCGGCAGCATAAAAAGCCACTTCTCACGCGCGTCAATTTCTCTGTCCGCACCGGGGTTAAGCCCTGATTCGTGATAGATTAGCCCGCAAATGGCGGCATTCCGAAACGAGGAGAATCTCCGAATAACGCTCTTTCAAAGCGCACACGGCCTGTTGGGTGTGCTCCTGATCGCCGTTTTCTGGCCCCTGAACTGGGTGCTGCCTGGCCTCCGGACGGCGTATCTCTTTTTTCCGCTGTGGGTTGGTTACATTCTGACCGTCGACGCCCTCGTTCTTGGGCGAAGTGGCACCTCCTTGTTTGCGCGGTCCCGTCGCGATTTCATTTTGCTGTTTATCCTTTCTGCGCCGGCGTGGTGGCTCTTCGAAATCATCAACAACCGTACACACAATTGGGAGTACCTCGGGAGTGGCCATTTCACCCACCTCGAATATTACATTCTTTGCTCCGTTTCATTCTCAACGGTTATGCCAGCGATCTTTGAAACTGCTGAGCTCGTCCAGACTTTCCCTTGGACTGACCGCTTTGCATACGGTGCTCGAATTGGGAGAAGCCGCCGAACTCCGCTCATCTTTTTTCTATGCGGCGCAGTTATGCTAACGCTTCTCTGGACCTGGCCACGCTATTTCTATCCTTTCGTCTGGCTTTCTCTCGTGTTTTTGCTTGAGGCGATCAACCTCTGGCTTGGCCACAGGCATTTTCTCGAGGATCTCCGGCAAGGGGATTGGCGGATTGTGATCAGCCTATCGCTCGGCGCTTTGATCTGCGGATTTTTCTGGGAGATGTGGAATTATTATTCCTATCCCAAATGGATTTATCACACTCCTGGCGCGCAATACCTCCACATCTTTGAAATGCCCCTGTTGGGCTATGCCGGATATTTGCCCTTCGCATGGGAACTTTACGCACTGCGCAATCTCGTCTGGCCCAACAGCAACTCCTTTCGCGTCTAAATGAACTTCGCATCGATTCGCTGCGCCAAGCAAAGCTTGGCGATCCTGGTGATCAATGCGGCGCAAATTTTCTCAAATCGACACTGACCGCCTCGAAAAGCTCTGGCGAAGATGTGAAACGAGTAATTTTTTTCTTCGTCAGGCCTGAAACCTCGACATCTAGCAGCACATCAAACCACTCCGGCTTTTTCACTCCCGCCCGAATGAATTCGACATCAAAGGCGGGCAAGGGAAGGGGTCGTTGCTGGGGGTCATTTGGCGTGTATCTCCATGGCTTTACTCGAGGAGGATCCACTCTGACTCTGCCTTTGCTCAGGTCGTAGTCGGCGCGTTTCAAAAAGCTCAGCGCGATTTCGCGCGCTTCATTCGTCGTGATCAGGCTCTTCTTCCCGGACAGCGATATCAACGGCGCGCTGCCATCTGGAAGACTGGTGATGGAGTTGCTATTATCGTAATAATTGATTGCTCCCACGTATAACTGAGCTGCCATTCCGATCGTTTTGTCCTCCACCCAGGAGCGCCAATTGAATTGATGGCGGCCATCCACGACGACCATTACTGTCGGCTGAGTTTTGCTTACAAACGATTTGGTAACTCGGCTCTCTGTGATCGGAAGGGGCAGGTCAAGCTCAGCCTTCTCTGCGAAATCAGAGAAGGCTGGCAAGACCAGTCTAACTGTCAATGCTGCGACCGCTAATGCGTTTGTCGCCATCGTCATTGGGGCAGCAACAGCGGATAGCCCCAAATTTGAAGGTTGTTCGTTTGGCTGCTCCCTATAGTGCCAGTCATTGCTTGCGCCAATGCTGGTGACAGCCTTTCCCGATTGTCGATCCAGTTCTGAAAGAAATTCTGCGTAAACGTAAACCTGCTGGTATCAAAGCTTGCGGTAGCGATTTTTTTCTTCCAGCCGCAAAAGGCGCGCGGGGCGCTGCCCCGGTTTTGAAAATCCTGTAACGTCTCCGCGGCAGGTCCTATACCGAAAGTTTCCGGCCACTCTGAGGCTTTGGTGCCTGTCTGGCAGCCATCGAGAAAAACAAACCGAAACGCGTGCCACACCTGAAACGTGTTCGTGACAAGCACATTGCCCAACAGGCTGGCCAGATGCGGTGCTCTGATGCCGTTGAACGGGTCATTCGCGCCAAACCCGATCCGTGCTGGTCCGCCGTGGCCCCAATAATAAAAGTTCCTCGTGCCCTCCTGCGGCAGAGTCGTTCTGATTGTCGACCAGTCCGCTGCTCCGGGCACAATGCGAACGTACGGAGCAAACGCCAGCCCGCCATTATCCGCGCAGCTCGTCGAGACCTGCTGCATCGCGTTGTCCATGCTCGTCTGATTGACTCCCGAATACAGCCGTTGATATGCAATCAGCCACGTCCCATTCAGGTTCGCGTCGTTAAAGAACACCCAGACCCTGCCCTTGTAAACGGGATTGTAGGAAATCTCGAAATCCACATATTCACCATGGGTCAGAACGTTATTGCCGTTCTCATCCAAGCCATCCCAAACTCGGTCGATCACTCCGCTGCTGGCATTTCCCGTAAGAGTGCGCAGCAAGGTACCCGCCTGATTGCGAAACGTGATTGTGTACGCCGCGTTTGGCTGGTCGATGATCGCGTAAATCGGCAGGCCGCTGACAATCACCTGCGGGACTCCTCGCGGCATTTGAATGCGGTTTGAGACGATCACCGTCACCGGCTCACCTGTGATCGCTGCCCCGCCTGCCAGATCAACCTCAAGCTTTAAAGTATACGTTCCGTTCGTCGCCTGGTGCGTGTCCCACACCAGCACCGGCGTCCGATTGGTCTCATCAAGGACATACCCGCGAACGCCATTTGGATAGCGATCCTCTTCGCCATCGTTTAAAGCGGCAAGCGCGACTCCCAATGGCTCCGAAGTGAAGTCGCCGCCGATCTCCACCGGCAACTCCACAATTCCGGAAAAGACCTGGTTGTTTGTGGCGTTGAAGAAATACACACCGCGGCGTACCACGCGATAAAATCCAACACATGAAGGGTCACTCATGGATGAGGCTGTACTTTCGCCCGAAGCAACCGTCATCTCCCGTTGCTGGTCGAGCCCGTACGCCAAATTCCAAAGCGGGGCTTCCCATGGATACGGTGGCCGCCGCTCGGCCTCCCACGGATATGCTTCGCGGCCCTCGTACAGCCAACGATCCCACAATGGAATCTCCTCACCGCCCACTGTCATGCTCTGTGCCATTCCGGGTGCCGGGGGTTGGCCACCAGCTCCCGATCCGCCGCCCGGGGCCAACGGAGGACAGTTAAATACACCTGCGTGCGTAAAGGTCGTCGTTTTGGCCACCCGAGGGATGATTGCTGGCGAGCGTTGCCCATGGCGTGTCTGGCCACAACGTCGGACGATATTGCACGATATACGCGGCCTGCGGCTGGCTAGGCCAGCGCAAGACCACATCCGATCCTTCGACCGTAATCCTCAGATTTGGCACCGCCTGTGAGCTGTAGTGGAGCAGCATAACTGCTGTGCAGACAATGCAGATAGTCCCCGAATGGTTCTGTTTAATTGTATTCATTATTGTCGTCCTTTGAGATACAGCCATCAGGCCGTCGTTGCGACCCCGGCGTCATTGAGTCGTTGCTAACATGTGACCTACAGTGGCGTCAACGGCAATTGAGGCACAAGTGCCGTTCTCATTTCCCGCTGGTTGCGGGACGAGTTGGTGCGTGCCTGAGCTCCAAGAGCGGTCGAATCTTTTGCGTCACGTTGGCGCCGCCACTCGACGCCTCAGAGTTGAAAAACGGATGAGCCAGCAGAAACTCTCCGAACTTGCAGATCTTGATCTCCGCACGATCCAACGCATTGAGGCCGGTAAAATCGACGTTCTGCTCAGGACGATAGACAAAATCCGCAAAGCCCTCAACTGCGAATGGAACGACCTTCTTCCAAAAGAAAACTGACTTCCGTCCAAGAAAGGTCGGTTCTTCGGTCCGGTTGATAACGGAGAGCGAGGAAGCAACGACGTCGGGCTCAGCGTTTTCTCCTCTCTACTCTACCTTCTGTTCGCGGCTCAACTTTCTATTGCGCAAAATTCCGCAGCCGATAGTGTGTCAACCATGTCTGGAGCAGAAGTTGACGCAACGGCACCGGAGAGCATCGCAGGTTTAGGGGAACAGGTATTGAAAGGCGCCCGTATCGCGCGCGAGGACGGACAATGGCTCTTCTCGCTGGAGGGCACCGCCGATATTTTTGATTTCCTATCGTGGGCCAATCGGATTCGCGAACACTTCAAAGGGAACAAGATTCACCTTTGCTCGATTGTGAATGCAAAGGCAGGCGCTTGTTCGGAGAACTGCAAGTTTTGCGCGCAATCTTCTTTTTATCAGACCGATTCGCCGCGCTACGGATTTATAGACTCCGACGCCATGCTCGAAGCGGCAGGTGAGGCTGGGAAAAATGGCGTGACGGCTCTCGGGCTGGTGGCGGCATGGAAGGGCCTTTCCGAAGGTCCGATGCTCGATGAAGTATGCGCGCGAATCAAGGAACTCGCTGGCAGCGGTACGGTCCGACCCGATGCTTCTTTGGGCATTATCAAGTCGCAGAATGTCGCCCATCGGCTTAAGGAAGCTGGCCTGCAATGCTATGGCCACAACCTGGAAAGTTCGCAGCGTTTTTTCCCGAATCATTGCACGACCCATACATACGAAGATCGCATCCGAACAATTCGATATCTGAAGAAGGCGGGAATCCGAATTTGTTCCGGTGGCATCATTGGAATGGGCGAGAGCCGCGAGGACCGCTGCGATATGGCTTTCGCGTTGCGCGAAATCGGCGCCAATGTGGTTCCGATCAATTTTCTGAATCCGATTCCAGGCACGCCATTCGAAAATAATCCGCCCCTCGAACCGTTGGAGATTCTAAAGACTATTGCATGCTTCCGTTTCATTTTGCCCCGGCAGGAAATCATGGTCGCCGGCGGACGAACCCTGAATTTGCGCGACCTGCAAAGCATGGTATTCATGGCCGGCGCAAGCGCGTTGATGGTTGGAAATTACCTCACGACGTTGAACCAGCCTGTGGAGCGCGATTTGCAAATGCTAAAGGACCTGGGCCTAGATCCGCGCTGGGACCATGATTTCGCGGATCAGGACGGTGAAGTCTCACTTACGGATGCGCCAAGGCGCTGTGAATCAAATAAAATGGTCCAAGCGACAGACGCCAAGGAGGTGGGGGTTGGGGAACCCCGCTGAAGAAACGTTCTGCCGCATGGACCAAAAAATTCTTTCCTTCGGTGGCAATGCTGAGCTTATTGCCAAATATGTCAAAACTTTTTTTTAGTAATTTCTTGCTGTTTTTTCGTCTGTTGATTCATGAAAGTTAATTGCGCTAACGTCAGCGCATTCGCGTAAGGAAATTTATGAGTAAGAACAACAACCAAGCTTCTAAAACAGGTGAAACCCGGCGCAATTTCATCAGAAAAGCCGCTGGCATGGCCGCTATCGCGGGCACTGCAAATGTCTTCAAGACGCCGGTTTACGGCCAGCAACAGGCACCTTCAACGGGAAGAACCATTGGAGCAAACGACCGAATAAATGTCGGTTACATCGGCGTGGGCAACCAGGGCACCGCCCATCTGAACCACCAGAAAACTCATGCACAGGAAAATAATATCGCTCAGGTCGCGGTCTGCGATCTCTGGCAAAAAAGGCTCGATGCGGCCAGGAATCTTCTGGGGCTGACCGAGGCCGATGGCTACCGCGATCATCGAAAGCTTCTCGAGCGCAAAGACATTGATGCCGTGTTGATCGCGACCGTCGACAATTGGCACGCGCAGATCACGCTCGATGCCTTGGCGGCCGGCAAACATGTCTACTGCGAGAAACCTTTGACCCGCTATTTAGGCGAAGCCTTTGAAGTCTATGATGCTGTGAAGAAGAGCGGAAAAGTTTTCATGGTCGGTTCACAAGGTTGTGCCGATCCAAAATACCACAAGGCCGCACAATGGATAAAGGAAGGCAAGCTTGGGCCTTTGGTCTGGGCGCAAGGCTCGTATTGCCGGAATAACCCGAGGAATAGTGAATGGACCTACCAGGCGGATACCGATCTGAAAGAGGACAACATGGATTGGTACCGCTGGCTGGGGAAAGCCCCGCGCATTTCATTTAACCCCAATCATTATTTTTCCTGGCATAAGTATTACGCGTACAATTCGGGAATCATCGGTAACCTGCTTCCGCATCGGTTTCATCCATTGATGCTGGCGACGGGCAATCCGGAATTTCCACGCCGCGTCTGCGCGACGGGAACCCGCAAAATTTCAACTGATCGCGATATTACGGATACCACGCATATGCTCGTGGAATATCCGAGCGGACTCACGTTTGTGGTCGCAGGCAGCACCGTCAACGAACTTGGGCTTCAGGACATTATTCGCGGGCGCAAAGCGAACCTTTTCTTTGCGCCGAGCCAAAACAAAGTCGAGCTGAAGCCAGAACGCATCTTTTCCGAAGAAATGGATTCCGAAGAATTCAACGACCCATCGCCTGTGGATAATATTCCGCGCCTGGAAAAGAACTGGTTCGATTGCATTCGCAATGGCGGGACGCCCCTGGCCAACATTGAGTTGGCGATTCGCGCGCAAACCGCGCTATGTCTCGCCGAAATGTCCGAACGCAAGGGCCTGACATTGTTCTTTGACGAAAAGACTCGCGTGATCAAGACCGGCGATGGCCAGACCGTTCCGCCGCTGAGCTACGACAGCATTATTCCGCCCTCGGCGTGAGCAGGAATCATTCGTCGCGGTGGTTATCGGGATGGATTGAACAGTTGCCATTTGGACGCGTTTCGGGAAAATGCGGGGCGAATCAGTTCGCGACCAAACATGTCGCAACCGGGCAAAGAGCTTTATAGCCGTTCCAATCCCTTTTTGGGTGAGCTCATCTGCCAGAAATCCCTTACCAAGCCCGGCTCAAACAAGGATACGCGCCATTTCGTTTTGAGCCTTAAGGGGAGCGGGATTCTCTACACACCTGGAGATTCGCTAGCGATCTTTGCGCGGAATCCTGATGCCCTCGTCGACGAACTGATTCGGCTTCTAGGTTTTGATGAAAATGCGGAGGTCAAAGATCCAAAAACGCACGCACCCGTCACGTTCCGGCAGTCGCTGACGCACAATTACATTCTGAACCGCGCAAATCGCAAATTCCTTACAGGCATTTCGGAACGAATTCAATCGGGCGAGCAGCGAAACCATTTGTTCGAGATTCTGAATAATGACGACGTTGCACGGGATTATCTGTACACGCGCGATTATGTGGATATTTTGCAGGAATTCAGCGACGCATCCTTGGAATCGCCGGAAGCTTTCCTGGCGCAATTATCACCGATTCCGCCCCGGCTCTATTCGATTGCTTCCTCCCTTCAGGCGCATCCCGATGAAGTCCATTTGTGCATTGGGGTCGTGCGCTATGAAACGCACGCCCGCAAGAAGACCGGTTTGGCATCTGGTTATATGGCCGATCACACGATCATCGGCACGAAAGATATCCCCGTTTATGTGCAGGAGGCGCGGCATTTCCGGCTTCCGCCGGATAAGTCCCGGGATATTGTCATGATTGGGCCCGGGACGGGTGTCGCGCCGTTCCGGGCATTTGTCGAGCAACGCATTATTGACGCGGCTTCGGGCCGCAATTGGCTCGTGTTTGGAGAGCAGCATCGCGCGACCGATTTTCTTTATGAGGACGACTGGCTGCGCTGGCAAAAGGAGGGGAAACTGCACCGGCTTGACCTCGCCTTCAGCCGCGATCAGGACGAAAAGATTTATGTGCAGACGCGAATGAAGGAGCACGCTGCCGAACTATGGAGATGGCTGCAAAATGGAGCTTACCTGTATGTGTGCGGTGACGCCAAACGCATGGCAAAAGATGTTCACCAGGCATTGATTGACATCGCGCGCGAGCAGGGAGGCATGTCCCCGGAAGATGCAGCTCGTCATATAAATGACA
>Ga0066710_100003090_pt1 | contig 13951 bp, 17 predicted proteins | sample GraSoiAngelo_159_FD_79666 | JGI IMG/M metagenome (GOLD analysis project Ga0066710, IMG submission 79666) | Grasslands soil microbial communities from the Angelo Coastal Reserve, California, USA - 14_1009_16_40cm | ecosystem: Environmental > Terrestrial > Soil > Grasslands | place: USA...
ATTGGGCCGAGACCACCACTACGCCCAGTTCCGGATACCTCGAGAGCGCCGCGTGCGCCGGTTCCTGGAGGGCGTCGAGCTGATCAAAGCGTTGTGGACCGAGCCGAAGGTCAATTACCGGGGCAGCATTTTTCAGCTCGAAGGCGGCACCATGGCCCCCAAGCCGGTGACAAAGCCGCACCCGCCGATCTGGCTGGGCGGCGGACACCCCGACGCACTCCGTCGCGCTGCGACCATCGCCGACGGGTGGATGGGCTCCGGCGGCTCGAGCAGCGCCGAGTTCGCACGGTCGGTCCCCTCGATGCGGGAAAATCTCGAGGAGGCCCGGCGCGATCCGGCGGCCTTTCCCATCTCGAAGCGCGTGTTTCTGTCGGTGCACGAACGCCCCGACGTCGCTCGGGCCGAGCTCCATCGCTGGTTCAGTGTCGTGTATCACAACCCCGCCGGGACCGATGCCTCGGGTGTGCACGGCACGCCGGAGCAGGTCCGCGAGCGGCTGCACGAGCTGGTCGGCATGGGGGCGAACCACCTTTTGCTCAACCCCGTGTGCCGCCACGCCGAGCAGGTGGAAGCGCTGGCCGCGATCGTGGGGCTTTCCTAGCCGGCTGCTGAAAAAGGTCCACCTGCTTCGTTGGCGCCCTCGGCTGCACGCTCAACGTACAGCGAGTACGCCTCGCGTGCAGCCGTCGGGCGCCGCCTCGCATCTGGACCTTTTTGAGCAGCCGGTCACGTGTTCGCGAGCAACCGCTCGACTCGCGCCAGCAGCGGACTCGCCAGCAGCGATGGCTCGTGAGCCGGTAGATCCACCCAGACCGGAAACTCGCGCCCGGTGATCTTGCGGGCCTTGGTGGGGCCGCCCAGGGACATCACGGTCTGCCACGAGTCCGCGAGATTTGGGTGGGCCAGCAGCAGCAATCCGCGCCCCAGGTAGCCATCGGCCAAACCCGGCAACGCGATGCCCGCATCAGCCACCGCGCCGGCCCATTCGTCGCCAGCGAGAAGTCGCCGCGCCGGCCCCGCCTGCCATGCCAGGACCGGACACAGACCCGGGCCAGTCTCTTCGAGAGCTGCCAGCCAGCGGTGCCGGGGACCGAGAACGAAGCGGCGGTACGCGTCGCCCGTGCCCGCCGGGGCGTCCTCGTGCTCCTTGAGGAGGACCGACGGGTACGGGGCATCCGGCAGGCTATACGCGCGGATCAGCGACGGCGGTGCGGGGCAACCGAAGGGAGCCACCTGCCCGAGGAAACCCGTCAGCCTTTCGCCCCCGAGGACTGCCTGCGGGAGGGAGAGCAGGTGGTGCGTGGCGTGCGGCCTGGTGACGGACGCGAGGAGCACCTCGCCGGCCGGCCAGGTCCGGCCGTTTCCGTCGGCGCCGATGCCGATCTCCGCGCTGCTGCAACGCCGTTGCCGGAGGCTCATGATCCGGTTACCATGCGTGGACATCATCTCCAAGGAGGGCCATATGGCCGAAGGCAAAGTTCACGTCGAGATCGTCTACTGCGTCGTCTGAGGGTACCTGCCCGTAGCCGTCAGTGTGGCGGCTGAGCTGTCCTCGATCAACTATCGCGAAACGGCGATCACGCTTACCCCGTCCGACAGCGGCCGGTTCGAAGTGTACCTCGACGGCAAGAAGCTCTACGACCGGAAGGAGCCCGGCGCCGTCGACTTCCTGCCCGCGCTCAAAGAGATCCACAAGATCCGGGACGCGATCAAAGAGATCTTCGCCCAAGCGCCGGCGACGGCGGGATCCCACTAGGAGCGCTCATGGCCTTTGGCACCCATCACGTGCATCTGAAGTCGCGGGATCCCAAGCAGACGATGCAGTTCTACGTGGACAACCTCGGCGCGACTCTGATCGGCGAGGTCGGCGGCCGCGGGTACCGCGTGAACCTGCACGGGCTGCAGCTCAACATCACCGGCCTCATCGACACGCAGAGCCGCGAGCAGCACTACGGCATCGAGCACATCGCCGTCGACACGGACGACTATCCGGGGACGCTGGCCCGGTTCCAGGCCAACGGTGGACGCGTGCTCGAGGAGCTGAAGCCCACCAGCGGGCGGCGCGTCTGTTTCCTGGAGGCCCCCGATGGTGTGCAGATCGAAGTGATCGAGAAGGTGTAGCCCGTGGGCGCCCGCCGTCAGTCCGGCCAGACTGACGTCGTCAAGCAACAGGTAGCCGCGCACTGGAATCGGCGGGCGCCGGGCTTCGACGCGGACTTCGGCCACAGCATCCGCACGCCCGCCGAGCGCGCCGCGTGGGACCGCATCCTCGATCTCGTCCTCTCGGGCCGAGGCAAGCTCGACGTCCTCGACGCCGGCTGCGGCACGGGCTTCCTCACCTTCGAGCTCGCGGCCCACGGTCATCGCGTCACCGGCGTCGACTTCGCTCCCGCGATGATCGCCGAGGCGAGGCGCAAGGCGACCGAGCACTCGGTCTCGGTCCGCTTCGAGGAGGCCGACGCCGAGCAGCTCCCGTTCGGGCCCGGCAGCTTCGACCTCGCCATCAGCCGTCATCTGCTCTGGACGCTCCCGCACCCGGAGGCGGCGATCGACGAGTGGATTCGCGTCCTGCGAGGGGGAGGGCGCCTCGTCGTCGTGGACGGCCAGTTCGACGCCGGCGTCCTGGCGGCGCCGGCGGGAAGCGCCCGCGCGAGCGAGGAGTACGCGGCGGTCGGCGACCAGCTCCCCTTCCTCGGAGGACGTTCGCGAGAGGAGATCGCGACGCTGCTCGCGGCGCACGGTCTCGTGAACGTCGGCAGCGATCCACTGCTCGACCTCGTGGCGGCCCAAGCGCAGCGGATGGTCGACGAGGGGCGGGAGCGGCGTACCCACCGGCGCTATGTCGTCTGGGGCGACGTCGTGTCCTGACCGATCGCGAACGGAGAGCACAGGCCATGACTCGATTCCTGATCGCCGCAGTGCTCGTCGTCGGTCTCGTCGGAGATGCCGCGGCTCAGCCAAAGCCAGCGTCCCCGGCGAAGCCGGAAGGCGAAATGCGCTGGGCGTTGTACGTGACGCTGGCGCCGGCCTGGTTCGATCCCGGTGAGACGACGGCGGGCTTTCTCACACCGTTCTGGATCCTCCACGCGCTTCACGATGCGCTCGTGAAGCCGATGCCAGGCCATCTCATGGCGCCGAGCCTGGCCGAATCGTGGACGGTGAGCGCCGATCAGCGCGTCTAATCTGGCCGAGCGGCATCAGCCGCGCGTGGCCGAGGCCGCGTTGATGCTGATCGATCCGTACCCGTGGTCGGCGCCGCTGGAAGAGGTTCGCCTCAAGCCCCGCTAGCCGAGCGAGAGATGACGAGGCTCTCGAACAGCCCGTCGAGGGTCGGGGCCTTGTCCAGGTCTCTTACCGCAGCCAGCACTCGATCGCATCCCTTGTCCCGGAGCGCCCCGGACGCCAGGCCTCGGAACTTCTCCTCGACCTCTCCGTCCGTCAGCGGGTTCCGGTTGTGCCCCTTCGGGTGGCTCGTCTCCGTCGTCACGCGGCGCCCGTCGGTGGTCGTCACCTCGATCCGCGTGCACGACTCGGCCGGGTAGCGGCGGGTGAACTCCGGCTCCTCGACCACCTCGAGCTTCTTGATCAGTGGCCGCAGCGCGGGATCCTGGATCCGAGTCGGCGCGAAGGTCGCCGGCGTGACCCCGCCGTCGGCAAGCGCGGCCGCCACCAGGTACGGGATGCTGTGGTCCGCCGTCTCCCGCGTCGCGGGATCCCACTTCTCCGCCTCCGCCGCCGTCCGCCGCACCGCCTCTCCGTACGTCGCCACGCGGACCGACTCGATCTGATCAGGGGCGACCTGCTGCCGTAGCTGCAGCACGAGGCCGATGGGCCCCTGCGTGTGGATCACCGATGGGTAGGCCTTGAAGCTCGTTCCCGTGATCCGAAACGGCTCGCCTCGGCCCCCGAATCGCGCCCACTTCGGTGCCTCGACGCCGAGGTGCTGCCAGAGCCCGTCGCGTCCTTCGAAGGCGGCGCCCGGTCCCGTCATGCCCTCCGCCGCGAGCCAGGCCGAGAACACCCCCGTGCGGACCGCGGCCGCCGTCGCGCAGCCCTTCCACATCGACAGCTCGCCGATCCGCGTGACTCCCAGCGGCACGCCCGACGTGATCGCAATGGAGATCGCGTTCCCCACTTCCACCCGGTCCAGCCCCAGGATCTTTCCAGCGCCGCAGGCCGCGCCGATGGCGACGAACATTCCCTGGTCCCACCCCTTCAGGGGGACGGTGTCCGCCAGCCGGCAAAACGCCTCGTAGGCGACGACGATCGCCGTGATCGCCGCCCGACCGTCCGCCCGGTGGCCATCCGCCACTGCCAGCACGGCGGGGATCATGTCGCTCGGATGGCCCGTCCCCCGCGCGGCGTAGGTGTCGTTGCAGTCCAGGTAGCGAACCAGCACGGTATTCGCGAAGGCGGCGAGGTCCGTCGACGTCTTCTGCGCAGTCCCCAGAATCCGCGCCGGCGGGTCTCCCTGCACTCGAGAGGCCAGGCGCCGCGCGATCGAGGCCGGCTCGCTGTCGAACGCGCCGGCTCCGCATCCCAGGGTGTCGATCAGCGTTCGCTTCACCTGGTGCACCGCCTCCGGGGACAGATCTTCATAGGTGAGCCTGCACGCATAGTCGCTCAGGAATTCGGTCGTGGCGTCCATCGAACCCTCCGGCGGTGCGATTGGCGTCATTGTACGGCCACGGCCGCGTTGACGACACGTCTACGGCGGGCAGATGTACCCGGTGCTATCTCCTCGGGTGGGATCCCAAACTGTGCCGCGCGACAACGTCACAGCTCAGATAGCGAACTCCGGCGCCTCACCGTCGAATTGTTCGTCCGCTCGTCTCAGCACCCCGATTCGGACCCTCTATCAGCAGCAAAACGGCGTCGTCGAGGCCTACAAGGGGCTCGTCGACCAATACACCGGCGTGGTCGCCCGCCGGATCAACCGGGCGACCGAGCACGAGCGGGTGCGCACGGTGACGAACGGTCTCATCGAGGCTTATAACTGGACGTGGTGAGATCCGGCCTCCGGAAGGGGTATGAACGCGGTCGAGAAGGCTCGCTTGCCGACAACCTTGCCGTTGACGTGCTCCACGACGCAGCGAGGCCAATACGGCGCGAGCCCGAATGCGACGATTTGCCCTGGCTGTGCACCCTCGGCCGGATGCGAGATGACCCTGAGGCCCAGCTCATGGGCCCTTGCCTCCAATCCTTCGACCGGCGCACCGACAACGATCTCGGCACAGAACGCTTCGCTCCGGTTGCTGGCTTTCACGAACATGACTGAAAAACTCACCGCAACGATGACGACGGGGGTGAGGAGCACCACTCCGAAGACACGGGTGAAGGCTCGCCTCCGCCTGGATACGGGCCGGGGATTCTTCTCGCGCGACCTGGTCGATGCGATGCCGCCGAAACAGAGGAGCCAGAAGAAGAGCCCGAAGAAGAGCAGAGGGAAGATGCCGGGTGAGGGCTCGATCACGGCGATAACGGCGCAGAGCAGGCCCACCGCCCAGAGGTAGCCCGTGAGTATCACCGCGCCCCACTTCCGGCGGCGTATATAGAACACGGGTGGACAGAGGAGCGTGAGGGCGCTGATGCGCAGCCGATCCTCGACAGTGGTGACGGTGTGTCGGGTCACGCCTGGGTAGAGTCAACGTACAGCGGTCGGGTGGCGAGCACCCAGCGAAATCCTCGGGTCTCGGAGGGAGATGGGGCCCGGGCATCGGCCCGGCGTATGGTCGCCGAAGCGTAGGGCCCCGTCAAGGCAGGCGACGGCCCCGCGCGCTCGGCTGGCCCTCGCCCGGCCGCGATGCTAGTGTCGGGCGGAGCCGGGCAAGCGGGTGGGCATTCTCGACAGCGGCAAGCGAGCGTAGGAAAGGCCAATTCCAATGGCGCGGGTAAAGCTGATCGTCAACAAGGAAGACGTCGTCCCCGAGCATCATGCTCTCTTCGACCAGCTGGCGGCTCTCCGCGGCCGGATCAGCGGTCCCTCCACCGTCGTGCTGCACAGCCCCGGCCTGGCCAGACCCTGGAACGAGATCAGCGAGTACCTCCACAGGGACAGCATCGTCGAGCCGCAGCACGCCGAGCTTGCCGTCTGCGCGACGGCGCGGGAAAAGGACTGCGGCTACATCTGGAACGCCCACGTGCCCCTGGCCCGGAAGGCCGGCCTGGCGGCTGAGACCCTCGATGCAGTCCGCGACCGCCGGCCAGTCGCCAGGCTGCCCGATCCCGAGCGAGCCGTCGTTCTCTACGTGCGGCAGTTGCTCCAGAGCAATCGCGTCGAGAGCGAGGTGTTCGATCAGCTCCTGAACGCTCACGATGCCAGATGGATGGTGGAGCTGACGGGATGGATCGGCCGCTACGGCGCGCTTGCCGGCATCTTGAACGCCTTCGAGGTCACGCCCGGTGCTCCGGCCGAGGCGCTGCCCGCGGATCCCAGGCCCGTTGCGAGGGCGGCGAAGGTCCGCGCTCCGCTTGCCACGCCCAGAATCACGCCCATCACGCGGCGCGACCAGGTCGCGGAGGAGCACCGGGCCATCTTCGACGCGGTGGCAGAAGGTCGCGGCAGCGTGCGCGGGCCATTCAGCATCCTGATGCATAGCCCGGTGTTCTGCCGGCGCCACCTCGATGTGAGCTCCTATCTGCGCTTCACTTCACAGGTGAGGCCCGATTCGAGGGAATTGGCCATCATCGCCACCGCGCGCGAGAAGGACTGCCCCTACGTCTGGGCGGCGCATGCGCCCGCGGCGCGAAAAGCGGGCACCAGCGACGCCGCCGTCACCGCCGTACGCGACCGTGGAGAGCTCACGCGCCTGCCGCCCGCCGAGCGAGACGTGATCGACTACGTCCGGCAGCTCTTGCGGGCCAACCACGTCGTCCAGCCCCTGTTCGACCGGCTGCAAAGCCAGTACGGCGTGCCGTGGCTCGTTGAGCTCACCAGTCTCATCGGCCACTACGGCATTGTCACCGGCATCCTGAACGCGTTCGAGGTCGCTCCGGCGCCCGACGCCGAGCCCCTTCCCCTGGCATGACTCTCGCCGAGAGGCAGGAACCATGATGCTGCTCTCTGAACGCCGGAAACAGTATCGCCGGTTGCTGGAAGGCGATGCCTGCATTCACCCAGCGTCGGTGTTCGACGCGATGTCGGCGCGCATGGCCGAATCCCTGGGGTTCGAGGCCGGCATGTTCGCCGGCTCGATCGCCTCGGGGACGGTCCTGGGGGCGCCGGATCTCGTGCTCCTGACGCTGACCGAGTTCGCCGAGCAGATCCGCCGCATCACGCGCGGTAGTGATTTGCCGCTCATGGTGGACGCCGATCACGGGTACGGCAATGCGCTGAACGTCATGCGCACGGTGGAAGAGCTCGAGACCTCCGGCGTCGCGGCGCTGACCATCGAAGACACGGTGCTGCCATCGCCCTTTGGTGGGCAGGGCGAAGGCCTGGTGTCCGTCGAAGAAATGCTGGGGAAGCTCCGGGGTGCCGTGGCGGCGCGCCAGGATCCCTCGCTGGTCGTCATCGGCCGCACGGGCGCGCTCCGCGGTGGGGGCATCGGCGAAGCGGAGAAGCGCGTCAAGGCGTATCAAGAGACCGGGATCGACGCGATCTTTCTGGCCGGGGCCAGCAAGCGCGAGGAGGTCGAGGCGATGCATCGCGCCACCCGACTACCCTTGCTGCTGGGTGGAGCACCCCCTGCGCTCTCTGACCGCAATTTCCTGGCTACGCATGGAGTACGCATCGCGCTGCAGGGGCATCAGCCCTTCTACGCCGCGGCCAAGGCGGTGTACGACACACTCAAGTATCTCCGCGAGGGCGGATCGCCCGCCGGCCTCAAAGACCGCGTCGCCTCGGAGGAGCTGCTGACCATCGCCCTGAAGCAGAAGGACTACAAGCGCTGGCAAGGTGACTACTTGCGGTGACCAGCATGGGCCCGGGTCCTCCGCCGCGCCGCGAAGCGCCAGCCGAGCGGCGTCGGCTGCATGCGGTGTTGGCGCTCACTCCAACCTCAATTCTTGATGACGCTTGGGGGCGTATCGAGTGGCCAGCAAGCCGGTTGCTTCCTCGACTTTGATGCTCTGCACCAGGACGCCTTCCTGCCCATAAGGTAAGTACGCCTGGCACTCGCCTGACGGGGCGATGAGACTTGTCGCCGATTCTTGGAAGCGCAACGCATAATTGACACTGGCAAAGTAGATCGTGTTCTCCATGCTGCGCATCGTCATCGCCTTCTCGTAGTAAGGCCCGCTGGCCGCGCCCCACTGCGTCAGACGGACACCTTCTTGATCACTCCCAGTGTGGTGGGGATGAAAGACGATTTTGGCGCCCCGCACTGCCGCCCATCGCACCGTCTCAGGATAGCGCCAGCCCTCATGGCAAATCGCCACTCCCAACTTGACCCCATTGATCTCGAAGAGTCGCCGGGTATCTCCGGGCACATAGAACTGATCTTCCGCCGGGGCCAGTTGGTTCTTCGTTTGGTATCCCTGAATCTGTCCCCGGGCGTCAATGACAAAGGCGGCAATCTGCCGGCCTGCCTCCGCGAGCCTTTCCATCCCGAGGATAGTGGCCACCGCATACGTTCGCGCCCACAGCACCACGGCCTGGAGTACCCGTTCCTGCTGCGTCCGATCAAAGGGCAATACTTCAAAATCCTGTCCCCGCAGACCTGGGAGATAGGCTTCCGGGAAACACACGATCTCCGCGCCTTGGGCCGAAGCTTCGGCGAGGAACCGCTTGATCTTGTCTAAGCCCTCATCAAGGGTTGAGGCGATACGAGGCGACGCCAGGGCAATGATCATGGATGACCTCCGCAAAGCCAGTCCTTGCCGACACGACGCAATGTGTACGAGCAGTTCCACGTCTTGATCGGTGTACGGTCAGCGGCCTCTCGCGTGACAACTGTCTTCACGACGGTAAGATCTTCGTGAACCTGGAAGATGGCAAACTTCCCCGATCCCATGAAACGCGAACCGCCCCTTCTCGGGTACACCTTTCTCCGACTCCTCGATACAGGCTCGTGATCGCGCCCGGGTGCTCCAACAGGATCTTGCTTGGCCCGACTATGAGAATCGCCGGCAGGTCGAACATGGTCGCAATCCCGGACCAATCCTTCTCGTTGAAGAGCGTGTCGTATCGCTCAACGGCCTGGGTCGCCGGATGCAGCATCGACTCGCCTTTCTCTTGGCGATTGTCGGTAGAACGTCCGCCACTGCATGAAGGCGGAGCAAACAGCCACGAGCCGTCACTCGGACGGTCGGATCGTGACGCCGAGCACCGCGCCGCAGCGAAGCACGGTGCTTGGCATCCAGACAAGGCCTCGGCGCCTCAACCGATCGAGCCCATGGGCCCCGGATAGCTCACTTCCTCGAGCTTCCCGGTGTCCACGTCGTAGACGAATCCGCGCACCGTGACCGCATCGGACCCGGCTGTCGGGATCCAGGGATGATTCAGAATCGAGGACATCCCTCGCCGCACAGCCCATGCGAGACGTTCCGTGCTCTTTGCATCGCGCGGCGCGTCGAGCGGCTCGATCTGGCCGCGGAAGGCGTGGAACGCCGACGGCGTCGCTGAGGACTTCTTGCAGCCCATGAAGGCGCGACCCGTTGCCTGGCCGAGCAATTTCTCGGCTGTCGCGTCGCCCTCCAGTCCCGCCTTGAGCAGGTCGTCGGTGAAGGCCAGCATGCCGCAGCGTGTGTGGTGGACCAGGATGATCTCGTTGGTGTTGAGCAGGTGATGCGAGATTACGAGGCAGCGGATCGCGTCATCGCTCACCACGCCCCCCGCGTTGCGGATGATGTGGGCGTCGCCCGTTTGTAGGCCGAGTAAATCCTCCACGTCGAGACGCGCGTCCATGCACGCCAGCACCGCTACGCGATTGGACGGTTGAATCGGCTGCTTTCCAGGGTAGACCGGCTTATGCAGCGCCTGCCCGCTCGCGTACTGTTTGTTGTTATCCAGATACCGCTCAGTCATCGAATTTGCCATTTCCCTCCTCCTTTGCGCTGGGAACATTCATCGCACCGGCAACCTCCGCGCAACCTCGCCGTCCTCTCCGTTGGTGACTACGTCCTTGCCTACCCGGGGACCGCCTCGATCACGCTTGCAGGGGAGGTGGTTGGGACAATTCGCGTCAGGGCCAAGCCCGCCCCGGTCAAGCGCTTCATATTCTTTTGCTGTGCGTTCACGGCCCCCAGTGACGAGCAACATGGTGATATCAGTCAGCTTGCCGGGAAATGGCGCGTTGCCCGGTGGAATGACCTTTTCGACGACGAGCACTCTCGTAGTGGTCACCGGGGTGTGTGCCATCACCCGACGGCAGTTGCGCAGAATGGCCATGGCACGGTCATCATCCCAGTCGTGAACAATATCCTTCAGCACATACGCATCGCCACCTTCCGGCACGGAGTCAAAGAAATCGCCGGCTATACACGTACAGCGGTCAATTACACCTTCCGCGTGCAAACGCTCCCTCGTGCCTTCAATCACGGCAGGTCGGTCGAACAGCACGGCGGTCGTCCAGGGGCAGGCCTTCAGGATGGCGGCTGTCAGCGCCCCGTGCCCGCCGCCCACGTCCACGACTCTCGCGCATTCCCTGAAGTCGTACGCGCTCACGACCGCAGCGGCGTCCTGCTTGGTCATGTTGGTCTGGTGATCATTGAAGATCGCCGCGGCGTCGGCAGCGTGGTCGAGGTAGGCGAAGAGTGCCTTGCCGTGTACATGGTCGAAGGCCGGCTGGCCAGTCCTGACACTGTGCAGCAGTTCCCCGCACGCCTGCCACCACCACCGCTCCCCATACAACATGGCCGACCCCCGTAGCGAGCCGGGTACGTCGCTCCGCAATGGCTGGCCCAGCGCCGTCAGCGCGAACCGGCGGGGATCGGTCTCCTCGAATATGCCGAGGCTCGCGAGGGCGCGCAGCACCCTATACATGGCCTCTGGATCGACTCTCAGCGACGCGGCGAGTTCGTGGCTACTCTTCGGGCCACCACGCAGAAGGTCTGCGACGCCAAGCGTGGCTGCCACATGAATCAACTGCGTCACCAGAGAGCCCCGAAGGAGTTGACTCAGCCCTGCAGCTGGTGATGTATGCGGTCCCTTTTGCGCCATGTCTTCTGGGTCAGGCGTCGCCATCGATCTCGCGACGAACCTGCAGCAGTCGGATGGCTGCCGATTCGACCCGCGTTCGGTTGCCATCAAGCCCCATATTCTCCGTCTCGATAGTCCACAGGTATTCGACCAGCTTCTGCTTCGGCTCACCTCGCATGAGGATGCCCGCTACCCCATCCGCATACATGTTGTACTCGTCGTGGGCCTCAGGGATGTCGGCCACACCTATGGGGTCCCAGTCACGCAGCAGTATCGGGCAGATGGCGTCGTTGTAGCGCTTCGCTCGTTCACACTGCTCGTTCATCTCAGACGCCTGACGCAAAGGCTCTGAGCGGCCGCCGCCGATGGCGATCACACACTGCTTCACCTGGTATTTGACCCATTCCTGGCCGCGCTCGGTCGCGATAGCGCGGATCGCCTCGTCGACATTCTTCTGATTGAAGTGAACTCAGGAGAGGCGTCAGCGGTCGGACGGTCTCCTCCACAGCCTGGGTGTACTTTACGATCGCTGCCGACCCGGCGTCCATGAGGAACAGGTTGGTCAAGTCGCCGTGGAAGAGCTGGCCATCGAGGACATGTGCTGTGGCAGCCGTTTGCGCGGCGACGAAACTCTGCCATTTGGTCGGGCTTCGCACGGCGAGACCGGCCGGTGTGATGTCGAGCCACGGCTGATACCGGTGGGATAGTCCGTCGGTAGCTCTTACTGGGTGCGGTCTCGTCATGTCTGTCACCGCTTGTGTTGGCTGACCAGCGCTTTGCAGACGGGTGGCGATGCACTGAGCCGTCGTCGACTTCCCAGATCCCATGATGCCTTCGACGATCACGAGTCGGGCCTGGAGTTCCTTACGCGAGCGAAGCGAGCTTTGGTTGGTCGGCTGCATGCGGTTGTTCGGCGGATCGCAGACAGGCGAGGCCACCAGGTTTCTCAGGCGGCAACTTCCACGGTCGCGTAAAAATCGACTTGTCCTGATGTCCTGCCCGGCACTACAGTTCGCTGACGTGGGCGCGGAGGATGCAACCCCTCAGCGCGCATTCCGCGAAGATGGAGTTGAATAGCCACCTGGATGCGCCGGAGGGTTGAGTCGATCGTCTTGCCGGTGGCGACGCATCCCGGCAAATCGGGAACCGAGGCGCCCCAATCGCTGTCCGGATCTTTGTTGATGCGCACGAGGTACCGCAGCCTTTTCACGATCCTTCTCCTCTCAGCCCCGCCCTGGCGCCTGACGGACGCGAACGTCCCCTTCGGCATGTCGTCGCCAAGTTGGCCGCTGACGGTGACACGGCCTGGCTTGGTCGGGTGCTTGAACTGACGATGGCTGCCTCTAGTAACCACCAGCGTCCAGCCATTGTCTTGCAGCATCCGAATGACTTCACGAACCTTCACCAGGCTACCGTATCAAACGCCCAGTCCCCAGCCGCTATTCGGTGCCGCCGAACGCTACGGTTGAGCGGCGCGCAGCCGCAGTTCGCTCTGGCCACTTCGCCATACCGCGGCCGCTCCAACGTTGTTAGGCCTCACGAGCGCCGACCGATGCGGCCTTCGAGGAAGGTCCTGACAGCTCGCTCGGTCTCGGTTCTGCGAACTAGCGTCGAGACTGCAAGTTGCTCGCGCAGGTCTGTGTATAGTGCAGCCGCGGCCGTCAGTGCGTCCCAACAAGACTGCCGGTCGTGTGAGGCCAAGGTTGATCGCAAGGGAGCAGCACGTCTCGGCGCACTCTGCTCGACGCGCCGAACGCCGTTCGGCTGTTCGCCTGCCTCGGCCAGGACAAGCGGGCCTAGGACGCGAGCGCGGACGAACCCAAGACCGTCGATCGCCTCGAACAACTCGCCGCGATCGATCTTAACCGCAATGTAGTGCACCCACACCCAGAAGCGGTCCTCGATCCACTGGAGCCGCGGCTGGGGGTAGACGGCTCTCGCTACGGCCATGGCAGACCGCACCGCGCCGCGCCGATCCCAGAGAATCTGCGGATCCTCGACACGATGGGCGAGTTCCTCAGTAGACATGAATTTGAGATCCACGTGGAGGAGTGGCGGTCCATAGAGGCAAATGAGTAGCCGCGGCTCGCCCACGTGATCTCCAGGGAAACTCGCGAGGAGCGGCCCCAGCCGCTGCGCCAAGTCAGGTCCCTCACGGAGTACGTGCTTCGACACCGCGGGGAGAGACACCACGACCAGGTCGAGGTCAGAGTGTTCGTCGAGCATACGGCTGATAAACGAGCCGCCGGCTGCTATCCCAACCAGGCGCTCGTCAGCTCGGAACTGCAGGATCGCGCGCTCGAGGAAAGCGCGATGCATGGCCGGCATTTCCGGCCAATGCCCCTCATCGAGAACGTATTCGTCCATAGAACTGTCCGCTGTGGGCCTAACGCTCAGGCTGAGCGGCCGGCGTCGAGCCGGCCCGCTCTAGCCTGTTGTTAGACCGCCCGTTACGACGGCAGATCCTCGAGTCGAACACCACGACCGCTCCTCAGCGTTTCTCGGGCCGCCGCTACTCGCCGCAGGAACTCAGGATGGTGCTCCAACCGATAGTCGAGCCAGTCGTCCTCGCTTTCGAAGCCGATCAGCACGCCCGCCGGCTTCCCGTGTCGGGTGATGAGAATCTCCTCGGATTCAGCCAGACGCAGGAATCGCGACAAATCGTCTTTGACTTCAGCCAGCGCCGCCTGGCGCACCCGGCGTCCCGTGCTCGGCGAGCCAGCTGCCCGCTTCGGCCTTCGTGACGATCGCGAGGACCTCGACGGCTTCACGCGTGACGTCATAAAACACCCTCACTTCCCCCACCCGGAGCCGATACTGCGGTTGGCTCAGGCCCCTCAAACGCTTGATCCGGCTCTTGCTTACCCGGGC
>Ga0066710_100003091_pt1 | contig 13948 bp, 14 predicted proteins | sample GraSoiAngelo_159_FD_79666 | JGI IMG/M metagenome (GOLD analysis project Ga0066710, IMG submission 79666) | Grasslands soil microbial communities from the Angelo Coastal Reserve, California, USA - 14_1009_16_40cm | ecosystem: Environmental > Terrestrial > Soil > Grasslands | place: USA...
CATTGACCGAGCTGGCGCCGAGCAGGCCGAAGGGATCGCCGCAGGCGGCGAGCGCCGCCGCGGCGCCGGTGGCGACGAGGGCAAGGAGACGAAGGAAGCGCATGGAGGTGCCCGGAAATTACAGGGCCGCGTCGGAGTGGGTCAACCCACGGTGGCTGCTTGACTTCACTCCAGCCGAACCCTACGTTGGCCGCCGTATGGCGACGATCCGCGATGTCGTGGAAGCGCTCAGCCGCCGCACCGGCGTCGATGCGGTGGTGGTGGTCGGGCGCGACGGCCTCCCGATCGACTCCCGTACGGCGAACGGCGTGGACGCGGAGAACGTCGCGGCGCTGCTCCCCTCGGTCATCAACGGCATGGCGCAGCTGGGCGACGCGGGCGGTCGAGGCGATTTCGGGACGGCCGTGCTCGAGTTCGGCCGCGGCCTGGCGGTGGTCGCCGTGCTCAATGCCGATGCCCTCCTCGTGGTCCTGGTGCAACCCGCGACGAACGTCGGCGCCCTGCTGTTGGACCTGCGCCGTCACCGCACGGCCATCGCCGGCCTCCTCTGAGCGGGAGCCTGCCGCTTGGAGAGCCCACCGCGACATCTGCTCGTCGTTGATGACGAGCCGCACATCGGCCTCGTGCTGCGGCCGTATCTCGAGCAGCTCGGCTACCGCGTGAGCTTCGCCCGCTCGTTGCGCGAGGCGCGCGCCACGCTCGCCGCCGCCCTGCCCGACGGCCTGCTGCTCGATCTGCACCTCCCCGACGGCTCGGGCCTCGAATACCTGCGGGAGCTGCGGGCCGAGGACGGGACCGCCCGGCTGCCGGTGCTCGTGCTCACGGCCGAGGGCGAGGACCGCGTGCTCCGCGAGGCCCGCCGCCTCGGCGCCGCGCTCGTGACCAAGCCCTTCAGCCCCACCAAGCTGAGCCAGCGCGTGGCCACGATGTTCGGCGACCTCCCCTTCCCGGGCCCCGAAGACGAGACGCCGTGAGCACCTGGGCGGTGATCCTGGCCGGCGGGGCCGGCACGCGCTTCTGGCCGCTCTCGACCGCGGAGCGGCCGAAGCAGCTCCTCCCTCTGGCCGGGGACGAGCCGCTGCTGGCCCAGGCGGTGGCGCGCCTCCGTGGCCTCGTGCCCGCGGAGCGCGTCCTGATTCTCACCGGGCCCTTCCTCGTGGAGCGCGTCGCCCAGGCCGTGCCGGAGGTGCCGGTCGCGAACATCCTCGCCGAGCCCCGCGCCGCCTCTACCGCGCCGGCGCTCGCGTGGGCCGCGCACCGGATCTCGAGCCGCGACCCGGGGGGCCAGATGCTGTCGCTGCACGCCGACTGGGCCGTCGGGGACGACCGCGCCTTCCGCGCCGCGGCGACACAGGCGCTCGACGTCGCGGCCGAGCACGACGTGCTGGTCACCGTAGGGGTGAAGCCGTCCCGCAACGAATCCGGCTACGGCTACATCCTGCCCGGCAAGCCGCTTGGCAGCGCGCGCCGCGTTCAGCGCTTCGTCGAGAAGCCCAGCCCGGCCCGCGCCGTGCTGCTGCGGCGGCGCGGCGCGCTGTGGAACACGGGGCTCTTCGCCTGGGGCGTCGCGCGCTTTCTCGGCGAGGCCGGCGCGTACGCCCGCGAGCTGGCCCGCGCCTGGCCCGCCCTCTCGGCGGGCGACATTCCCGGCTTTTTCCAGGCGCTCACCCCGGTCGCCGTGGACGTCGCCGTGCTCGAGCGCAGTAAGCGCCTCGCCGTGGTCACCGGCACGTTCCCTTGGGATGACATCGGGTCCTGGGACTCCCTGCTCCGCATCCGGCGGCCCGACGCCCGCGGCAACGTCACCGTGGGGAACGTCACCCTCGGCGACGACGTGCGGCGCTCGGTGGTGTGGACCGAAGGCGAGCACGTGGCGGTGCTCGGCGCGGAGGACATGGTCGTGGTGCGCGCCAACGGGCATACCCTCGTCATGCCCACAGGCCAGGCGGAGCGCCTCCGCGGAATGGTGCCGCGGCTGTGAGCCACGCCCTCTATCTCCTCGATCCGGACCCCGGCCCGTCGTGGGCGCCGTTCGCCGGCGTGCGGCCGCTGTGCGAATTGCGGGCGGGCGCGCATCTGGTGCGCGAGCGTTGGGAGACCTTCGTCGGCGCGGAGGCGACCGCCATCTTCGCCCTGCCGCATCTCGCCGGCTTTCCCGAGCCGGGCGTCCCGCCGGTCACCGCGCGCCGCGCCGTGCCGGGGCCGGCCGTGATCGGCTCGTCGACGTTCGCGCCACGGGGGCTCGCGCCCCACCTCCCCGACGCCCCCGTGCGCCTCACGCACCGTGGGATCACCGTGGGCTGGGCCGTGCCCGCCGGCGGTACGTGGAGTGGTCCGGTGTCCCAAGCCCAGGCCGTCGACGTGCAGGGCGTGTTGCTGCGCGGGGTGTACGACCTCGTGCCGGCCCTCGAGCACCTGCTGCGGGAGGACCTGCTCGGCCTGCTGGGCGAGTCGGACGCCGTGCCGCGCGCCACGACCGTCATCGGCGACCCGGCCTGGGTGGCGCTGCGCGAAGCCACGGTCGAACCGGGCGTCGTGTTCGACACGACGGGGGGCCCCGTGGTGCTCGAGAGCGGCGTCGAGGTCAAGGCCCCCGCCCGCCTCGAGGGACCGCTGTGGGTGGGAGCCAACACGAGGCTCCTGGGTGGACCGATCCGCGGCTCCGCGATCGGCCCCTGGTCGGTAGCGCGGGGCGAGCTGGCCACGACGGTGTTCCTGGGCTACGCGAACAAGAGCCACGATGGCTTCGTCGGCCACTCGGTGCTGGGGCGCTGGGTCAACCTGGGCGCGGGGACGATCACCTCGAACCTGAAGAACACCTACGGGCCGGTGCGGCTCGACATCGCCGGCGCAACGCTCGAGACCGGACACATGTTCCTCGGGAGCCTGATCGGCGACCATGCCAAGACAGCCATCGGGACGCTGCTCGGTACCGGGACGGTCGTGGGCGCGGGAGCGAACCTGTTCGAAGGGGTCCGCGCGCCGAAGTATGTGGCGCCGTTCTCGTGGGGCGGTGGGGGCAGCGAGCGCATGACCCGCGAGGGGTTTCTCACCATTGCGGAGCGCGTGCTCCCCCGGCGCCACGTGACCGTCGACGATTCGATGCGCGCCTACCTCGGCCGCATGTACGACTGGCTGACACGATGACCGAATCGCAGCGCTACCGGCGGCTCGGGAAGTACGAGCTCCACACGCTCATCGGAGAAGGCGCGATGGGGATCGTGTGGAAGGCGTACGACACGGTGCTGCGGCGCTACGTGGCGCTGAAGCTCCTGAGCAGCCACTTCCGCAAGACGAAGGACATGCAGGACCGCTTCCTACGCGAGGCGCGGGCGGCGGGCGGGATCCAGCACCCCAACATCGTCACCGTCTACGACCTGGGCGAAGCCGACGGCCAGCTCTTCATCGCCATGGAGTTCGTCGACGGGCGTGACTTGAGCGACGTGATCGCGCTGCGCGATCCGCTGGCGCTCGAGCGCAAGTTGGACATTGTGATCGAGATGCTGGAGGGCCTGCATTACGCCCACCAGCGCGGGATCATCCACCGCGACGTGAAGCCGTCCAACGTCCGGGTGATGCCGGACGGCCGCGTGAAGCTCATGGACTTCGGCATCGCGCGATTCCAGTCGGCCGACGTATCGGGGGGCGCGGCGATCGTCGGCACGCCCACCTACATGGCCCCGGAGCAGATCACCAACGGCGCCATCACCGCCGCTACCGACGTGTTCGCGGTCGGCTGCCTGCTGTACGAGCTGCTCTCCTTCCACAAGCCGTTCCAGGGGGAATCAGTCCACGGCGTGCTCTACCAGGTGCTGACGACCGACCCCAAGCCCCTGCGCACCCTGGCGCCCTCGATCCCCGCGGCGCTCGAACGCGTCGTGGCGAAAGCGATGAACAAGGCGCCCGAGGACCGCTACGAGACGGCGGGACAGATGCAGAGCACGTTGCTCGGCATCCGCGCGGCGCTCTCGGGAGCGACCGACACCACGACGCAGCGACTGGGCCTCCGCTGGACCCCGCTGCCGGGGCCGGTCCTGAAGCTCGTGACCCACGCGCCCTTGAAGTGGCGGCTGGCCGTGCTGACCACGCTCGCGGTCGTCGTCGCCCTGCTCGTTCTCTCCCCCAATCAGCCGCCGCCCGAGCAGGCGGCCCCCGCGTCCCGCTCTTCCCCCCCCGGGCCGGTCGTTGCCGAGATTCCGGGAGTCCCCGTCGCCGTCGGCGCGCGGCGCGATTCGGCGCTCGCCGCCCGCGATCGCGCGGTGCAGGCCGGAGCGCTCAAGAACAACGTGCCCGCGATGGTACTGGGCGAGACGATGCTCCTGGCCTCCGAGCAGGCCCTGCAGGCGGGCGATCAACCGCGCGCGCTGACGGGCTACGTCGCCGTCGTGGATCAGTACCGCAAGGCGCGGCAGGAGGCCCTGACGCTCGACCAGGAAGCTCGCCGCATGATCGACCGCGTGGCGCCGTTGGTCGGGGCGATTCCCGCGGGCCCGGACGCCTCCAACGCGGAGATCTACTACGCGCGGGCGGAATCGTTGTGGCGGGCAAAGGACTTCACCCTCGCCAAGGTATCGGCCCAGAGCGCGGAGCAGATCGGCATCACCGCGGGGATCGCGCCCCCCAGCTCGCAGCCCCCCGACACGCGCGGCGCCGTCGACGTCCTGCTGACCGACCTCGCCCGCGCCCTGTCGAGCGAGCGCGTCGCCAACATCCGCGTGCTGTACCCGGGGATCACCGATCAGGAGCGCGTCGGGTGGGAGGCGTTCTTCCGCGAGTGGAACCAGATCACGGCCAAGTTCACCGTCGAGCGGTTCGTGGTGCGGGGGACGACGGCGAGCGCCGACGTGCGGGCCGTCTTCAACTACGTGCCGGCGCCCGGCGGAGCGCCCCGGGAGGACCGCCGCCGCTTCGCGATGCGGTTCGAGAAGCACGAGGTGGGCTGGCGGTTGACGACGGTGAGCGAGCTGCGGTAGCCTACCAGGCCCGGGCCGTCGGCGGCGGTGCGTCCGGGATCGCCAGCGTATCGGGCCGCGGGGTCGGCAGGCCGACGCGGCGCAGCGTGACCGGCTTCTCGAGATCGCCGCCGGATATGGTGAGGCGGTCCCCACCCCCCGCTGCCCCGCCGAGCTTCATCCCGTATACCTGCCACACGCCGTCGCCGAGCGTGATCCACAGGCTGTCGCCGACCACCCGCCAGCGCGCGACCTCCTCGCCGAACTGGGCCGAGCTGTCGCTCCGCACCATGATGTGGCGGATCTCGTCGCCCGCGCGGGCGACCCAGTTCCCCTCGAGACGCACCCTCCCCTGCGCCGCGGCCAGCACCATGCCCCCCAGCACCACATTTCCCCACCGCATCAGACGCTCCTTGGTGGCGCGCAGCGGGGGCACGGGCGTGCCGTGCCCCCACAGTGACCAATGATACCCCCGCGCGGGCCCGTTAGGCACCGGCCGGGACGGGCACGGTCGCGTGCTCGTCGGCCAGCACGGCCACCTGCGGCTCCCACTGTCGCATCATCCGGACGAAGGCGGAGACCAGCTCGGGATCGAACTCCAGGCCCGCCCGTTCGTGCAGGTAGGCCAGCACCTTGTCCAGGGGCCACGCGTCGCGGTAGGGTCGCTTGGTCCGCAACGCGTCGTACACGTCACACACGTGCACCAGCGTGCTGGCCCGATGGCACGGCCGGGGAAAGTGCAGGGTCGGATACCCGCCGCCGTTGAGCATGATGTGGTGCTCGTACGCGACGACGACGGCCAGGTCGAGATCCTCCGCCGTCTCGAGCAGGATGCGCGCCCCTGCCGCGGGATGGTCGTTCATCAGGGCCCGCTCGGAGTCGGTCAGTTTGCCGGGCTTGGTCAGCACGTCGATGGGGATCTGCGTCTTGCCGACGTCGTGCAGCAATCCGGCGATCCCGAACGCGCGCACGTCGCCCGCCCCGAGCCCCAGAAACTCGGCGAGCGCCATGGACAACACCGCGACGTTCAGCGAGTGCGTGGTGGTGTACTGGTCGAATTCCTTGAGCTGCAGGAGCGGCAACACGATCTGCCGGCCGCCGTGCATCGCGACGGCCAGGGAGCGCACCACCGCCTCCGCCTCGAGCAGGGGAACCGTCCCCCGGGCCTGCACCTCCTGCTGGACCCACCGCAGCGTGTCCGCTTCCTCGCCCAGCGAGAAGGCGATCGTCGCCGTGGGCAGGGGCTCGGAGGCGAGCTGGGTTTCACCCTTCAGGCCCACCGCGCCGAAGCGGATGCTGGTGCGGCGCATCTGGCGCGCCTCGCTCGTATCGAGCACCGACAGCGTGAGCCGCGCGAGCACCTCCTCGAGGAACCCTTGGAAGTCGTCGCGGCTGACGCGGTCCTCGAACTCGAGCCGCTGGACCCCGGCGTGGGCGAGGCGCTGGCCCCAGTCCCAGGCCTTGAGCTCGCGCAGCGGCAGCCGTCCGTACACGACCTCGTCTCCCAGGAACGTGAAGAGCGGACGCGGGGTGTCGGCCTGGAGATCGTGCAGCTCGGCGTACGCCGCGTCGACGGCGCGCTCGCGCGCCGGATGCCCGTCGCGATACAGGGTCATGGCCGCGAGCGCCTGGGCGAACGTGTTGAGAAAGCGGGCTGGGTCGCTCATCGCCGGGCCGCCTCGGGGTCCGCGGCGCGCCGCAGGTCGGGATCGTCCGAGACCGCGGCCAGCGCCAGCACGGCGCGGGCCCGCCGGTCCGTGCCGAACGCGGTCGCGAGCGTCAGCACCGCGGCCAAGAGCTCGAGCGACCGCCCCGGCAGCTTGCGTCGCCCGAGGAGTGTCGTACCGCCGTCGGTCAGCTCGAGCAGGGCGTCGAGAGCACCCGGGCTGTGCCCGCGTCCGAGCACCTTGATCGCCAACACCCGGAGGTCGGGCGCGCCGCGCGCATCCTTCGCGGCTTGGGCGGCGAGCGGCACGGCCGCGGGCGGACAGTGGTCGAGCGCCGCGGTAAGCGCGATCCGCGCGGTTCGCGGGTCAGGATCGCGAATCGCGCCGAGCAAGGCGCGCTCGCGCTCCACGGGCAGTTTGAGGGCGAGTTTGAGCGCTTCCCGCCGAACGCGGGCGTCGGGGTGAGCGGCGAACGGCGCCGCCGAAAACCCGGGCGGCAGCGCCGGGAGCGCGTCGAGCACCACGAGCAGGTTCCGGACCACATACCAGGGCGCGTCGCTCGCCAGCCGCGCCGCGACGACGGCGCCCACCTCCGCCGGGGCGCGGGCCAGACGGTCGAGCAGGCCGCGTCGGGTCGTGCGCGCCGACGACGCCGCGAGGACGTCGAGCAACGGCTCGAAGGCGGCGGGCGCAACGCGGGGCAGCAGGCGGTCGAGCGTGGGAAAATCCGGCGGCTCGGTCGCGACCAGACGGCCGACGACCTGGGGAGTCGCGATCCGCTCCCACAGGGGGGCGGCGGCCGCTCCCGCCTCCGGCGCCCGCTCGAGCCCGTCGATCAGCGCGCCGATCCGACCGTCGTCGATGAGCCGTCCGACCGCGCGCCACACCGGCGGGCCGAGCACGCCCACCTCGAGCCCGGTCTGCAGGATGCGCAGGGGCTCGGTGGCGTGACTCGCCTCGGCGGGGCCCGCGAACAGTGGGGCGGCCCCGGCCATCCGCTCCAGCGCGTGCCCGTATTCGCCCGGGGTCGGGTCGTCGAGGCTCCAGCCGGTCAACAGGCTTCGCACCTGGTCCCGCAAGGCCGCGTCCGCCTGGGGACGCGCGGCACCGGTCCCCCGCTCGGCGTGAGCAGCCAGTTTCGACAGCATCCGCACCAGGGGATCGGACACGGTCTTGTGGGACGCGTCGGCCATCGCCTGGACGATGTCGAGCACCGCGTCCACGGCCAGGCCGTGGGTCGCGTCGAGGGCGAACTTGCGCCGCTGGGCGGCGTCGCCGCCCATCTCGATCAGGCGCCGCAACGTCGCCGGTTGCAGCGCGCCCACCAGCTTCGACGTGCGGCGCCGCAGCGCGGCCGCTTCGGCGCCACCCGCCTGCTTCAACTCGCCGGCGATTTGCAACATGTAGCCGACGATCACCTGGTCGTAGGCCGCGCCGCCGGCGTGTTGGTCGATCGCCCGGGCGATCACCGTCGGCTCCGTGGCAGGAGGCGGGGCGTCCTCGGCGGCCGCCTCCGCGGCGAGTGCGGCGCGCGCCAGCCCGACCCACAGTTGCGCGCCCCGCACGTCCCGACCCGCGCCGGCGCCGCCGTCACGTTGATCAGTGGGTGGCCCGTCGCCCTCGTCCAACAGCTCGAGGCGCTCGTAGGTCAGGGGGTGGAGACGGACGTGATCCCCGACGCGCAGCCGCTCCGGGGAGGCGAGGCCGAGCGGCTCGCCGGTGCGTTCGGCGTCGACGGCGAGCGTGCGGAGCGTCTCCGCGACCTCTAACGCCCCAACGCCGCGGTGGAACGTCACCGCGCCCAGGTGGTGGCGATGCAGCCGGCCGGCCAGGTCCGCCAGCACCGGCTGCTTGGGGTCCGTTGCCACGCCTTCGATCACCAGCTGCTGGCGCGCGACGCCCAGCGACAGCGTGGCCCGCTCCTCGAGCAGGTGCTCCGCCCGGCGGGTCACGCTCGTCGCCGCCGGGCCGAGCGAGGGGTGCCCGTCGGGATACATGGCGTGCTTGTGGAGTGCGATCGAGAGCTCGATCAGGAAGTCCGCCAACTCGCGCGACAAGGCCGCGCGTTCGGACGCGGGAGGCGAGCCGGAAGGGCCGGTCATGCACCAAAATAGGCACGTCCCGCTATGACCGCAGTCACAAACGACCTTACGGAACGACGAAGCGCCCCAGGGTTTCCCCGAGGGCGCTTGGTCCAACGGCCGCCTAGGCGTCTCGACGGCTAGGCGTCTTTGTTACTCAATACATTCCCCCCATGCCGCCACCGGGCATCGCGGGGGCCTTGTCCTTCTCCTTCTTCTCCACCACGACGCACTCGGTCGTGAGGAGCAGCCCCGCAATGGACGCGGCGTTCTGCAGCGCCGTACGCGTGACCTTGGTCGGGTCGATGACGCCCGCCGCCACCAGGTCCTCGAACTCGTCGGTCTGGGCGTTGTAGCCGAAATTCACCTTCGCGGCTTCTTTCACCTTCCCGACGACGATCGCGCCCTCGGCGCCTGCGTTCTGCGCGATCATGCGGATCGGCTCCTCGAGAGCCCGGCGCACGATGTCGATGCCGATCTTTTCATCCTCGTCGGCGCCCTTGGCCTTGTCGAGCACCTTCTGGCACCACAACAGGGACACGCCGCCGCCCGGCACGATGCCCTCTTCGACCGCCGCGCGGGTCGCATGTAGCGCGTCCTCGACGCGGGCTTTCTTCTCCTTCATTTCGGTCTCGGTGGCCGCCCCGACGTTCAGCACCGCGACGCCGCCGGCGAGCTTCGCCAGCCGCTCCTGCAGCTTCTCCTTGTCGTAGTCGGACGTGGACTTCTCGATCTGGGCCTTGATCTCGTTCTTGCGGCCCTCGATCCCCTCGTGCTTCCCCTTCCCGTCCACGAGCGTCGTGTTGTCCTTATCCACGACGATCCGCTTGGCACGCCCGAGGTCGTTCAGTGTGGTGTTCTCCAGTTTGACGCCGACCTCATCCGAAATCACCTGGCCGCCCGTCAGGATGGCGATGTCGCGCAACATCTCCTTGCGGCGGTCACCGAAGCCCGGCGCTTTGACTCCGCAGACCTTCAGCGTGCCGCGGAGCTTGTTGACGACCAGTGTCGCCAGGGCTTCCCCCTCGACATCCTCAGCGATGATGAGGAGGGGCTTCCCGGCCTGCGCCACTTTCTCGAGCAGCGGCAGCAGATCCTTCATCGACGAGATCTTCTTGTCGTGCACGAGGATGTACGCGTCTTCCAGGACCGCTTCCATCTTCTCGGGGTCGGTGATGAAGTAGGGCGAGAGGTAGCCACGGTCGAACTGCATGCCATCGACCGTTTCGAGCGTGGTCTCGAGGCCCTTCGCCTCTTCGACGGTGATCACGCCGTCCTTCCCAACTTTGTCCATCGCCTCGGCGATGAGGTTACCGATCTCCTTGTCGTTGTTCGCGGAGATCGAGCCCACCTGGGCGATTTCCTTCCGGCCGGCGGTCGGCACGGAAATCTTCTTCAATTCCGCGACCACCGCCTCTACCGCCTTCTCGACGCCGCGCTTGAGCGACATCGGGTTGGACCCCGCGGTGACCGACTTCAAGCCCTCGCGGAAAATCGCCTGGGCCAGCACGGTGGCCGTGGTGGTGCCATCACCGGCGAGATCGGAGGTCTTGGTCGCCACCTCCTTGACCATCTGAGCGCCCATGTTCTCGATCTCGTCGTCGAGCTCGATCTCCTTGGCGACAGTCACGCCGTCCTTGGTGACGGTCGGGCTGCCGAACTTCTTGTCGATGACCACGTTCCGGCCCTTGGGGCCCAGGGTCACCTTCACCGCGTCCGCCAGCTGGTCCACACCCCGCTTGAGGCGGGCCCGGGCGTCGGTGCTGAATTCGAGATACTTGGCTGACATCTGCGCTTCCTCCCTAGAGACTCACGCGAGCTTCGCGATGACGTCCGACTCTTTGATCAGGATGATCTCTTCGCCGTCCAGGTCGACCTGCGTGCCGCTGTACTTGCCGTACACCACGCGGTCGCCGACCTTCAACTCCATCGGGACCGCTTCCCCCTTCTCCCGCCGGCCGGGGCCCACGGCGATGACTTCGCCTTGGATCGGCTTTTCTTTGGCGGTGTCGGGGATGTACAGTCCGCCCTTCATCGTCTCGGTCTCCTCCATCGGCCGGATTGCCACCCGGTCCGCCAGCGGAAACACCTTGAACTTCGTCTTGGTCGCCGTCGCCATGCCCGAACCTCCGGTAACTCTTTGATTTGATTGTCTGTTAGCACTCTGTGGTTGTGAGTGCTAATGCAGCGTGGGGGAATCTGTCCCCTTCCCCGCGCAGTGTCAAGGGGGGGTCGGAACGGGGTTCGCCAAGAGCGCGCGCACCGCTGCTTCTGCCCGGGCCCGTGGGTTGGGGCCGACAGAATCCAGCGGGACCATCCCCGCTCCCACGATGACGCCGGTCCGGGTATCGGCCAAACGCACGTGCAGCCACAGCGGCGCGCGCGGGGGAGGAGGGGGCTCGGCGTCCCGAAAGGTGAAGAAGATCAAGACGGCGGTTGGCCGGCTGCCGCCCCGCACCGCCTGGCGGACCCGGAATCCATACCCCTGAAGTGCCCGGGCCAGCTCGACGGCTTGGGGGTCCCGCCGCTGGACGACAATCTCGTAGCCCCGCAGGGTCGCGGGGATGCGCGTCGCGCCGCAGGCTACGGTCAACAAGGCGACGTAGGCCGCTGCACGTCTCACGGCATCACCCTCCGAGCCCCCACCCATCGCTCCAGCCACCACGCCCCATCGGGGTCGTGCAGCTCGAGGCGCGACAGCTTCACGCCCGTGTTGGAGCTGTGGATGAACTTCTGCTCGCCGACGTACATGCCCACGTGCGTCACACCGCCGCCCGGGTAGGCGGCAAAGAGCAGAATGTCGCCGGGCTTGAGCGCATCGACGACGGGGGACACTTCGGTCCCGGCCTGCGCCTGCTCACGGCTCCGGCGCGGCAGCCTGATGCCGTGTTGACCGTAGGCGAACTGAATGAGGCCCGAGCAGTCGAAGCCGTTCGCGGCCGTGCCGCCCCACTGGTAGGGCGTGCCGAGCGCGTCCAGCGCGGTACGGACGATGTCCCCGGCGCTCCCGACGATCATCAGGGGTGGCGCAGGAGGCGGTAGACGCGGGGCGGGCCTGGACCCGGCCCTGGCGCCGGACGCCCCTGCCCCGCCGCCGAACGGAATTGAGAGTCCCATCGCGAGGCTGACGCCCTTGCGGGCGTCGGGGCCCGGGTGCCAGAAGCCGCGGGGGCCGCGATCTTCGAGCCGGTAGCGCCCCTCGGCTCCGACGGCGAGCCAGGAGGCCGGGCGCCACTCGACGCCGCCCCCCACGCTCCACAGCGCGGCGAGCGCCTGGTGACTCGTGTCGGTCGACAGCCCCAGAGTCACTCCCGCGATCGCGTAGGGCCCGAAGATCGCGCGCCGCCGCAGGGCGTGCAGCTCCCAACCCGCGCCATAGAATGCGCGTCGCCGGCCGAGGCTGTCGTGCACCAGCGCCTGGACGGCGAAGCCGTGTGAGAAGCTGCCCGCCCGGCCGAGCGGCGCGTCGGTGCGCAGCTCGTACGTGGTGGCGCGGTTTCCCTGGTACCACCGTCCGTAGACCAGCTCGACGTTTCTTCCCTGGGCCGCGAGGACGGCCGGGAAGCACGCGAGCAGGAGCGCGAGCTCAGTCGGCGGCCGCAACTGCGGTGTGCTCCTCCGACGCGCGTGGCGCCATGAGATGGGACAGGAGATGCGGCAGGCGACGCATGAACCGGACCCAGGCCCAGAGGACCGCGAACCCGAGGATGACGGCGCCGAGGCCGGCGACCACGAGCATGGCGAGGGGGCTCGAGAAGCCGAGCGCCACGAGAGCGCCGAGCCACAGTCCGAGATACGAAGCTCCCCACGCCCACAGGGGTGTGAGGAGCCAGCCCAGGACTACCAGGAGGTGGGCGAGCCAACGAGGCATTAGGTCTTACGAGCGATCGCGACGACAGCGAGCACGGTGAGGGTGAAAGCGTAGGCGGCGCCGACGGTCACGGGCAGGTAGATCCCGAGCTGCGCGAGCTGCACGGCGACGGTGACGCCGAGCGTGGCACCGAGCACCGGCGTCGCGAGCGCCCCGAGCGAGGTGGAGCGGCCGCGGGCGGCGCGGCCCGCGGTGAGCAATCCGCCCATCCATGCGACGAAGGTCCCCAGCATCCACCAGATCGGCAGGTACCACCACGTGCTTCCGCCGCCAACGGCATCCCAGGTCCAGGGGTATGTGCCGACGTAGTGGTTCAGCGGGCGCAGCAGCACGATGTCGATGCCCATGAACACGATCGTGCCCCAGAGACCGATCGCGGCCGCGCCGGCGACCCCCTCCGTGCCCCGCGCCACCGACCACTGGGCGGGAAGCAGGCTCGCGGCGACTGCGCCGGCGAGCACGAGCAACGCCTGAACCAGTGCTTGCGCGGGCCACGTGGGGACTAACCGCGACGCCAACAAATACACGATCACCGTGGCGCCGATGGCCACGCCGACCTTGGTTCCGCTCGTGAGCACGTGGCGGAAGTCGGAGCGATCGGTCGTTGCCGGAGTGGCGCGTGCGGTGCCGGCCGTCATGGGTTGGTCACTCCTCGAGAGGTCCCTGGGTGGTCCCGCTAATCTAAAGCCGCGGGTTGCTCAGGCAAACACGAGCAAGACCACGATATCCGTGATCGCCCAGGCGGTGAGCGCCCGGTACATACCCCGCTGATGCTGCGCCGGCGTCCACGCCGCGTACCCGGTCAGCCACGGCAGCAGGACGGCGAGCCACGCGGCGAGTGGGAGGGCGAGCGCTGAGGCGGTCACCCGCAGTACGACCGCCGCCCAGCCGAGGAGCCCGAACGCCAGCAGCGTGCAGGCGAGCGCGATCACCAGTCCCGCCCGCATTCCCACGATGAGTGCCAGGGTCCGATCGCCGCGGCGCCGGTCTTCATCGAATTGATACAGCTGAGTGAGCGGATAGAGCCCCGCGAACAGGGGGCAGAACGCAAGCAACACGAGTCCGTGGCCGAGGTCGAGCGGCCGGCCCGTTGCGGCCCAGGCCGCGTAGGGCGTGAGGGCGCCGAACCCCCACATGTTGATCACCCAGTCCACACCCGCGACCGCCTTGAACCGGAACGGCGGAACTGAATAGAGGATCGACATCGCGAAGCAGATGGCGTAGGCGAGGCGGAACGCCGCGGGCAGAGTGAACGCGAGGAGCTGGCCGCCGACCAGGAGCGCCACGCTGAAATGCAATAAGTAGCGCGGCAACGGCGGCGGCGCGTTCAGGTACCCGATGTCCCCTTCGTCCTTGTCGAAGACGCTGTTGATCGCC